>JACCDQ010844898.1_pt1 | contig 10966 bp, 19 predicted proteins | sample 7446031 | NCBI WGS metagenome assembly JACCDQ01 (sample SAMN15323442, study PRJNA562643) | freshwater metagenome | isolation source: river surface water | place: USA:Blue River Watershed | collected 2017-08-17
ACTCGGTAATATTAATGGCTTTCTGTAGCCGTTTTTTCTTACTTTTTTCGCTTTCAGCCATATTTTCCCCCAAACATCCTGATGCAATTTTATTGCTACTTTTATGAAAAAAGCCAGGTTCCCCTGGCCTTTTCTAAATTAGAGTCTTGCGTTCCATGAGAGATGGATCATTTTTAGTAACCCACTTCTCAATCTCCTTCAGCTGAGACACCAAAACACCACCCACATCGGCCAATTTGCCATCTAAAACATTAATTTCTTCAAATAATTTGGCTTTGGCCTGCTCCGCCTTCTCCGCATTGAGCTTCTGAAGAGACTCGACCTTCATCGCCATAACGAATTCCGCCTGAGCAGGAGTTAACCCAATTGCCACCAACGCCTTAGCTAGGGGTTCGGAGGAGTTGAGAGCCTCAAAAATCTTCTTCAAATTCGCAAAAGCAATCAATTTGAAGTCTTCCCGCTCAACATCCTTCAACAATTGTTTCTTTTGATCCTCCAAAGTCAGCCGAATCACATTTTTCCGCAAATCCACCCATTTTGAAAGAATCGCTCCCATGTTCAAACTAGCGAATTTTACCTCAGACTCATCCTTTTCGGAAGGCAATAGCAAATTAAACTTATAGTTAATTTTGGTACGAAGTTTCGGTAGAATGGTCTTATTGAAAATCTCTTCCCTGTCATATACAATGACGATTCTATCGCCATTCGCATCACAAGTCTCATTATTCACATAGTCAATAAGCTCATCCTCTTGCCATTTTTCGCATAACTTCAGGAAATTATCTGGATCAAAACCAGGGTAAAATCCATTAATTACTAATTTGTGCGCCCCCGAGCTATCTACACCCTTGGTGAAAAGGCATTCGTACTCCAGAGTGCCCTCGCCATGCTCATAAACAGACATTACTTGACCAGGGCTACTAAGTAAACGACCACACTTATAATCGGGCCCCTTAATATTCTTAAGGGCCGAACTCATATCACCATTTTTCAAATAAGAATACAGGGCATTTAGCACTTCTTTTAAGTTATGAGGCGGAATCCTGCAAGTTGCGGCTACTGCAATTCCCTCAGCCCCATTTAAAATCACCAAAGGTAAACGAATAGGCAGGTAAATAGGGTAATCCCGCCTATCATCATAATTTCTAGCGGTCTTAACTACTGATAAATCTGGGGTTCCTGTAACTAAAACCTCCGCCAAATCAGAGAGTTTAACTTCAGTGTACCTTTGACTTGCACATGGAATGTTCGGTGGTCTACCAAAATTACCATGGCCCTCTAATAATGAATATTTGTCATGGGTCATGTGAACCATGGCGTCATAAACACTTGCATCACCATGAGGATGCCACTCGCCCAAAATACCGCCCACCAAACGAGCTGATTTCATTAAACGAGTAGCCTTTATATCGTGGGCAGCCCAAACAATAAAGCGTTGTACGGGCTTCAAACCATCTTCGATTCTAGGTAGGGCACGAAACTCAATCACATGCATACCATACTTAAACATGGAATCCGTAACATGGTTCCCCGCATCAATATCAACTACTGCGACATCATTTTTGTGTTGCGCCATCTTACACCCCCAAAAGTTTTTTACGTGCAGTGACATCATCGGCCATAATAGCCTTTAACGTCCCAGAAGAAGAATCGGAAACTTTGATCTGAATCAATTTTCTCGTACCAGGTTTCATTGCATACTCAGCCACTGCGTCGGAATTAGCTTCTCCATGACCTTTCAAACGAGAAATATCACATTTATTAAACAATTTACCTGCTTTCTTCTTTAACTCTTCCATCGTATGAGCATAGAAGCGTGTGTGACTATTTGGCAAACTGGCTTGGAAAAGAGGTGAGTCAACCAAGAATAGTCGGCCATCCTCAACCAGAGGTCTCATATATTCTACGAAAAAAGAAATTAGCAAACATGATATATGTGCCCCGTCCACATCCGCATCTGGGAGCATGATTACCCGAGCAACTCGGCACTTCTTCAAATCAAATGTTTCACCTACGCCGCCGCCGATAGCATTAATAATATCAGTTACTTCGCTATTTTTAAGAGCATCTGATAGAGAGCACTTTAAAACATTTACAATTTTGCCCTTAAGAGCCATAATCTCCTGGAAACCAGCATCCCTAGCGCCCACACAAGAACCCTTTGCCGAATCACCCTCTAGGAGGAATAATTCCCGAACCGAGGGGGAACAATTCGCTTCAAATAGCTTGCTAGGCATAATGCCCTTACTACTCTTTCTGACTTTCTTCAAACCTTTTAGGGCTTTCTTTAAGTCTTTCTCCGCTTGCTTTTTCTCGTAAGCTTGAATGGCGGCATTGATAAATTCAGAAACCCAAGCTTTATTAGAATTTAAAAATGCCTGAACTACTGGAGCCATAGCCTCTTGGACTTCCGAAGAAATAGTAGGATTTGTTAGCTCTGGTTTGGTTTGCGCATTAAACTGGGGCCTTGGATGGCGAAGGTGAATAACCGCCCTAAACCCACTTAACAATTCACTAGCACTTGCTTTATCTTTGCAGTGAGCCAGCAACGCCTTTAAGATTCCTTTTTCCAGACCCACGGCATGCGTACCACCCTTGGGTGTTGTCGCCAAATTCACATAGGAGTAAATTCGAGAATCTTCTACCCCATCCACCCAGGTAAAACAAACATCGGCTTCAGCATCGGAAGAGCCATCCATGGTATCTGTTTTAAATTTAATGGTGGAAGTAAATGGAGCCACTAAAAAGTGTTCCCCCCCTTTACATTTATTTTTTAAAAGGGTGACCAAGCCCATTTGAGACTCAAAGCGCTCGGTTTGCCCTGCAGCAGAGATGAAATCAATCTTTAACCCAGGTAAAAGGCACGCTACATCCATTAGGGTTTCCCGAACCAAGCTAGGATCGTAACCCGAAACAGACTTAAATACATTTTTGTCTGGACGAAAGTGTACCTTCGTCCCATGCTCGATAGAACTAGTATTTTTTCCAATAATTGCATCTGGGGTCTCTGGTGAAAGCTCCCCGAATTGGAATTTGATATAGGCTTGCTTCTTGTTTCGGTAAGAATATGCCTCAAAAAGCTCCGACAAAGCATTGGTTGCCGTACTGCCAACACCATGCATACCACGGGCATTACCATAGGAGGCTTTATCAAACTTAGCACCTGTATTGGTCTTTAGGAATACCGTAGCCAGAGTAGATAGCCCCGTACTATCATGCTTTTCCTGGGGAATACCCCGACCATTATCGGTAACAGTAATGCCCTTATTATCCTCATCCATGGCTACCGTGATCAAATCACAGTGGCCACCTAACACTTCATCAGTAGAGTTTTCAAAGATTTCTCTGAAAATGTGGAAATGGCTATCTGCACCCACACCACCTACATACATACCTGGGGCATGCCGAATATGGGCGATGGGGTCTAGGGCTTTAATATCTGATGCTTTCATTCTTGCTCCTTAAATAACTGTGCGATTTTACTTTTTAGTCTTATTTGAATTGGTAACCTAAAACAAAATTCCGAATCAATACTCCCTAGCATATAAGCCTTGTGTCTCGTAAAACTCGGACGATCCCATCTTACAAATTTCGGTAAATTTTGGGTAAAATCTTCAGAACCCATAGTAAATGCAAGTCGGGGACCTAATCGGGTATTGTGTAAGAGGGCTAAACCGCATTCATCGGCACCTTGGCTTCCTGGGGTAATTTTGGTAATGGAGGATAATAAGAAACTACCCAACCATGATTGTTCAGAGAGGTCTTCTGTGAAAATCTGTCTCTTATTCTCATAGAAGTCGATCAACCATTCCGCAAAGTACAAGTAAGCATATTCGTCTAAGTTGGAAAGGAAACCCTGGTAGGACTCGGAGGTAAAGCTGCAGGAGTTGATTTCATCACAGACGGTTCTTAGATAAGATATCTTTTTAGAGAATACTTCAATTTCGGATAATCTTGCATTTATTTCTTCTTGTGTCGCCTTGGGATTTTTCAGCTGGTACTTAATAGTGCCCATCTGAGAGGCATTTATTATGCTGGGATTACCCCCGAGTAATGATTTTACATTAAACCCTTTAAGTCCCGACTCCTGAGTCCTTAATACTAAATCTTGTTTTTCTCTACTGGATGCTCCCTTCAACTGGTCTAAACCTATCTTCTGAAGGCGTTTCATAATGAAATCGTCATCTATGGAAAAAGCTCCTGCCGCCCCTGTGTTACTTGTTATTGCCGAATAAATCCTGTTAGATACTGCATCCAAAGACAAATCTGATATGTTGGATGTGGGTATTGAGGATCCACTGTACTCTACGTCTGTGATGGTATGGGGTTGGGAATCTATAGTAATCTTAGGAAAAAGCAGGCAATTGAGGACAGCCAAGAGTTCTGACCACTCGCCGATGTTGCGTTTCTTAAGGTTTTTTTGTTCAGGCGGAAAAAGCCAGAGATTCTCCATATGCACCTCGGAGGCATTAGCTCTCAAAGGTGCAGTTGGCCCTAGAAAATAAAAGCGAAGTTTAACTTAGCAGTGAGTTTTCGACTTGGATGGCGATATGGCCATACCCTAGGGCATCGCAATGGTCTGCAAAAGCAATCAACTCTTGTGTATAGCTGGCTTTTTTAGCGTCTATAAGGTCGGCAACCCTCTTTTCCTCGGTTTCTGCAGGACCTTCACCACCAGACATATGAGCTTTTAAATGCCCCATCTCATGAGCAAGAATTATAGCTATAGCTCTTACGGTTTCAGCTTCTGATCCACCAGCAGCTCCTCTAACAGCATTCATGCTAATGTAGATTATACCGTCCTCGCCTTCTCGTACTTTACCATAATGAAATGGTTCTCCAGCTTCCAGTGATGCCTCTACTCGAACTTCCTTAATACCTGAAAAGTACCCTGGAGATACAGAATCAACCAACTCTATTGCCTTTTGGATTAGGGGTTCAAATGGCGCAATAACTACAGAAACTGCAGTTTTCTTTATAGCGCTTTCGAAAGAGGCATTTAGTTGTAGCAGACTTGGAGCTTGGGGGCTGTGGGTTGCGATGGCATAAAGTCTTGCTACAACCAACCATTCTTTTGGGGTGTAGGTGTTGGCTGACTTGCCTGTTAAGAGTTGAGTACATGAAATAATTTTTGGTAGCATGGTATGGTTCATTTATATTAGCATTATAGTAAGCTCAACTTCCCTGTGATCGTGTCGATTATATCTGCGGGGGCAGGTCCAATAGCAACTACGGTTTTAGTTGGAACCCCGTGGAACTCAGTTCTGCCCGCATCAGTAACCAAGTAAGATTTTACATTTTTTTTGATAGCGTCTTGAAAAATCTTTAGGAGTTCTTCTTCGGAGTTGACCGAGACCACAATTTTTGCAGTTCCAGAGGCAAACCAGGTTTGCTCGTGTTTATTTAGCTGGAAGGCAACATTTCCCTGGGGGTCGGGATTGCGGTTTGAGAAGATAGCGCCTAGACTTGCATGTGCTACTTGTGCGGCAATCTTACCCTTGCGCATATTGAGGTCTTTTCTGACTACGAGCACTTGTTTTATTTCTTTTACTTCAGCCATTCTGGTTTCCCCCTTTTGGTCCAATTGTTAGAATACAGCTTTCCTCGCATCCCCCAGGTTAATTTCTCTGCTAGGTAATAATTCCTGTAGGATTGCACTGGGTCTGGAGTTCTGTATTCTTCGGGCATAGCTAGGGCGAATGGTGTCATACCTATATCTGGGAGATGAACGGGATTTTTCTCGCAGAAGAGGATGGTTTCTTCGCTCTTAATGGTTTTATTATATCGAAATGAGTATTCTGCGCATTGTGCTTTGCCGAAAGCGACTAGCCACTGGTAGTTGGCTTGCGACTTTGCAGCCCAGAGTACGCAGGGATGTTTATTGTGGCCCATGCTTAAGGGTTTCATAGGGGACATAAGCCCTTGTTGCCAGCGGATTTGACTTAAGATTTGAGCTGTTTCTGTGGGCATTTTTACGACATGTTTGTCGTGAGCGTATTGGGCGCTTTTAATGAGGTCGTAGTCTAGAAGAAAGATATTCACACGCAATCCTGGGTTAGGGTATTGTGAGCGATCGTGGCAACTTGTTATAATGTCTAAGGATTATGCTCTATTCTAAAGTCAGCAAGAGTTAATTGGCGCTTGATTTTGTAAACAGAAACGCCATATGATTCATGGTGAAAGGCGAATGGCTTTTCAAGCATAATTATGTATGGCTTACGTGCTATAGTGTAAAGATACTGAAGACTGCTATTGTAATCCCCCACGAGCACACCATCATAAAAAATGGCGAAGGATTTGCTAGGGATTGCTTTCTCCCAGATAATCTTATCTCCGTCTTTCTCAACTGCAAACCATAAACCAAAATCATGAATTTTCACAAATTACCTATCCTTTATAATCGGGATTTGGAACTATTTCGAAGATATCTTTCGTAATAGTCGTATGTTTGCCGTCTTTGATTTTAAGAAGGTATGGCGTTCTCTGCTGTGCGATAAACCCATACCCTGGTTGCCGACTACCTACAAATACAGAATCATAGTAAATTTCAAAACTTGAATACTTCGCCCAAACATCTTTGGACCATAAGATATCACCACTCTCATCATCCCAGTGCTTAAACCATAAACCGAAATCATGTAACTTCAAGAATTATTCCTTATTTTTAAGCTTAGGGTTGTCAATAATTTCGAAATGCTCCATTTGGAGAGGCTGATCCAATTTGTAGTCGCGTATTCTACTCACATTATATTTGGATCGGCTAAAGGGTTTTCCGTATCCTGGTTTTAAATTCAGGATACAACGGCGGCTTCTGCCTACGTAAACGCTCAACCAATCCCCCGTCAGCTCGCCCACCAAAGCACCGTCAAAATAGATGTCGTACTTGTATTTTTGAGGTATGGATTTGGTCCATGTTTCATAAACCAAGTCGTGACTCCGAGGAATATCTATATCAGTAGTTATAAATTTGAACCACAAACCAAAATCGCCCAATTTCATATTTATTCCTTGTAGTTGATATTTGGTATTATTTCAAAATCTTGCAGCGTTAAAGGGGAGTTTGAGTCCGATCCAATCCCTCTAGGATGCCTCTTAATTTTGAATAGGTAAGGTTTTCTTCCACGAATTACGCTCAGCAGAGTCTTTAGTGAAAAATCTGGATGGTAATCCGCCATTTCAAACCCATCATAGTAAATGGTAAACCCAGGTTGCGGAGGGATGGTTGTGGACCATCCTCGACATTTAGAATCTGATTTCCAAGTTTCAAACCATAATCCGAACCCCATGGGATTTCTGACTACTTCAAAATCATCCACACTTAAAGCTGTTCCAGTATAACAATAACTGCAATCATCCCCATCACACCTATAGAAATTTTGTTTAAATGTGATGATGTATGGCTTAGAGTCATTAATATGTATTATGTGTCCCTTTTTATTTCCCAAGTACACCCCATCATAATAAATAATGAAGTTCTCATCTTGAGGCAATGTCTGAGACCACTCATTGACCGACCCCCTATAAAACCATAGTCCGAAATCGTGAATTTTCATTTGAGTCCTTTATACTTGGTATTTACAACTATTTCAAAATCACTTATATCTAGGTCTCGACCAATATCATAGAAATCATAAAACTTATGAGAGATGACTTTCGGGAATCTACGCTTTAATTTGATCTTGTAAGGCCTGCACCTCAAAATTTCTATTGAAAAATCGGGATATTGCCTGCCTAGCCGTTCCCCATCATAATAAATCTCGAATTCCTCTTCTGGTGGAGCCGAAAACCATCCTTCATGAGAATTAAACCACAGCCCAAAATGATGAAGTTTCATAGGATTTCCTTATAGTCGTGGTTGGGAACTATGTCAAAATCATCCATACTTAAAGGGCTACCAGGATGCTTGCCTAAACTGTTAAAATTTTCTTTGAATCTTATTATGTATGGCATGTAATCGTAGATAACTGTATCACTAAGAGTTGCCGAGTGCCATCCTAAAATCATCCCGTCATACGCAATATGAAATCCATCTTCTTGAGGTATGGTAGTAGACCACTCATACCTCGACCTCGAGAATGCATAGCAATGAAACCATAGCCCGAAATCATATAATTTCATAAATCCCAGAATAGTAAAAAAAGGGTAGGAAGTCCTACCCTAGATCTTCTTAGCAAACCCGCCACCCAAGTCTCGAAAGAATTGGTAAACTTCTTGCATCACAGCTTCATAACCCTCAGTTTTCAGAAAGTCGATTATATAGGTACTGTTTTGTTCGAAGTTTTCGTGTCGACAAAACTCTAACACAATATTATTCGCATCATCAAATACGGTAAAATGTGTTTCATCCTCATCTTCATCCTCTAAAAAGGAAAGTAACCTGTCGACCGAAAAATCGCACACCAACTCCCGATTTTCAACAGAGGGGAGTAGAGTGCGATGCTTCTTTCTATATACTTGTAGCATGTTGCCTTTCTTTAAACCACCGTAATGGTTTGTCGTTTTGCTTCAGACGTTGTAATTTTAAGCGTAAGAATTCCATCTTTCAGTTCTGCATGAGTAACCGAAATTGGCTTCTTGAAAACAATATTCTCATTCAGCTTATCACGGTAGAACCCCCGCAGCACAAATTTTCGATCTTCCTTCTTCTTTTCAGCGCTGATCATCACGCCCTTTTCTGAGGTTTCTACGGTAATTTCTGATTTATCAAAACCTGGGGCCAAAAACTGGGCGGTATAAACGGCTGGGTGAGCAGATTGAGTGGTATTGAGCGTTGAATTATCAATATTTCCACCAAACCAGAAGTCATTCATAGTTGCACCCAAAGCCAAATCTGCCAAACTCAAGATTGTTCTCATTTTTTACCTCCATAATCGCCTAAGCGATAAGGATACTTTAGCCACCAGATTTGAAAGTAAAGAGGGCTTCTTAACAAAAGTTGAATATTTTTCAGCCTGAGCTTGACACCAGGCCAAATCACCAAACACCCGATGGGAAACTGCGCCAATAGGCTTATCCACAGTAGGACTTACACCCAGTTCCTTTAAAAATAGCTTAACCGAGGTGATATCTAAGACCTGATGACTGGTGTAGCTACCCCACTCTCGCAGCCCCCGTTCCTTCAGCCAGTTAACATCGAAGTTAACGGAGTTCCCTACAGTAACAAAACCCTCTGCAACAGTGATTCTCTTCAAGAAACTCCTGAACATATTTATAATATCTTCCTCAGTATACACAGATTTCTCTACTGCCGAGAGCAAACCATTGTCTGTATGCATTTGGAAAACGAAGGGTTCTAAAGTAATATTGGAATCCTTAATGGCGATAGCATGAAATCGCTCAATTTCATTGAAAAATCCATCCGTTAAGACCGCGCCAATCTCCAAAATTTGACCAGCTTTAGGGTTTAATCCCGTAGTTTCCAAGTCAAGCCATAAGTATCTCATTTGATAATCTCCAGGTGTTGAGGTAAAAATGAAGCGTGGAGGCTAGAAGACCAACTTACCCGAATCACAGGCATATAGACATTTTTATCATAATCGAACATATCGGAAAATGCGTAAACTGAACCAACCCTATCACCCGCATCAAGTGCATTTAAGGTGGGCCAGCGACTCCAGGGCGTAATGATATTGGCATTCTTAAGAATTCTAACATTTTGCCATAACTCAAAATCTTCGAACTTGTGGAGGTCGGGGGTCTTCCCCAAAGCCACACCTAGTAAATGGTCTCGTCGCACCTTGAGCTTCTGCTCCGTAGCCACGTAATTATCGAAAGTATGGTGATCGATAACGCTCAGCAATGCAAGGGACTCGTAAGGCACCAGGTGCATTTCCATCATATCTCGGGTATCACCTGCATACTCACCTGTAACGATTAAAACATCATAGCTGTCATACCGCTGATTGTAATCGATCACTTTTAGCTTCTGACCCTTCAAATCTGATATAATTCTCGGGTGCATGGCGACTTCTTGACCAGGTTTAAATTTTGGGTTGTTCATGCTTGCTCCATAGCGAACGATCAGAACATATTCTTATAATGCGCTCTAATCCTGATTAAAGACTATATGGAAATCTTCTTCCCGCAGCTCATCTACCGCAGGCAAATCAAACATTACCCACCCTGATCTTCCGATCCTGGTTACTTCGGGTAATGCTTTCGTAAAAATGATTTTGTGAGATTCGGTGGTTGCTAGGTGAACCGTTATACCCAATCCCTTTTGTTTAGGAGGGGTAATCATTCCTAACAATTTACTATCATATAGTATTGAGAAGTAGTTTGTTCGCCACAAATCAGCTTGCAAGAGTCCCTGGGGATATGATTTGCTGTAGATGGGGGTATAATCCGACTGCCCTACATCCGTATACAATTCGTACCAGAGGCCGTAATCATGAATCTTCATCAATATCCCTTATTGCTGAATTTATTCGTTCCTCATTTAGGAGGGAGCAAGCATAAGCTGCTAGAGCCAGTACAACCAAATGCTTATCGCAGTCATCGTGATTTAGCAGAATTTGTCTGACAACATCCTTGCAATTAGATCCACCCAGCTGGTTCGCGTGGCTCTTTATATAATTTTCAATAATGTCGTCAGGCAATGTCATTGCTTTATTCAGATTTATGCCTCTAAAACCAAAATTTGTTTTCCTGGGGGTGCCAACAGCAAACCAGCGCATGAAATAGCTAATTTGATTGCAAAATCGATCTCGTGCTCAGAAAAAAGATTGTTCCTAAAATAAGCAATATTATGTTCTAATGTCTGATTTGAGGCCAATAAGATGGTGGCGGCAGTCTGAACTCTCAAGTAATCTTCACCTGAAAACATATATTCTCCTTTTAAAAAATGGGTGAGCAACACGCCCACCCATCCATTTTAATAACTAAAATTGGTCGGTAAAGTGGCACCAGGCAAAGGAGCGGCTTGTGCTTCACCTTCACCTTCCGCTGGGGCGGGGGCTGCCTTCTC
>JACCDQ010183086.1_pt1 | contig 10963 bp, 9 predicted proteins | sample 7446031 | NCBI WGS metagenome assembly JACCDQ01 (sample SAMN15323442, study PRJNA562643) | freshwater metagenome | isolation source: river surface water | place: USA:Blue River Watershed | collected 2017-08-17
ACATTCACGAAAGTTTGGGAGCCAAAATGCTACCCTTTGCCGGATACAATATGCCAATTCTATATGAAGGGGTTAACGCTGAACATGAAATTGTTCGAACAGGAGTAGGTGTATTTGACGTATCGCATATGGGCGAATTTTTACTTTCTGGAGCCAATGCTTTGACACTAATTCAAAAAGTAACGTCTAATGATGCCGCTACTTTAACCATCGGTAGAGCGCAATACTCTTGTTTGCCTAACAATGAAGGAGGAATTGTAGATGATTTATTGGTGTACAAAATGAAAGAGGACGAATATTTATTAGTAGTCAACGCCTCTAACATTGATAAAGATTGGGATTGGATAAGTAGTCATAACGATTTAGGCGTTGAGATGCAAAATCTTTCTGATGAGTATTCATTACTAGCGATCCAAGGTCCAAAAGCAGTCGAAGCTATGCAAAGTTTATCTTCATTGGATTTATCACAAATAGCTTATTATCATTTTGAAATAGGTGATTTTGCGGGAATCAATGATATTATTATTTCAGCTACAGGATATACAGGAGCGGGAGGTTTTGAAATTTATTGTAAAAATGCTGATGTAGAACATATTTGGAATAAGGTATTCGAAGCAGGCAAAGCATTTGATATTCAACCAATTGGATTAGCTGCGCGAGACACATTACGTTTAGAAATGGGGTTTTGTTTGTATGGAAATGATATTAACGACACAACGTCTCCTCTAGAAGCTGGACTGGGTTGGATTACCAAATTCAATAAAGAGTTTGTAAACTCTGATAATTTGAAGAAACAAAAAGAATTGGGGGTAACCCGAAAATTAGTTGGATTTGAAATGCAAGAACGTGCAGTACCAAGACACGATTACGAAATTGTAGATGCTGCTGGAAATACTATAGGAATTGTAACCTCTGGAACTATGTCTCCTTCTATGAATAAAGGAATTGGTCTTGGATATGTTACTACAGCATTTAGCACGATAAATACTGAAATTTTTATTCGAATTCGTAAAAATGATGTACCTGCCAAAGTGGTACAACTACCATTTTATAAAAAATAACAAAAATTGTACAAACTAAAAATAATAGTATTTTTGCAACGTTAAAAAAATATCAGAAATGGGAAGAGCATTTGAGTTTAGAAAAGGTAGAAAAATGAAACGTTGGTCAGCTATGGCCAAAGCTTTTACGAGAATTGGTAAAGATATCGTAATGGCAGTAAAAGAAGGTGGACCAAATCCAGACGCCAATTCACGATTAAGAGCGGTAATACAAAATGCTAAGGCTGCTAATATGCCAAAAGAAAATGTAGAACGCGCTATTAAAAAAGCAACCGAAAAAGATACCGCTAATTATAAAGAAGTACTTTTTGAAGGATATGCTCCGCACGGAATTGCACTTTTAATTGAAACCGCTACGGACAACAATAATAGAACTGTTGCTAATATTCGTAGCTATTTTAATAAATGTAACGGTACAATGGGAACACAAGGTTCTGTTGAATTTATGTTTGATCATACGTGTAATTTCCGCATCCCAAAAGAAGGTTTAGACCCTGAAGAATTAGAATTAGAATTTATTGATTTTGGTGCTGAAGAAGTTTTCGAAGACGAAGATGGTATTTTAATCTATGCGCCTTTTGGAAGTTTTGGAACCATTCAAAAAGAATTAGAAAACAGAGGCATTGAAATTTTATCTTCTGGTTTTGAAAGAATACCACAAATTACTAAAAAGCTAACCGAGGATCAAGTAGCTGATGTAGAGAAATTAATTGAAAAAATTGAAGAAGATGATGATGTAATGAACGTATATCACACTATGGAAGAATAATCATTATATTGGTTAATACCACATATTAATTCACATAAAAAAAAGCTCCAGAAAATTTCTGGAGCTTTTTTTATGTTTATAAGTAAACCTAGTTGTTACTTTATAAATTCAATGCGTTGGGATTCTTCTTGATTAACACTATCAAAAAATCCTTGCTCATTCATCCATTCATCACTAAATACCTTACTCATATAACGAGAACCATGATCAGGAAAAATAGCAATAACATTACTATTTGCATCAAACTCCCCTTCTTCTGCATATTGTTTAATCGCCTGAAAAACAGCTCCAGAAGTATACCCTACAAATAGCCCTTCCATTTTAGCTAACTCTCGAGTAGCATGTGCACTTTCCTCGTCAGTAACTTTCATAAATTTATCAATAACATCAAAATCTGTTACAGATGGAATTAAATTTTTCCCTAATCCTTCGATGCGATATGGGTATATTTCCTCTTTATCAAATTCTCTAGTTTCATGGTATTTTTTCAGAACCGAACCAAAAGCATCTACGCCTAAAATCTTAATATTAGGGTTTTGTTCTTTTAAATACTTGGCAGTCCCTGATATTGTTCCTCCTGTTCCACTACAAGCTACTAGATGGGTGATTTTTCCATTAGTTTGTTCCCATATTTCTGGTCCTGTACTCAAATAATGAGCATCCAGATTGAGTTGGTTAAAATATTGATTAATATAAACAGACCCTTTGGTTTCTTCGTGTAATCTTTTGGCAACACTATAATACGAGCGTTCATCATCTGCCGAAACATGGGCAGGACAAACATATACTTTAGCTCCCATAGCTCGGAGCATATCAATTTTATCTTTGGATGATTTAGAACTCACAGCAAGAATACAATTATACCCTTTAATAATACTAACCATAGCTAAACTAAAACCTGTATTACCTGATGTAGTTTCTATAATAGTATCTCCTGGAGTTAAAATTCCTTTTTTCTCGGCTTGCTCAATAATATAGAGTGCAATTCTATCTTTAGAAGAATGTCCGGGATTAAATGCCTCTACCTTAGCGTAGAAATTACCTTCCAAACTTTCGGTCACTTTTTTCAGCTTAATAAGAGGGGTATTCCCTATTAAATCTAAAATAGAATTATGCGCATTTATTTCTTCTTTCATAAAAAAATGATTAATTAAGGTCATTATGGGATCGCCTTAACTTTGAGCAAATTTAACATTATTTTTTTATTATTTTTTGATTTTCTCTAAATCTAATAAAAAAGCATACTCTTTAGCTACTTCTTTTAAGGCTTCAAAACGGCCCGAAGCCCCACCATGACCTGCATCCATATTCGTATTCAAATACAAAACTGCATCCCCTTTTTTATGCGTACGCAATTTGGCCACCCATTTAGCTGGTTCCCAATATTGCACTTGCGAATCGTGTAATCCTGTCGAAACGTACATATTAGGATAGACCTGTTCTTTTACATTATCATAAGGTGAATATGACAACATATAGTCATAATATTTCTTATTATTTGGATTTCCCCATTCGTCATACTCTCCTGTAGTAAGAGGAATACTATCATCTAACATCGTAGTTACCACATCTACAAAAGGAACTTGAGCTATAACTCCGTGATACAGTTCAGGTGCCATATTAACAACCGCTCCCATTAACAACCCTCCTGCCGAACCACCTTCGGCATACAAATGAGCCGGAGACGTATATTTTTCCTGTATTAAGAATCGGGAACAGTCAATAAAATCAGTAAAAGTATTTTTCTTTTTTAACAATTTCCCATCTTCATACCATTGCCTTCCTAAATCTTCCCCGCCTCGAATATGAGCAATCGCAAAGATGAATCCGCGATCTAATAATGTCAATCGAGTTGTAGAGAAATACGGTTCCATAGTAACCCCGTACGAACCATAAGCGTACAACAATGTGGGGTTAGTACCATCTCTTTCCAATTCCTTACGATGTACCATTGAAATAGGAACTTGAGTACCATCTTTGGCTGTAGCCCAAATGCGTTTTTCTATATAATTATGCTTATCAAATTTACCTCCTAAAACTTCTTGCTCCTTTTTGATTTCCTTCACTTTTGTCTTCATATTGAAATCAATCACTGACGAAGGAGTAGCTAATGACTGATAACTATAGCGCAAGATATCAGTATCAAAATCAACATTCGTAGTGGTGTACGCATTGTAGGTTTCACTATCAAAAGGCAAATAGTACTCCTCTTCCCCATTCGAAGGCATAATGCGAATATGATTCAAACCATTAGCGCGTTCTTCCACCACCAAATAATTACTGAAAATTTCAATATCTTCAATCAATACCGATTCTCTATGCGGAATCACTTCTTTCCAATGCTTTTTCTCAGTAGCATTTTCAGGAGTTTTCATCAATTTAAAATTGGTCGCTTTGTCTTTATTGGTCAAAATATAAAAAGAATCTCCAAAATGAGAAATACTGTATTCTAATCCGCGAACTCTAGGCTGGAACACCTTAAACTCCGCTTCTGGCGTATCCGAATTTAAAATTCGATATTCCGTAGTCATCGTACTTTCAGAACCAATCACGATGTATTTTTTGGATTTTTCTTTTCCTACTGATACATTGAACGTTTCGTCTTTTTCTTCATAAACTACCACATCTATATCTGAAGAAGTTCCTAATTTATGCTTAAAAATCTGATGGGCTCGCAAAGTCACTTTATCCTGTCTGGTATAAAAAAGCGTCTGATTATCATTAGCCCAAACCGAACCTCCTGTTGCATTTTCAATAACATCTTGAAGAATTTCATTCGTCTCTAAGTTTTTAATCCTAATGGTATAAATACGTCTTCCTATCGTGTCCACTCCAAATGACGCATAGCGATTATCTGGACTTACACTTAAACCGCCTAATTGGAAAAAAGAATGTCCTTTGGCTAATTCATTACAGTCAAACAAAATTTCTTCCTTCGCTTCTAAACTTCCTTTTTTTCTAGAGTAAATAGGATAATCTTGTCCTTTTTCAAAGCGAGTGATATAATAATACCCGTTATATAAATACGGAACCGATTGATCGTCTTCTTTGATACGCCCCTTCATTTCTTCAAAAAGTTCCTTTTGAAAATCTTTAGTATGCGCCGTCATCGTTTCATAATAGGCATTTTCTTGATTCAAATAATCAATTACTTCAGGGTTTTCTCTGTCATTCAACCAAAAATAATTATCAATTCGGATCTCGTGATGTTTCTTTAATTTTTTGGGAATTATTTTAGCCTTTGGAACTTCAGTATTTACAGACATTTAGTGATTTTATTTAGTACTATACAAATGCAAAAATAAGGTAAAGACAATTTAAAATCCCGCTATTTTAACTTTATTTTAGTGTGTAATTTAAGTGCTAATACACTAATTTTGCATTTCAACTTAACCAATGTAAAGAAAATGGATTTAATGGGAATGATGGGTAAATTAAGAGAAACCCAACAAAAAATAGAAGATACTAAAAAACGATTGGACTCAGTCCTAATTGACGAACAAAGTAGTGACGGATCTCTTAAAGTAACTTTGACTGCCAATAGAACAATCAAATCAATTGCTATTGATGATGTTCTTTTAGAAGACAAAGAGCAATTAGAAGATTATTTAATTTTAGTACTCAATAAAGCGATTGAAAAAGCGACTAAAGTTAACCAAGCGGAACTAGATGCAGTAGCCAAAATGGATATGCCCATGATTCCAGGAATGGATAATTTGTTTAAATAATTTAATCTATTCGTTTTGCAGGATATCCTGAAATAAAATCTACTAGGTTTTGTTTCAGGAAATCTTGTAAATGATTCGAATTTAGATGAATTTGAAAATCAGATTCCGAATAAAATCCTTCCCAAACAATAATTTGTTTTGCATCAGCAGTATTAGAATGCAGTTCAAATAAAAAATTACCAACTTCCAACTTGGTCTCAGCTTGTAATTGCTTCAACGCTTGAATTGCTAAATCAAAATCAACCTCAGGTTTAATAGCCAAGATGGCAGTGGAATAATAATCCGAATTGGGTTTTGCAAGCGGTTCAATCAAATCCCATAAATTGCCATACAAATCTTCAAAAACCAACACTCTACCATAAGCTTCGTTTTTGGGCTCTCGAATAATTGCAATTTGATGGTTTTGTAAATTTTGATACTCGCGATCAAAATTATCTGTATGCAAAAATAGAAAAACTCGTCCTCCGGTTTGATTGCCAATACTTTTTAATTGCTCTTCATCAGTAGCCTTAGCTAAAAGCAAACGACACTGCGAATTCTTTGGAGCAACAACCACCCAACGTTTTGTTTCACTTAAGACTGTATCTTCAATTAATTCAAAATGAAGTTTTTGAGTGTAAAAAGCAATTGCTTCATCGTAATCTTTGACCACTAAAGCAATTTGATTAATGTGATTTCCCATATCTAAACTACCAATTTTTCAATAGTTTCCAGTACATACGTATGCATGACTTCTCGGTAATCCAAATGGGTTACAATGCGTAACTTTCCTTGTCCCATCGAGCTAATTAGGATGTTTTTCTGCTTCAACTTTTCAATTAATTGGGCTTCGCTAACGTGAGGAACTAATGAAAAAATCAAAATATTAGTTTCAACAGGTTCTACAGAGGCTACCCAATCCTTTTGTTGCAAAACTGCTGCTAATTCTTTCGCTCTGCGATGATCTTCAGCCAAACGTTCAATATTGTTCTCTAAAGCATAAATTCCAGCTGCTGCCAAATACCCCACTTGACGCATTCCACCTCCGAATATTTTTCTGATACGCAAAGCACGATGAATCGTTTTTTTATCGGCTAATAAAACGGAACCAATAGGTGCGCCTAATCCTTTGGACAAACAAACTGAAATGGTATCGAATAATTTCCCAAATTCTTTCGGATCTTGATTTTTGGCTACCAAAGCATTCCAAATTCGGGCACCATCCAAATGGAATTTCAATCCGTAGGCATCGCAAACTTCTTTGATTTGACGTAAATCGGCTAATTCATAACAAGCTCCTCCGCCTTTGTTAGTAGTATTTTCTACACAAACCAAACTCGTCAGCGGACTGTGATAAAACTCGGGATCATTAATTGACGCTTTTACTTGAGAAGCTTTAATCATCCCGCGATTGCCATCCAATAAACAGCAAGAAACCCCGCTGTTAAATGAAACTCCACCACCTTCGTAGTTGTAAACGTGAGCATATTTATCTGCAATAAGTTGTTCGCCCGGTTGGGTATGCAATTTAATAGCTGTTTGATTAGCCATCGTTCCTGAAGGAAAAAACAATCCCGCTTCCATTCCAAATAGTACCGCTACTCTAGATTCTAATTCAATAACCGTTGGGTCTTGTTTGTACACATCATCACCTACTACTGCATTAAACATGTATTGCAGCATTTCGTGTGTAGGTTTGGTAATCGTATCGCTGACTAAGTTTATTTCCATTTTTATGTTTTTATAATGAAGTACAAACAATTCATGAATTGTCTTTCCTTAAAAAATCTTACTTTTGCCACACAAAATTACATAATTTATGACAACTACCGAACAAATAAAAGGTATTGTAGAACGCCTTGGTGCGTTGAGGAGGTATCTTTGACGTTGATGCCAAATTAATTGAAATTACAAACGAAGAAGAAAAGACGTTTGCACCTGACTTTTGGAATAATGCCAAAGAAGCCGAAATCGTAGTTAAAAATCTAAGAAATAAGAAAAAGTGGATTGAAGACTATGACAAAGCAGTCGCCTTGACTGATGAATTGCAATTAGCGTATGATTTTTACAAAGAAGGAGAACTTACTGTAGAGGAATTGGACGAACAATACCAAAGTACCGAGAAACATATCGAAGCAATTGAATTCAAAAATATGCTTTCAGAGGAAGGGGATACTTTGAGTACTGTACTGCAAATTACAGCTGGTGCTGGAGGTACCGAAAGTTGTGATTGGGCATCGATGCTGATGCGTATGTACTTGATGTGGGCTGAAAAACAGGGCTATAAAGTCAAAGAACTAAACTTTCAGGAAGGCGATGTTGCGGGAATCAAAACGGTTACTTTAGAAATTGAAGGCGATTATGCTTTTGGTTACTTAAAAGGCGAAAATGGCGTGCATCGATTGGTACGTATTTCTCCTTTTGATAGCAATGCCAAACGCCATACCTCATTTGTTTCGGTGTATGTGTATCCTTTAGTGGATGATACCATCGAAATTGAAATTAATCCCGCCGATATTGAAATAACCACTGCCCGTTCCAGTGGTGCAGGTGGACAAAATGTAAACAAGGTAGAAACCAAAGTGCAATTGGTACACAAACCAACGGGCATTCAAATTCAATGTTCAGAAACGCGATCGCAACACGACAATAGAAACCGTGCGATGCAAATGCTTCGTTCTCAGTTGTACGAAATAGAATTGAAGAAAAAATTGGCGCAACGTGCCGATATCGAAGCCAATAAAATGAAGATTGAATGGGGTTCGCAAATTCGAAACTATGTAATGCATCCTTACAAATTAGTCAAAGACGTTCGAAGTGGTTTTGAATCGACTGATGTAGATGCGGTAATGAATGGCGAAATTGACGATTTCCTAAAATCGTATCTAATGATGATGGGGCAAAAAGAAGAGGAATAAAACGACTTAGTAATTCTAAAAAAATAGCGTGTTTAGATAACAAAACACATTGGGTGATTTTGTATTTTAGCACTACCAATACTTGACAAATAATTGCAAATGGATTTGAATTTCAACAAAAACGAGGATCATAATAAATTATTACTCTCTGAGCTACGCCGAAAATTAAGCGAAGTAAAATTAGGAGGTGGTGAAAAACGCATTCAAAAATTACACGCCGAAGGAAAAATGACGGCACGTGAACGCATTGATTATTTGTTGGATGCCAAAGAAAAAAGTATTGAAATTGGAGCCTTTGTTGGCGAAGGAATGTATCCAGAACACGGCGGTTGCCCTTCAGGTGGTGTCGTGGTAAAAATGGGATACATCAAAGGAAAACAATGCATTGTAGTGGCTAATGACGCTACCGTAAAAGCAGGTGCTTGGTTTCCTATAACTGCTAAAAAAAACCTACGTGCGCAAGAAATTGCGATGGAAAACCGAATTCCAATCATCTATTTAGTAGATAGCGCAGGAGTCTATTTGCCTTTACAAGATGAAATTTTCCCGGATAAAGAACATTTTGGACGAGTATTTAGAAACAATGCCCTAATGAGCAGTATGGGAATTACCCAAATTGCTGCTGTTATGGGAAGTTGTGTTGCCGGAGGTGCCTACTTACCTATTATGAGTGACGAAGCGCTGATTGTAGATAAAACCGGGAGTATTTTCCTAGCAGGCAGTTATTTAGTAAAAGCAGCCATTGGCGAGAATATCGATAATGAAACCTTAGGTGGTGCCACAACGCATTGTGAAATTTCTGGAGTAACCGATTATAAGGCCAAAGACGACCAAGATGCTTTGGATAAAATCAAAAATATCGTTGATAAAATTGGCGATTATGATAAAGCGGGGTTCAACCGAATCAAGGCAGTAAAACCAGCCCAAGACGAAAATGAGTTGTACGGCGTACTGCCTAAAGCACGTACTGATCAATACGATATGATGGAAATCATCAATCGATTAGTAGACAATTCTGAATTTGAAGCCTATAAAGAAGGCTACGGTCAAACGATAATTACGGGTTATGCTCGAATTGAGGGTTGGGCGGTAGGCATCGTAGCCAACCAACGAAAAGTAGTCAAAACTAAAAATGGCGAAATGCAATTTGGCGGAGTGATTTACTCTGATGCTGCCGATAAAGCCACGCGTTTTATAGCCAATTGCAACCAAAAGAAAATTCCGTTGGTTTTCTTGCAAGACGTAACTGGTTTTATGGTAGGAAGCAAATCCGAACATAGAGGTATTATAAAAGACGGTGCTAAAATGGTGAACGCGGTTGCGAATTCAGTGGTGCCAAAATTCACTGTAATTGTTGGGAATTCCTATGGAGCTGGAAACTATGCCATGTGTGGCAAAGCCTATGACCCGCGTTTGATTGTGGCGTGGCCAAGTGCCGAATTAGCAGTAATGGGTGGCACGCAAGCCGCCAAAGTATTGGCACAAATTGAAGCCAATTCGCTAAAAGCAAAAGGAGAAGAAGTAGATGAGGCCAAAGAAACCGAATTGTTTACCAAAATAAAAGCACGTTATGACGAGCAAGTTTCGCCTTACTACGCCGCCTCAAGATTGTGGACCGATGCCATTATTGATCCTTTAGAAACACGTACTTGGATCTCGATGGGAATTGAAGCGGCTAACCACGCTCCTATCGAAAAACAATTTAATTTAGGGGTGATTCAAGTTTAACTTTTTTTATCGAGTTAAAAATAGTATATTTAATTTCCCATCTTCCTTCAACCTGTTGCACTAATGTAGTAATTGCAATACAATGAAACAGTTGGGGATACTTCTTTTAATTATACTACTTTGCGTTAGTTCAATCAGTAAGGCACAAGAAAATGGTGCTATTTATTTTGAATCGGGAGTACAAGTTTCAATTCCTGTTCATATCATGATGTACCGCTCGCACCGTCTTGGAGTAGGTGCTAATTTTAGAATCATGAAACCTATTACTGAAAAAACAACTATTGGAATTCGGGCAGACTATGAATACCGGTTTACTAAAATAAATAAACTAGCTATCGTTCCTGATACTACTTTAGCCGAACAAGCTCGATATCGTAATTTTATTATTCTTAGTCTAAAACCCAATGTACAATTTGCGCTCCCATCCAATTGGTTTCTAGGGATAGAATCAGGTGTGGGCTACGCCATCTCTGATGCCAACAAAGGAATAGGATTAGGCTTTGTATCTGAATTTGCAGGACCACAACGTTTTGGGCTGTGTTCCAATCTTTTCGTAGGAAAAAAATTCAAAACCGTATCCTATAAAGCAAACGTGACTTTATACCTTTCGCAATATCTAGCTCATGGACACGCTGAAAATGCATTAGGGTTACGTTTTAATTATCAATTTAGCAAGCTATAAAAAAAGGAGTTACTGTCTATGTAACTCCCTTTTTAGTTGGCTATTATAAACTAGCACTTTCGTTTCGTACTACCTTTCCGGTTGCTGTTTGTTTGAAC
>JACCDQ011307645.1_pt1 | contig 10963 bp, 7 predicted proteins | sample 7446031 | NCBI WGS metagenome assembly JACCDQ01 (sample SAMN15323442, study PRJNA562643) | freshwater metagenome | isolation source: river surface water | place: USA:Blue River Watershed | collected 2017-08-17
CACCGCAGTTTTAGCCAATTCATTTTTTAATTCTTGGAGTTTTTCGTTTTCGAGGGCCTCAACTTTTTTCTGTAAAGTAGCTTTTTCAGCCAAGAGATTTTCAACGGATTTAATCAAATCAGTGTTTCGTAAAATCTCTTTTAATTGATTGCTGATTGATAATTGTTCACCGATAACTGAAAGTGCTTTTCCACCAGTAATTGCTTCTACACGACGGACACCAGCAGCTACCGAACCCTCAGAAATAAATTTGAATAAACCAATTTTGCCAGTTGAAGAAGCGTGAGTACCACCGCAAAGTTCCACTGAGAATTTTGGGTCGAAAATTACAACTCTTACAAAATCACCGTATTTCTCGCCGAAAGTAGCCGTTGCTCCCAAAGCAATTGCATCAGCAATCGGAATGTTTACTTTTGTTTCGAGTGGAATATTCTCACGAATTTTTTCGTTTACTATGTCTTCAATTTTGCCTAATTCTTCGTCAGTTACTTTGGCAAAGTGCGAGAAGTCGAAACGTGTAATGTTATCATCTTGGTATGAACCTTTCTGCACAATGTGCGTACCCAAAACCTTACGCATAGCCGCCAGCATCAAGTGCGTAACTGTGTGGTTCGTTCTAATTTTATCACGGCGTTCTTCGTTGATATGAGCCACAACTGTTCCTGCATTTTGCAAGACTTCATCAAGATTTTTATCTGTCGAAATATGTAGGAAAAGGTCGTTTTCTTTTTTAGTATCCTTGATATTGACAACGTGGTCACCAATCATGATTCGACCAGTATCACCCACTTGTCCACCCATTTCGGCATAGAAAGGTGTGCGGTCAAGTACAATGTGGTATTCTTCACCCGCTTTAGTTTTTACTTTACGGTATTTAATAATCTGAGCTTCGGCCGAAACTTCATCATAGCCCACAAATTCAAAATCAGAGCCTTCATTCAATTCAACCCAGCCGGTTGCTTCTTTAGCTGAATCTTGTCTTGAGCGAGTTTTTTGCTCTAATAATGCCTTTTGGAAACCTTCTTCATCAATTTTTAAACCTTTTTCTTTTGCCAAAAGGGCTGTCAAATCGACAGGGAAACCAAACGTATCCGATAATTCAAAAACCACATCACCACTAATAATTCCATTTTCTGGATTAATGGCTTCAAATCTTCTGATACCTGTTTCGAGTGTACGCAAGAAAGATTTTTCTTCTTCTTCTACCACACGAGTAACGAAATCTTGTTGAGCTTTCAATTCAGGGAAAACATCGGCGAACTGGTCGGCCAAAACGGGTACCAGTTTGCTCATAAACGGCTCGTTGAAACCTAAGTATGAATAACCATAACGCACTGCACGACGCAAAATACGACGAATTACATAACCAGCTTTGGCATTTGATGGTAATTGTCCATCAGCAATCGTGAAAGCAACTGCTCGAAGGTGGTCAGCAATTACACGCATCGCTACATCAATATAGCTATTTGATGAAAGTGTACCGTTTTCGCCATATTTTTTACCCGACATTTGCTCAATTACTTGAATCGTATTTTGGAAAACGTCGGTATCATAATTCGATTTTTTGCCTTGAATCGCCATACACAAACGCTCAAAGCCCATACCTGTATCTACGTGCTTGGCAGGAAGCGACACCAACGATTTGTCGGCTTTACGCTCAAACTGCATAAATACGTTGTTCCAAATTTCAACCACTTGTGGGTGGTCATTATTCACCAGTTCTTTTCCGCCAATGACATCAACTTCGGCTTGGTCACGTAGGTCGATATGAATTTCAGAACACGGGCCACACGGACCAGTATCGCCCATTTCCCAGAAGTTATCTTTTTTGTTTCCTAAGATAATACGGTCTTCGCTGACCATCGTTTTCCAAATATCATACGCTTCTTGGTCGAAAGGCACACCATCTTTTTCATCGCCACCGAATACCGACACATAAATTCTATCTTTTGGAAGTTTATATACTTCAGTCAATAATTCCCATGACCACTCTAAGGCTTCTTTCTTGAAATAATCACCAAACGACCAGTTACCAAGCATCTCAAACATGGTGTGGTGATAGGTATCAAAGCCCACATCTTCCAAGTCATTATGCTTACCGCTCACACGAAGACATTTTTGTGTATCTGCAATACGCTTTGATGGCGGCGTACCATTTCCCAAGAAAAAGTCTTTGAATTGAGCCATTCCTGAGTTATTAAACATCAAAGTTGGGTCGTTTTTGGCCACAAGCGGTGCAGACGGAACGATTAAATGTTGCTTACTTTTAAAGAAATCTAAAAAAGCCTTACGAATTTCGTGCGAAGTCATTTTGCTGTAAATTGGTTACTGGTAAATTGGTTACTGGTAAATTGGTTACTGGTAAATTGGTTACTGGGTATGTGCGATTTCTACCAATAACTAATTTTCTAATAACTAATCACTAAAATTAGGGTGCAAAAATAGCTTAAAAATTGGATTTTTTGAAGAGAATTTGCAGAAAAAGAACCCTATCAGAAGATTAAAGATTGACAGGGTTCTAAATATGAAGTTTTGGCTAAACTTTCGGCTGGTGATACCTCAAACATTCACATCAAAAACACGCCCGAAATAATCACTGATTTCGTTTACCAAGATTTTCTTACGTTGTTTTTCTATGCCAGCTAATTCTTTGGCTAATTGTTTTTTGAAATCGAGTTGCATTTGGCGAGCAATCTGAATTCGTTGGGCTTGTGGGCTCCCTGCTCCGTGCATGGATTCGGTTAAATATCCCACAGCATTGCGTCCCATTGTCATATTTTCAATCAAACGTAAAATTCTTATGCGGTGTTCGGTCGGAATCTCAGCTTTACCTTTTAGGTATTTTTCGAGTAAATGCCCAACGGTTTCGCTCTTGAAATCTTTTTCCGAAGGAAGTGTGACTACGATTCCTCCCGCTAAATCTTGCGCCAAACGACTTATTTCGTAAGGGAGCTTTGTTACGTGGTGTTTACAAACATTTGCCAGCATATCATCAGGTAAAAATGCCCCTGATTCAGTAGGCTTAGATTGATACGAAGCAGCAATACCCGTGGCATAGATGGTTTCGTTTAGGTATGTCATTTCGGTGAGTTTGTCTTTGATATGGCTCGCTTTTTCAGCACCGTTATACTCAGCAATCGTTGCTGCTGCACCGATAAGAACATCGCCCACACCACTTTTACAAACATAACTTCGGCGATGAAAACACGTAAATCGCTCAACGAGCATCGAAGCAAATTCGTATTCGCCATTCATGAAAATCAATTCGTTTGGAATAAACACATTATCCAAAATGACCATTGCTTCTTGGCCTCCGAATTGAGCATTGCCTACGTCAATATCACCCTCTTCCATACTACGTGTATCGCACGATTGACGGCCGTAAATGTAGGTAATGCCCTCAGCATCAACGGGTATCGCCCCGACGATGGCATAGTCTTTATCGTTTTCGGTAAGTCTAATGGTTGGCATCACAAGCAACCAATGGGAATTTAAACAACCCGTTTGATGAGCTTTGGCTCCTGTAATATAAACCCCTTCGGGCGTACGTTTCGTAACATGCACAAATAAATCGGGGTCGGTTTGTTGATGCGGGGCAAGGCTACGGTCGCCTTTTACATCGGTCATTGCTCCGCCAATTACCAAGTTTTGACTTTGCATTTGCGTGATAAATGCCTTGAATTTTTGGTGATAGTTGGTGTCGTATTTTTTATCAATCTCGAAACTTGTAGAATAAAGCGAATTAAAAGCATCCATACCCACACAACGCTGAAAGCAAGTACCAGTGAGTTGGCCGAGTCGGCGTTGCATTTTATTTTGTAGTACTACATCTTCTCTACTTTGTGTAATATGCAAAAAACGATTGATTTTTTCTCCAGTAAGCGAAGAGGTTGCCGAAGCTAATTCGGGTTCATCAATGGCTAAATCATACGTTTCGGCCACGGCATTGATTGATGGTCGAATCATTGGATGCTCAACAATATCTTCAACTAATTCACCAAAAAGATAAACTTTTAACTTCCTATTTCTAAGGCTATTGATGTATTCTTGGCCAGTTGTAATTTTTTTCATGGTTGAATTGGTTGCTGTAAATGTTCGATAATTGCAGGCAAAACTTCCTCTAATGCTCCTTTGGGTAGTTCATGCCCCATGCCTTCAATCATTAAAAGTTTTGAATTAGGGATTAGCGGAGCATAAATTTCAGCGTGTTTAGGATTTACCAAAGGGTCGGCTGTGCCATGAATCACCAATGTGGGTGCTTGTATTTTATGTAATTTCTTTAGCCTTGAACCAGAAGCTACTATGGCACAAAATTGCTGGTACCTTGCTCGTGGATTTTGCCCTTTTCGGTGTTCAATACTTTCGGTAAATACTTGTCTGAAGTAGGCTTCATCAAATGGGAAACGATTCCCCCGAAGAAAGCGATAAGTAGCTACATAGCTTCCAACCGTAATTTTATGGTCGGAATATTTATTTTTTATGTAAAACCTTTTGATTAGGAAAGGAATACTTCGTACCAGTAATTTGAGTTTAATATCCTTTACTACATCAGGGTTTAGAGCATACCCCGACGACATAATGGAAGTTAGACTAATAACTTTTTCAGGGTATTCGATAGCTATATGTTGGGCAATCATGCCACCCATCGAAACACCAATAATATGTGCTTGTTTGATTTGTAAATAATTGAGCAGTTCGACACTATCTCTGGACATATCTTCCAGTTTATATGGTTTGCTACGATGCCATTTATCATTCAGCCATGTTGAAAGTCCAATATCACGGTTATCAAATCTTATGACATAAAAACCTGCCGCAACTAAAGGCTTGATGACATTTTCACCATAGATGACACATTGAGCATCAAGCCCCATAATAAGTAGTATTGCTGGGTTTTGACTTTCACCAAATGCTTCGTAGTATATTTCTATGCCATTAACAGGAGCTTTGCCCGATTTATTAACAACTAATTTCGACACAACTATTGCAATTTATTAGATTTAACGTTTCATCTATTTCTACCCAGTGATTCATGGCTACTTACCCATTCGTTGGCCACGATTGCCGAAGCCAACGATAGTTCTCCAGCCAGTACAACTGCTGCCATGATTTCGGCTAATTTATAAACTTTTCCAGCACCAAAACAGCCCAATATCTCTAAGCACTCTCGTTGAGTGGGTAGGGCAGTGCCACCACCGTAGGTAGCAATAATAAGCGATGGAATAGTAATGGAAATATAATAGTCACCGTTGGGTTTGATTTCGCTATGTGTAATTGCTCCCGACGATTCCGCAATATTAGCTACATCTTGCCCAGTAGCAATAAACATGGCTGTCAGGCCATTGGCCGAATGAGCCCCATTATTTGCAGAATTAGACAGAATAGCACCAACATTTGATAATTGTCGTTGTTTAAACAGTGCCTCAGCCGATGTGTGCATGATTTCTTTCAACAATTCGTTGGGGATAGTAGCTTCGGCAACCACCCTTTTTCCTCTACTTTGAAGTGTATTGAGGTGCGAATGTTTTTTATCGGTATCCATATTGGCGGCCATCGAGAAATGTTCTAAGCCTTCAATGCCTTGTTCAAGCATCCAATGGCAAGCTCGATGCGTAGCTTTCGTAACCATGTTTTGCCCAGCGGCATCACCTGTTGTAAAATTGAAGCGTAGCCAATGTAATTTTCCAACTGTATATTGTTCAATATCTGTAAGTTTCCCCGATTGTGTAGTTTCTTCGGCTTTTGATTTAATTTCTTCAAAATTATCATCTACCCATTGCCCAAATTTTCTTGAAAATCGTGCGTTTTCGAAGACAAACAGCGGGGCTCGTTGCATGGCATCATCAAGTACGGTGCAAGTTACTCCACCTGCTTGGCTTAGTAGTTTCATTCCTCTACTGTAGCTGGCCACCAGCGTGCCTTCGGTTGTGGCCATCGGAATATAAAAGTTACCTTGAGCATATTCGCCATTGACTTTTATTGGGCCTGCTAATCCGATGGGTACTTGGGCTATACCAATAAAATTTTCGAGATTTCCTCGCAAAATGTTTGGGTCAAATGAATAATTAGTAAGGTGCCGTAAAGCAACGTTTGTTTGCTTTTTCAGAAAGGTTTGTCTTTCTGAAACAATGTCAGCCGAATAATTATCTGCTTTATTTAAAGGGATTTTTGCCATGTTTCCGAATAATGAGAGTTTTCATTTATTTTTTTCAAAGCCACGCAAAAACTCAGTCCTATCAGTGATGTCAGTAATAAATTTACTTTCAATGCTTAGCCCCTCGGCTAATGTCGTATCCATTCCTTCATTATATAGATGCTTTAGAGCGGCAATGGTTTGAGCGGAGTTTTGAATAATGGCATTGGCCATTTCAATGCCTGTTTGGTCTAAATCATCAATCGGAACAGCCTTATTTACTAAACCAATGCGTTCGGCTTCAATTCCTGTGATTGGCTTGCAGGTAAACGATAGTTCTTTGGCTTTGAGCGTTCCGACCAATCTTGGCAAACGCTGCGACATACCCCATTTAGGTAAAATTCCCCATTTGGCGTGCGTATCTCCAATTTTAGCATCTTCAGAGGCAATAATCAAATCAAAAAACATCATGAGTTCGGTTGCACCAGTATAGCAATGCCCATGCACAAGAGCAATGGCTGGTTGTGGCATTCGGCGTAAGATTCGGGCAATTTCATTGCCATCTTGCAAAATATCATCAGCCGTAAATTGTCCATCCACCAACGACTCATTCATGGCTTTCAAATCTACCCCCGCCGAAAATGCTCTTCCTGAACCTTTTACTATCAATACTTTGCAGGAAGCATCAGCCTCAATCTCTAATAGTGCGGCTTTGAGCTCACGAATCATACTGGGAGTAAGGGCATTAAGTGAGGCAGGTCGATTCAGGTAAAGCCAAGTGATGGCTTCTTGCTTTTCGATACTAATATCTTGGAATGTCATGTTTAATTAGGTCTTATAGATTTAACAAAAATACTGAAAATATGCTGCGTGCATACTACTTCTATTAGGTATTTAGAAAATATTTTTGGGAGCTATCAAATAATCAACTAATTATTTAGTTATATTTGTATATCTCCAACTAAATCTAATCAAACACATGAAAAAACTATTGATTATTTTCTTCTACGCCACAGTTTCGGCTTTTGCACAACCAAAAGTATATAGAGCAGACGAATTTGAGGCAAAAGTGATGCCGCCACGGCTACAAAACAGCGAATACCCAAACTTATCGAAGGTTTCAGATGATGGTCGTAATAACGGAGTAATGAAATACGATTTGGAATTGCGTAAACTTAATTATGATTTTCGTAATTATGCTCTTTCAAAAAAAGTAGATTTATCGACATTTGAAAAAAAATACGCTATGCCCATTAATTTACTTTTTAAAGAACAGGGTAAACTGGAATATATAGTTTTTGGCTTTAACCGAATGGTTGTAAATAAGCAGGTATTTTTTGATACGTTGAATGCGAAAGAAGATAAAGAATTTAGAGAATTAATAGGCAACTATTTTCAAAATGCAGATTTTTCGAATTTGAAAAATACCCAAAAATGCTCTATTTACACAAGTGTGGCTTTAGGAAAAGAACTAAGAAAAAGTAGGAAGAATATGATTTCTACCATCGCAATGGCAGAAACTTGTAATCAACCCGATACTGTTAAATCATTGGTTTTGAATAAATTAAATCTCGAAAAGTTTCCTGATGTTGTATTTAGATTCAAAAATTTAGAAAAATTAGATTTATCGGATAATTATATAGAACAAATTCCCAAACAGATTTGGGAATTAAAAAAACTAAAGCAACTGAGCCTAAGCGGAAATTATATTGATTATAGTACTTTTAAGTTTAAGAAAAACAAGCATTTGAAAGACCTAAACTTACAGTTTACGGGAATGACAAAAATGCCCAAATCAATAAAAAAGAATCGGGTGTTAGAAATCTTTTTTGTTGGAAATAATAAGATTGAATTCAGAAAAAATGATTTTCGCCGAATGTCAAATCTTAAAGCTCTAAATCTATATAATGTCCGAACTGAGACACTTCCAAAATCAATCGGAAAACTCAAAAACTTAGAAGAACTTGACCTATATCATAATGAATTGAAGTTTTTGCCTAAAGAAGTTTGTCAATTATCAAAACTTAAGACGCTGGCAGTTGCTAATAATCAGCTTTGGAATTTACCCGAAGAAATTACTAAATTAACCAACCTTCAAACGCTCTACGCTCACCATAATCGTTTGAATACTTTACCTGTTTTACCGAATCTTAAACTATTAGATATTGGTTATAATCTTTTCAAGGTTTTTCCTGAAGAAGTCTATCAGTTGAAAGATTTAGAAGAATTTGATATTACACACAACGAAATCATGGATATTCCCGAAGGATTGGTGGCTCTTAATAAACTTCAAAAAGTATTTATTCGTGGTAATGAGTTTTATAAAACTGATAAGCCCGATGAAAAATTGACTAAACTTACTGACAGTCTTGAAAAGCGTCAAGTGATGGTTAGATAGAGTCTATGATAGTTTTTTGCAGAAAAAAGTTTAGTTTTGAGCCTTGAAATACCTTTTTAGCAACAATGACTAAACTTTATTATTCAACCTCCGAGGTAGCCGAAATGTTAGATGTTAACGTTTCAAGAATTAGATTTTATGAAAAAAAATTTAATCTGAGGTTTAAAAGAAATGGACAAGACCGCCAAATAACTCCAAAGGATATTGAAATCTTACGTGATATTATCACGAATGCCGATAAAGGCGGGCTTACGTTGAAAGGTGTAAAAAGAAAAATTAGTAATAAAAGCGATGAAAATAAAACCAAAAATGCCCTAAGAGCTAAATTATTAACCATTAGGGCATTTTTGGTAGAAACACTCGAAGAGGTTTGAGTTAGAAGAACGTACCTACCGAAATCACAAAACTTTTTTGACTATTAGTAATATTTGCCGAAGCATAATTAGCCGTATTTGATAGCTCGTATGGGGTGTAGGCAGTTTTGAATGTGTTGAAAACACCTGCTAAATCAACAAAAAACTTAGCCGAACGATAACCAACTCCACCAGTAAAAATCATCTGAGAGCGGTCGAGATTATCAATTTTTTGTTTGAAAGGGTCTGGCATATATTTCGCACCAAGTCTCAATCTGATATTTTCAATACGGTATTCTCCACCAACTTTCAAGTTTACGGCATCTTTATAGGTATTCTTAATTCTGCTTTCTTCTTTTGCTGCTTTTTCATAGCCACTTATGTAGCCATTATTGTCATAATTAGCATATTTAATACCCATACCCGTATAGCCAACATATTCAGCATCGGCTGTCACAAAGCCTTTTTTTCCAGGTAAGAAGAAAGTAGCCCCACCACTTGCTTTGAGTGGCGAAGTTATTTTATAAGAAAACTCATTTTCACGGGTTCTTACTTCACTATATTTTGGAGTGAAGAATGTTGTTTTGATAGCAATACTTGAGTTATATACTTCATTGACAGTTATCCAAGTTGGCGAAGTAATGTTAGCTCCTAAGCTAATATTTTCAGAAACCTTAAAGATTCCACCTAAACCTAAGTGCATACCACCACCACTTGAAGTTAAATCTTCTTTATAATCAAACCCATTCAAAACCTTACCTTTTGGAAATTGTTCAGAATAGTTATTGAGATTTTCGTAATTCAGTCTTACAAAACCAACCGTAAACCCAAAGTAAGTTTTATCGTTATAGTTAATACCATAGGCCAAATTCCATTGGCTCTGATTACCCGTGCTTGAATTATTACCCGTTTGAGTTACAGGCAAACTTGTTTCGGCTTGGGTATATTTTGTATCATTACCTGCTACTGGGTCAATCATATACGCCCAATAATACATACCCTCAGGATAGTATGCTGTGGCGGTTGTTTCTTCAAATTCATCATCGAGCGTTTTGGCACTCACATTCAATGAGTTAGCTTTTTCGGTAAAATAATTGCCCATTGAGCTTTTATTATTTGTGCCTGCATAGCTAAAGTTTGATAGTAAATTTACTTGTTTAGAGTAAGTTACGGCGAATGTCGAGCGTTTTTTGCGGCCATTGGTGCCTCCACTGCTCATGATAAGCCCCAGTTGTCCAATGTTAGCGTTAGAAGTACTGGCTTTGCTTGTTGAGCCAGCGTACAGAGATGAAGAATTAATCGAATTAAAAATAGGAGTGATGCTTAATTCCGAACGATTATAGAAGCCTAAACCTGCGGGATTTGAATAAGCATTGCTTGCATCTGCTCCGAGTGATGTATAACTGCCCCCCATGCCTTGCATACGTGCGGAGCCTGATATTTTCGACTGTGAATATCTGAAAGCATCTTCTCCGTAAAAATGCCCACCCAAAGTTAATTGTGCTTGTGCTTTTATTCCCCCTAAAAGTAAAGCGGAGGCCATAAAAATTCGTGTAAGTTTCATTTTAGTACTGAAAAGTTGAAGAAAAATAAACCAGATTTTTAATCTTTAGTATAATTACTTCATAGAAAAGGTAATGAATAATCTTTGATGGATTTTAATAGAAAACCTCGCCAAACGCTATGATTCAGCGAGGTTTTCGAATGATTCTTTAAATATATATCTAAAAGAGTCTGAACAAACCTTTACTAATAATTATCTTGGTCCACGGCTGCTTCCGCCACCACCACTTGAATGGCTACTGCTTGAACTGCTGCTACCACCATAAGAACTTGAGCTGCTACTATTGCCCCAGCTTGAAGATGAAGGTGTAGAAGAACCTCTTGAATACCCTGAGTTAGAGTTTGAATTCGACCAACCTGAGTTTCTTGAAGAGTTACCACTACCACTTGACCAGCTGTCTGATGAACGACTGCTTGTTGATGGACGAGAGTAGTTGTAGCCGCCATTCGAGCTTCCATTTGAGCTTCCCGAATTTGAGTAAGAACCACCATCTGCACCACCATTTCTACGTGGAC
>JACCDQ011744639.1_pt1 | contig 10962 bp, 5 predicted proteins | sample 7446031 | NCBI WGS metagenome assembly JACCDQ01 (sample SAMN15323442, study PRJNA562643) | freshwater metagenome | isolation source: river surface water | place: USA:Blue River Watershed | collected 2017-08-17
CATCGTCACCGGCCCCGCGTCCGCCGAGGCCATCGTCCGCCGCCTCGGCGAACTCTGCGGCGACACCGTCGAAATCAACCTCCTCGAACGCCAGGGCAAACTCGCCTTCGAGGGCGTGCTCGACTGGCGACGTGTGCCGCCCCGCACCGCCGTGATCGGCTTCTCCCGCGCACTCGTGCTCGAACTCAAGGCCATGTTCGAAGCCCGCGGCCAGCGCGTCGCCGTCATCTACGGCAGCCTCTCCCCCGAGGTCCGGCGCAACGAAGCCCGCCGTTTCCGCGAGGGCGAGGCCGACCTCGTCTGCGCCACCGACGCCATCGGCCTCGGCCTCAATCTTCCGCTCGACCGCGTCGTGTTCTACGAGACCGACAAATTCGACGGCGAATCCAACCGCCGCCTCGAGCCCGGCGAACTCCTGCAGATCGCCGGCCGCGCCGGCCGCGGCCCCGGCGCCACCGGTTGGGTCGCCGCCTTCAGCACCCGCGACGCCCGGCGCCTCGAAGCCGCCCTCGCCGAGCCGCAGGCCGTGCCCGCGCCCGACCGCCTGCCGGCCGCGCCCACGCCCATGCACATCCGGGCCATCGCCGACCACCTGCAGCTCGCGCGGCTCGCGCCGATCCTCGAGTTCTTCCGCACCCGGCTCACGTTTCCCGGCGGCACGTTTTTTCCGGAAGTGCAGAACGATGTCCTCGCCGCCGCCGAACTCGTCGACACGTTCGCCCCCGACCTGCCCATCGAGACGCGCTACGCCCTCGCCTGCACGCCGATCGACCTCGACGACCACCTGTTCCGCAGCCTCTTCGCCGAATGGCTGGAGCGTCTCGCCGCGGGCGAGCGCATCCGCTTTCCCTCGCGCACGGACGGCGGCGGCGGCCTCGAGTCCCTCGAGGAAACGCTGAAAATCATCACCGTCTACCGCTGGCTCGCGCTGAAGTTTCCCGCCGCGTTCACCGACCTCGCGCACGCCGAGCTGCTCCGGCGCGAAGCCACCGAGCAAACCCTCGCCATCCTCCGCCGCAACTGGGGCAAACAGGGCCTCAGCCGCCGCGAATGCACGAACTGCGGCCGCGCCCTCCTGCCCAGCTCGCCGCACCGCACCTGCCGCGCCTGCCACGAGGGCGGCTGGAGCTGAATCCCCGCTCGGCTTCTCGGTGCCCGGTGTAGCCCTGCTCGTGAGAGCAGGGACGGTTGGCGGAGTCCGTTCCATCTCGCCGCTCACCCGGCGGGCCACACCGCAGCGCCGATTGCTGCCGAGTCGCCAAGCGAGGCGTGCCGCCGGAGCTGAAGCCCGCCAATTCGGCATTGCGCGTGCTGGAGCCTCCGGGTCCACTGCCACGTCACCACAACCCGGCCGCGGCACCCCTACCGCGGTCGGCGACACCTCCAGCCCCCAACTGATCCAGCCATGAACCAGCCGCTGCCTGCGGCCGCTCGCGCGGCCGCGTGTCTCGGGCTCGTCGCGTCGCTGTGCTGCGCCCAGCCGGCGTCGGCCCAGACCGCTCCCGCGCCCTCGCCCACCGCCTCCGCCACCCCCGCCGCCCCTGCCTCCGGCTCCCCGGCGGGCTCCGGTTCGGACACCACCGTGCTCGAGAAATTCGAGGTCACCGGCTCGCTCATCAAACGCACCGACGTCGAGGGCCCGTCGCCCGTCCGGTTCATCACCCGCGAGGACATCGACCTCTCGGGCATGGACAACCTCACCGACATCATGCGCGACATCCCCGAGGCCACCAACCTCGGCATCAACGAGGGCGGCACCACCACCGCCGTGCGCGGCGCCTCCGCCATCGACCTCCGTTTCCTCGGCCCCAACAACACCCTCGTCCTCGTCGACGGCCGCCGCCAGGCCCCCAACGGCATCAGCTCCGGCGGCACCGTCTTCGTCGACCTCAACCGCATCCCCGTCTCCCTCATCGAACGCGTCGAGCTGCTCAAGGACGGCGCCTCCGCCGTCTACGGCTCCGACGCCACCGCCGGCGTGATCAACATCATCACCCGCCAGAACTTCGTCGGCGCCGAGGTCACCGCCCGCTACGGCAACTACTTCAAGACCGACGGCGGCGAGCTCAGCGTCTCCCTCTTCGCCGGCACCCGCGCCGGCAAGCTGCGCGCCAACGTCAACTACACCTACACCTCGCGCAACGCCAACGCCGCCTCCGACCAGCCCTTCTCGGCCAACGCCGACCAGACGGAGCGCTGGCGCGCGTATGATGCCGTCAAATACGCCAACAACCTCCGGCCCACCGCCACCGCCGTCAGCGCCTACGACGGCCGCTCCGGCACCGGCCCGTATGCCACCGTCGGCGTGCCCACCCTCGCCCAGCTGACCGACCCGAAAAACGGCCTCACCGCCGCCGCCCTGCTCAATCCCCTCACCGGCACCACCGCGGCCTTCCTCCCCGGCACCGGCGGCACCGCCGCCGGCACCCTCGGCAGCTCCGGCAACTACGCCTCCGTCCCGCGCGAAAACAACCCCGGCCGCCCGACCGCCGCCCAATATGTCCCCCGCGCGTATCCGGCCGGTGAATTCAGCAACTCCTACAACTTCCAGCCCTTCGTCTGGAACGTCCCCGAGCGCATCACCCGGAGCCTGAGCACCGGCCTGGCCTACCAGCTCACCCCCGCGACGCAGATCGACGCCGCCGTCACCTACACCCAGATCAAGGCCGAGACCCACCTCGCCCCGTCCCCCATCTCCACCGCCGGCGACAACAACATCCTCGTCCCCGCCTCCAACTACTACAACCCCTTCGGCATCCCGCTCGCCTTCACCTACCGCCCCATCGAGGTCGGCCCGCGCATCGCCAAAATCCAGAGCAAGTCCCTCAGCTACCGCGCCGCCATCCGCGGCACCCTCCGCCAGCGCTTCGACTGGGACCTCGGCTGGTCCTACACGCAGAACGAGTCCACCGACCGCACGACCAACGCCATCAGCGAGAGCAAGGTCCGCGCCGCCCTCGCCAAGTCCACCCCCGACGCCCTCAACATCTTCGGCGGACCGAGCTTCAAAAACGACCCCGCCACCATCGACGGCATCAAGGTCATCTCCGGCCAGAACGGCGACGCCGCCACCATGCTGCTCGACGGCCGCCTCACCACCGTCGAACTCGTGAACCTGCCCTGGGGCAAGGTCGGCAGCTCCCTCAGCGCCCAGCACCGCGACGAGAAATTCAACACGGCCAACGACGCGCTCTCCACCACCCTCGACGACATCATCGGCCAGGTCCGGCTCGCCGATCCCACCAAAGCCTCCCGCACCGTCGACTCCGCCTCCTTCGAGCTGCGGCTGCCGCTCGTGAAGGAGCGCCACTTCCGCTTCGCCCACACCCTCGAGCTGAACGGCGCCACGCGTTTCGAGAAATTCAGCGACGGCTACGACAGCGGCCTCAAGCCCTTCGGCGGCCTCCGCTTCCGCCCGTTCCGCGCCCTCCTCCTCCGCGGCAGCTACAGCGAGACCTTCCGCTCGCCCACCCTCCCGCAGCTCTACGGCGGCATCCGCGAATCCCTCGTCAGCAGCCTCCCCGACCTCCGCCGCCCCCAGGCCCTCACCGGCGACCCGGTCGACGCCTCCGCCTACCAGCGCCTCGTGAAGACCGCCGGCAACCGCAACCTCAAGCCCGAGGACGGCGTGACCAAGCAGGTCGGCCTCGTCTTCGACGTCCCCGGCAAGTGGTTCAACGGCCTCTCCTTCGATTTTGCCCACGGCATCATCGAACAGAAAAACCTCATCACCTCCGGCCTCGGCACCACCTTCATCCGCCAGAACGAGCTCTCCTCCACCGGCGACCTCGTCATCCGCGACCCGCAGTCGGAGACCTACACCAACACCACCAACGCCAACATCAACGTCCTCTCCGGCCCCGCCGGCCTCTCCACCCCGGTCCGTCCCGGCGAGACCGTCACCGTCCCCGGCCGCATCCGCTATATCACCGACTCCGCCGTCAATCTCTCCCAGCAGCTCGTCCGCTATTACGACTACGGCCTGCGCTACCGCCTCCGCACCCGCGAATTCGGCCAGTTCAACGTCACGAGCAACTGGACCTACATGGGCTTCTACTCGTCCCGCCGCTTCCAGAACGACGCCGTCGTCAGCAGCGTCGGCCGCAGCCTCCCGCGCTACCGCTCCCAGTCCTCGGTCGCCTGGCAGCGCCGCAGCTGGGCCGCCAACCTCAACATGAACTATATCCACCGTTACCGCGACCTGCGCCGCGACGGCTGGGAGGTCGGCCGCTATTACATCTTCTCCGGCTCCGTCAGCCACGCCTTCGCCAAGACCTCGAAAGTCGGCGACATGCGCGTGACGCTCGGCATCGACAACCTCCTCGACCGCGAACCGCCCCTCGACAACTCGAACGTCGGCTACAACCAGGGCCTGATCGGCCGCCCCGGCGGTCGCTTCGGCTACGTCAGCGTGCGCCGCTCGTTCTGAGCGGCGCCGGCGGCCTCGGGCCTTTCCCGGGCCCGCGCGCGACCCACGCCATCCGTCGCGCGCGGAGGGCGGTTCGTCGCATTTTTTTTGCCAACCGGCGCGATCCTCCCCGCTCTCGCCGACTCGGGCCCGCCCACGGCGGCCCGTCCAGACACCCGCCCTCCACACCCATGTCCCACCGTTCCTTCCCCCGCGCTGCCGCCTTGGCCGGTCTCCTGACGACCGCCGCCGGCTCGCTTGCCCTCGCCCAGCCCGCCGCCCCCGCGGCGTCCGATCCGAAGAAAGACGCCCCCGTCCAGATGCTCGAGGCCTACGAGGTCACCGGCTCCCGCATCCGCCGGATCGATGCCGAAACGCCGTCGCCCGTCGTCACCTTCACCGCCGCCTCCATCGAGGAGAAGGGCTACACCACCTTCGGCGAGTTCATGCAGAGCCTGCCCTACAACAACTCCACGGGCGTCTCCGAATTCACCACCGGCAGCTTCATCACCGGCGCCGCCACCATCAATCCCCGCGGCCTCGGCTCCAACCGCATCCTCTCCCTCGTCAACGGCCGCCGCGCCATCCCCTACGCGCTCACCAACAGCGCCAACGGCACGCCCCAGACCGTCTTCAACTTCAACAGCATCCCCTCCGCCGCGATCGCCCGCGTCGAATACCTCAAGGACGGCGCCTCCGCTCTCTACGGTTCCGACGCCATCACCGGCGTGATCAACATCATCCTGAAGAAGAACTACGAGGGTTCGTCCGTCGACGTCACGCTCTCCAACACCTTCAAGCACGACTCGCTCCGCCGCACCGTCAGCATCTTCACCGGCCTCGCCAAGGACGGCTGGGAGATCACCGGCGGCCTCACCGTGCAGGCGAGAAATTCGAGCTTCATCAAGGACTACGGCGTCACCACCACCGACTACCGCTATCTCGGGCAGAAGGGCATCAACCAAAACAGCACCATCTACCACCCGACCTACCTCAACCTTTCGGCCGCCCAGGCGCAGTCCTCGGGCCTCGGCACCGCGGCGGGCCTCTACATCGTGCAGGGACCGGACGGCGTGGCCAATCCCACCAAGGCCAGCTTCCGCTACATCGGCACCTCGACCGCCGCCCTCACCAACGAAAACCGCCAGGATTTCGCCAACGTCACCATGCTCTACCCGTCGAGCGAGAGCGGCGGCGCCTACGCGAGCATTTTGCGCCGCTTCTCCCCGCGGCTCACCGCCTTCGCCAACGCCATCTTCAGCCGCAGCCTCACCCACTACGAACTCCAGCCCTACGGCTACACCACTTCCCTCGCCGGCATCACGCTCCCCGCCAGCAACCCCTACAACCCCACCGGCCTCTCGCTCACCAACTCCGCGACTTCCGCCCCCTACTCATTCCGCGGCCGCTACCTCCCGAAACGCGAGGTCGCGAGCACCACGCTCTCCGCCGTCGCCGGCCTGCGCGGCACCGCCCTCCGCGTCTGGAACTGGGAGTCCGCCGTCAGCTACGCGCAGAACCAGACCACGCGCGACACGGACCTCATCTCCGTCGCCAGCATGCAGGCCGCCCTCGCCGGCACCACCCGCGCCACCGCGTGGAATCCCTTCGGCCCCTCCGACAACCCCGACCTCGAACGGAGCCTCTACACCCGCTCGCGCGGTCTCGACGGCGACATCAACAGCCTGAGCTACGACGCCACCGTCAACGGCACGTTCTACCAGCTCCCCTGGAGCGGCGCCGGCGAGCTCGGCCTCGCCGCCGGCTACGAATTCCGCCACGACGAACTCAGCGGCAATCCCGAGCCCAACAACTTCATCGGCTTCACCGCCACGACGCCGTTCAAGGGCGACCGCGATGTGAACTCGTTTTATGCCGAACTCGCCGTGCCGGTGCAGAAGTGGCTCGATTTCCAGCTCGCCGCCCGCCACGAGCGCTACAGCGACTTCGGCACCACCACCAAGCCCAAGGTCGCCGCCAAGCTGCGCCTGCCTTCGACCCGCTTTCTCAACGTCGTCCTCCGCGGCTCCTACTCCGAATCGTTCAAGGCCCCCGACATCGGCCAGCTCTACGCGCCCCAGTCCAACGCCACGTCCACCACGGCCTTCCTCGACCCGCTCCGCCCGCAGGACGCCGCCCGCCAGATGCCCACCACCGTCGGCGGCAACCCCAACCTCAAGCCCGAGGAGGGCAAGGTGCAGTATTCCGGCGCGGTCTTCGAAGTGCCCGCGGTCAAGGGCCTGAGCTTCAGCGTCGATTTCTTCGACGTCCAGATCACCAACCAGATCAACTCCCTCGGCGCCTCCTACCTGCTCTCTGCCGAGGGGATGCGGCTCTTCCCCGAGAAGATCACGCGTGAACCCACGGTGAACGGTGTCCCCGGCCGCATCACCCGCATCGGCACCATCTCCGGCAACCTCGGCTTCCAGCTCTACCGCGGCGTCGACTACGGCCTGCGCTACGGGCTCCGCAACACCCGCCTCGGCACCTTCACCTTCGATGCCCTCGCCAGCCAGGTCCTGAAAAAAGGCTCCGACGCCGGCACCGGCGCCGGTTTCTTCAACAACACCGGCTTGGCCTTCGACGTCGAGTGGCGCTACAATTACACCCTCGGCTGGAGCTACAAGAACTGGAGCGCCCGCGTCGCGGCCGACGTTGTCGGCAAATACTTCAACGACAATTGGACCGCCGCCGGTTGGGGCGAAAACGTCTTCACCCTCGTGAACCCCTCGGTCACCTACCGCGGCTTCCGGCGCACCTCGATCACGCTCGGCGTGACCAATGTCTTCGACGCCCGCCCGCCCGCGATGGGGCACCGCGCCCTCGGCTTCGACGACCGCGTCTACGGCGCCGGCGCCCTCGGCATCTCCGGCCTCCTGCGCGTGCGGCGGGAATTCTGACCGCCTCCGCGTCCCGTCGCCCGCCCCGGTCGCGCGCGCCCGTCCCGGGGCGCGCGCTTTTTTTGGCTCCACCGAATCGTCGCCCGCGCCGGCCGCGGCCCGACTCCGCCGCGGCGAAATTGAAATAGCCTGCCGGACCGCCGCCTGCTTCGCTGCCTCCGCCCGTGAAGTCCGCCGTCGTCATCCGTCACCTCTTCATTTCGCCCGGCCACAATTTCTTCGGCCGGCACGGGCAACCCGCCGGCACCCACCCGACCCACGACGTGCGCAGCGTGCGGTGCCGCGCCGGCTTCGGCCTCGAGGGCGACCGGTTCTTCGGCTACCGCCCCGATTACAACGGTCAGGTTACCTTTTTTGCCTGGGAAACCCTCGAGGCCGCGCGCCGCGAGTATGGCCTCCCCGACCTCGCGCCCGACGTGTTCCGCCGCAACGTCGTCGTCTCCGGCGTGCACCTCAACGAACTCGCCGGCGCCCGCTTCTCCCTCGGCGGCGTCGACTTCGAGGGCGTGGGCGAGGCGAAGCCCTGCTACTGGATGAACCAGGTCGTCGCCCCCGGCGCCGAAACGTGGCTGCGCGGCCGCGGCGGCCTGCGCGCGAAAATCCTCACCGACGGCGCGCTGCACTGCGGGGCCGCCGAACTCTACGCCCACGGCCTGCTCGCGCTCGGCTGAGTCCGGACCCTAGGCGCCGCTCCGCGCGGCCAACCAGGCCAGCGCCCCCGCCTCGTCCGCGAACGCGCCGTCGAGCTGCGCCTCGAACGCCGCGTCGAGCACGGCCTTGAAGTCCGGCCCCGGCTTCCGCCCCGCGGCAACCAGGTGCCGGCCGAGCAAAATCGGCTTCGGCGCGAGGGTCTGCAGTTCCAGCTCCGCCGCCCGCCGCTCCAGTTCGTCGATCCGCGCGTGCGTGTCCGCGGAGCGCAAGGGCGGCCGCCCGTTGCTGTCCGCCCGCATCACCGTCGCGAGCATGCGCACCGTCGCCGGCGCCAGCCGCAGCGCCAGCCGCCGGATGAAACGGTCCGTGAACGGTCCGTTCCCGTGGTGGTGCGCCAGGTGGTCGACCACCAGCGCCCGCACCGGCGCGTCGAACCGCAGCGGTGCGCCGAGCCGCCGCAAGAACGCCTCCGCCAGGGGTCCGCCCGCCGCCTCGTGGCCCGGACTGGTCCAGCGCCGCCGCCCCCGCTTCTCCGCCTGCACCGTCGTCGCCGGCTTGCCGAAATCGTGCGCCAGCACCGCGAACATCAGCTCCGGCGCGCACCCGCTCGCCGCCCAGTCCGGCAGCTCCACCAGCGCGTCGAGGCAATGCTGCGTGTGCGCGAAGACAACCCCCTCCGGATGCCACTCCGGGTCCTGCGGCGTGCCGCGCAGCGCCGCCACCTCCGGAAAATGCCGCAGCCAGCCGCTCTCCTCCAGCACGGCGAGCCCGCGCGAAGGCCGCCGCGCCTTCGTCGCCCATTTCTCCCACTCGCCCCAGACCCGCTCGTGCGCGAGTTCCGGATACGTGTCGGCGATCGAGCGCGCCAGCGCCGCCGTCTCGGGCGCCAGCGCGAAGTCGAAGCGCGCCGCCAGCTGGAAGCCGCGCAGCACCCGCAGCGGATCCTCCGCGAAGGCCGCGCTCGTGTGCCGCAGCACCCGCGCCGCCAGGTCGCGCCGCCCGCCGTGCGGATCGATCAATTCCCCGGAAAACGGATCGAGCGCGATCGCGTTGACCGTGAAGTCGCGCCGCGCCGCCGCCGCCGCGTCGCTCAGCCCCGGGTCCGGCGCCACCGCAAACCCGCGGTGCCCCGCCCCGGTCTTCGACTCGCGGCGCGGCAGCGAGAAATCGTAGTCCGCCCCCGACGCCCGGCTCCGCACCTTCAGCACGCCGAAACTCCGGCCCACCACGTCCGTCGACCCGAACGGCGCCAGCGCCCGGTGCAGCGTCTCGAAGTCCACCCCGCCCACCTCGACGTCGTGATCCTTCGGCTCCTGCCCCAGCAGCCAGTCGCGCACCCCGCCGCCCACCAGCCGCGGCCGCCCGACGCGGCGCACCGCCTCGAGCATCGCCCGCAGGTCCGGCGGCAGCGTCAGGTCGCGCGTCATGCCGGGCGCCGCAGCGCGACGAGCGCAACCAACAGCCATCCCGCCATGAAGGCCACGCCGCCCAGCGGCGTCACCGGTCCGAGCCACCGCGGCCCGCCGACCGCGAGCCAGTAGAGCGAGCCCGAAAACAAAATCACGCCCGCCACCCAGAGCCGCGTGACCCAGGCCAGGAGCGCCGCCCCCGGCGCGCCGGCCCCGGCGGCCCGCGCCCACGCGGCGACGCCGAGCAGCGCCGCACCCGGCGCGCCGGCTCCGGCGGCCCGCGCCCACGCCCCGATTCCGACCAGCGCGACGGCGTGCAACAGGTGATACTTGGCCCCGACGTCCCACGCGTTCATCATGCCGCGCTCCATGAGCGTGGCCTTCAAGGCATGCGCGCCCATCGCGCCGAGACCGACGCCGGTAAGACCCAAAAGACCGGCCGCCAGCAAAGCCGACGCACCGGGACGTGCGGAAGAAGACATGCCGCGACGTTTGCACCTTGCCCGGACGAAACAAGACCGGATGTGCCGCCGCCGCACCCCGCCGCCGCCGGATCCCGCGTCGACCGTCGAGGTTCTCCTTGCGTCGCGCGCACTGCACTGCGTCCCTGCGTCCGGGTCCGGGGAAATGGCGTCTCCGGAGGAAGTGGAAGCTGTCGGGCCGCAGCTTCGCGCCGGGCTCCGCGTGCCCTAAAAACTCTCACACCCGTCGTGCTCCTCCGGCTCACCCGCCTTTCCCGCACCGCCCTGTCCCTCCGCGGTCGGCCGGCGAACACGGCGCCGTGATCCGGCTCCTCCGCGCATGGAAATCGCTCTCGCCCTCCTAGTCGTCGTCGGCGCCGGCTACCTGTTCGTCACCGAACGGTATCCGTCGGCCCTCGTTGCCCTGATGGCGCTGACCGCGTGCCTGCTGGTCGCGCTCGTGATCCCCTGGATTCCGGGCCTGCGGGCCTCGCACTGGATCACGATCGACGAAGGCGTGGCGGGGTTCAGCAACCCGGCCACGCTCACGGTCGCGGCGATGTTCGTGCTGAGCGCCGGCCTGCAGCAGACGGGTGCAATCGGCTGGCTCGGTCCCGGCCTCGGCCGTCTCGCCGCTCGCCGCACGACCCTCGTCGTGGCGCTCATGGCCGTGACCTGCACGGTCTCTGCGTTCGTCAACAACACCGCCGCGGTCGCGATCTTCCTGCCGATCGTCCTGACGGCCTGCGCCCGCAGTGGCGCGCCGGCCTCGCGTTTCCTGATTCCGCTCTCCTACGCGTCCCAGTTCGGCGGCGTCTGCACGCTGATCGGCACCTCGACCAATCTTCTGGTGAGTTCGATTTCCGAACAGGCCGGCCACGGCGCGTTCGGTCTCTTCGAGTTTTTCCCCTTGGGCGCCATCCTCGCGGGCTCCGGCATGCTCTACCTCGCGGTGGCGGGCCGCTGGCTGTTGCCCGACCGCTCCGGCCGCGGCGGCTCGCGCACCTACCAGGTCCCCGACTACGTCACCGAGTTCCGGATACCCGGGGACTCGCCCCTCGTCGGCCGCACCCTGGCGGACAGCGGCTTCGGCCGCGCACAGGGCGCCCAGCTCCGTGCCGTGCTCCGGGCGG
>JACCDQ011456143.1_pt1 | contig 10960 bp, 23 predicted proteins | sample 7446031 | NCBI WGS metagenome assembly JACCDQ01 (sample SAMN15323442, study PRJNA562643) | freshwater metagenome | isolation source: river surface water | place: USA:Blue River Watershed | collected 2017-08-17
ACATTTTAGTGTCGTAAATGAGCTGGTCCACATACATTTCGTTATCGTAGAATTTGACACGAACGAGTGCTGTCTGATTGTTGAAGCCAAAGTCCAAACCATAAAATATATCCCCTCCTTCTGGGAAGTTTCGTCTGCGTTTCCAATGAGTATAAATAGTCGCTTCAGAGATGGCTCTTTCTCCTAAACCATAAACACGCCAGTATTGATGGTCGGCATCTTTAAGCCTTTCGATTTCATCTATGATAGCTTTTTCTAAAAAAGGGTTGTCTTTGTAGGTAGTGATGGTAAAATCCACATCTTCACGAGGAATTACCTTTTCGTATATCCAAGAGTAGTAGTCTGATGGGTTATAGTCAATCACAATCTTCTCGGTGGTACGAAGGGCTAACTGCATCCAAGATTCGTAGTTCACCTCATTCGCCTCGTTGATGAAAAGATAGTTACGCTTTCGACCTCTGATTTTTTGAGGTTGATCGGTAGACACAAACTCTACGGTGTTTCCACCTAGAAAGTATAAACTTTCTGATTTGTTGTGTTTGTCCTCTGAGTAAAGCCCATACTTCGAAAGTATCTCTATGAAGTCTCTCATTACAGAACCCTTGATAGACGGTAGCGAGGAACGGCAGATAGTCAGTGTCTTTCCCTTTTCTTGGAGTAGTTTGACGATAAACCATGTCAAGATATTGTATGTCTTGCCACTTCTTGTTCCTCCTTGCATAACTGAAATCTTTTTTTGACTTTCTTGCAGGATTTGGAATACTTTGTTGGTTGTTACATTCATTCATGTTGGTTTTTGGTTATTTTGAGCCAATTACAGACATTATTAGGCTCATTTGATGTCATAGTACTATTTTGGTATTAAAGTGTCTTAAATCGTCTCTAAATGCCCTTTAAATTGATTTTAGACTATTCTTCATACTCATCTTGGTCATTTAGGTCTAAATATTCGCCTTTATCATGGTCATAAAGTGGAATTTCATCGATTTCTCCTGCCATCGTAGCTGGAATAACCATACCTGGTTCTGTTTGGGTATCGAAGTTAATTATTTCCCCTTCAGGTAACGCTTTATGCTCATCACCATCTAACTGCTTTTGGATATTAGGCAACTCTTCAGGTCTAACTACATTCACCGTAATCTGCTTCACCACATCTCCTTCGTGAGAAACTTCTTGTTTTTCGATATACCCTCTACGCTTCCCTTTGGTTTTTAGTAGGAACATCGTAGCTAAGGTATCACCCCTAGCAATCCTCTCCATTAGCTTCTGCTCTCCGAAGTCTAACATGATCTCTTCAGGCTCTATTTCAGCTAGTCGCTTTCTGAACTCAGGATCTTTTTCACACCAGGACTTGTACATCCCCCTAGACACCCCTGCTGCTTCACAGCTAATAGTGATATTGCCAAAGTTCTCCTTATAGGCAATTATAAAAGCCTCTTTAGCTATCTCTTTAAATTCTGCATTCATTGTTGTTGTGTTGTTATGTTAAATATCTTTTAGGCTTGTGTTCATTTTATTGGTATATACGATATACCTAAATTTCGATGGATTAAACGAAGTAATATTTCTAAGCATTCTCCATCCACTATATGGCTGAGAGATATTATAATTTCTTTTAATCTTAAATATCTTAAACATATTATATTTTATTTTAATGTGTCTATTACAAAATAAAAAAAATCAAATTACAAAAAAGTTAAAGTCATTGTTTGGTATCAGAATTTTAGGGGGCACAAGCCCCTACCCTATTCTTTTACACGAAACAAAAGGGTAGGGGGTGCATACCATTTAGCTTATAGATAATATTATGTTAAATAGCTTCTCCTATCCCCTCCCCTATCGTGGCAAAGCTAAGGATTAATTTAATGATTTGGTTTTGACTCAATCGCACCAACTAAGAACTAATAAGCACAATACAATTAATATTACATATCCCATTATATCTTTATTTTATCTAGTTAATATATAATTATATCTACTATCCTTTATAATATAATATATATTTATAAATGCATATTATAATTATATGTATAATATATATGTATATAATATATCTGTTAAAGGATAGTTAAACTTAAACTTTTTTATAATTATTTATACTTTTTTGTAGTTTGTATTAATTTAGTTTATATCTTTATGTCATAATCAAATCAAATAAAACTATGAACACACACATTACCTTAGCTGAATTACTACTAATCTTTATTGTTTGTTTACCTGTTTATGCATTAGGAAAGACAATAATAGAAACAATTGAAAACAAAAACAATAACCAATAAAACAAAACAAAATGAGAAACATTCAACAAATTACTATTACAGGTTTTGACTCACATTCTTTGTCTTATTTAGAAGCATTGGGAATGTCAAAAGTATTCGAGGCTTATGCTTCAATAGGAGAAGAAATATTAGAAGATGGCATCGGCTTTAACCCTTATTCAGGCTATGTATATATAGCCCTTGAAAATGGCGTTTCTATTTGTTCTATGCTAGGAAGAGACGTTCAATATTTAGTAACTAATATGAATAATGGAGAAGAGCACTTTTTTGATACTTATGAAGAGGCAAACAGCTTTGATACTTATTCACTAGAATGCGAAGATTAATTAATAACCAATAAAATTAAATAAAATGGAAACTAAAATAATACACATATTCAGATATAATGAATTAAGCGAAGAAGCTAAAAAAGTAGCATTAGAAAAGCATCGTTATGATCAGGTGGAGTATAATTGGTGGGATGACGACTACTATAATGCAAAACAATGTGGAGTGAGGATAACAGGTTTTGACCTTGACAGAAAAAAAAGTATCGATGGGGAATTTATTTGGTCTGAAATAGAAGTAGCCGAAAAAATAGAGGATGAGTATTCGGACTGTACTGACATTCATAAAATAGCTTCTAATTTCTTAAAAGAAAGGCTTAAAATTTGTGACTCTTATGAATTTGTTGACGGAGCTCCAATAAAAGAAGATGAATTAGAAGCGGAATTAAACGAACTTGAATACCAATTCCAAAAAGATATTTTAGGTGAGTTTTGGAAATATTTACAGGATCAATACGAATACTTGCTATCTGATGAGTGCGTAACAGATTATCTTGATAACAATTGGCACTATTTTTACGAAAATGGAAAAGACTTTAATAACTAAAAACATAAACAAATGAAAACTAAAGTTAAATTTTTATACCACGAAGAAAATGAAGACTTAATAGCCTATTTCCCTTTTGAAGAATGGAGCAACGGTACAATGTCGTGCTATTCTCATATTGGGCAACATTCCGCGTGTCATCCTAATTATGCAAAAGAATGCAGAGAAGCTACATTGCCCGAATTTATAGATCTTTTTAATGAACTTCAAAACATAGGTTACAAATTAGAGCTAATTTAGGTTAACTGAAGAGTCTTCAATAGACGAAATAAAGGGGCTTTTTTAGCCCTTTTATCTTAACCAAAACACAAAACATATGTTAATTGAACGCCAACAAAATGGAAGTATTTTAATTACTGACATAATACACGAACAATATATAAAGCGTGTTTATTATTTCACTAGCTTAAAAGACGCAAAAAAAGACTTTAAAGCATACGCAAAAGAAGTACAAAGAAATTGGATGGAATTTTTAGCAAAATAAAATAAAACAAAATGATAACAGGTACAAAGGAGACGTTGCCACAAATAATTAAGGCAATTTATAAAGCCATAGATAAATTTGCAAAATAAGACTAAATAAAGGCTTTATTTTTTCGGTTGATATGTCTATATTAACCACAAAAGATAAGCCAAAAATGGGGCTATAAATAGCTAGTATTTAGGCTTTTCTATGTATGCTTATATGGTGTACATAGTAGGCAAAATGTGCAACTATTTATCAGTCGCAAAAACCTGCCAAAAACCCTATGCAAAAACTCCCCAAAAAACCCACAAAAATCCAGCAGCCAAAAATCTGCCAAAAACCTTTCACAAAATTTTAACACAAAAACTTTAAAATATTCCAAAAACTTTCTAATTTTACCAAAACTTTTAAACTTAAACACAAACAACATGAAAAAATTTGAATTTATCTGCAAGACAGATCTTATCACTGGTCAAACAGTTTGGCTAACAAGAGAAGATGGCGTTTATGTATCTAATAGCCTTAGATTAAACAAGGATGATGCGTATAATATATTCATTAAACTAAGCAATCAAGAGGTGTTAGAGATTTTCGAAGTACTAGAAACAAAAACTTCCCCCAACGAATAAAACAAAAAACCCCTAAAAACCCATGAACAAGATTACTCAAGACTTAAAAAGAAAAGGAGTCAAAGAAGAACTAACCTATGTAAATTCCAATGGTAAAATTTCAAAGCGTTTTACCTATAAAGGAATGATTATTAAATGGGATAATTTCATCCTAAATGGCAAGTTCTACTATTGGAGAGCCTCTTTCTATGCGAGTCTTGAGGCTTGTTGCAGCGGCATCGACAGACACATTAACCATTTTAAAAAGTAAACTATGATTGAGGTAAAGGATTATAGAGCCATGATTAGACATGGAGACATCAAAAAACTCATGCAACTAACAGGCTTGAGTAGGTATTTAATTGAGACAAGAATTGAGAAAGGCGATTGGGAAATGAACGAAATCCTAAAAACCTATTTTGAGAAGAGATTAGAAACACTTAAAAACCAACTATGGGAAAATCAACACTAACTTATTATGTAATACCAGGACTAAAAATGAAAAAAGTAAGATTTCAGAGAATTATGATGGCAGTCGCTGATGCAATGCAAGTTAGTACACGACAGATGATGACTAAGAGCAGACAAAGAGAATTAGTACAAGCTAGAAATATGTGTATGTACATTATGAAAACCTATTTTAACATGACCTATAAAGAGGTTGGTAGGGCTTTCAATAGAGACCACACAACAGCTATACATGGAATAAGAATGTTTAAACAAGATAGAGAAGTACTTGAGCAATACGATTCTATTTATCAAGATGTTAAACAAACACTTCAGTTGAGAAAAGGAACTGAATTAGAAAAATAAACCATAAACCAACACAATATGTTATCAAATTTCCACCTTATGTCAGACAATGACAAAAAACTTCTAGTTGCAAAAATCTTGCACGAGATTAACTATTCACAAGCTTCGTTTGATCTAATCACTTCGTTGATTAAAGTATGGGAGCAATACCCAACAAGACAAGCTCAATTCTTTAACACACAAAACACATATAATGGAATTACAAAAAACTAATTACAAAGAATTAGATGAGTTTCCAGGTTATTATATAACTGATTGTGGTAAAGTCTGGACTAACTACTACAACAAGTTTATGATTAATCAAATTAGAAAAGGTTATGCTAGAGTTAATTTAAAAAAAGATGGCAAAATAAAGCAAATGTTTGTACATAGATTAGTAGCTTTAGCTTTTATTCCTAATAATGAAAATAAAAAAGAAGTAAATCATATAGACGGAGATAAGTTAAATAATAATGTAAAAAATCTTGAATGGTGCACACCAAAAGAAAATACAAAACACGCTTATGATAATGGCTTTAATAAAAATGTAATTGCAGCTATAAAAAAATCTAATTCTAAAAGAGTGCTAGACACTAGAAGCGGTTTATATTACAATTCGGCAAAAGAAGCTGCAGAATGCAAACATATCAATTATGGAACATTAAGAAATATGCTTAATGGTCATGATAAAAACAAAACATCTTTAATTTACGCATAAACAAAAACACATGGAAAATTTAGAAATTGAAAAACCATCGTATTCCCTTATTAATAAGGATTCGATGTTACAATTAGCTTCAGAATTAAGTAAGCTAATAAAAGAAAAAGGGCTTAGTTCTAATATACAAGGAAAACAGTTTGTCAATGTTGAGGGTTGGCAGTTCTGTGGTGCTTCTTTAGGATTGATGCCAATTATTACAGACACTAAAGATTTATCTAATGAAACAGTTATCAAATATATGGCAGTTTGTGAAGTACGCAATATTAACACAGGTGCTGTTGTTGCTACTGGCATTGCTTTATGTTCCAATGCCGAAAAAACAAAGAGGTATTTTGACGAGTATGCTATCTTATCTATGGCACAAACTAGAGCCATTGGCAAGGCGTATAGAAACCTATTGGCATGGCTTATGAAAGCTGCAGGTTTTGAAGCTACTCCTGCTGAAGAAATGGACTTTGCAGTAGAAGAGCCAAAAAAACCTTCTAAACCTGTACAAGAAGTAGTAGCTGAAATTATTGATGAAGAGCCTAATCGTGAAGCATTAATGATGGATATTGCTAAGTGTACTAAGATTAAACAGTTAACTGATATATACTTTAGTCATAAGCAAATATTTGATGGTGATGACACTTTGATGACAGTATTAAAAGCTAAAAAAGAAAACCTAACCAAAAAATAAAACTATGAGTTTAGAATTATTACCAAAAGTAGAATTAAGTTCTATAGAACCGAACAAGTTTAATATAGAACTATTAAAGCAAACTATTGTTGCTCATTTCAGAGAGTCTGGTGAGTCACCATTAGAGATGCTAGTTAAATCTGAAGCATTACAACAACTTTTAGATGGCATTAGAGCCGAATTAAAAGAAGATGTTATTGCTGAACTAGACAAGTACCCACAAGGCAAAGCTGATGTCTTAGGAGCAGAATTAGCAAGAATGGAATCAGGTGTTAAGTATGCTTATGATGGTGATTATACATGGCAAAAACTTAATCAAGAAGTTGAAGCAGTTAAATACAAACTAAAAGAAAGAGAAGCTTTGCTTAAAGCTATCAAAGAGCCATTGGTTGATCCTGAAACTGGTGAGATGATTTATCCTGCACCAAAATATAGCACAACCACATTCAAAATCAGCTTAAAGAAATAATCATGAGACTAGGAACCTACACAGACACACTTGAACTAGAGAATGAGATGCTTAGAGATAAGGTCAAAAAACTTCAAGAGCAATTAGACTCATACTTAGAAGCTGAAAGAAAGGTTAAAACCCTAATGGATGATTCTTATAAGTTAGATCAAGGCATTGTAAACATGATGAACACATTTAGAAGAAATCAATCTTATTAAACTTATAGCCCCCTACATTTATTATTAACTTAGTGGTGTTTGTTAGTCGAATCATGGGGGCTTATTTTAAACTTTAAACTATGAGTGATTTTATAAATTTTGAAGAGGCTTTAGAATTAAAACATTTGGGATTTAACGAGCATGTATTTTGTACTTACAGAAAAGGTGAAGAATTTACATTTGAAGATGATGGACCAAATAGAAATTCTGACATTGATACATGGGCTAGTGGCAATGGAATTTGTTCAGCACCTTTATATTCTCAAGCATTTAGGTGGTTTAGAGAAAATCATAGACTTCCATCACATGTAGAAGCAATACAAGCATTTAATCCAAATGGTTATATATATAAATTTGAAATACCTGAATTAGATTCTTTTGATGATTATTTTGACACATATGAAGAAGCTGAAATTGCTTGTTTAAAAGAATTAATTAAAACAGTAAAAAACAGATCATGAAAGCATTACAATTACTTAAATTCTTTTTTATAAGCGTGCCATTAGCTTGTCTATTATTTGTTACAGCTAACATTTACTTTGAATTAAAACGATTATATAATGGGTTTAGAACTAGAGCCTAATGGATTTGAAAACAACATTAAAGTACGCATGATATTTACAGACGATAAAACGGAAATATGGTTTCAATCTATAGCGGCAGCGAGTAGGAAAACAGGGATTAATGCCAAGTCAATAAGGGATGGATTAAACCCAGTAGCTAGAAAGAAGTTCAGCTACGATCAGAGACCAATAGTCTTTAGAATTAAGAAATAATTATCTTTGTGGTGAGTGTCGGATACTCATTTAGAACTTATTGCCCTTGAGATGAACCCCCAATCCGACTGGGGGGAATTTGATAGGGCTCTTTTATTTTATGAATAGAGATTTTAAGGGAGTTTGGATTCCCAAAGACATCTGGCTTGACGAAAACCTAACATGGATGGAAAAACTTTTGTTAGTAGAGATTGATAGTTTAGATGCAGAAAAAGGATGCTTTGCATCAAACGATTATTTCGCAAAGTTTTTTCAGTTGAGTAAATCAAGAATTAGTGATTTAATTGGTCAGTTGGTTAGTAAGGGTTATATCACAACATTTTTACTTTACGAAGGGAAACAGGTAAAAAGAAGAGAAATTACTATGGTTATACCTATTCGGAAATTCGAAGGGGGTATTCGGAAAACCGAAGAGGGGTATTCGGAAAATGCTCAAGATAATAATACATTAGTTAATAATACAATTAGTAATACAAATAAATCTAATAATATATTTATTAAACCTACTGCCCAAGAAGTTAATGCTTATGCAAAATCTATAGACTTTAATTTAGATGGAGAATATTTCTGTGATTGGAATGAAGCTAGAGGATGGACATATGGTAAAAATAAAATTAAAGATTGGAAAGCAGTAGTTAGAACATGGAAAAAGAATCAAGGTAAGTTTAACAATAATCAAACAACAAATCAAGAAACACCTAAAATCAAACTCAAATGACACCTAAACAAAAAGCTTTACAATTAGTAGACTACTTTACAGAAATAGATCAGTTTACTATAAATGGAAATAAAATTTATTATCATGATTCTATAAAATGTGCATTAAAAGTAGTAGATGAAATCATAGAAACAGAACCATATAAAAGAAGGTTTATACTTTTTGAAAAAGCAAGATTTGATGACCAAACTCAATACTGGAAAGAAGTTAAAAAAGAAATTGAAAATCTATGATAGAAGCTACTAACCTACCTAAAAATACCGAACTAGAAAAGAATATACTTGGATCATTATTAATAGATAAGAATGCTTTACCATTGGTAATTGGATTGCTTAACGAAGATGTTTTCTATGACCTTAAACATAAGAAGATATTTTCTACTATTAAATCCATGTTTGATAAGCATATTTCTATAGACATCACTACAATAGCCCAAAAATTACAAGGTGATAAAGCTATGGATGAAGTCGGTGGTGCTTACTACCTATCTAAGCTTACGGACAATATCGTACACACTAATCACCTTAATACGCATATTGAGATGGTAGTGGAGTTGTACAAGAAGCGTCAGGCGTATTTAACCCTGATACAAAAATCTAGTGAGTTCTTACATCCTGATACTGAATCACTTGACTCAATAAGTTCACTAATTAGTAAACTTTTAGGATTACAAGAGTTTGGTAATATCTACGAACAAACTATAGACCAAATAGTTATGCAGGTCATTACTAAGCGTGATATGGCTCAAAAAGGTGAGTTATTAGGGTTTGATACAGGATTTACCGAGCTAAACTCTACCATTGGTGGATGGTGTGCTCCTGACATGGTTGTGGTAGCTGCTAGACCAGGTGCAGGTAAGACTGCCTTTATGCTTTCTTCGGTTTATCACTTAGCTATCGTTAAAAGCGTTTCTACGGCTATTTTTAGCCTCGAAATGAGCTCCGAACAGCTAGTTGAAAGGTTAGAGTCAATAAGCTCACAAGTGCCCTTAAAACGCCTTAGAATGAATATTTTGAATGACTACGAGAAAGAGGTAGTTTTGAAGGCTGATGACCAGATTATACAGGCACCTATATACATAGATGATACAGGTGGGTTAAATATCAGTCAGCTAAGGGCTAAAGCTACCATTTTAAAGCAGAAATATGGCATTAAGGTGATTTTTATAGACTATCTACAGCTAATGTCAGGTCAAGGTAAGTCTAACCAAAATAGAGAACAAGAGGTTAGCACAATAAGTAGGAACATTAAGGCGTTAGCTAAAGAATTAGGAGTTCCGATTATTGCATTGTCTCAGTTAAGTAGAAGAGTTGAGGAAAGGGCTGATAAGATACCTCAGCTTTCTGACCTTAGAGAATCAGGATCTATCGAACAAGACGCTGACATCGTAGTCATGCTTATGCGTCCTGAATATTATGAGATGCAAGAGTCAGTAGAGATTAAGGGTAAAGAATACCATCCTAATGGACTTGTCATCTGTAAGGTAGAAAAGAATAGACATGGCATCACAACAAACATTCCTTTAAGATTTATAGGAGAAACAATAACCATACAAAACCATAACCAATAACTATGAAAACAGCAATGCAAGAATTTATTGAAAAAAACTTTTACATTGACGCTTCGGGCGAATATCAATTTAATTGGACAGAAGATTCAATAATGACTGATGAACTTAATGAAGCACTTATAAAAGAAAAAATTCATTTACAAATGGCTTATAATGATGGAAAAACTAATGGGTTATTGAAATTAAAAAAAACTTCAGAAGAATATTATAATCTAACATATAACAAAAACAAATAACCTATGAATATTTTATTAAAAGCATTATTAATTACTTTTTTGATTATTTTATTTTCTATTTCAATAATGGTTGTAGTAATGGAATATCCAATTATATCTGCTTTTTCATTTTTATTTATATCCACATTTGCTATTACTTATTTTACAATAAAAGAAAACCAAAACAAATAACATGGAAGAGCAATACATCTTAATGAGAGATGCCGTCATTAAAATAAAGATGACTAGACAAGCTAACGAAGCAGACTTATTGGATGCTTTGGACAAAGTAAGTAACATAATACACAAATACGATGGAAAGACCGAATCCGAGCAACTACCGAAACAAAAGAAAATTCGAGATAGACCTAGCAAAATATGAGGATGGTACATATAATGCACTAAGATTATTTGCTAAGAATACTAAGATAATGGTCATCACAGACCTAAAAGCCTTACAAAGAGGTTATATATGGCTTGAGTATGAGAGAGATGGTAAACCATCAGGCATAGCAGATACAAGAGTAGAGTTCTTTGCTATAAACCTTGATGTTAGGCATAGAATCTACTTTATGAGAGCAGAGTTACTAAGGC
>JACCDQ011642697.1_pt1 | contig 10960 bp, 12 predicted proteins | sample 7446031 | NCBI WGS metagenome assembly JACCDQ01 (sample SAMN15323442, study PRJNA562643) | freshwater metagenome | isolation source: river surface water | place: USA:Blue River Watershed | collected 2017-08-17
CAGAGGTCAACCCAAACTACATCAGCAGCGCTTAAATTCACGCCTGCGCAGACAAGACCGCCTTGGTGGACGAGCAGGCGCTTGAGTTGCGCAAACAACATAACGCGAGGTTTGTATGAACACGCCACCGATCCAAGACATTACGCTCAGAGATTATTTTGCGGCAGCTGCGTTGACTGGTTTACTGGCCAACGGCGACCGCAAGACGGCTGTAGAAAACGCTTATGCCATGGCCGACAAGATGATTGAGGAGCGCAAAAGTGAAGCTGCGTGAGTATCAATCCCGCGCAGTTACCGAGTTGTTTGACTGGTGGACTAAGCACCAGGGGGCGGCTGACATACCCTTGCTGGTGTTGCCAACTGCCGCAGGCAAATCGGTCATCTGCGCTGAGATTGTGCGCCAGATGTGGGAGCAGTGGCCAGACTACCACCCGCGCACTGTGGTGCTGGTTCCATCCAAGGAACTGGCCGAGCAAAATGCGGCCAAACTCAGGGCACTGTTGCCCCACACCATCAGCGTGGGGTTTGTCAGCGCCAGCCTTGGCACAAAAAAGTACAACGCCGATGTGATTGTGGCCACCATTGGCAGCATCCACAAGGCCGCGCACTTGCTTGGCAACATCAAAGCCGTGGTGATTGACGAGGCTCACCTAGTGAGCCAGAAGGCAGGCGATGCAGGCATGTACCGCACCTTTCTGTCTAAGTTGGGCGAGTTGTGCGAGTTCAGAACCGTTGGCATGACGGCCACGCCTTTTAGGGGCAACCAAGTCTGGCTGACCGATGGCGATGACCCGTTGTTTACTGGCATTGCAAGCCGTGTGTCCATGCGTGAGTTGCTTGACCAAAAATTCATTGCGCCACTGGTTCCACCAACTGAGCGCATTGAGACACGCATTGATGCCAGCCATGTTGGCATCTCCAACGGCGACTACAAGGTGGGCGAACTATCCCGCGAGGTTGAAAAGTATCTTGCCAAAGTGGCCGTAGAAGCCACCAGAATTGCCTCAGAACGCAAGAAATGGATCGCCTTTACACCGAGTGTCGATAACGCCGAAAGCCTGTCAGACAGGCTCAATGCGCTTGGCATTGTGAGTGCTGTTGTGTGTGGTGAGACACCCAAACAAGAGCGCGAAGACCTGATTTGTCAGTTTAAGGATCACCAGATTCATTGCCTGGTCACCGTGCTGGCGCTGTCAGTTGGCTTTGATGTGCCAGATGTGGACTGCATTGTTTGGTGTAGGCCAACCAAGTCGCCAGTGCTGTATGTGCAAGGCATGGGCAGGGGCACACGCATTGCAGACGGCAAAACGGATTGCTTGGTGCTTGACTTTACCGACACGGTGGAGCGCCTTGGGCCGGTGGACACCATCCAAGGCAGGGCTAAGAAAAGGTCAGGAACGCAAGAAGCGCCCTACAGCATCTGCCCAGACTGCGGCGAACGCAACGCACCAGCTGCGCTTGTTTGTGTGCATTGTGGCGCCCAGATCAGAGAAGAAGAAGCCAAGCCCATGGATGCCAAGGTGTCGTATGCAGCGCTGTTGTCAAGCCAGACAACCGTGGCTGAACTGGTTTGGCACGATGTGTCAAGGGTTGACTACAAACTGCACCGCAAAGAAGGCAAGCCAGACTCGATGCGCGTTGACTATTACTCAGGCATCTTGCTTGTGGCCAGCGAGTGGGTGTGTTTTGAGCATACGGGATATGCACGACAAAAAGCTGAACAGTGGTGGTTTCGATTGTTAAGCATGGACGCAGAATCTGTGTCTGTGCCTGGCACTGTAAATGTCGCTTTAAAGTTAATTAACGCTGTTAAAGAAGTGGATCAAAAACAAAAAGTAATTGGTTTTAAAGAACCTATCCGCATTGCAACCCGCAAAAATGGAAAATACACAGAGGTAAAAGATTATGAATTTAATAGAACTCAACGCCATCAAGAGTCATTTGAATGGTCAGATAAAGCAGATCAATACAATTGAAGTTAATTGCTTACATTGCAACAACTTTAAAACTGGCATGTGCGAGCAGTTTGGTGCAAAGCCGCCAACAGAATGGATTCACGGCACAGTTGATTGCGAACATTGGGAGTGGGATCACATCCCTTTTTAATAATGCCACGACCAAAACCACCAGAACCCCTTAAACCACGATATATGCGTTTGTCTGATGCTGAATGGCAAGCCTTTAAAGAATTAGGTGGCGCTGACTGGCTGCGCAAGATGATGCGCACCAAACCACGGCGATACTATGAAGTGTTTGAATATGGGCCAGCCAAGAAAGAACTCAATGACTAATCAACCAGACTTTGCAACTTGGAGCCAAGCCAACTTGGCCAAGTTTGCACACGAATCCTATGCCAAACTGTGCCAACAAGATGACATCATTCAGCAGCTTCAGTGCGATCTGAAGACAGCGATTGAGGCTTACCGCACACTGTCTAAGCAAATAGACGAGTTCCAGACCGATCAATAATTAACGCCTGTTTGCGTGGCTTGGCCTCTGGCGTGTTTGGAATACTCAAATGCGTCCAGCGGTCAAACTCGCGTATGACCTGATCATAGGGCAGATCAGATTCAATGATGGCACGCACCACTTGGTCTGGTGTCAGTTGAGGTACTCGGATGTCCACAGCACAACCAATGCGATGCTGGCTGCTATCTTTACTGCCCACAGCATCATTGACTTGCTTGCTTCTAAAAGCTGAGTTGACCATGATTGGTCTTCCACCCAATACAACTTTGACATCTTCGAGGAAGGCGGCAAGGCGCTTAAGGTTTTCAAGTTCTGCTTCGTTTGGAACATTATCAAACTCTCTATGATCTGTGTGTGTAAGTTCTGCAAGTGTAAAGTGTTCTGTCAAATTCATTTCTTTACCCTATCAGCGATTTTTTCCATGGTGCGGCCACCAAAGTAAAACGACATCACAAGCATACCCCATTGGCCAAGCAATTCAACATAAGCACCACGGGTTTCGTATTCAAAGATGGACGCGATGGCAAATCCAGAATACGCTGCCAGAAGGAATATAAGCGTCATAGGGCGTATATTTTTGGACAGCCAAGAGTCACTAGCCATGTCAGCCTCAACGCGGCGCGTGACATTTTCTTGCTCAACTTCAAACAGCTTGGTTTCGTTGGCCATCTTTGCCAACTCACCTTCTTGCGCCATCTTCTGAAGTTCTAATTGCGCCTTGGCCTTGGCCTCTGGATCGGGAATCAGCTTGTCAATCAGTTTGCCGCCCACGTTTAAAAGTGCGTCTAGTCCAATCATTTTGTGTTCCTATACAAATATCTGAAATCGCCTGCGGTCTTCAAACGATCCTAACTCAATCGTGTTCTGTCGTCCACGCTTGTTGTACAACTCAACTTCCATCTCAGCCGTTTTTTGTTCTAGTTTGTTGGCTGCGATTGCGTAATGGTGTTCTTCTTGAACTTTCTCGACCGCCTTTTCAAACGCAATTGATTTGGCGTCGTAAGGCGTAGGGTGAACCATTGGATACCATTTGTCAAAGGTAATCATTTTCTTTGTACCGCCAGTTCATAGTAATACAAAATCTTAGCCCTTAGTTCCGCGCTATCCGCAGTCCCTGCCCACAAAGCCAAGTTGTTCCAGATCGTCACCAGTTGCTCTGGCGTGCAGTTCTGGCCATTGGTTGTTAGCCACTGCGAGAGCCGCAAATGGCGCTCACTTGGGTTTCCTATCCAGCTTAGACCATAGAAGTCGGAGACGATGCACGGCGGCTTGGCTATAGCCCCTGGCAATAGCAACAGCAGAGGAAATAGCAGCAAGCGCATTCATTTATCGACCTTGTTGTCCAGTCTGTCAAAGATTTTGCCAAGCATGTCCTTGATGTCGCGCATGTCAGCGCGGTAGTCATCCCGTGTGACATAGTTCAGCGGCATGGCTCGCACATCCGTGTCGAGGCGCTCCAGTGATCTGTAGATGTTGTTCAGCACCCAGCCACCAAAAAAACCCGCCGCCGCCACGGCGATGTTGAAAAGAACTTGGTAATCCATTACTCAGCCATGCCTTTTAAATCAATCTTGACTGGCTTGTTTGCCAATGCGTTTTTTCCTTGTTGTTTTGGCGCCAACTGGTTGGGCTGTTTAAGGGCTTCTTTAACTTTACTTTTAACTTCCATTGTGCGAGCAAGTTCAGCAGCCGACTTTGCGCCTGGAAATCTTATTGATTGCAAAGCCTCAAGACCACGCAAAACAGCGCCAGAAGTGTTGCTGTAGTTGACCGCGCCTGGCTCTTTTACCAACACATCTTTGATCGCATCACGCAAATCCATAATTTCATCGCGCCCTTTTTTGCCAAACATATATGTAAGTTTTTCTTCGGCGTCAAGTTCGTTGATAAGAGTGTTAAGGTTTCTAAAAGATGGTTGATCACTTTTGGTCAACATGTCTTTCATATGCTGAATAGTTTGGCCTTTTAATTCTGCATACGCTTGCTCACCTTCTTTGCCACCTTTTTTAAGCAACTTTGTGACTGTGCGCATTTCTTCTAACGAGCCGTCAAGAATTACATATTTAAATACATCATCTAATGCAACTTGGCGGTCAGCGTAACCGGCCTTTGTGCCAAGCAACTTGTCAACGCGCCTAACATCTTCAAATTCTTTAGCCAACTGCGCTCTAGCTGCTCTTGCCTTTTGATACAACTCACCACCAGCACCTTCACCCATTTGAGTAATGATTTCTTTCATGGGTTTGGCGCTTGCGGAATCTTTGACTGTGCCAATCTGTTGGTAAATATCCTCAAGCGCACGCACAGAGATTGTGCCAGTGCCTTGTGGATCATTCATTTTCAATGACTCAGCCACATCATTCAAAATTGGATCTAATTTTTCTCTGCGTGTAGCACTCTTTGTTCCAATGTAATCAAGCAAACTTTGATATGGAACTTGTTGTAAAGTTTCTCCAGCGTTGTCTGCTTGCGCATACAAGGATTTGTATGCGTTATATTTTTTTGTGTATTCGTCATTAAGTGCTTTGTCAACAAGTTTGCCAACAGCACGAATATTTTGTGGATCAGCTATTTCAGCGCCAACTTCATTTGTCATGCGCTCAAAATTTCTAACGATATCTTTTTGTTTACCAGCTTCAAACAATTTCATTTGTTCTTGAAGATTAGTTTTAGCTTCTTCAGAAATGCCAGTTATTACGCCACGTTCAACTTCAGATTCAAATTGTTGTTGCTGTAAATTTTTAGTGCGCTCACCAAGTTTTGCACGGATATTAAACTTTTCCAAGCGTTGTTGGCGCAACAAATCTTCATCTGTACTAGCTGCACCCATGCCAACCATGCCAGGCTGTTTTTCGCGTGTCATCATGCTAGCCAACGCATTTTGAACTGGCGCTGTCGCTTGTCTTACAACAGGCCGCGCAAGTGCGTTGGCTTGCGTGGCAGCGGCAGGCACTAGCGCATTAAGAGTTGCGCCAGTTGCACCAAGTGTTGGAGGCAAAGCGCTGCTGACTGGCTCTATAAAACTTCCAAGCGCTTGTAAATTTTCTCTGGCTGTCTGTGTGCGTGGCTGATACATCACGGCTTTTGCAGCCTCTTGGCCAGCGCGTATGCCTTCTTGTGTGCCGTATTTGCCACTGGTCAAAGTGCCAATAGCGCCAACAATTGGTGAAATTGCTCCACCAGCCAAAGTCGCGCCAAGCGCTAATGGAGTTTCAATTGTGCCCATGATGCGGTCACGCATAGACACTTCTGGTTGCTTAACGCCAGTCACAACACTTTCAGCGCCTGGTATTGCCGCAGCTGTACCCAATCCAATAGTTTTGTAGAACTCTATTTTTGGAATCTTTGAATAGAATTTTTGATGCAATGAGTCGGCCAGAGCAAGGTCTGGCACAGAGTCATATTGTGGATACTGTGCGCGGAACTCTGCAAGTGTGGCCATTATTTGACTCCAGGTATTGATAGCCCTAATGGATTGGTTGCCGTTGCGCCTGGTATACCACCACCGCCTGCGGCAGCAGGAATATTTCCACCACCATAACCCTCAATGTATTTTTTACCTTCTTTATTGGTAGAAATTTTCATGCCCTCAATAGCACGCTCTCTAGCAGCTGCTTTTTGTGCAATGACTTTTTCGCCTTCACCAATTAAAGGGAAAAATTCTTTAATTGTGTTAGCAACCTCAGATGCGCCAAAAGCTGCACCAGAGGTTTTGCGCAAATAAGCAGTAGCAAAAGCCAGTTGGGCTTGTGCTAATTTTTGTTGCGCTGCATTTGGGCCAATCAAACCAGTTGGATCTGCGTTAAATGTTGATTGAATAACATTACCAATACTTTCACCAACACCAAACGGAACCATTTGAGCAAGTCCAGTCAAAAGGCCTGGCACAACTGCATTCTTAACAGTGCCTGATTTTTCTAATTCTTTAATAGTCTTTTGTGCTTGTGCCATAGCACCGCCAAATGTAGCCGCATTACTTTGGGCTTCAGTCATTGCTGTGCCTTTGCCCATCAATGGAACACCAGCCGCAGGCGCTGTTGTTGGCGCTTGTTGATCTAACACGCTTGTCATGCCAGGGATTGCTGGAATACGCTCGCCAGGCATACCAACGCCTGCAACTGGCGCAGCTGCGGGAGACGCACCGCCAAGTGTAACTGGCACGGCTTGCAATGTGCGCTTGTTGACGCCAACAATTGAGCCGTCTTCAGCTTCTTTAAGTTCAAAGCCAGGGTTGGCTTGCTCCCAAGCAAATTTTTGTTTTGCCAAACCAAGTTGGCCTTGAGCAGTTTGTTCGCCAATGGTTGCAGTTTTTGGCAGTTTGATAGGCGCACCAACGGGTAAACCTTGAGCATCATAGGTTTGACGCTCAATATAACCACCACGGTCAGTGTCTTTGGTAGTAATTCTTTGTTGTTCTAATTTACCTTTGGCATCAAGAATGTTAGTCAACATTTTTGTTTGCCAAGCACCAAATGATGGGGCAGACGTTATCTGCCCTTTAAGCAGATCAGCTTTTTGTTGATCAATATCACCACTAGCAAGATGTCTGTCAATACTAGCAATAGCTTCTTGTGGAGTATTTAAAGCGGCAATATCTGAAATAGCTTTATTGGCTTTTTTAATGCGTTGATCAAATTCCAAACCAGCCGTTTCAACATTTGTCTTTTTAAGAGTAGCTTCTTTCGCTTGAGACTCAAGCAACTTGGTTTGAATATCTGGCAATAAATGAGCAGCGGGTGATTTAGCAACATTGTTAATCAACATGTCTGGATCTAATTTGCCAGTTTGAGGGTTGATTGATTGTTGATAAGCCTGAGACAAAGCATTTTGTGCTTCTTCTTGGCGACGAGCCGAACCAAGTTGAAACTGTGCTAACGCATTTTGATTTTGCGCGTTTTGGATTGCGGCAATCTGGCCATATTGAGCCAATGGATTGGCCACTTCAATGCCGCGAACGCCTAAAGCAATGCTTGGGTTAATAGCCATAATTAAACACCTCCAGTGCCAGCGCCAGGTTTAAACCATGGGTTAATTGCTGCGCCAGCGTTGCCGCCCATACCACTGCCTTGCAATTCCGCCAACAAATTCTGGCCTTGAGTGTAATTCAAGTATTGGTTCAAACCACCAGTCAACGCATTAGCGCCACCAACATAACCAGAGGCGCGTGCGTTGGCAGCGCCCATATAGTTCTGGCCTGCGTTAGCGCCAAAAGCGCCAGCAGCGTTGCCCATATTAGTAGATGATGTTTGGCCAATACCGGCCATGGCCGCAAGGCGGTTGTAAGCGTTGCCAAATTCTTGGGATGCGTAATCTTGACCGTAGCGCTGTGCGGCCTTTAAAGCACCGCCAGAGATCAAACCACCACGGGCTGCGGCTTGGCGCTCTAAGGCTTTCATGCCTTCGCCCAAACGGAATTGGTAAGACGGATCCATGTAATCAGACACCACGCCTTTTTGCATTCTAGCCAATGCGTTAACGCCTGCTTCTTGATATGGTTTTTGAAGTTCGAGTTGCTTCTCAAACATCTCACGTTGAAGTTGCGTGGCTTGATCAGCCGCACCAGCTTGTGCTTTGGCGGCTTTACCGGCGGCGTTTGCGCCAATTAAAGAACTGGCTACAACAGATCCTGCTACCCAAAATGTCATGGTAACACCTCTAATGGTGGATTTTTAATAAGATTACCGAAACTATACATGTTGTTAGGCTCTTCTTCAACCAATTCGGCTTCAGCCTCTTCAACAGTTTTTGCTTCAATAGCATGAAAAGTCATACAAATTGCGTCTGTTACTGCGTATACAGCGCGTTTAGTGCCAGGCTTGCTTGTAAACAAATGTGGGCCAGTCACTTCTTGAACGCCGTCATCTGTTGTGATCGCAACCGTGCCAGACACGATTAAGTAAAAATGTTCTTTTTTATGTATTGCACCAACTACAAGCACACCGGCATGGCGAAACACCTCACGGCAATACATACCGCCGTGAAAATAGTGCTTTGTCTCAGGCTCATATTGAGGCAGTTTAGAAAGTTCTGCCTGCAATGCTTCTACGCGCTCGCGCAGAGGCACTTGAATATCAAAGCCCTTGCCGTATGTGACTTGCATTAGGTGATCTCGCGTCCGCTCATACGCAAGTTAATGCCTGTAGCGTTGCTGGCAATCACTGAAACAAAATCACCAGCATTCAAAATCTGACCAACAACTTCTGGCCAGATGTAAGTTTCTTTGGCGGCCAAGGTGCGCTTGGCAATGTAGTAGGCATCCCCCACTGAAGCGCCAGAGGCCACAATGCTGATCGTCACGACACGCGAAGTAACGTCGTAGTTGGCGGTGGTGACCTTGTCAATGATGGTCGTGGTGTTGGCTGGCGCGGTGTAGACTACTGTGTCTGCATTTGGAATGATTGAGCCTTCAACCAAATTTTTTGCTGTTACTGTCATTTTTTAAACTCCATATCGCAAAGTAAACAAAGGACTGCTGCCTGTTGAGTAAGTAACAGCAGGGAATGTAGCAGGCAGTGTGCCGTAGGTGGCCGAGCCTTTCATTACGGTGTCAGCCGTACCAATAGCGGCCACGCCAACAGCGGCCAAAGCGGCGTCGCTCAGTGTGCCTGCCTTGACAGTTGCGCCTGAGTTGTTGGCAAGCAAGATGATGGCGTACATGCCAGCAGGCAAGACTTGCGAAATCGTGATCTCTTTTGTGCCTGACGACTCCAGACCCAACGCGCCAGCGTCTAACACTCGCGTAGTTGGAATGCCGTTCTCCATGCGGTAGATGCCAAGGTATGCAAACACGCCAGCCGAACCAGTCGTGACGTTGCAACCGATCTTTGTCCACAACTGTTGCTGACGCACAACAAACGGCGTGGCGTACATGGTGTTGGCAGAAATGGCCAAAGTACCCACAGCGGCAGGCGTGAGCGCCTCGCCAGCATAGTAGCGACCGGCGGCGTAGCCACCATAGTCAAACACATCAAACGCGCCTGGGTTGTCGCGGAAAATCTGCGAAATAGACGCTTGGTTAGGTGTAACGTAGATCGCTTGGCCAGATGTCCAACTGTTGCCGTTCATCTGGTTGTCGTTGACCGTGATGTACTGAGGTGCAGAAGCCGTACCGTAGAAGTACACCGCAGCGTAAGCGTCGCTACTTGGCGCCCACATGTTGTTGCCAACGATCAAGATGTAGCGCGGCTGGTTAGGGCTTGCGGTCAGTGAGATAAAGCCGATGCAACTTGCGTTGGGGAACGAGGCGCTGTCGCGTCTTGGGTTATACAAAGTATTACCCGTGATCGTGGCGTATTGCACATCGGTGAGCGAGATGCAATCGCTGTCGGTGTCGCCAATGAAGTTGCCGCTGATCGTGTGGAAGCCGCCGCCAACTTCAATACCAGACGCAGAGATGTATTGTTTTGTCTGACCGCTTATCCAATTGTTAGAGATGACGTTGTTGCTGCCGGTCATAAAAATGCCCGACTCTTTGTTGCTTGACAAGTAGTTGCCAATAATCGACAAACGGTTGCCGTTGGCGTACATGGCCGACCAGTTGTTGTTGTTAAAATTACACTCGTTGACACTGATGTCAAACGATACGGTAGTGTCGCCTGCGGGCCCCATCCACAGCGCTGCGCCGCCTTCAACAATCACGCTGTCGCTGCCGCACTCACTAAACGAGCAGCCGGACACCACGGTGGCCAAGCAACCAGCCAACGCCATACCAATGTATTGCACGTTGTAGACTTGGCAGTTGGTGATGTGCAAGTCGTTGACCTTGCCAAACGACACCAACTCAGCCGTGCGCGAGCCTAAGTTGTTGCCATCAAAACGGATGTTGCTAAGACTAATACCAACATCGGTGTAAGAGTAGGCCGTGCCAGACTGGTTAGGGTTCTTTAATAGCGGCGTAGATGCGCCCAGAGTGCCTTTGGCCTTGATGATGGACGTTGTAGGCGAGTCGCCGTACATGTTCGTGCCGCTGTAGATTGTCAGGCCTGTGCAAAGGTATGTACCGGCAGGGACGTACAAGGACTTGCCAGCAGCCGCAGTCAGCGCGTTTTGGAACGCTGTCGTGTCGTCTGTTGTGCCGTCGCCAGTAGCGCCAAAGTCTTTGACGCTCAAGTTTTGGCGAAGTTTGGACTGCACAGTCGTTGTGACTGCGCCAGTGCCAGACGGTGTGTAACCGACCAAAGACGCGCCATTAGCGCCAGCCAAGGACGCGATGAAGGCGTCAATTGATGTAATGTTGTCAACTGTCCAGATCTCGGTGTTTGTAGATGTGGTCAGTTTAAATTTGTACGCACCAGAGCCAAGCCACACATTAGCTTCGCCACGCGAATCCAAGATGATTGGGTTGGTGTTGGCAGTTGCGCCAGCTGAGTCAACATAAGTTGTCAGGGGCGTTGTCGTGCCTGCTTCGTAGGTGTACAGTTTGCCGCCGACAAGGAAGTCGCCGCTAGACGCAAAAAACTGTAGTTTTGGGCTGGGGGATAGCATTGCAGTC
>JACCDQ010708481.1_pt1 | contig 10958 bp, 9 predicted proteins | sample 7446031 | NCBI WGS metagenome assembly JACCDQ01 (sample SAMN15323442, study PRJNA562643) | freshwater metagenome | isolation source: river surface water | place: USA:Blue River Watershed | collected 2017-08-17
GCAAGCACAAGGGCACGCTGATCGCCGACTTGCCTGGCAACTACCTCAACTGGTTTGCCCGCGAAGGCTTCCCCAAAGGCGAAGTCGGACAACTGCTGCGGCTGATGCAAGAGATCGACCACAACGGTCTGAGCGACTTGCTCAAGCCCTTGCGGCACCCCCGGTAGGTCGGCGGCTTCAGCCCCGACTCAGGCCTTAGCTGAGTCCGCACAAATGTCGGACCTGAAGGTGCCGACCTACGAGAGAAGGATTGCTGTAGGTCGGTGGCTTCAGCCCCGACATGAGGCCTTTGGTAGCGCATGCAGCGTCGGAGCTGAAGCTCCGACCTACTGGAATCATTCAAGGTTTGACCACTTCCAGCAACCGATCCAATCCACCCGAATGGATGGCCACCATGGCCTGCTCACGCACCTTGGGTTTGGCGTGGTAGGCCACCGACAAACCCGCTGCGCCCATCATGGGCAGGTCGTTCGCGCCGTCGCCCATGGCGATGCACTCGTGCGGCTCGATGCCCAGCAGGCTGGCGACTTCGAGCAAGGTACGGCATTTTTCTGCGCCGTCGCAAATGTCGCCCCAGCTTTGCATGACCAAGCCGCCTGTGAGTTCGCCGTTCACGATCTCCAGCCGGTTGGAGCGGGCAAAGTCGATGTTCAGGCGCTCTTTCACGCGGTCGGCAAAAAAGGTGAAACCGCCGGACACCAGCAGCACCTTCATGCCCGCCTTCTGGCAAGCGGCGATCAGCTCTGCTGCGCCGGGGTTGATCTGCAGGCGCTCGGTGTAGACGCGCTCCATGTCGGCCAGCGTGACGCCCTTAAGCAGGGCGAGGCGGCGGCGCAGGCTCTCCTTGAAATCGGTGATCTCGCCGCGCATGGCCGCTTCGGTGATGGCGGCCACCTCGGCCTTGCGGCCCACGGCATCGGCGATCTCGTCGATGCATTCGATGCTGATGAGCGTCGAGTCCATGTCAAACGCGATCAGCTTGAACTGGGACAAGGACAGGGGGGCGGTGAAGCCCTGAATGGCAAGGCCGGGGGTGAATTCGGTGGCGGTGGTCATGGTTCAGGATTATCGCGGGTGTCAGAGGTAACGAAAAATGATGCAGATTGATGTTTTAAAGGCGGGATTCCCTCGCGGGCCAAGTTACAGTTATCAAAAACCGATTTGCGACCACTGCACCCCAGAAAAACGAGCCCATGGCCATCAAAAAATCCGACCTGTATTCCTCCCTATGGGCCTCTTGCGACGCATTGCGCGGGGGCATGGATGCCAGCCAGTACAAAGACTATGTGCTGTTCATGCTGTTCATCAAATACGTGAGCGACAAATACGCCGACAGCGACGACTTTGCCCCTGCGGTGGTTATCCCCGAAGGGGCCAGCTTCACGGACATGATCGAACTGAAGGGCAAAAGCGACATTGGCGACAAGATCAACACCCAGATCATCCAGCCGCTGATCGACGCCAACAGCAAGCTGGCCCGTAGTGACTTTCCGGACTTCAACGACCCCAACAAACTGGGCGAGGGCAAGGAAATGGTCGAGCGACTGGGCAACCTGATCGCCATCTTCCAAAAGCCCGAGTTGGATTTTTCAAAAAACCGCGCCGACCACGACGACATCCTGGGCGATGCGTATGAATTCCTCATGCGCCACTTTGCGCAAGACTCGGGCAAAAGCAAAGGCCAGTTCTACACCCCCAGCGAAGTGAGCCGCATTCTGGCCAAAGTGCTGGGCGTTGGCCCTGACAACACCAGTGCCAAAACCACTGCTTATGACCCAACTTGTGGGTCTGGTTCGTTGCTTTTAAAAGTTGCAGCGGAGTCCGGAAGGCAAATTAACTTGGAAGGCCAAGAAAAAGACGTGACCACAGCGGGCCTGGCCCGCATGAACATGATCTTGCACGACTTCCCCACGGCCAATGTGCTGAGCGGCAACACGCTGACCAGCCCGAAGTTCAAAGACGGCGAACAGCTGCGCACCTACGACTACGTGGTGGCCAACCCACCGTTCAGCGACAAAGAGTGGAGCACCGGCCTGACGCTGGGCGACAGCGGAAAAGGTGACATTTACCAGCGCTTTGGCTGGGGCGTGCCGCCACCCAAGCAGGGCGACTATGCCTACCTCATGCACATCATCCGCAGCATGAACAGCACCGGCAAAGCCGCCTGCATCTTGCCGCACGGGGTTTTGTTCAGGGGCAATGCCGAGGCGGTGATTCGCGAAAAGCTCGTCACCTCGGGCATCCTCAAAGGCATCATCGGCCTGCCTGCCAACCTGTTTTATGGCACGGGCATTCCGGCCTGCGTGCTGGTGCTGGACAAGCAAAACGCCAACGCCCGCAAAGGCGTGATGATGATCGACGCCAGCAAAGGCTTCATCAAAGACGGCAACAAAAACAAACTGCGCGAGCAAGACATCCACAAAATCGTCGATGCGTTTGACAAGCTCGAAGACTTGGCTGGCTTCGCCCGCATGGTGCCGCTGGACGAAATTGCCAGCGACAAAAACGCCTACAACCTCAACTTGCCGCGCTACATCGACAGCACCGAGGCCGAAGACATTCAAGACTTGCAAGCCCACATGACAGGCGGCATTCCCAACCGCGACTTGGACGCACTGGCTGCTTATTGGAAAGTTATGCCCGGCTTGCGCAACATGCTGTTCAAGCCCCTGCGCGAAGGCTATGCCCAGCTGCAGCAGCCCATGACCGAGGTGAAAGCCGCCGTGCTGGCCCACCCCGAGTTTGTGGCCTTCAACACGCAAGCCACCAGCAGCTTTGCCGCATGGCAAGCGCGCAACCTGCCTGCCATGCAAGGCATAAAACAAGGCGACAAACCCAAAGCCCTGGTAGCGAAACTGGCCGAAGACCTGCTGACCACCTTCAAGCCCGTGCCCTTGGTGGACGCGTATGACGTGTACCAACACCTCATGGACTACTGGGCCGAGGTCATGCAAGACGACGTGTACCTGCTGGTGCAAGATGGCTGGGCCAGCGCACGTACCCTGCGCGAAGTGGTGCAGCTCAAAAACAAAGACAACAAACTGGTGTGGTCCGAGGCGCACGACTTTGTCATTAACAAACGCCGCTACAAAAGCGACCTGATCCCCCGCGCCTTGCTGATTGCCCGCTACTACGCCGCCGAACAAGCCGCGCTGGATGCCAAACAAGCCGAGCTGGACGCCGTGAGCACGAAACTGGCCGAGCTTGAAGAAGAAAACAGCGCCGAAGACATGACCTTAGCCGGGTTTGAAAAAATCAACGAAAAAGAAGTGAAAAGCCGCATCAAGGAAATTGGTAACGATGCCGATGCGGCAGACGAGTTGGCGGTGCTGAAACAATGGCTCAAGCTCAGCGACGAAGAAGCCACCCTCAAGAAAACCGTCAAAACGCTGGACGCCGCAATAGAGCAAAAAGCCTACGACCGCTATGCCACGCTGACCGATGCCGATATTCAACAACTGGTGGTGCACGACAAATGGCTGGCCTCCCTGAATGCCAGCCTGCAAGCCGAACTCGACAGCGTGAGCCAAACCCTGACCCGCCGTATCCGTGAGCTGGCTGAGCGCTACGCCACGCCGCTGCCTGCGCTGGCCGATGAAGTGGAGGCTCTGTCTGCCAAGGTTGTTGAGCACCTCAAGCGTATGGGGGTTTCGTTGATATGAAATCCAGTTTTGATCCATCCCAAGCATCGGTTTGGCCGCTGCAAACGCTTTCCTCTCTGATTACAGAAATGCGTGGAGGTGCTCCACTAAAGCCGAGTGATTTCACCAAAAGCGGTGTGAAAGTAGTACCCAAAGGAGGTGTCGGGCGTAAAGGTTGGCTAGAGGTTACTGATCAGGATCTTCAATATTGTTCTGAAGAGTTTGCAAATACACACCGTACAAATCAAGTGAACGATGAATTCACATTGGTCGTTTTACGTGATTTGGTTCCAGCAGGTCCAAGCATTGGATTAATTGTTCGCATGGGTGATCCAGATGGATGGGTATTGGCGCAAGGTGTTTACGGTTTCAAACTAAACGGAAAAGCTGATCCGTCATTCCTCTCCCAAGTGTCAAACACACAGTGGTACAGGCGAATCATGAATCAAATCATGGTCGGCAGCACACAAGTTCACATTACAAATACAGCTTTTAAGTCTGTGGTGATACCCATGCCTGAAATTGAGGAGCAGCGCGCCATCTCGGCTGCCCTCTCCGACGTCGATGCCCTGATCGCCGGACTGGAAAAACTGATCGCCAAGAAGCGCGACCTCAAACAAGCCGCCATGCAACAACTCCTCACCGGCCAAACCCGCTTGCCGGGGTTCAGTGGGGATTGGTCAGTAATCAATCTGGGACACGTTGCAACATTTTTAAAGGGAAAAGGTCTTCCCAAAAGTGCGCTCACATCAGATGGGGTTGATTCTTGTATCCATTACGGCGAACTTTTCACACACTATGCTGAAACCGTGAGTGAAATCACAAGTCGTACAAATGGAACGAGGGACTCGTTACGTTCAGTCGCCAATGATGTGCTGATGCCCACATCAGATGTCACGCCACGAGGTCTTGCTAAAGCAAGCTGTGTAACTCTTGATAACGTGATTCTCGGGGGCGATATTCTTGTCATCCGCTCGGACCCTAGTCGTGTGTTTGGAGCTTTTCTGAGTTACGTGATTCGGCGTGAGGAAGATCAAGTGCTGCGTTTGGTTACTGGGTCAACTGTCTACCATCTCTATGGCTCCGACATGAAGAAGTTCAAGTTTGCGTTGCCGTCTGTTTCAGAGCAGATTGCAATTTCAAGCTTGCTTTCCGATATGGATGCCGAATTGACAACACTCGAATCGCGCCTAGCTAAGACTCGCGATCTCAAGCAAGGGATGATGCAAGAGTTGCTGACTGGTAGAACTCGTTTGGTTTGAATGTCTGGCATTCGAAATGATTGGAGATTGAATGACGATTAAGGTTTTGACCAAACGTTTCGCTGAATTGGTGTTTCAACTCGAAGAGCTTGGAGCAACTCGCCAAACTAAACGGAGTGAGTACTCTGGTACATATGAAGAGGTTGATCCTGAGTTGTTACTTGGTTGGTGTGTCAAGGCGCGTAGCCTCATTGGATCTGCATGCGGTAAAGATGGCGAGCACTTTCAGTCATTTGTGAAAGCTGAAATTCCAGCTGCTTTTTCCGATAACTATTCAGTTTTTAAAAGCGTGAAAGCGGTTTTTCTTGCTGCTAAAGAGGACTTTGAGGGTGGATATTTGGTGTCTGTTCGTAATCTCGTTCAGGCTGAAGTAGCAGGTAGCGAGATCGACCAAGCTACAGAACTTTGGGATTCTGGTTACATCACTGCGTCAGCAGTTGTCGCTGGCGTTGTGTTGGAAACAACGCTCAGAACCCTATGTGAATCAAATGGCCTGTCCATAGGTAAGCTGGACAAGATGAATGCCGATTTGGCAAAGGCTGGGGTCTACAACTCGTTAAGGCAAAAAAGCATCACATCATTAGCAGCTGTGCGTAACAGTGCTGCGCATGGAAAAACGGACGAATTCACGGCTCAGGATGTCAAGGCCATGATTGCTGATGTACAGCGTTTTGCTGAGGAAGCGTTTTCCTGACCGTCAAGACATTCAATATGACCGAAGCCGATCTTCTGCAAATGCTGTCCCGTGGCGAAGACAGTCGCCACCAGTTCAAGCCCGATGCCACCAATGCCGATGGCATGCGGCTGAGTTGGCCAACAGCGGCGGGTACGGTGTTTTTGGGCGTGGCGCAGCCCCCCGAGTGACCCCTCATGTCACCCCCCCAAGTTAAACCGCAAAGCAGCAAGCAGAAGTATCGGCTTACGCTAGCAGGCAAAATGATGCTTACCAGCCTACAAAAGGACGAACCATGAAGCCCAAAAATCAATTTTCTGAGCAGGCCCTGGAGTCTCTGGAGACTCGCATTCCGCAAATGGCGCAAGCGGCGTTTTCGCAGGCGCATTTAAAAGCACTGGCAGTGAGCGGTAAGGTGCTACAGGTGTCAAACGGTAGTTTGGTAGAGCTCAGCGCTGAAGGCTCTGTGCGCGTCATCAAGGCTATAGCACCATCGTTTCAGGTGCAGGCAGGCATCAAGCGCATTCGCAAGGTCACCCGCTCATGAGTGCAAGTCAACCCAGGTTGCGTGTGTTTGCTGGCCCCAATGGGTCGGGTAAAAGCACACTCAAAGAGGTGCTACCAGAGAGCTTGTTGGGCATTTATGTCAATGCCGATGAGATTGAAAAACTCATACGCGCCGATGGCTACCTTGCTCTGAGTGATTTTTCGATCGAAGCCACGGCAGCCGAGCTGAGTGATTTTTTGGCGCACTCCACGTTGTTCCAGTCTCAGGGCTTGCAGGCCGATGCCGGCCGCATGGTGCTGCAAGATTGTCGAGTTGTGTTTCAGGCCTTGCCTGTCAACTCTTATCACGCGTCAGTCTTGGCTGACTTTATTCGCCATAAGCTGTTGATTGACGGGACTTCGTTCACCTTTGAGACAGTGATGTCATCGCAAGACAAGGTGGACTTTTTGTGCAAGGCGCAGAGGTCAGGCTTTCGCACCTATCTGTATTTCGTGGCGACAGAAGACCCCGAAATCAATGTGTCGCGTGTGCAGCACCGTGTGGCGACGGGTGGGCACCCAGTGCCGAAAGACAAAATCATCAGCCGTTATCACCGCTCCTTGGCTTTGCTTAGTCAGGCTGTGGCATGTACAGACCGAGCCTATGTATTTGATAACTCAGGCGAAGATAAGGTGTGGCTGGCCGAGGTGACGGACGGCAGTGAGTTGGAAATGAAAACCGATGTAGCACCGCATTGGTTCAAGGCCGCCCTGTGGGATGCTTTTGAAGGCGGCGATGTCGCCTGACAAACAAGGGATATGAGCGTGAGCACAGCATTGCGGCCCGAGCGGGCGACACAAAACCGCGTGATCGAGCGCATCACTCTCCCCGTGGCCCAAGGTGGTTTGGGCTACGCCTATTTGGGTGAGTGGAGCAAGCGCGATGGCAATCGCTGCATTGAGCAAGGTTTGCTGCGTGCCAGCCTGCAAAAACGGGGCTATTCAGACGCGCACATTTCACAGGCTCTGCACAAGCTGCAAGCGGCCAGTGACGTGACGGGCGTGACGCTGTACCAAGCCAACTTGCGCACCTATCAGCTGCTGCGCTACGGCGTGCCCGTGCAGGTGGCCGCTGGTGCCGCGCACGAAACGGTGCACCTGATTGACTGGGTCAATCCCGATGCCAACGACTTTGGCCTGGCCGAAGAGGTGACCCTCAAGGGCGGGCACGAGCGCCGCCCCGACATCGTGCTCTACATCAACGGCATTGCCGTGGTGGTGCTGGAGCTCAAGCGCGGCTCGGTGGAGGTGGCAGAGGGGATTCGCCAGCTCATCACCAACCAAGAGGCCATCTTCAACCAAAGCTTTTTCAGCACGGTGCAGCTGACTTTGGCGGGTAACGACTCACAGGGCCTGCGCTATGGCACGGCGGGCACGCCCGAGAAGTTTTATGTGGAGTGGAAGCACCACGCCGTAGGCGTTTCCGGGAATGCTGGTGAGGTAGTTGTAGGCAGCTTGCTGGACGAACCACTGGTACAGCTGTGCGACAAGGCACGTCTGCTGGACCTGATGCGCAACTTTGTGGTGTTTGACGCAGGCCAAAAGAAAGTGCCGCGCTTGCACCAATACGAAGGTGTCAAGGCCGCGCAAGAGCGCATCAAAAAGCGTGAAGGCGGTGTCATTTGGCACACGCAGGGCAGTGGCAAAAGCATTTTGATGGTGCTGATTGCCAAGTGGTTGCTAGAGCATGACCCAGAAGCCCGCGTGCTGGTGGTGACCGACCGCGACGAGCTGGACAAGCAAATTGAAGGCGTGATGAAAAACTCTGGGGTGATTGGCGCTGATTCACCATCGCCCCGCATCACCAGCCGCCGTGAACTGGTGGACATGCTAGCCCAGCCTGCGCCACGCTTGCTGTGCGCTTTGATTCACAAGTTTGATGCGGCCGATCTCAAGGGCGACCCACCGCCCGTGAATGGACGCTTTTATGTATTTGTGGACGAATGCCACCGCACTCAGGGCGGCGACATGAACAAGCAAATGAAGCGCTGGCTGTCGCAAGCGGTCTTCATTGGCTTCACAGGCACACCGCTGCTGCGCAAAGACAAACAAACCACGCGTGATGTGTTTGGCACCTACATCCACACCTACAAGTTTCACCAAGCGGTGGAAGACAAAGTGGTGCTGGACCTGAAATACGAAGCCCGCACCGTGCCGCAGCAGCTGACCAACAAAAAGGCGGTGGACGATTGGTTTGAAACCAAGACCCGCGGCCTGAACAATTACAAAAAGTCTGAACTGCGCCGCCATTGGGCGACGATGGAAAAGCTGATGAGCGCGGGCGAGCGCAAGGGCCGCATCGTGGCCGACATCATTCACGACTTTGGCGTGAAGCCCCGACTGGACAACAACCGAGGCACGGCCATTTTGGTGGCGGCATCCATTTACGACGCCTGCCACTATTTGCGCTTGTTCAAGAACACGAGCTTTGGGGACTACTGCGGCATCATCACCTCGTACGAGCCGAACCACAACGCCATTTCTCGCGAACCAGCCAAGAGCGACGAGCGCTACAAGTTCGACACCTACACCCAGCATGTGCTGGCCAAAGACCAGACCACCAAGCAATACGAAGACGAGATGAAGCGCCGCTTCATCGAAGAGCCCGCCAATTTGAAGCTGCTGATTGTGGTGAGCAAGTTGCTGACGGGTTTTGACGCGCCCAGCTGCAGCTACATCTACCTGGACAACGAGCTGCGCGACCACAACCTGTTTCAGGCCATTTGCCGCACCAACCGACTGGACGGTGAGGACAAAGACTACGGCCACATCGTGGACTACAAAGAGCTTTTCCAGAATGTGCAAGACGCAATTGCGGTGTACACGTCTGACGAACTGGACATTGATGAAGGCGATGGGTCTGACGGCAACGTGATCGTAAAAGACTGGCTCAAAGAGGGCAAAGAAAAGCTGGATGCCGCCCGCGAAGCGCTGAGCTACCTGTGCGCGCCCGTGTCTGCGCCTCAGCAGCTAGAGCAGTTCATTCACTATTTCTGTGGCAATGCCACCGACCCCGAGGCGCTGACCAACACCGAGCCATTGCGCATCACCTTCTACAAGGCTGTCTCTACCTTTGTGCGGGCCTATGCAGATTTGGCGCAAAACTTGAGCGAGGCTGGCTATTCACCCGCCGATGCGCAAGCGTTGCAAAAAGAGGCCGATTTTTATGCCGAGGTGCGCGAGGCCATCAAAATGCACTCGGGCGAAGAATTTGACATCAAGCCTTACGAGGCTGACATGCGCCACTTGATCAACACCTACATTCAGGCCGATTCAGCGGAGGTGTTGGGCGACTTAGAAACTTTGTCGTTGACTGACTTGATCATCAAGACTGGCATTCACGATGCGATTGCACAAAAGCTGAACGCCAAGAAAAACCTGTCTCGCAAGTCGATTGCCGAGGGCATCATCAACAACGTGCGCAAAACGATCATTCGTGACCGACTGACCGACCCGCGTTTTTACGATGAAATGTCCAAGCTGCTGGATGACTTGATCAAGCAAAAGCGTGACGACACCGAGGCTTATGAAGAGTTCTTGCGCAACGCCGAGATCTTGGTCAAGAAGCTGGCGCAAGGTGTGTCCGGCGCAGGCTTGCCGCCCGCGCTGCAAAACAACCGTGAGGCCGCTGTGCTGTACAACAATCTGAGCCGCATTTTGCAGCCCAAGAACACAGGCTTGGTGGCGGCAGAACCCACGCCCGAATATGGCGATGAGCGATTGCAGATGGCGCTGCGGCTTGATGCAGCCATCAAGGCAAACGCGCCGTCGGGCTTTAGGGGCGATGAGGTCAAGGAGCGGATCGTGTTGAATACGATTCACAAGACGCTGGGCAAGACCCGTGAGGCCACGCTGGCGGTCTTTGACATCGTGAAAAACCAACCGGGCTATTGATGAGCGATGTAATCGAGCTGGGGGACATCACGATCTCGATGGCGTTCAAGGCCATCAAGAACGTGCACCTGACGGTGCACCCGCCCGATGGGCAGGTGTCGCTGGTGGCCCCGCTGGGCACGCGGCCCGATGTGGCGCGGGCCTATGCCATCTCCAGACTGGGCTGGATTCGCCAGCAGCAGGCGGCGCTGGGTGCGCAGGCCCGTGAGACACCACGCCAGTATGTCGAGCGCGAAAGCCATTACCTGTGGGGCAGACGCTATTTGCTGCGGGTGGTGGAAAGCGAGGGCAAGCCGTTTGTCGCGCTGGACCACAAGCGCATCACGCTGAATGTGCGGCCGGGCAGTGACGCGGACAAACGCGCCCAGGTGCTGCACGACTGGCACAAAGGGCTTTTGCATGCGGTGGTGCCTGGCTTGTTGGCGCAATGGCAATCCCGCTTGGGTGTGCAGGTGTCGGGCTACTTTTTGCAGCGCATGAAAACCCAATGGGGCAGCTGCAACACGGTGCTGGGCAATATCCGGCTCAACACCGAGCTGGTGAAAAAGCCCAAAGATTTGCTGGAATACGTGATCGTGCACGAGTTGGCCCACCTGCTGGAGCCGACCCACAGCGAGCGCTTTGTGGCGCTACTGGACACGCACTACCCCACATGGCGCGAAGCGAGGGCAGAGCTCAATGAGTTGCCTTTGGCCGCTACCGTGACGCGCTGAACCTCAAGCAGCCGCAGCATCCACCTTCGGTGTCCCCAAACTCCGCAGCACATCCCGCACCATCTGCGCCCGCGCCTTGGGGTCGGGCAACTCTCGTTCGATGCGCAGTTTGTCGTTGCCCGCCAGTTTGATGTGTTTGTTTTTCTGGATCAGGCCGATGATGGCCATGGGGTCCACGGGCGGGTTGGGTTTGAAGGTGATCTGGATGACGCCCGGGGCGGCATCGACC
>JACCDQ011679973.1_pt1 | contig 10958 bp, 8 predicted proteins | sample 7446031 | NCBI WGS metagenome assembly JACCDQ01 (sample SAMN15323442, study PRJNA562643) | freshwater metagenome | isolation source: river surface water | place: USA:Blue River Watershed | collected 2017-08-17
CCAGGCGCTCCAGTTTAATCGCCTTGAAGTCGCCGGTTTCGATCTCGGGCAGCACCTCGACGGCGATGGTGCATTCGAAATCCTTGCCCTCTTCGAAGGTCTGGATGTCGACCTTGGGCTGCATGGCGGGACGCAGCTTGTTGTCTTCCAGCGTCTTCTGCAGGGCCGAGTTCACCGACTCTTCCATCGCCTCGCCGAGCAGCGCGCGACCATACTGCTTCTTGACCAGCGCGGCCGGCGCCTTGCCCGGGCGGAAGCCCGGCATGTTGACCTGACCGCGGACCGCTTCGAGCTTCTCGTTGACGGTGCTTTCCAGCGCGGCGGCGTTGATGACGACCTTGTATTCGCGCTTCAGGCCCGAGGCGCTGATTTCCGTGATCTGCATGACCGAATTACCTGTCTCTTCTTAGAATCTGATATCGCTGCCCGGGGGAGCTGGTGCGGGCGGAGGGACTTGAACCCACACGCCTTGCGGCACAGGAACCTAAATCCTGCGTGTCTACCAGTTCCACCACGCCCGCTTGCCCGCACCGGGGCCGGCGCGAAGGTCGCAGTCTATAGCACGGAGATTTGGGCCGCGCGAGGCTTTTGGCCGGTTTTCCAGCCGCCCCTGCAGCGAGACTTAAGTGCCCGTCTTGGCAGGCTTTTTCGCCTTGCTCTGGTCGCAGTGCAGCATCTCTTCCCGCTCGGCCAGCCACTCTGCGCTGTAGCTGCAATCCTTGAACTCGTCATAGAACGGCCCGCCGATCGTGTAATGCACGATGGCGACGTCCTTTTCATGGGCGTCGTAGTCGGCCAGGTGGTTCCAGCGATGCGGGATCTCGCCGATGAGCCCGTCGTTGCCGAGCCATTTGAACTGGTGCAGTTCCAGCCCGGTGGCGGAATTGACATACTCCGGGGTCAGCGCGGTGCATTTCGCGCAGTTGAACAGCATGACGCTGGACCAGTTCTTCTTCTCGTATTTGGTCTGCGCCTTGCCGAGGAATTTCACGTCTTCCTTCGGCACATGGTTATGCTTGACCACCTGCACGGCATAGCGCGCGTCGCGCAGGTCCCACAGCTTCGCGATGTCCTCCAGAACGAGCATGTCGTCGTCCATGAAGATCGCCCAGCCGTCGAAACCGGCCAGATACGGCGTCAGGAAGCGCGAAAACGAAAAGTCGGTCGACTGCAACTCGTGCTGCGGGCGGGTGTAGATGCCCTGCAGCTGATTAAGCGCGAGATGCGTGATCGCCACCGGCTGCGAGGCGCGGCGGTTGATGCTGAGGGCGGCGACGCTGGAGGCCACCGGGGCGGCGCGGCTGTAGCCGATGAAGACGCGAATCATCGAAAGCTCCTGGCCCGAAAACCAAACGGGGCAGCCTCAGGTAACACTCCAATGGTTAACGCGCCCTGATCCAGCGCAAACCAACTGAGGTCCATTCGGTGCTGAGTCAGGTCTATTTGATGCTCACCCAGGTCTATTTGATGCTCACTCAGGTCTATTTGGCGTCGAGTCAGGTCTAGTTGAGGCTAAGTCAGGTCTATCTGGGTTCGGTTCGCCTTCTGCCTGTCCGACCTGCACGATGACGCTCGGGATACGAGAACATAGTACGAACTTTTGGTATTTCAAGGCCGTCGCTTTGCATACATTTGTACTCGTAGCCGTTACGAGAAAAAGGGGCCTTGTGGCCGCTTTTCGTCCCCATCCCGCCTTGGTGCCGACCCTCAGAAATCGAAAGTCGTCGACAGCCAGAAGGTGCGCGGCGCGGCCAGATTGAGCTGCGAGAAATTCGAAGACATCCAGTAATCCTTGTCCATGACGTTATCGACATTGAAGCGGACGACAATCGGTTTGCCGGTCGGGCTTTTCAGTCCTTCGAATGTATAGCGCGCGCCAACGTCAACGCGTGTCCAGTCGGGAATAAGGCGCCGCGTCGAGGTGTCGATGTATTGCTCGCTCACATAGATCACACGCCCGGTCAGTGCCAAACCGGGTACGAATGGCATATCCCACTCGCCCGCCAGCTTGAGCTGCAATTCGGACGAGTTAGGCGCGCGCCGTCCGTCGTTCGTCCCGCCCTGCGTCTTGGTCAGCTCGGGATCGAGAATCATCGCACCACCCAGCAGGCGGACTCCGTCAAGCGGCTCGCCGAGAATGCTCAGCTCCAGACCGCGGTTACGCTGTTCGCCGTCGATGACGCGGGTGGACGGCGTGGTCGACGTATCGTCGATCGCGCTCGGCCGGGTGATCTGGAAAACGCTTGCCGTTGTCGTCCAGCCACCCCAGTCGAACTTGATGCCAGCTTCGTACTGCTTGGTCTTGTAAGGCGGAAAGACAGTTCCGGTATTCGTATAACCCGTCGGTACGACCTCTCCAGCCTCAAGACCCTGGATCACGTTGCCATAGAGAGAAACATTCTCCAGCGGCTTGACCACCAATGCGACAGAGGGACTGAGCAGTGTCTCCGACTGAGTGCCGTTTGGAGCCCCATTGTTGTACACAAAATTGGTTGCATCGACGGTCTGCTGGCGCACACCGAGCGTCAGCTGCACGCGCTTGTCCAGAACTGACAAAGTATCAGCGATGACAATACTCGACAGTTCGGTGTCGAGATAAGGCTTTGTCTGCGGCAGTGCGAGATTCGGTTCAGGCGTCGCAGCGGGCGAATACAGATTGGTTGCCGAATTGATGGGACTCGTTTCGCCCACACCGGACACCGTGCGCGAAATCAATCCACCGACGACAAACTCGTGCTCCACCGGCCCTGTATCGAACCGGCCGCGAAAGCCGGCCTCGCTCGAATCAGTTTTCTCTGTGAAATTGCTCAGGACAGTCCTGAGCGTTCCGTCGCCGTTGGCATTCGTAACCGTCAGGCGGTTATTCAGGAAGGACCTCTGCCATTCGTGATGACCTGCGGCTGCGTAGGCCGTCAGATTGTCGGTGACATCGAGCTCGCCGCGCAGGACAGCGAATTTGTCCTGATTGTCTTTATACGTCCATGGCGCGCCGGGATTGCGATCGCTTCTGGGAGCCTTTGGAACCGGCGCGGTTCCGTTCACCTGAATGCGCGGGATGACGCCCTGCTGATCCTGCTCCTGGTATCCCAGATCCGCAGCCAGCCGCAAACGTTCGCCGCGATAATCGACGCCAAGCGAGGCTAGAGACCGCTGATCGAAAACATCCTTGACCGCCGTTTCGCCATCGCGATACACGCCATTGAACCTGACCCCAAGTTCCTTGTCGCGACCGAAACGATGCGCGATATCGGCATGCCCGCCCAGATTTCCGGTCGAGCCATAACTCGGTGTCAGCCGGGCCAGGCTTTCCTCAGGCGCGCGCTTGGGAATGACGTTGAGCGTGCCACCCATACCCAGCGTTCCGTTCAGCATGGCGCTTGGCCCGGTCAGGACTTCAACGCGCTCGGCCAGTTCAGGCATCGCATTGTCCGACCCCAGAATGCCGGGCAGTCCGCCGAAGGTGATCGACTGATAGGTGAAGCCGCGCATCGAGAAGAGGTCGACATTCGATCCGCCCCGGGAAGACATGATCTGGGCCGACGGATGATCGACCAAAACATCCGACAGGACCCGCGCATGCTGATCCTCAATTTTCTTGGCCGTGTAGCTGACCTGATTGAACGGCGTGTCCATAATATCCCGGTTGCCCAGCACGCCGAGCTTGCCGCCGCGCGCCGCCTGCCCGCCCGGATATTCCGGCATCAGGTTGCCGATCTCCGCTTGTGGCGGCAGCGGCTTGTCGCCTTGTACGCTGATAGCCGGTAGCACGGTCGCGCCGGATTTCGGCGCTTCGACCAGAATGATGGTCTGCGCATCGGACTGGCGCCAGGAAAGCCCGGTGCCGCCGAGCAGCCGCGTCAGTGCCTCACCCGGCATCATCTCGCCGCTCACGCCCGGACTCTGCAGTCCGGCAGTCATGGCGCCGGGCGCAGTCACCTGCAGACCGGACTGGCGGCCGAACTGGCTGAGGGCAGCTGCCAATGACTGCGCCGGGATATTGAAGGCAATGCGAGCCTGCCCCCCTGTCGCCTGGGCAGAGCTTGCCTGCGCAAGCAGCAGCGGCGAAGCGGACGTGACATCAGCCGCATATGCCGGCGACACCAGCATCACGCCGACCAGCGCAGTCGTCGCCAGTAAACCTAAAATATAATTGGAATCAGACGCTTGAACCGGCGTCCGGTTTTTGCTGACACACATCCCCAATCCCCCAAACTCGATTATGAACGCAAATGCGAGGCAGTTGCGTCTACTCATGGGGAATAACGAGGTGTTCGACGCGATATTTCAGGCCGCGCCGATTTTTCGGAAATTATTTTGCAGGCGCCGAGAGCACGGCGACCAGTGGCGTGATCTGGCGCAGTGTGCCGCCGACCGGTAGCAGCATGGCGTGGATCGCCTGTTCGGGTTGCTGCAGGTTGTAGATGCCGGTGACACGCAAGCGGCCGATCTCGTCGTCACCCAGAATGATCCAACCGCGATGATAGCGCCGCAATTCAGCCACCACCTCGGCAATCGGTGCATTCTCGACAAACAGCCTGCCGTCGCTCCAGCTGCCGATCTCCGCCGCCGAAACGCTCTGCCGCGTAGCGGTGCCGCTGTCGCGCCGGATCACCAGTTCGCTGCCCGGCGCCACCTGTTCGCCGATATGTGTCGCGCCCTTGTCGTAGCGCACGCCGACCAGGCCGCGTTTCACCGCGACCGACACGGACTCGTCGCTCATGCCGACATCGAAGGCGGTACCCAGCACAGTGACGGCCGCCTCGCCCGCCTGCACGGTGAAGGGCCGGTTGGTGTCTTTCGCCACATCGAAGAAGGCCCGACCGTCCAACAGCTGGACCGAACGACCCGCCGGCGTGATCTCGACGGCGATGGCGCTTTTCGCGCCGAGGCTGACGCTGCTGCCATCGGACAACGTGATGATGCGGATCTCGGCCGTCGCGGTCCTGTAGTCGGCGCCGAAACCCTGTAGTTGCGGCAGCGCAATCGCCAGCGCGGCGCAGGCGGCGGCCAGCGCGACCACGAGCGGCAGAAGCCGCTTCTTCCGCCGCAGGGGCAAGGCCTGCACATTGCCAGCGGTTTCCGAAACCGGCCAGTCGGCCAGCGTGGTCGGCCGGCTGGCATCGGCCATCGACCAGGCCGCGCTCACCTTGGCCCATGCGACCTGATGCGCGGCATCCTGCGCCAGCCAGTGCCGGTGCGCGTGGCGCAGGTCTGCCGTATCAGCCTCATTGAGGCGGATCAGCCAGGCAGCGGCGTCTTCCAGATGTTGCTCGGTGAGGTTGCTGGTCATCACTTCAGAATAACGAATTGCTCTCTTACTTATTTCAGGCGGCAGATATTTCGGGGCATTCAGTTGGCGTCGTCGAGGTTGGTGACGATCTCGACCATCGCCCGGCTTACCAGCCGATGCACGGTGGGCGCCGAAAGGCCGAGGCGATCCGCGATCTGCGCCATGGTGAAGCCGCCGAATTTGTGCATCTCGAAAGCGATGCGGGTGTTTTCCGGCAATGCAGCCACGGCAGCCTCGAACCGGCGTAACCGCTCGGCATCCAGCAACTGCTGCTCAGGCGTGCGCTCGGCCTGCGGCAGCATCCACCATGCCGGCTCGCCCTGTTCGTGACGGCTTTCCATGGCGCGACGGCGTCGCCAGTCGAAAGCGAGATTGCGCACCATGCGGAACAGGTAGGCGACCGGCTGTTCGGTGGCGGCAATGCTCTCGGCGGCCGGTGCAAACCGCAGGAAGGCCTCCTGCACGATATCCTCGGCACGGCCGCGGTCGCCGACCAGCGGCGTGGCATAGTCGACCAGTGCCGCGCGCTGCGACAGGAAAAGATCTATGGAAGGGCCCGGCTTCAAGGCTGCGCGCCTGGCCCCCTCACGCCACGCGTTTGGCTTGCGGCCACCAGGTCAGCGCCAGCGCGACGACCATCGCCGCCGCCGTGAGCCAGCCGAGCCAGAGCACCGGCCCGATGGACCAGCCGGCATCGGCGATGCTGGCCGCGAAGGATACCGCCAGTGCCCCTACCCCCAGTGTCCGCAGCAGAATCTGCACGCGCGCCGTCAGTGCGCGATGCCGGACCTGGCGGTAATGCCGGTGCATGCCGAGCGAGAGGGCAGCGAAACCGGCAAGCGCGAAAATCAGGGCGAGCAGAGTCATCATGGTGCGGCCTTCATCATTCACCCGCCTGACGGGCGGGTTCAAAATTGCGCGATGCGGCCATGCGCGGCTGACGCCGCGCCAGATACCGCGCCACAACGGCAAAGCCGATGCCAAAGGCCAGCATCACGAGATCGAAACCGGCCAGTTCCCAGTCGCCATGCGGCAGCGAAATGCCGAGATGTCGGTCGGTGGTCAGCGCATTCACCAGCGGCAGCAGGCCGCAGGCCAGCGCAGCGAGCCACAGTTGCTCGATCCAGCCGCGCGCCAGCGGGCGGCGCAAAGCCGCATGCAGCAGCAGCACGGCCCAGGTGATGAACATGATATGCGCTTCCCAGTCGGCGCGGCCGGCCATGCCGGCGGGAATCAGGCGATTGGCCCAGAAATATGTGGCAATGGCCACCGGCAGGCCGGCAATGGTGCCGAGATTCAGCACCTCGACGAGGCGGAAGCCGAAGGTCTCGCCGATTTTCGCGCGGCGCTTGGCGGTCCACAGCGTCAGGCCGGCGCCGATCATCGCGGTACCGATCAGGCCGGTGATGAAATAGAGCCAGCGCAGCACCGGGCCGGCGAACAGGCCTTCATGCAGGCCGAACAAAGTCTGCCAGATCGCGACCGGAACTGAATGCGGCTTGGCCACGCGGAGCAGTTCGCCGGTCGCGCCATGGAAGACAATCTCAAAGCGTTCGCGCGATGGAGACTGCGCAAAGCTGCGGATGATGATGCGCGCGCTGGCATCGTTCGGGTTGTAGATATCGACCGAGCGGATATCGCTGTGGCCCATGCGGTCCTGCGCCTGCTGCAGCAACGGACCGAGCGGCACCAGGGGCGCGGCATTGCCGCTGCGCGCCACCCGGTCCTCGGTGCGGCCAGAGGCTTCATCGAAGAAGGTCTGCTGCACTTTCTCGCCGAAGCCGTACTGCGTCCAGAGCAGCGGCGCCATGTAGAGATAGACGAAGAACAGCAGGCCCGACCAGGTGATCATGATGTGGAAGGGCAGCGCCAGCACGCTGAGCAGGTTATGCGCATCGAGCCAGGAGCGCTGGCCCTTGCGCGGCCGGAAGGTGAAGAAGTCGGCGAAGATCCTGCGATGCACGACGATGCCGCTGATGATCGCCACGAACATCAGCATGCTGCAGACACCGACGATCCACCAGGCCGCCACATTCGGCAGATAATGGAGGTCGTAATGCATGCGATAGAGCAACTGGCCACCGCCGGTTTCGCGCGCCTTCACCGGCTCCGCGGTGGCAGCGTCGAGCTGCTCGCGGCCGCGCGCGCCGCGCTTGCCGTCGGCTGTAGCCGGCATCTGCCAGAATGTCATAAGATCGGGTTCGCGGTCACCCGGCAGGCTGACGAACCAGCGCTCTGCTCCCGGCGCATTCTTGGCGAGGCGTTCGAAACTGAGCGCCAGCGCCTGGTCGGCCGGCATGGCGGCCTGCGCCAGCGGGCGCTCCGGCTGCATCCAGCGGTCGATCTCGGCGTCGAAATAGCCGGCCGTGCCAGTGAGGAAGACGAAGAACAGCACCCAGCCGACGACCAGCCCGGCCCAGGTATGCAGCCAGCCCATCGACTGGCGGAAGCCCTCTTTCATGGCTGCACCAGTTGCGGCGACAGCAGCACGGCCAGCGCGCCGAAGACGACAGTGGCGCTGCCCAATTGCCACCACATGCGCTTCAGCGACTTTACAGCGAAGACCCACATCACCACGGCGACATAGAGCAGGAAGCTGACCAGCATGCCGGTCAGCGTGGCCTCGACGCGCGACATGGGCATGACATAAGACAGACAGGCAGAAACAGCAGCTGCCAACACGTAGCCGCCGAAAACGGCGGCAATAATGCGCTGAATGACCTGGACGGCGGACGACGCCATGGGGTTACACCGTCAAAAGCTGGATAAGGACTGAATCCGCCGCACCATACCGTTGTTGCGATTCAATCGCAATTGCTTCTGCAGCGCAGCGGAAAACCGGCCGAAAGAAGCACATCCCTCAAGGCACCACGAAGGACAATGTGCTGACATGACGCAGGCGGGTATAAGCCTTGCCGCTCCAGCTGCCGCTCTTGTCGTCACTGGACACGATTGCCTCCAGCACATACTGGCCGGGCCAGGGCGTCTGGATGGCGATCACGCCCTCCGCGTCAGTCGTGAACTGTTTGGTCCACCGCGGCGGACCGATCACTGTGACCTTGGCCTTGGGCACCGGCTGACCATCGAGCAGCAGGCGGAAGCTGTTGCCGCCAGCCGTAACTGGCACGATTTCAAGCGGCAGCACCGCGCGCGTGTCACTGCGACCGGCGCGCGCATGAAACATCGACGCCGCACCCTTATCGGTGACATAGGCCGCTGTCAGCCGGGCGTCGCCGCCGGGAGCGACCGGGAAGCTGAAGAAGCCCTCACGCAGCACGGCAGGCTTCGGCGCGGCAGTCGCGCTGATCGACTGCGGATCGACGGCATATTTCGAGAGGAAATCGTTGTTTTCCCTCACGTCGTCTTCCCACTCGCCGAAATAGGCCTTGGCCTCGGGGCCGCCCGTCCATTCTGCCCAGACATGATGCGCCTGCGCCGGTAATGCCAGGCAGAGCAGCAGCAGCGACAGGCCAACGTTACGCTTCAGCATTGCACTCACCATTTTGCTTTGAGAGAGAGAACGGCAGCACGTGGTTCACCGTAGAAATTCTGCCGCGAGGTGATACTGACCTTCTCGTAATATTCCTCATCCAGAAGGTTGGTGACGGTGAGCGCTGCAGTCACGCCTGACGCGATCTGGTACCCGATCTGCGCGTTGAAAATGGCGTGACCATCCTCGGTAATGCGAACAGCTCCGCTCTGCGAGTGGTAGGAGCTGACGGCACGCATGCCGCCACCGACATACCAGCCCTTCAGCAGCGGCTCCTGGAAGGAATATTTCGCCCAGAGATCGAGTGTGTGCTTCGGCGTGTGCGTCGCCGTTGCCTGAACAGCGGCGCCGCTGAGGAATTCGCTGATCACGTATGAATAACCGGCCAGCAGTTCCAGGCCTTCCATCGGAGAGCCACTGATCTCGGCCTCGGCGCCGCGCGTTTCAATTTCACCACCCGAGATCGAAAAATTGGTATTGTTGGGGTCGGTGATGGCGCGGTCGCTGTCATTGATCTGGAACAGCGCGAAATGGGCATTTGCCTTGCCGCCGGCAAGGGTGCTCTTGACGCCCGTCTCATACTGCTCGCCAGTGCGCGGCGGCACGAATGTGCCGGTAGCGGTGGTCGCAGTCTGCGGCGAAAAAATCTCGGCGTAAGAGCCGTAAAGCGAAATCTGCTCGTTCACGTCGAAGACAACGCCGCCATACGGGGTCAACTTACCCCTTGCAGCATCACTGCCGGTCTGGACGCCCGTGAGCAGGTTATGGTTCTGCGTATTGAAGCTGCTGAGACGGGCACCGCCGATCAAAGTGGCCCATTGCACCGGTTTGATGCGCAGTTGACCATAGGCGCCATACTGCTCCTGATCCGCGCGAGTCTGGGATGTATAAGCAACATTGACGACCGGTACATCGTGAACAGGGTTGTAGATATTGGTGACAATATTGCTGCCAGTACCTGACAACCCGCGGTTCTCGAAGGTGCGGTAGTCGACACCGGCCGTGACGTTATGCGTCAGCCCCCAGGCTTCGAAAGGCGTATTGACATGGGCATCCAGCGAGGTGTCCTTGCGATGCAGATCGTATTTCGCCGACGCCATGTTCAGGTCACCGGTCGCAGTGTTTATGGCTCCGTTGGCGCGATAGCCATAGTAAAGCATCGACCGGTCGAACTGGTGCAGGCTGACCTTGGCCGTGCCGCCATTGCCGAACCTGTGTTCCAAGTCAGCGAAGAAGTCCTGTGTATCCGTGTCCAGCTGGTTCCAGCGCGCGCCGATGAAGGTGGAGCGGCGTATTTTTGCAAGAGTGCCGTCGGCAAATGCCGGCAGGCCCTGATCCAGGACGGAGTCTATTTCCTGGCTCGCGCCGCCCAATGACAACGTGGTGTCCGGGGTCAGGTCGAACTCGACGGTTCCGTAGAAAAACTTCTTGTGGGAGTTCAGAATGTCGACAAAAGAGTCGCGTTCGTCGTTCAGCGCCACCAGACGCCCGCGCACACGGCCGTTATCGACCAGCTTGCTCGTGACATCGCCTTCCATGCGATAGTGTCCCCACGAACCAGCCTGCAGATCCCCGCCATAGGACAAGTCTGAGAATGCGCGCTTGCGCACCAGGTTGATCACGCCCGCCGGTTCGCCCGAGCCCTGAAACAGGCCTGCCGGGCCACGCAGCACCTCGATACGGTCGAACATTGCCGTATCCAGGCTGGTGGCGAGATTGCCGTGGGTCGACATATTCACACCATCCAGCATGACGTTATCAACGTCGAAGCCGCGAGCCTGAATGGTATTGAAGTTGCCGGCACCGTCAAAGCGGGTCACGCTCATGCCGGTGGTCTGCTTCATCGCCTCGTCGAGCGTGGTGATATTCTGGTCGTCCATCCGCTGGCGAGTCACCACCGACACCGATTGCGGTATGTCGCGGATGGCGGTCGCACCCTTCCCTCCCACGGTGGCAACATCTGCCGTATAGGATCGGGTGTTTTCCGTCTGAGCCAGGTCAGTCGTGCGCCGGCCTTCCACGCTGATGGTTGGCAGCATGGCACCGCCGCCACGCGGTGCTTCCACCAGGCTGAGGCGGCCGGGCGCGGTCTGGCTGTAGGTATATCCGCTGCCTTCCAGCATCCGCGCGAGGGCTTCGGTCGGTGTCAGTGAACCTGAGACGGCCGTGCTGCGCAGG
>JACCDQ011252208.1_pt1 | contig 10956 bp, 9 predicted proteins | sample 7446031 | NCBI WGS metagenome assembly JACCDQ01 (sample SAMN15323442, study PRJNA562643) | freshwater metagenome | isolation source: river surface water | place: USA:Blue River Watershed | collected 2017-08-17
CTGAAGTGGTGGCCTACGAACGGGCCACGCTGTATGGCTTGGTGGTGTACCAACAGCGCAGGGTGGCCTACAGCAAGATAGACCCTGCCGGTGCCCGCGAGTTGTTCATCCGTGAAGCCTTGGTGGCCGGTTTGCACGAAGACACCTGGCCTGCCGACATGGTGGGGCGCCTGCCGTTTTTGGCGCACAACCGCAAAGTGCTGGCCCAAGTGCAAGAGATGGAGCACAAGTCGCGCCGCCAAGACGTTTTGGTCGATGACGAGCTGATTTACGCCTTTTACGACAGCCAACTGCCGAACGACGTTTGCAATGGACGCGACCTGGAGCGTTGGTACCGAAACGCGGCACGCACCCAGCCGGGTGTTTTCAAACTGACCCGCGACGATTTGATGCGCCACGAGGCAGCGGGTATCACCACCAACGCTTTTCCCAAAACCGTGAAATTGGGTGGAGTAGATTGCACCGCCAGTTACCTGCATGAGCCGGGCGACCCCCGTGATGGCTTGACCGTGACGGTGCCGTTGTTTGTGCTCAACCAAGTGAGCGACGAGCGGTGCGAATGGCTGGTGCCCGGCATGTTGAAAGAGAAAATACAGGCGCTGCTGAAAAGTTTGCCCCAGAAGCCGCGCGCGCGTTTGGTGCCACTGCCTGAAAGTGCTGCCCGCCTGGCGCAAACCCTCACCCAGGGTGAGCGTTGGGCGCATGGCAGCCTGACGGATGCGCTCCTGAAGGAAGTGAAGGACCTGACCGGGCTGGATGTGAAGCGCACCGATTTCAAGTTGGACATGTTGCAACCCCACCATTTCTTGAACCTGCGTTTGACCGATGACAGCGGGCGCCAATTGGCCATGGGCCGGCACCTGGCGGCCATCAAAGCCGAATGGGGGGCCAAAGCCCGAGGGGCATTTCAAGCGCTGGCCAGCCTCAAGCGCGAAGAACCCGGTGCCAGGCCCCCAGCGCCTGCAGCGGGTTTTGGCGTCGCCCAGGCATCCTCTGAGCCGCGTGCGGCAACCCCAAACTCACAAGCAGTGCCGCCACCGGTGGTGGGTGACAGCGCCGCCAAACACTGCAACTGGGCGTTTGGTGACTGGCCCGAAATCATGGAAATTCGCAAAAAGGGGCAGACCCTGATCGGTTTTCCGGCGTTGATAGACGATGGCGACGGTGTTTTGGTGGAGGTGTTCGACGAGCCCGAATTGGCAGCCCGCAAACATTTGGCCGGACTGCGCCGTTTGTTTGCTTTGCAAATCAAAGACGCCTTGAAGTACCTGGAAAAAAACATCCCAGATTTGCAAAAAATGGCTGTGGCTTACATGCCTTTGGGCACGCAAGAAGAACTGCGGGAGCAAATCATTGCGGTGGCCATGGACCGCGCTTTCCTGCAGCTGCCGCTTCCTGCCAGCGAATCCGGTTTCAAGCAGCGCCTGAACGACGGCCGGGGGCGCTTGACCCTGATCGCCAACGAGGTGGCGCGTTTGGCTTTGACGGTTTTGACCGAATACGCTGCCGCAGCGCGCAAAATCAAGGACACCAAATCAGCCCCGGAAGCCACTTTAGACACGCAACAGCAACTGCAACGCTTGGTGGGCAAGCGGTTTTTGCAGGACACTCCTTGGCCCGCCTTGCAGCACTTGCCGCGTTACCTCAAAGCCATTGTGATGCGGCTGGACAAGCACCGGACCGACCCGGCCCGCGACACCACCCGCATGGCCGATATAAAGCCCCAAGAACAGCGCTTTTGGCGATTGGTGGCCGACAGAAAGGGCGTGACCGACGAACGCATGAACGAACTGCGGTGGTTGCTGGAAGAGTTGCGTGTGAGCTTGTTTGCACAGGAGCTGCGCACGCCGCAACCGGTGAGCGTCAAACGCCTTGACAAGGTGTGGGCCCAGTTGCAGCAGTAAAGCCGCGGGCAGATCAAAGCCGCGCCAAACGCTCCAGCGCATTTTGCAGCGTGCTGTCTTGCTTGGCAAAACAAAAACGCACCAGGTTTTGTTCAAAGCCATGGCCGTAAAACGCCGACAAGGGAATGGCCGCCACCCCCACTTCCCGGGTCAACCATTGGCAAAATTCCGCCTCAGGCAACTGGTGCTCAGGTGCGAGCAAGCCCGAATAATCAACGCACTGGAAGTAGGTGCCTTCGCTGGGCAGCAAGCGAAACCGCGTGTGGGCCAGCCCCGCACGGAACAAATCGCGCTTGCGCTGGTAAAACGCCGGCAACTCCAAATAAGGGGCCGGGTCGGCCATGTAGGCGGCCAACGCGTGTTGCACGGGAGTGTTCACCGTGAACACATTGAACTGGTGCACTTTGCGGAACTCGGCTGTCAGAGCTCGGGGCGCTGCCACGTAACCCACCTTCCAGCCCGTAACGTGGTAGGTCTTGCCAAAGCTGCTGACGATGAATGCGCGCCGCGCCAGATCGGGAAACCGCGCGGCACTGCAGTGGGGCCGCCCATCAAATACCATGTGTTCGTAAACCTCGTCGCTGATCAGCAATACCTCGGTGCCGCGCAGCATGTTTTCCAGCCTGCGCATTTCTGGCTCGGTCCAGACCGCACCGCTGGGGTTGTGTGGGCTGTTGATCAACAAGGCCCGGGTGCGGGGCGTCAGCGCTGCGGCGATCAGGTCAAAGTCGGGGCGAAACGTGCCTGGCGTCAAAGGAACCCGAACCACCACGCCTCCCGCGAGTTCGATGTTCGGCACGTAGCTGTCGTAACAAGGTTCCAGCACCACCACTTCGTCGCCCGGGTGCACCACAGCCAGCAGGGCGGTCAGTATGGCCTGCGTGGCCCCGGCAGTGACGGTGATCTCTTGGTCGGCGTGGTAGGCATGCCCGTACAGCGTTTGGACTTTATGGGCAATCGCTGCTCGCAATGCCGGCACGCCCGGCATGGGCGGGTATTGGTTGAAGCCCGCTTCCATCGCAAGGGCAACTTGCCTGGGCAACGCGGGGTCGCAGCCAAAGTCCGGAAACCCTTGGCCCAAATTGACCGCACCTGTTTCTGCAGCCAGGGCCGACATGGTGCTGAACACCGTGGTGCCCACATGCGGCAAACGGCTCACAAGGGCGATGGGGGTTTGATTTGCAGGTGTCGTCACGGGGCGTAAGCCATCACATTTCAAAGTCTTGCCCGGCTCCTGTCATGGCTTTGTTGATCAGGTCACGCGAAAGCCGGTCGCTCAAAAACTCGGCAAATTTCACCACAAAGTGGCGCAGGTAGGTGCCCCGTTTAAAGGCGACCCGCGCCACATTCTGACCGAACAAATGACCGGCAGGCCGCGCCACCAAATCGGGGTTGCGTTCCTCGCCTTGCATGGCCATTTCGGCCACTATGCCCACGCCTAAACCCAGTTTGACGTAGGTCTTGATCACGTCAGAGTCAATCGCTTCCAGCACCACATTGGGCTTGAGCTGCCGCAACCCAAAAGCCTGGTCAATCCGCGCGCGGCCCGTGAACGAAGGGTGGTAGCTGATCAGAGGCACTTTGGCCAAGTCCTCCAGTGAAATCCGTTCTTTGTCGAGCAGCGGGTGACCAAATGGCAACACCAGCACGTGCTGCCAGTCGTAGCAGGGCAGGGTGATCAAGTCCTCAAACTCCGACAACGATTCTGTGGCCACCCCGATATCGGCCACCTCGTCCAAGAGCATTTGTGCCACCTGAGCGGGAGAGCCTTGGTGCAAACTGATCGCCACTTTGGGGTAGGCCAAACGCAATTTGGCCACCGGCCCGGGCAACACATACCGCGCCTGGGTGTGTGTGGTGGCAATGCTGAGCGTTCCGCTGTCTTGGGCTGTGAATTGCTCGCCGATGCGTTTGAGGTTGTTCACCTCTCGCAAAATAATGTCTATGCTGCGCAGCACATGCTGCCCCGGCTCGGTCACGCGTTTGATGCGTTTGCCGTGCCTCGCAAATATTTCCACACCCAGTTCATCTTCCAGCTCAATAATGGCCTTGGACACACCCGGCTGCGAGGTGTGCAGTGCTTTGGCTGCCTCAGTGAGGTTCAAGTTGCGCCGAACCGCTTCCTGAACAAAACGAAACTGGTGCAGGTTCATGGTGTGGTCTCAAGTGCCATTGCGGCCAGCAGTGCCAGCAATTTTGGGTTTTCCCCGGCGGTAGGCAAAAGGGTGAAGCGGGTGCCTGTGTGCTGCTCTTGCAGGGCTTTCATCAGCAGCGGCAAGTCTTCTCTGGCGTGTTTGCCCATTCCAAAAAACAGGGGCAGCACCCGTATGTCTGTGGCCCCGGCCGCCACCAGCTCCGATGCCATTTGGGGCAAAGCGGGTTCACACAGCTCCAAATACGCGCATTCGGCCATCACCTCGGGTGCCAAAGCTTTTACCTGCGCAGCCACAAGTTCAACTGGCTTGCGCCACAACGGGTCTCGAGAACCATGGGCAAAAACAATCACAGCACGCACGGATGACATCCTTTGGAACGGGAACGGAGGGCGTTAACGGCGGAGCACCAACCAGCCAAAAGCCCCCAGCGAAGCCACGGTGTAAAGCAACGCGGGCGAGGCAGCTGCCAACCAAGGCTCCCAAGCGCGCAAGTTGCCAATGTAGCCGAACACGTTGTTCAGCAGGAAGAAGCTGATGCCAATCATCACCCCCAAAAACACATAACCTGCCACCCCGCCGCTGCGAAAATGCAGGTAGGCAAACGGCAGCGCCAGAACCACCATCACCAAACAACTGAGCGGATAAAACACCTTGCGCCAAAACTCAATTTCATAGCGCTGCGCGGTTTGGTTGTTTGCTTCCAGGTGGTTGATGTAATTGAAAAGGTCCAGCGTGCGCATGCGCTCTGGGTTGAGCAAAGCCACAGAAACCATTTCTGCGGTCAGGGTGGTGGGCCAAGTGAATTCGGGCAAGCGAACCTGTTCAATCCGAGGGGGGGTTTGGTGGTTGCCCGTCATGTCGCGCATCAAAACGTTGTGCAGCTGCCACTGGTCGCCAGGGCCAATGTCGCCGGATTCGGCTTGCAAGGTGGCATCAATTTGGCCTTGGGCGTTGAATCTGAACAAGCGTATATCGCGCAAGCGAGAGTTGGCATCCAATGCCCCCACGTTGACTGAAAACAGATTCGTTGCCTGTTTTTCGCGCAACCATGCGCCCGTTTGCCCAACGCTGATTCTGCCTTGAAAGTGGGCTTTGAGCATTTGCGCCTGGCGGTCCGCATACGGGGCCAAATAGTCGCCAAGCACAAACGTCAGCACCACAAAACCGGCGCCAAGTGCCAACAGCGTGCGCAACGCTCGCCATGGCCCCAGGCCGCTGGTTCGCAGGATGGTGTATTCCGAGCTTTGGGCAAAACGGGTCAACACAAAAACCGAACCAATCAGCACAGCAATTGGCATCAGTTCGTACAAACGGTTGGGCACCAGCAACACCACGTAAGCAAAGGCGTGCCTGAGTTTGTAAACGCTCTCCGCCGAGCCAGCGGCAGCCTTGCCCAAGGCGGGGAGTTCGTCCACCAAATCAAAAAACACGAACAAGGAAACGAATGACAGCAGGACAAAGCCCACGGCCACCAAAATCTCCAGGTAGATAAGGCGACGCAAGGTTTTCATGCCGCGCCCTTGGTGCCACGAAGTCTGAACCGCAGGCCCAGATGCAGGTTGTGGTGCCGCAGGTACAACCAGGCAACTGCCAACACCATGGCAGACCCATGCAATGCCGCCATAAAAGGCACCAGCCCAAACAAGCCACCCGTCACCCAAGTTTGCCCCAGGTTGAGGAAGTTGTAATAAAACACAAAAGCAAACAGCATAAAAGCTTGGTTGCCGCTTCGCCCTGCACGTGGGTTGCCTGTGGTGGTGGCCACGGCCAAAAGAATGAAATTGATTGCCGTCCAAGCCATGCCCAAACGCCAGCCCAATTCACCCTGATTGGCCATGCTGGGGTTGCGAAGCAGCTCCCAGGTTGGAAGCGACTTCAAACTCCCACCCCCCATGGACTTGTTGCTGGTGTTGTCCACCTGGATACCGTATTCCTCAAATTCACTGATCTGTGTTGTTCCGGCGCCCGCTGCCTGCTGTACACGCTGCCCCCGCTCCAGCAACAAGACCGGTGCATCATCCACCCACTGCACCCGTCCACTGCGCGCAGAGGTGATGATTTCACTGCCATCCTTCATCGCCTCTGACACAAAAACATTGCGTCCTTCTTTGCTGCCTTCGCTGTCTTTGTCCACAAAAAACACCCTGCGCCCGGCAGACGATTCCTGAAACTGCCCGGGAGAAACGCGTTCCAAATCCCCGCGCCTTTCAAAACGCTCACGCAGCTGATCGGTTTGCTCGTTGGCCCAAGGCCACACCAGCAACACCAACAATCCAATCATGGCCAACACCGGCCAAGCGAAGCGAAACACCGGCTTGAGCAACGACATCAACCCCTGCCCACTGGTTTGCCAAATGACCATTTCGCTCTCGCGGTACATGCGCGAAAGCACCGACACCACCGCTATAAACAAAGCCAGCGTCAACACCGTGGGCAGCCGGCCCAGCACGGTGTAGGTGAGCACCAGCATGATCTCCTGAGGGTTCACACTGCCCCGGTTGGCCAAACCCAGGGTGCGTATCAGCAACATGGTGATGACGATGGTCACCAGCACCAGCAACGTGGCGCCAAAACTGCGGCCCAGCTCTCTTCGGATCGAGGAATCGAATAACATGCGTATGCGTTAAAACCAGTCGATATTATGAACTTTGAACTCAAGTCGCTCAGCTTGGCAAATGCGGGCCTGGCCCCTGCCGACGCTCTCTTGGTCTTTTGGCCCGACACCGCCGGTGCGACCGTTGCTTTGGACCCAACAGATTCGTTGCAAAACTGGGTCAACCAAGCCCTGACCCACAAGGACTTGGAAGAGGGCGTGGGCAAAGTGTTGCAGGGCTACGCTGTGCCGGGTCTTAAGCCACGCCGTGTGGTTTTGGTGCGCGCTGGCGATGGCAGCGCCCGCGATGCAAGAAAGGCGGCAGTGGCGGCTTTTGCCGCCGCAAAACATGCAGCCTTGAAGCATGTGGCGGTTTGGTTGGGAGACGCCCAGGCGCAAACCGTTTCCGCGGTGGTGCAGGCTCTGGCCGACGCCACTTATGTTTATCAAACCACCAAGTCCAAACCGGCACCACAGCCGGCGGTCAAGTTCACGCTGGGTGTAGTCAAGTCCACGGCCGCGCTGCAAGCGGCTTGTGCAACAGCTTTTGCCACTGCGCGCGGCGTGGCCTTGGCCAAAGAATGGGCCAACCGGCCGGGCAACCACGCCACGCCGTCGCGCTTGGCCGAGGCAGCCCTGTTGCTGGGCAAAGAGCGATCCATCAGCACCGAGGTATTGGGCCCCAAAGAGGCGGCCAAATTGGGCATGGGCGCTTTTCTGGCAGTGGCCAAAGGCTCCGAGGAGCCATTGCGCTTTATTGTGATGAAGTACCAAGGCGCTGCCAAAAACCAGGCGCCAGTGGTACTGGTGGGCAAAGGCATAACCTTTGACACCGGGGGCATCTCTATCAAGCCCGCCCCCGAGATGGACGAGATGAAGTTCGACATGGGCGGCGCGGCCAGCGTGCTGGGCACTTTTGAAGCGCTGGCACAGTTGCAACCCAAAATCAATGTGGTGGGAATCATTCCCAGTTGCGAAAACATGCCCGACGGCAGGGCCGTAAAACCCGGTGACGTGGTGACCAGCATGAGCGGGCAAACCATTGAAATTTTGAACACCGATGCTGAGGGCCGTTTGATTTTGTGCGACGCCCTGACCTATGCAGAGCGTTTCAAGCCGCGCGCTGTGATCGATATTGCCACGTTGACCGGAGCCTGTGTGATTGCTCTGGGTGCGGTGCGGGCGGGTTTGTTTTCCAACACCGATGCATTGGCCCAGCACTTGCAGCAAGCCGGTGACGCGGCGCAAGACCCGTGTTGGCGCATGCCCTTGGACGATGAGTACGCCGAAGGCTTGAAGTCCAATTTTGCCGATATGGGCAACGTGGCCGGTCGGCAGGCCGGCTCGGTCACGGCCGCCAAGTTTTTGCAAAAATTTGTGGGTGCATGGCCGTGGGCCCACCTGGACATTGCTGGCGTTGCCTGGAAAAGCGGTGCGACCAAAGGCTCCACCGGGCGCCCGGTTGCGTTGCTGGTTCGCTATCTGTTGGACGAAGCTGAACGCTTGGCCACCAGCACAGCAACAAGTGCAGCCGCCAAGCCCAAAGCCAAACGTTCGGTCAAGGCGTAGATTTATTCAGTGCCGCATGAATCAACCCATCGACGTGGCTTTCCACTTCAATGTGGCGCACAAAGTGCCCTACCTGTGCCGGTTGTTGCGCAAGGCCCACCATGCCAACAAGCGGGCTTTGGTTTGTGGCCCCGCAGATTTGCTGACCCAACTGGATACTGAACTTTGGACCTTCGAGCAAAACGAATTTCTGGCGCACTGCCGTTCAGATGCCCCACCTGGGGTGTTGGCCCGGAGTCCGGTTGTGTTGGCTGAAGCATGGGCCCCCCATTTGACTTCAGACGTTTTGGTCAATTGCCTGCCTGAAATGCCACAAGACATCGCGGTTTTTGGCCGGGTCATCGAAATCGTCGGATTGCTCGAGAGTGAACGTGCGCCAGCGCGCGACAGGTGGCGTGCTTACCTGGCCAAGGGTTGCACTTTGTCGCGCCATGACGCCATGCAAACCGCCTATGCAGGGGAGGGCAGGGCATGAACAACCCCAAGCGCCCCCCACCCCGGTTTGTTCCCACCCTGACCGAAGTGGTGCAAGCGCGCCAAGCCTACGCGGCCCCAGCGGATTGGCCCGCCGAGCCACGGGCAGAAACCGGCCCACAAGACACTGCCAGCGTGCCTCCTGCTGACCTGGCGGAGCAACTGATCGAACGCATATTGCCAGCGGCTCACGCTGCCTTGCAGGCTGAAATTGACCAATTTGCGCAATCGGCCCATGCCAGACTGGAAGATCAACTGCGCAATATCGTCGAAGAAGTCTTGCAAAGTCGCCAAAGTTCCTCTTGGATCTAGGTGCTTCTACTGGGTCGGTATACAAAACCGACATTTTTAGGGTATCGTTGCAGATGCGCGCTATTTTGCGCTCAAACATTTATTATTTCTTCTCATTCAAAGGTTCATATGCAAATGACGATGAAACTGGCGGTTGTGGCTGCAGCTGTAGCGCTTGTGGCTTGTGGCAAAAAGGAAGAAGCAGCTCCTGCAGCAGCTCCTGCGCCTGCAGCACCCGCAGGCTTGGTCATCAAAATCGGTCACGTTGGGCCCACCAGTGGCGCTATTGCTCACCTGGGCAAAGACAACGAAAACGGCGCCCGCATGGCGATCGACGAACTGAACGCAGCCAAGCTGACCATTGACGGCAAGCCTGCCAAGTTCGAATTGTTGGCTGAAGACGATGCAGCTGATCCCAAGCAAGGCACCGCTGCTGCTCAGAAACTGGTTGATGCCAAGGTCAACGGCGTGATTGGGCACTTGAACTCGGGCACCACCATTCCCGCTTCGCAGTTGTACAACGCAGCTGGCATTCCGCAAATTTCTCCGTCTGCCACCAACCCCAAGTACACCCGCCAAGGTTACAACAACGTCTTCCGCGTTGTGGCCGACGACGTGCACCTGGGTGGCACTTTGGGCAAATACGCCATCGAAACACTCAAGGCCAAAAACGTGGCTGTGATTGATGACCGTACCGCTTACGGCCAAGGTGTGGCCGACGAGTTTGAAAAGGGCGTGGCTGCTGCCGGCGGCAAAGTGGTTGGCCGTGAGTTCACCAACGACAAAGCCACCGATTTCAACGCCATCCTGACGACCCTGAAGGCCAAAAAGCCTGAAGTGGTTTTCTTTGGTGGTATGGACGCTGTTGCAGGCCCCATGATTCGTCAAATGAAGCAATTGGGCATCAAGGCCAAGTTCATGGGCGGCGATGGCATTTGCACCAGCGAATTGCCCAAATTGGCTGGCGACAGTCTGGCTGATGACACCGTGTTCTGTGCCGAAGCAGGTGGCGTAGAAGGCGAAGGCAAAGCGGCAATGGACAAGTTCCGCACCGACTTCAAAGCCAAGTTCAATGCCGATGTGCAGGTTTACGCACCCTACGTGTACGACTCCGTGCATGTGATGGCAAAGGCCATGCAAGCAGCCAACTCGGCTGAACCAGCGAAGTACCTGCCTGCACTCAAAACCATCGAGCACACCGGCGTTACCGGCAAGATTGCTTTTGATGAAAAGGGTGACATCAAGAACGGTGCTTTGACCCTGATGACCTACAAAGGCGGCGCACGTACCACCTTGGCTGTGATTCGTTAATCACTGTTTAAAGCAGCGAATTAAGAAGCGCACCTCAGGGTGCGTTTCTTATGCTCTGTTATTTAACATAATATACATTGTGGAAAGTAACTAACGGGTCAGCAGCTTCACATTTCCTGGCCTGGCACCCAGCTGCGCAAAATCCAGCGCGGTCAGCCCCATCTGGTTCTTCAGGCTGGCGTCTGCATCAGCATTCAACAACACCCGAACCGATTCTTCGGTTCCATAACGGGCCGCCATCATCAACGGCGTGGTTCCGTTGGGCGACTCTGCATCGATGTAAGCGTGGCGGTCCAGAAAGCGTTGAACCAGCAACGCGGCCGCAACCCCGTTGTGTGTGGCCGCGTAGTGCAAGGGTGTCCACCCGGGTTGATTCACGGGAACATACCGCTCAAGTATGGCGTCCACCATTTGTATTTGTCCCCGAAGCGCGGCAATCATCAGAGCATTTTCACCCGCAGCATTCACATCCCTGACTTCGGTATCGGCATGCGCAACCAGGTAGTTGGCCACTTTGATGGAGTCAAGTTGCAAAGCCAAGATCAGAGGCGGTATGTCGCGTTCATCGCGGGTGTTGATGTCGAAACCGCGGGCAACCAGGCGGTCTATAGCTCGAACATCGTCTCGAGAAATGGCCCGAAAGAAGTCCTCAAAGGAA
>JACCDQ012015453.1_pt1 | contig 10956 bp, 13 predicted proteins | sample 7446031 | NCBI WGS metagenome assembly JACCDQ01 (sample SAMN15323442, study PRJNA562643) | freshwater metagenome | isolation source: river surface water | place: USA:Blue River Watershed | collected 2017-08-17
CCTGATCAACAGGCACATAAGTGGCGTTGGTCAGATTGATCGCGGTGGGTGTGCCCAAGTTGGCCGTAGTAAGCAGGCCGTCTACAGTGACTTTCTTAGTCGCTCCACTTTGGACAAGAGGGATTTGCTCAGTGCCTGCCAGCGGCGTGGTGGCCGATGGCAGCGCGGATATTTTTACGTCTGCCATTTTGGCCCCTTATTCGTAAGAGATGGTCGCGCTGACCGTTCCGCTAATTACAACATAAATGCCTTTGTTGGTGTACAAGCCATTGAAAAAGTTGTGATTAGTGTTAGCCGTCGGCGTGAAAGTTGCCAAGATCACGGGGTCAGATGTGCTAGATGCAGACGAGTCATACACCGTGATCGTAGGCGTGCTAGACGCGCTACTGACAAAAATGCCGATCAGTTTGCCAGCATCGCGTTTGATTTGAGTCGTAGCAGAGATTGCGGTGTAGTTAGACATGTCAATATCCTGTCGAGTTTTTAATGAGGATGATGTTGAAATATGTGCTGACTGAATTATTGGCCGACGAGCCATACGCTTGAGCGCCAATACAGTTTTTCTCAGGGATCACATACGGGGGGCTGAAGTCATACTGCACAGAGCCGTTGTTAATTGTAGACACCGCACCAATTCGCACAATTCCATCAGGGCCGTGTTGATTAAGGGTTGCTGTAATAGATGTCGAACCACTGGCTTGACCAGCCGTAAAAACGCCAGTGACCATATAGCCCGTGTAGCCAGCAGGCACGCAGTAATGAGCCGTTGTGCGGTTGTTGTATGTGGCGGCAATTAAGTCATACAGCACCGCAGGCACGCCCGCAGTCACCACGCCAGTGCCAGCGTTGACAGTGCCTTCGTTGTGGCCAGACGAGCCAACTGTCAGCACATAAAATTGATTGACATACAGATACGAATGCACGGTGTCAACAGCCGTTTGGCCGTCAAGAATCACAGTCTCGCTCACCGTTTTGTACTCGCCATCCAGCCCTTCAATGAACACCGTGCGCGCGCCAGTGCCAGCCGATGTGTCGTTGGCGCTAGATGAACTGATCTTTAGCACAGACGCAACAGTTGGATGGGGCACAGTGCCGCCATCAGGCCATACAGATTCAATGGTGGTGTCTACATCAGGGTTATAGCCAAAGACAATGACGCCTGTATGACCTTGGATTTGGCCACGAGCAATCTGAAGATTGAAGTCTTCAATCTTGCCGTATTGCGACTGTGAAACGTAAGACGTCATGCCAAGAACCTTAGTTTGTAGAGCGTGCGAAGGTAAATCTCGATGATATTATCAATCAATTGCTGCAAAGACGAGTCATTTTTGTCGCAAATTTCATATCTGCAATCTTCAATTTGCTTGAGCGAATCTTCCAAAAACTCAATGACATTGTTGGTCTTTTTCGCTGAGTGTAGCGTGATCGGGCCAATCAGTCCATGCCTGCCTTGATAGGCCTCGGCAAATGCATCAGCATGGTCAATGATTTCGTCGTAAAACGTGTTCAAAGCCACATGCTTGGAGTAGCTGCGGGTGTTCAAATGCACGCTGTGCGTAACATCCCGCGCTAGGAACAACAAGCCTACAAAATCTGCTGCGTTCATTGTTGCATTCCTTGTTCGGGTTCCATCATCTCTAAAGGTTCACGCATCTCAGGCATTAGCATACCTTGCGACTCCAAGGCCGCAGCAACCACACCCATGGCGATGTCTTGAATCTGCTCTTCAGTCATGCCAGCTTGCACGGCGCTGATGCGCTGTGTCTCAGCCTGATAGGCCTTGATCTCAGCCTCGTAAGACTTGATGTCCAAGTCGCGTGCTTCCATGGACTGCTGGACATTCTGAAGCATGCTGTGCATCTGTTCCATCTCAGCGGCCATGGCCTGCATCTGCATCTCAGCAGCTTGCAAGGCGGGTGACTTGTCGCTGTCTTCCATGATCTTGGGATCAATGGTCTTGGCAAAGCGCTTGGACATCTCTTGTGCGCCTGGCCAGTCCATGTTCTTAACAAACAAGTCGCCAGCCACTTGCCACAGTTGTGGGTTGCCTTGAAGCAGTTGAGCCATGGCCTCCAGTGCCTCTTGGCGCTTGGTCGCATAGCCTGGGCCCGTTGTGGCCACTACGTCATATTTGCCGACGCCAGGGTTATAGATCTTCTCAATCACGATTTCAGGGTTTGCCATGTCGCGGATCTCGCGCACGGGTTCTTCCTGCTCTGGATTGATTTTGACCATCTTGGTTTCGCCATCTTCACCGATGATGCGGGCAATACGCTGGGTGTCGTAAATCTTAGGAATCAGGTCAACCAGTTGGCGGGCCACATGGCGCACAGCGCGTGTCAGGTTGTCGCCGTAGTGGTATGTGCCCACATCACCTTCGCGCTGACGTGCAAGGATCGCTTTACCGCTGCGCTCGTTGCTTCCCATGCCAAGAGATGCGTTATATTGACCTGTTGTGGACTTGATGTCCTCAGATGCGCCAGCTTTGGCTTGCAAAAGACCCGTAGACGCCATCGGAGGCTGCGCACGCTGGGGCAGTGGCAACACCGCGCCTTGACCATCTGTAACATCAGGATTGACCTCCAGATAGGGCCAATTGTTCGTGTTTGCCGTCTTCCACTTGTCCTCGTAACCCTCAAACTGGCCGCCATAGCCAATAAACGGTGCTTTAGGCGCCAAAGCCAGCATCTCAGCCTCTTGCGACACCCAATAGTTGTACATGCGTTGGGCATCTTTAGCGTTTCTGACCAAACCAGAAACATACAAACGGCCATCGACCTCAAATTCGTTGCCGACCACACGGATCACGGGAATCCACTGGCCTGCCCACTCTTTTTCTTCCAAAATTTCATAGCCGTTAATCTTGCAGTACTTTACACGGCGGCGCTCAGAGATGCGGCTGCGTTTGGGCTTGCCGTAGACCATTCTGAGTTGCTTGTCTTCAGGCGTGCCCTCAAATGCAGTCTGCCCGCCTGGGTACATGTTCAGTGTCGCCTTATCGTAGTCGACATAGTAGTAACCAGCGATGCGAACCGTGTCTTCATTGAGCCAGTTGCTGATCGACTGGTCACCCACACCAAGCGACTGAAGTGTTGAGATAGGCGCAGCGTCGGGATATTGACGCTCATACTCGGCTTTTGTCAGGTCTTCGGTGATAAAACACCACTTGGCGTCTGCACCCGTGGGGTCTTGGATCAAAGGATCCATGTAGACCGAAAATGAGTTGCGGATGCGGCCAATCTTGATGTCTTGATCAAATGTGGCAGGGTCGCAGTATTCGGTGTAAAGCGTGATGTAACCCTCGCCATAGGCGACTTGGTTCTCACATGCTGTGTCGTAGGCCACATCAGCGTCAGAGATGTATTCAATGTGGCGAATCATGCCGTTGAAAATCTCAGCCACTTGCACATCGGCGTTGTCGTCCACGGGAATGACCTTAGCGCCAGGCCTGTTCTGACGCATGTCATTCGTTACTTGACGGACATGCTGCGGCAGTTTGTTAATCGTGAGCGTCGGGCGTGCGTTGATTGTCTGACCCTGCACCGCGCCGCGAGTGGCCAAAACGTCGGCAGGCCATTGCCAATGATTATCCGGACTTCCAGCGTAAAAACGGAGGTCATCTATCTCGTCTTCGCGGCTTTCTGCAAGAGCAGAAACAGCCATATCTAAACGCGCTCTAGCAACGGTCAATATGTCCGAATCGCTTTTTAATGGTTTGCCACCAGCCGCTACATTGGCCGCCGCAATTATTCCTGTTTGATCAGCCATTGAAGGTGTTTCCTTTGCTCATGTTTTCACGCCCGGGCAAAATTTGCAAATTCCAAGGCACATGAAGACCAGATATAGACTTGCCGCGCAATGGTACAACATGATCAACATGGTAATCAAGCCCTATTTTGCGCAAAGCGGAGCAATAAGTGTAAACGCTTTCTAACTCAAATAATTCACCAGCATTTAACCATTTTGGCATTCTGGCAGATTTAGCATTTCGGTAATTTGTCGTCCATAAATTACGATTGCCAGGGCGTTTAGCATTTTTAGTGCGTTGGTATTGAGCATGTTTTTCAGGGTTTCGTCTACCCCATTCAACAGCTTGAGCGCTATACCTAGCGCGATTTTTAGCTTTTGCTTTGTTTGCTGTAGTGTTTGCGCATTCACAACAAGTTTTACTAGCAACATAGCGTTCGGCTACATGACCATGTTTGCAGGCTACGCCAGTAAAATACCTTGGTAGGTTTTTAATTTGCGCGTCTGCACGGGAAATCATTTCTTCTTCGCTGTTGATTTAGCGGCTTCGCGCTTTACAGAATAAGCAATCGCCACGGCTTGTTTGACGGGGGCTCCTGCCTTGACCTCGGCTGCAACATTCTTGCGGAAGGCTTCTGGGCTTTTTGACTTAACCAGTGGCATCATTTACCTTTCTTGGCCGTCTTGGCAGATTCTTTGAACGCCTTGGCGGTGGGGGCGCCCTTGTCGCCTGGGGAGCGCATTTTCTCTTTACTGCCAGCGGCAATGCGTGCCTGCTTGGCGTGGATATTAGCGTAAAGACCAGGTTTTGTTGCCATATTATGACCCCATCCAAGATGTTGTAACGGATGCTCGCTCTTGAACAATCACGCGAGACTGCTTGGCATTGTACTGCCTGTGCGCCACAGGGAATGCAAATGTTACACATATTGCGTCCGCAGCATCAGGCGAGGCCAAACCTCTTGCTTTCATGTCCTTCTTTGACTCCAAAAAGATTGTCCCCTTCGAGTCTGGCTTAATCATAGGCGAAACCAAATCAGTTTTCAAGAACCTATCTTTAGGAATTGATGCTGATTTAAGCCATTCTTTCATCGCGCCCCACATTTCAGCGCGTTTATTGCCCCACATGATGGGGTTCTTCGACTTGTTGCCAAAGTTAATGCCCTTAATCTTGTAGCGCTGCTCATTAAGCCTGTCAACAATGCCAGCGCCCAGACCACCTTCGTCAATCACCACCAGTGCAGGGCTGAATTCTTCAATCGCCTCAATGATGTGGCCAACCACCGTCATGGTGTCGTCACCTCGATGGCGGTCAATGCGCACAATGTCACGGCCTTGGCGAATCGCAATCACCGTTGCATCAGCGCCAAAGCGTGCAGGGTCAACACCAATAATAATTGGCGCTGTAATGTCCTTGTATTTCGGCCTCGCCATGGCCTCATCCACAATGTTGGCCGGAATAAACTGGTCATCACCTTCAGATGGGAACATGCCATAGACCTCGACATGGGCCTGCGCTGAGTCTGGGCCGTATTCGTCAATGATGCTTTGGTAAACTTGCTTGTCTGTGCCCTCAACCGTCCTAGCATCAACCACCTTGTTGCTCCAAAAGTCTCTTTTTGAGTTAAAGCACTCATAAAAGTAGCCAGTGTTGCGGCGTGGATTGGAAAAAGCCAACCATAAACGGTTTGGCGTGTTCTCTGTAAAAAAACCAGCCGTGACTGACCAAATTGAGTCATCAATACCGCTGGCCTCGTCAAAAATCACCATCACACCATCGTAATTGTGGACACCAGCGTAGGCATCTGGGTTTTCTGCTGACCACAAGCGGCCTTCCACAGCCCAATAACGCGTGCCTTTTTTCAGATCTTTTTCAACCAGTTCAGTCAGCCAGTTGGCAGGGGTGATCTTGGTGGCTGCAACCTCAAACCAGTGGCTGTTGATGCTCATGGCCAACCACTTTGTGATCTCAGCCCATGTGACCGCCCTTAACTGAGCCTCAGAGTTGGCTGAAATAATGGTGGTAGACCCTATGCGGGTGGATAACATCCAGATGGTAAGCCAACTGACTAAGGCTGATTTGCCAATACCACGGCCAGAAGAGACGGCGTGGCGCAAGGTCTCAAAATCTATGCGGCCTTGCTGGCGCTTGATGTGGACAGCGATCTCGCGCAAGACTTCGCGCTGCCATTTGCGGGGGCCTTTGAAGTGTTGGAGTGGGGTATTTTCCTGACCCCAAGGGAATGCAAACAAAACAAAGGCTTCTGGATCATCGGCAATCGCCGGTGTCCACAGCGTGGCCATCAACTCTTGTTCGTCTTCGGGCTTGTAGATCGTGGTTTGCATTTATTTTGTCCGGACAATCAACTGATTGATCGGCACATCGTAGCTTTCATAAGGGAAAGTTGCCAAGCGTTGTTGGGGCGTCATGTTCATGCGCTTTTGCACAGCTCTGGCTTCGGCTTCGCCGGCAAGGCGTTGGTACAAATCAAACTTTGCCTGCTCGCTGTGATAGGCAAGCAACGCTTTTTCGTCTAATTCACGCGCTTCTTTTTCAAGCTGCAAACCTTTTTGTCGAGCGCCAGGCTTAACAATCTTTGTCGGATCAAGCGGATCATTTGCGCTAGACATCCTAAACATTTCTTTTGCTTGTTGCCTTTTTTGTTCTGCAATTTTTTCAAGCGTCAAGATCATTGTTCTAGGATCGCCACCTTCAGCAAAACCTTCTCTTTGCTGAATAGCATGCTGTAACTCATGCAACATGATTGAACGATCAGCCGCATTATTGGCGCCAGATAAAGGGGCGCCAATGTTGTTAAAGGCAGGGTCATAATAACCGCCTTCACGGCCAGGCTTTAATGACACGCCAATAATTTTGGTTTCTGGATATGCCGCCGAAAGTTCTGGATGCAACAATGCTTTTTGCCTGAGAACAACAGTTGAATTACCTTGTTCCAAATCTTTTGCTTCACCCCACGAATAAAATCTTTGGCCTGGCATCGAGTTCGCATCACTAATCTCTTGCCTCAACTTACCCTCTGGCCCCCTAAATGTGCCAGTTGTAGACCAAATTTCTTGCGGTGTTGCGCCAGCCTTTTCCATCTCTAGCGCTTTATTTGCAGCAGCTTTATTCCATGTTTTAGAAGTAGGGCCAACAAAAATCTGACTTTGAGTTCCTTGCGCCAAGTCTTGCAACATCTGCGCAGGCAACCCACCACGGTTAAGAATCTCAGGCACAACCCTCTCGGCATAACGCTCACCGGCCATGCCTGCTTGTAACGCCGCCTGCCTTGCTGCCCTTGCTGCCTGCAATGACGCCATGGTCGCAGGCTTGGCTACTGGAGCCACCGTCATGCCAGCTTCTAGTACATCAGGCTTGACCCGTGTCGTCATCCCTGCGCCAGTGGTCAGGGGGTCGCCGTAAGCCATCATGTTCAGTGTGTTCCTGATGGCAGGCACACCTAAGAACTGCGCTACACCCTGCATCTGCTGCGTGCGCTCTGGCGCGTAACTCTGCGCCAGTAAGTCAGCCAGTGCGCCAAGGTATTCGTTCCTCGGCGTCGCACGCAGTGTGTCCTCATACGCCAACATGTTCGATGGGCGCTGGGCTAGGGCGTTTTTGATGGGCATGGGGGGGATAATAAACGAAAAAATAAAAATAGAAAAATTTTTTAAAAAATGTTCGCGGGGCTACCGTTCCTGCGGCCCTTTCCCGCCGGCCCTCCCCCCTCCCCCTGCGCGGCCAGTGGGGCATTGTCCACAGGGCGTTTTCCACAGTTGTCCACATTTGCCTGTGGATAACTCAGACTGTAATGCCTGAGTACTCAGATTTCTGTGGATAACTTAGGGTCAACTTAACATAATGATGATTGTATTAAGTAGACGATGCTTTTCTTGTTGTCGGGCTTTCTTTTCGTTGCGTTTACGCAACGCAGGCGCGTGCGCGTAACGCTACAAAATCTATGCAAAAAGCGCATAACCTTGCTGGATTACGCTTCTTTGGCTTGCACATCAACAACGCTGCTGTCGTCATTCAACACGCGCTGCTTTGCCTCTTTGAGTGCATCCATCACGCTGATGCGTGTATCAGTTACAGCCACATCAATGCGATCGCCATAGGTCTTAGGCTTCAACTTACTTGCAACCCACTTGCGTGCATCGACTTGCATTCGCTTTTGTTGCACCCATGCAGACGCCATAGGGCCTTCTAAACCGTCTGGCATCTCTTGGTCAGCCAATTCAATGATTTCCTCTGCCAAACGGTCTGCACGGCTTTCTACGGCCTTTTCGTACATGGTTCTGAACTCTGGGCTGTTTCGCAGCATAAGCATCACCAATTGGTACGACGGCATGTTCTCAGATGTCTTGAGTGCGGTGCTTAAACTTTTGCCTTCTGAGATTTGTTCGCACAAGATTTGCCAACATGGATTTTCAATTCCATAAACAACAGGGCGACCGCCAGAATTCTTTTTAACCGTCAATTCAGACGCCAAGTTATCAGTCACTTGTAAACTCCTCAAAAAATAAGGTACTCACACCGACTGGCGCTTTCCCCAAAATGTGTGGCAACTGCAAGGTAGCACACGCCATCATGTTATCACCTCAATCTCAACCTTGTACACATTAGGCCCACCAGACCTTTGACAATACTGCCAGTCCACCAGACTACTGCCATCATCCACACCAAGCCAATCAGCCACCCCGTCCCTGACCGCCTTAAACCCAGACTGTAGGTTATCCCCATCTAAGCGCCTTGGAGCCACCCTAGTCAACACCACGGTCACTGGCAACACCTCAACCCCAAACGACTGCGCAACAGCCGCCAACGCATTCCTAGTCTTTTGCCGCTGGGTCTTGGTCAACCTTGCCTTGGCCGCCCAATGCAGTCGCATGTTGGCCACACTGACGATTTTCATGTCCATTTCTACTTCAATCACAGCCCAACTCCTGACCCATTCCAACCGACCCCAAAACACCCCAAAACCCGCCGGCATGTACCGAAACCCTTTTTGTACCGAACCGGGGTGTTCTATAAGAACACCCGGTACGTTTCGGTACACCAAAGGAGGGTTGACCCGGTACATTTCGGTACGTTTCGGTACATTTCGGTACACGGTTCGGTACATTTGGCATGTACCGATGTACCGAATCCGGTACATTTCGGTACAGTTCGGTACTTTTTAAGTGTAACCAAGTTACCATTTCGGTACAGTTCGGTACAAGTGCTTGGTAACTTTGTTTCATGTCGCTTGATTTGGCTCTGTTTTCGGTACAGTTCGGTACATGCCAGCATTCTCAAAAACCATGGATTTTTTGGTTAGTGCATCCAAACATTCCTTAAATCTGCGTGAATTTAAGCCATGCCCTTTGGCGCTTTCACGCCATTCATCATAATCAACCATGGCCGCAAAACCCTCAATGCCATCCGCTGCTCGCTTGGCTTCGATGGCCACCAAACAGTTCAGCGCAATGCGTTGGTTGCCTGACAGGATCACACGCTTTTGGATGTTGCCCATCAGGCCGCTGATGTCTACTGCCGTCAAATATGCCCCCTTGACTGGCAGCCCGTGCTTGTCTTGGATTGGCAAATCCACTTGGGTGATCTGAAAGTTCTTTGGCGCTGGCATCTCTGCGTCTTTCATCTTTTTGGACTCAAACGCAATGGTCTTTGTGCCACTATCCAGCTGGCATCGGTACTCAGCGTCCAGTGCGCCTTTGAGTGCCGTGCTACCCCTAGACCGATCCTTGTCTGCCACGCCTGAATGGTGAACCACCAGCACACAGCATTTCCATGGTTGGCGTAGGTAAACATCAAGGTGCTGAATGAACGCATTCATGTCTTGGGTGCTGTTCTCATCCCCACCATGGTTTCTGGCCAAGGTGTCAATGATGATCATGGATGGCACTGTGCCTGCTTGCGCTGACAGCTCTTTGATGCTCTCTGCCACCACCGCAGCCTCTGTCGCGTCATACAGCTGCGCCGCACGATGGCTCTTGTACAATGGCGCCCCGTCCAGTGTCTGGCCGTTGCCAAGCTGCCATGCCTTGAACCGCCTGGCCAAACCATTGTGGCCTTCGCCTGCAATGTAGAACACCGAGCCTTGTTTGACCTCATGGCCATGCCATGGCCGTCCAGTAGCCACGCAGCAGGCAAGGTCGATGCTGACGAATGACTTACCACCACCTGGGTCACCAAACACCTGAGCCAATGAATCGCTCTCAATGTAGTCATCTACGATCCAATTGATTTCTGCCAACTCAAGGCTGTCAATTCTAGAGAACTCAAACGCCAGTTTGTCACGCATCGGGCCTGCCACGCGCTCGATCTGCTCTTTGACGGCATCAAGCCCTTGCAGGCAGTGAAGGTCATTAAAGTCCGTTGGTTTGTTGTCCACCATGTCCGACTCACCAAATTGTGGGTACACAATTTCGCCAAACACCAAGGCAGCTGCCGCACGGCCCTTAGTGACACCAGGGTTGCCTTCCGTAAACTGGTCATTGTCTGCACCAATCACGATCTTTGAGCCTGGGAACATCTCCTTGGCACTCTTGGCCACCTTGGCCAAGTTGCCACAGTCAAACGCCACTAGCACCGTGTAACCCGTTGCCTCATGGATGCTGGCACATGTGGCAAACCCCTCACCAATAAACACGATTTTACGATTGCCACGCAACTCATAAAACCCGCCCTCAATCTTGCCGCCTTTCAAAAATCTTTTGTTGCCGTCTGCATCAATGGTTTGGTACGACAGGATCTCACCAGCTTGGTTGATCACTGGCACAACCAGCCTGCCTGCGCGATCAATCTTGATGCCATTGGCGCCAACATGCTTGCGCACAAGGTATGGATGGTCATCACTTGCATCTGCATAAGTGCCAACTTCATCCTCTGCACGCTCAGCAGCCACCGCCTGCGATGCCAGCCGATCAGCCTCTTTCTTGGCCTTGACCTCTGCGACCCACTTGTCATGCTCAAAGCGCTCAGTGAACGACATCGCACGGCCAGTATCTGCTACCCATTTGCTCTCAAACACTGGCTCTTTCCAGCATCCTGCAATGCCCACAGGCACTTTGCCACTGGTGTGCAAGATGTACCAGCCATCCAATGCACCCTTCTTGCTTGACACATGCGCCACACGGTGGATCTCACCGTCAGCAATGATCTGGTCTTTGATCAGCAGGCCAGCCGCCTCACAATGACGGCGAAAC
>JACCDQ010042584.1_pt1 | contig 10953 bp, 8 predicted proteins | sample 7446031 | NCBI WGS metagenome assembly JACCDQ01 (sample SAMN15323442, study PRJNA562643) | freshwater metagenome | isolation source: river surface water | place: USA:Blue River Watershed | collected 2017-08-17
AGGAGGCAGCGGGTTTTGGAAATCAGGCTAGGCGTGTGGTAGGGCGCGACCTTGATGGCCTCGTCATACGCGTTGATCGCCAGGTCGTATTCCTTCTCGTATTGATAGGAGAGGCCTAGGTTATAGCGGAAGTTGATTTCTTTGGGGAGCAAAGCGATGGCTGAGCGCAGGTATTTTCTGGACTCTTCGTATTTTTCTAGCACCAGGTAATCGAAACCGATGGCTCCCAGCGTTTCGCCGTTTTTATTTCCGCTAAGTGAGTCTATCTTAGCAAGTTCCAAATAGTCTTTCACGGACAGGTCGAATTTCTCCATTTTTTCGTAGCAGACCGCTCTATTGCGAAGGGCTTTCGCGTCTTTGGGGTTTAATTTTAAGGCCAAAGTCAAAGTAGACGCCGCCTCCTTAAAACGACCATTTTCGAAATGGGCAGCGGCTTTCAAACGGTAGGACTCAGCAGTCTGTGCGAAAGCGGCAAACGAAACCAGAATTAATAGGAAGATTTTTTTCATGCCGGCAATCTCAGAAAAGCCACAGACAAATAGGGTCAAACGCGAAAGAAAATACAAACTATTTATTTAGCGGTCATAAATCTGCAGAATGGATTAAATCTCTGCCAAATAAAGTCAATCCCTTGGATACGAAACGATTAAAATGCTATGTTTAGGTTATAAACTGTTCATTATGTTCAATCAGAATCGCATACTCCGAGTTTTTAAGTTGATTACGTTGTTGAAAACGTATCCGGCTAAATCCATTAAGCGGCTAGCTCAGTCTTTGGAAATATCAGAACGCAGCTGTTATCGATATATGGATTTATTAGCGGAGTTAGGGTTCGAGGTGAAGAAGGATGATCACAATAAGTTTTCTCTACCGGCGGATCAGGTGGTAGAACCATTCACGAAGGAAGAGTCTCATTTAATTCAGGAGGTATTAAGCGTTTCTGTGAAGAATAACCCGCTGGTGGCTTCCATTAAGTCTAAATTGCCTTCTTTAGAGGAGTCGAATATCCTCGCGACGAATATTGTGCATGGGCATTTAGCTAAGTTAGTTGCCAAAATCAATGACGCCATCACCCATCAAACGCAGCTCCTGATACAGCGCTATCAATCTGCGAATACAGAAAGCATTTCGGATCGATTAGTGGAACCCATCGGGTTTACGGCGAATTACCAGTATTTGTGTGCCTTCGAAGTGGAGTCAAAACAGAACAAGTATTTCAAACTGGAGCGGATGGGATCTATTGAAAATTTAATGGAAATCGTTAAATTTAAGAAACTGCACCAACTATTAAACCCTGATGTCTTCGGTTTTAATGATTCAGGAGAGAAGTTCTCCATCAAACTGAAATTAAGCATGCGCGCCATGCTCTTTCTAAAAGATGATTATCCGGCAACGGCTGATTTTCTGACTGAACAAAAAGACGGCTCTTGGATGCTAAGTGTAGAAGTGAATAGTATGGAGCCGGAGGAAAGGATAGTGAGAAGTATGCCAGATGACATAAAATTAATAAACTGAAATTAATTGAGTAAATTTCCAGTTAGCAAAACACTAAAATGAGTAAGGAGGCACAAGCAAGACTTCGCATAAATAAACTTCTTGAAGAGAGTGAATGGGTTTTGGTTGATACAGACACGCAAACATGTAATGTCAAGGTAGAAACAAAAATTGACCATGAAGGTGGTCGAGGTTTCATTGATTACTTATTACTGGATTCTAAAGGTTTTCCCTTAGTTGTTATTGAAGCAAAAAATGAGGATAAAGACCCATTAGTAGGTAAAGAACAATCAAGAACCTACGCAAATTCTATTCACGCTCGATTTATCATTCTGACTAATTCAAATGTACATTATCTATGGGATTTGGAGAGTGGTAATCCTAAAATCATCAACAGGTTTCCTACTCAAACAACCTTATTGGGTTATAGTGAATATAAGCCTAAGAAGGATTTGATTTTACAAGAATCTATAGATAACGATTACCTTGCGTTAACTCAATTACCTAACTACAAACAGAATCCTGATTACATTGATGAATCAAAAAGACAAGACTTTATCAGTCAAAATAAACTTGTATTTCTTAGGCCATATCAATTAAATGCCATTAAATCCATTCAAGAAAGTATTCGTGAAGGCAACGATAGGTTCTTATTTGAAATGGCAACTGGTACAGGAAAAACAAGTACATCTGCCGGTGTAATCAAGTTGTTTTTGAGAACAGAAAATGCGAAACGAATTCTATTTTTGGTAGATAGAATTGAGTTAGAGGAGCAGGCGTGGAAGGCATTCAATCATATACTTAGAACAGATTACACATGTGTTATTTGGAAAGAGAATAAAGACGATTGGATGAAGGCGGACATAGTGGTTTCAACTATACAATCTTTCATGGTTAAGAATCGTTTTAAACGTTTGTTCAAGCCAGATGATTTTGATTTTATAATTAGTGATGAGGCTCACCGTTCAATTGGTGGTAATAGTAGGAAGGTATTTGAATACTTTATTGGTTATAAATTAGGATTGACCGCAACTCCAAAAGATTATTTAAAACGAGTTGAACGTGAAAGTCTAAATCAAAAAGACCCAAGAGAATTAGAGCGTAGATTATTGTTAGACACATACCATACATTTGGTTGTGATAGTGGAGAGCCAACTTTCAGATATACCTTACTTGACGGGGTTAAGGAAGGGTTTCTAATTAACCCGGTCGTGGTGGATGCTAGAACTGAGATAACGACCCAGCTACTTTCGGACCAAGGTTATTTAATCATAGATAAGGATGAGGATGGTAATGATGTAGAGGAGACGTTTGGTCATCGTGATTTTGAAAAGAAGTTCTTTAGTGATGAAACTAACAAAATTTTCTGTAAAACTTTTTTAGATAATTGTTTAAGAGACCCGATTACAGGGGAAATAGGCAAGACCCTTATTTTCTGTGTTTCTCAAAAACATTCTGGTAAAATCACTCAGATTCTTAATGAATTTGCTGAAAAAATGTTTCCTGGCAAATATCAAAGTGATTTTGCAATTCAGGTAACCTCAAACATACCTGATGCTCAAACATTCACCACGAATTTTACAAATAATAAACTTAGCGGTTCAGGAACATTTAATCCAATTTATCGAACATCAAAAACAAGAGTCTGCGTTACATGCTCAATGATGACTACGGGATATGATTGTCCTGATGTTCTGAATATAGGATTATTGAAACCAATATTTTCTCCTAGTGACTTCGTTCAAATGAAGGGAAGGGGTACTCGTAAGCACAACTTTCTTTATGATTGGACGGATAAAAAAAATCTACCTGAGATTGTTGAGCCCAATAAAGTTAAGTTTAAACTCTTCGATTTCTTCGGAAATTGTGAGTATTTTGAGGAGAAGTACAATTACGATGAGGTACTGAAACTTCCAAATCCAAGAAAGCCGTCAACGGGACCTAATGTAGACCCACCGGTCAATATAGATTATTTCAATTTTAACCCTGACCCAATTTTGACGTTGAATGAAACAGAAGTAGGGTATGAAGGCATGCGTATTGACCGGGAACCTTATGAGAAGTTTAAGGAGCTCACAACTAATAACGAAACCATTCAGGAGTTAGTTGAAAATGAGGATTGGGATTCATTGGAGGAATACATGACAGAGTCTGTATTTGATAAACCAAATGAGTATTTGAACTTAGAAAAAATCAGAAAGTCTTTAGGGATTGACAGGAGGATTACCGTAAAGGATTTGATGGAATTCATTTTTGGTAAAACACAATTTATTAAGAATAAGTACGAACTGCTTGAAGAAGAATTTGAGAAGTTTGATGACCGGTTCATCCCTGATGATGCTGAATTTCCGAACGTTAAAAACTTCTTTTATTCTTATGTATCAGACCCTGAGTTGAGGGACATTATTGATAATAAACAATATGGATTACTCAACGTGCATCCATCGGGACAATCCTTCAAAGAACTTCCCACAAATTACAGGACCTTAATTCCTGATTATATTAAGAGTTACGTCCCGTTAAATAAATTTTTAGCCTAATTAACATGCTTGACCAACAGACCAAAAAAAGAATCGATGATTGTAGAAACATACTTGTTGGGAAAATAACAGACCCTAAAAGTCAAGTTGAGCAGATTACTATCGCTTTAATATACAAGTTCATGGATGACATGGATACCGAAGCGGTTGAAATGGGTGGATTTCCAACATATTTTGTGGGAGAATACGAACGATATTCATGGAAAAATATCTTCTCTCCACGTATCGGTGGCGATGAGATGTTATCATTATATGGCGAGGGAATGGTTAAAATGAACCTTAATCCAAGTCTTCCTCAATTATTTCGCGACATCTTTAAGAATGCTTATCTACCTTACCGGGACCCCGAAACCCTTAAATTATTCCTTCGTACAATCAATGAGTTTAAGTACGACCATAGCGAACGATTAGGGGATGCATTCGAGTACCTCCTATCAGTTCTTGGTTCACAGGGAGATGCCGGTCAATTTAGGACACCTCGACATATTATTGATTTCCTTGTTAATATCATTGACCCAAAGAAAAATGAAACAATGATGGACCCAGCATGTGGAACATCAGGGTTTTTAATAAGTGGTTTCAAACATATCCTAAACGCCAATACTAACACCAATATTGGCGATAAGTTGACGCCAGATGAACGTAAGAAACTAACAAATAATATTACTGGTTTCGATATTTCGCCTGACATGGTAAGGTTGAGTTTGGTGAATTTGTTCCTTCATGGCTTTACCAATCCAAGAGTATATGAATATGATACTTTAACAAGTGAAGACCGGTGGAATGAATATTATGATGTCATACTTGCTAATCCACCATTCATGTCCCCTAAAGGTGGTATTAGACCGCATAAAAGGTTTGGTGTGGAGTCTAATCGTGCTGAGGTATTATTTGTTGATTATATTATGGAGCATTTGACCCCAAATGGTCGTGCGGGTATCGTTGTACCTGAGGGAGTTATTTTTCAATCAGGTACTGCATACAAGTCTCTACGTAAAATTATGGTTGAGAAATACCTTATTGGTGTCATTTCTCTTCCAAGTGGGGTCTTCCAGCCTTATAGTGGAGTAAAGACTTCAATTCTTGTATTCGACAGAGGGTTATCTCAAAAGACAGACAAAATATTCTTTGGGAAGGTAGAAAATGATGGATTTGATTTAGGAGCACAACGTAGGGAAATCGAAAAGAATGATTTGCCAATAATTACTAAAGAAGTGTCGGCTTACCTGGAAGGATTAAGGAATGGGAAACTCGTTGATAGTGAAAAACTAACCTATGTTTCCAAAGAACAAATATTAGGTTCAAGTGATATCGGGTTGAGTTATGATAGGTATATTGAAAAAAAAACTATCAATTCATCATTTCCTATTGTAGATATTGAATCAGTTTATAAGATATTACCAATCTCAAAAAAAATCAAATCATCAGATTTCCTAATAAAAGGCAAATATCCTATTGTAGACCAATCAGATTCTTTCATAAGTGGTTTTTGGAATGAAGAAAACGATTTAATTAAGATTGATATTCCGGTAATAATATTTGGAGACCATTCGAGAGTTTTCAAATTTATAGATTTTGATTTTGTTGCAGGAGCAGATGGCATAAAAATCTTAGAACCAATTATCAATAAAGTTGTCCCTAAATATCTTTTTTTTATTCTGAAAAATATAGAAATAAAAAATCTTGGTTATAGTCGACACTACAAAGAACTAAAAGAGAAAAAAATCCCACTCCCCCCATTAGAAATCCAAGATGAAATCGTCAAAGCATTAGAACAATACCAAAAAATCATTGATGGAGCGAGGATTGTTGTTGAAAACTACAAACCTGTTATTGATATTGACCCAAGTTGGGAAATGAAGGAGTTGAGGGAATTTATTTTAATAAACAACGGAATTTCAATTACGAATTTTGATGATGATGGTAATTTATGTTACATTAAAGTAAGTGATATGAATATTCCAGAAAATCATTTTGAAATAGTTAAATCTAATAACAAAATCAAGTACAATAAAGATAATTACATCAGGGAACTTTCAGTTTTATTTCCAAAGAGAGGTGCCGCTATTGCTACAAATAAAAAAAGAATTACAAAGGTTCCTTGTGTGATAGACAGTAATTGTATGTCCATAACTTCAAAAGATTTTAATGTATTAAATCCTTACTTTTTATATTTTTTCTTTTTAGGTTTTGATATAGCTAAAATATCAAATCATACAACAATTCCTTTGATTAACAATCCTAATGTTCAAGAAATAATTTTACCGATACCTCCAATTGAAATCCAAAAATCAATAGTAGACCAAATTGAAAAGGAAAGAGAAATAATAGAAGGGAATAAGAAACTTATTGAAATCTATACCCAAAAGATTCAAGACAGAATCAATAAGGTTTGGGGTGAATAGTATCTTATGAAAAATAATGTATTTGTACTTCGTGCGGACTTTGGTCTATTAAGGTAACAAGAAAATGAGTTGGCGGTATAGAAAATATAGAAGATTTGGTAGGGCTTATACCCCAAAGTATTTTTTTTCAGAGAAAGAAATTGATTTCACAACTGAATCCCTCGATTACAATCAGTTTTTACTTCAAGAATTTTTCACTATGGATGCTGTGTCCAGAGACAAAGTTTTTAAAAAGTATAAACAAAAATTTGGCTCTCTGTCATTACAATATTTAGATAGGAAATTTTCCGATTGGGCAGATGGGAATTTTCATCTAACAGAAATGATGAAAGAAAGGATTATTTCAATTATGCCTCAATTTCTCGATGATTCCGCAAAGCATAAATTGGGAATTCATGAGTTTATGGCCTCTATTAAAAAAACTATAAAAACATATCAATTAAATCAAAAAAGAACTTTTTCATATTCGAAAAGACTAAATAGTTCTTCTGAGATAACTCCCTTTTTTGAATCAGAATATGCAAAAATTCATGATTTAGAGATTCAAAATTTTAGGTTTAATGTATTAACAGAAGAAGAAAAAGAAGAAGCGATTGAAATATGTAAGTACATACTTGAGTTAAAACTTCAAATAGATTTTGACCAAATTGAAAGAGATTTCAGGACGTTTTTACCTCACATGCAGAAATATATGAAAGGTAATTTTTCCGCATCATATAGTATAAATCGATTCAATTTAACGCTTGATATTTCCAATACAGGTATGAGTGAGCTGAAAATTCCATATTTTAAAGTTAATGATATAGAAGGTATTGGCCGGTTTAGAGAATATGCTGATAAGTTTCTTGCCTTTGAGCTTGTTGCTATGGGTAAAGAATTCAAACATGCGATTGGGAATTCATTCTTAAATTCCAATGATTTAGACTTGTTTTTTTTACACTACACTGAACTTAATGATGGGGATAGTGAAGTTAAATTAAATTCAGCGTTCAATGGAGAAGGAGGTATTCTTAAATTAAACCTTAGTTTAAAACCCTTAAAATTATTGAAAACGGCGTTAATTATTTCATCAATGAAGCTTACTATCTATATTATATTGGTAATTATTTTTGTTTTTGTAACAGTTAATAATAAACTTTTTAATTTACTTATATTTGGAGGTTTCGTCGGTGGATTAATTGCTTTTAGTATTATAAATGATGAAATCAAACTACTCAAATCTTTAAAAACAGAATACCTCTCACATGGAAAATAATAGTCAGTTGTCACGGTTAGACAATATTAAAATCATTGATATAATTACAAAAATTCCTAATCTTACGGATGAGGATAGACATGAACTTTCTCTAAGAGTTGCTTCAGACGACGTTGAAATTAGGAAATCTGCATTGGAAAAAATTACTCAAAGTCAAATTGCTCAACATGACTTAATGTCCATTATGGGAGAATTAACGGCGATGAGTAAACAGGGAATGTATGTCAAATCCAGACAGACAATTAAAACTGGTTCAGGTACTTTTGAAATTGAAATGAAAGGTGGTGATACAAAACTCATTATTCCAGTTTTAATAATTCTCGGAATTGTAGCAATTGCCGCATTAGTGATACTTTTTTGGAAATAACCATATCAAATTAATCTTCACTTTTCTGAAATGAAAACTAAACTCTTTACCCCAACCATAATTGTTGGAATCATTCTCAGTTATTTAGTCCTTAGTTATTCAAACTATTTGATAAGGATTGATGACTTGACAAATATTGAACTTTCAGATTCAGTTGGAAACTCACTTTTTCAAATATCTCACGTATTACTATTTACAAGTATCTACCTAAGTAACAGAATTGAAAAATTCAATAGACTCCTTCTTATCCCAATCATTGTACAATTGATTGATTTGATACCGATTGAATTATTACATTCCTTAAAGTTCAGTCTGATAAGTACCTTTTCAATAATCATTGGATTGATTGTCATTATGAAACATTCATATGAGAACAATCAGAAAAGAGATGCTGGGTTGATACTTATAGGAGTAATTTGTTTATTATTTAGTTCAATACCAGGTACATTAACACTTTCTACTAAATCTTTAAGTAATCCAACTGGTGATGTTTATAAATTTGGAAAGAAGATGTTTAGTTTAGACAACTTCAATTTGATTGGGGAGACAGTTAGTTTTCATCAATCATTCTCACTCACTATTTATTCTTTTTTAATTATCATTCTGGCACTTTTCCTTAAAAGAGAGGCTAAAACTCTTAGCCATGAAGGAAGAAAATAAATACGCGATTTAGGAATATTTGTTATTTGAATTACCAGATATACAGACCAATAAGTAGATTATTTGATAAATATTTTTAATTGAGAATAAGAAAATATATTAAAATTGAAGTTTGTTCTTCTATAAGTGATGATTGTATCGACTAATAAAATAGTTCAAATCCGTTTTTTATTCATCGCTAGGAGAGTATGGAATATTTTCAAATACTCTCTAATATGGATTACGTTACCCTTTTTTATCATTTTAGTTCCTAAAGTTGAATCAGAGATAACGTATAATCAATCCCACTTGACACCATATTCCGTATCAGTAAGCGGTTATACAAGGGGGGATGGGACTTATGTTAGAGGATATAATAGGAGACCGCCTGGTTCAGTATCCCATGATTTACCATATCAAAATGAAATAAGTAAACTTAGGTTTTACGATTCAATACTATACATCTTACTCATTATTTCTATAATCGTTGTTTTAGTTAAAGGATATAATTTATTTAGCAAAATAGGTATTGATTTTGATGATTATGTCCACAATCAAGTATTATTGACGTTGAATTTTAATTTTAAAGAACTTTTAAATAAACCTTTTCATTTGATTAACAGGAGGATTTCTAGATATTCTTCACGTGCGAATTACAAATGCGTTATATGTAATAAATCAATTGAACATCATCAATTTCATCACAGTGACTTAGCGGAGAGGAGCCCCAGAAAAACATGTTTGGAATGTATGAAAATCCGGTGGGTTAGGTTTAAAGATGAATTATTTTATGTTGAAAAATTTGAAAGAATGCTCGAGTTATTTAGTCAAGAATATATTAAAACTATTCATGCTCAATTTCAAGGCTTAGAAGTAAATAAACATAGAATTGAGAATAGTTTTTACGAGAATGTAAAAGAAATCCGAAAAGGTAAATTTTAATAAAATTAAGTTGGCGTCATATTAGTTTCATTGACAGTTATTGACATCCTTATAGTTGTCGGGCTGGTTAATCCTAAAGATTGTCAATGTACTCTTGTAATTGAAATTGAAACTTAGAAGGTAGTACTATGGATTTAGGTATTGTAACAATTTTGGCACTTCCATCCATATATTGAATTTTAACCTTAATAATTTTAAGTGTTTCCACTACATCGGTAAACCATGCGTATTCCCACTCATAGCTTGCTGATTCTTTACTTTTGATTGGTCCCACTCCCTTAAATTCGGAAACATAACTTTGTTGTCTTATGTTATAAACTTTGTCCCCAACTGCGTTTATCCCAGAAACATAAAATGTGACATATTTTATTGTTTTGTTTGTTGGATTAAATACTTCAAACTTCGCTGTCACTCCATCAGTTACCTCACTTACATCTTCAACCGAATAATTCATTAGAATAATCCCTGCGGATTTCTGATTATCTAAATACGTTTTAAATTCTATTTTCCTGTTTTTGTTTAGGTCATCTGAATAAGATTCTATCGCGTTCTTATATTTTGAATTTTGGGTGATATTTGAAATTTCATAGAAACTTAAATCCTTGTCAATTTTAATATACCTGGAATTAACCATTATTCTATTTCTATTTAATTCGATAATATAGTATTTTTTTTCACCACATGAGATTGTGCCAAGTATTGCTACCCTAAAATTCGCATCTATATCTTCAGTAAATCCACCAGTATCAGAACAATCTATAAGAGAGGAGATAGGCCGACCAACACATATTTCTCTGGTTTTGCCTAAAATTATTGACACATCTTCCTCCGTTATTTTGTCATCAATTATTGTGTTTTTTGAATCATTTCCTGTAATAGTGAATTCATTATTCATTAAGGCAGTAATTGCCGATTCCTTAGACATTGAAGGATATAAATCCTGAATTCCTTGACCCGAAATAGAAAATATCGAAAAGAATATAAATGAGAATGAAAGTATATATCTCATGTGAGAGGTTTAAGTTTTTCAGAAGTTATTTCATCGGGTAGTCAACATACTTACCCTGAGGATATTCAAAAAAGAGCAAAATTTAGTAATTAGTTTAATTCTGTTTTGGAATAGAAATCCCCTCTCGTGCTACCCACTTTGCTACTCCTGCCGTAAAATAAAAAAAACCACCTCATTTGAGGTGGTTTCTGTGGTCCCACTAGGATTCGAACCTAGGACCCCCTGCTTGTAAGGCAGGTGCTCTGAACCAGCTGAGCTATAAGACCATTCCGTTGAATTGGTTTGCAAATATCTTATTTTAA
>JACCDQ010275320.1_pt1 | contig 10953 bp, 9 predicted proteins | sample 7446031 | NCBI WGS metagenome assembly JACCDQ01 (sample SAMN15323442, study PRJNA562643) | freshwater metagenome | isolation source: river surface water | place: USA:Blue River Watershed | collected 2017-08-17
AGCAGCGGTGTCAGGCTTCGATGCCTTCGCGGTGACGGAAGCTGTCAGCCCGCCATTGCGCAAGCTCCAGTGCTTCGGGACTCAATTTTTTGGCAATGAAATCGCGGTTCTGTTTCGCGACTGCATAACCACTGGCTTCACTGATTGCATACCACTCATAGGCTTTCGCATAGTCCTGTTCGACGCCCTGCCCATGCGAGTGCAGGAAGCCAAGGTTGAACTGAGCCTTCGCATGACCCTGGGCTGCAGCCAGCAGGTACCAGCGCAGCGCCTGCTCGAAATCCTGCGCCTTGCCGAGGCCCTGTGCGTGCATCTGGCCAAGTTCGAACTGCGCATCGGGATGACCGAGTTCGGCAGCGCGTCCCAGCCACTCCAGTGCCGAGAGCAGGTGAGGCGCCTTGCGTGACGCAGAGCCCCCGCCTGCCGATGCCGCGCTCACCTGCCCTTCGCGGTACAGCATGCCGAGGCGATACATCGCGGGCACATGCTTGCGCTGCGCAGCAGCGGCCAACCATTGCACGGCACGTACCTGGTTGCCTGCCCCTCCTTGCTTCAGCAGCAGTTCAGCCAGCTCGTGCTGCGCACCCGCATGTCCGCTTTCGGCGGCTTGCTGCAGCAGGCGCATCCCCTCGGCAAGGTCCTGTGGCGCGCCCCGCCCACTGACATGGGCCAGACCGACCAGCCATTGCGCACCCGAGTGTCGCAATGCGATGCCGCGCCGCAGCCAGGCCACGGCCAATTCAGGATCGGCATCGATGCCGATGCCCTGCATCAGCAGTTCGGCGATATTGACGACGGCATCATCGTTCTGCAGCCTCCTCGCGCGCATGAAGGCGGATTCGGCACGCGGAAATTCCTGTGCCATCTTGTGACCCTGCTTGATCTCGGCCACAGTCAGGCTTTCGGCCACCATGGCCAGATTGCCTGCCGCGCGCGGTTCCTCGCGGGAGACGGCAAGCTTGAACCACATGAGCGCTCGTAACTTGTCTTTCGGTCGCCCTTCGCCCCGCAGATTCATCACGCCTAATTGATATTTGGCGCAGGCGTTGCCGAGCAAGGCGGAGAACGTGAGCAAGCGGTGCGCATAAGCGATGCGCTCCGGGCTGCCGTTGAACTGCATACGGCAATTCAGGCCTTCGTCATGCCAAAGTTTCCCGTCAGCAAGTGGAAGCTGGTCCAGCAGAGCTGCTAGCGAGTACATCCGAGCGAATCAAAAGAAATTGAAAATAGACAACTTAGAGTATATCCCTGTCGTCGCTATCCGACCGACACTCCGCTCTACTCCCTACGCCCTACGCCCTGCGCCCTGCGCTCTACGCCGATATGGAGCGGACTGCCCTGTTGCGGACGCTGCCTTGGTGCAGCCCTGACGTGAACCGGTGATCGAACTCCCCGCAACTGTGCAATCTGGCGCTGATTTCATCCTTTCTCGCTGGCACATGGATTGCATTTCAGACGGTGTGCCAATGATGGCGCACAGGAGCAATGCTCCTGCACACCCAATGACGGAGTATCGGATTGAAATTCACCGCCCTGTTCGGCGCCATGGCGCTCGCCTGTGCAGCCACTTCCCATGCCGAGACGCCTGCTGGCAGCATCGCACATTCCCTGGCCGATGACCCGCTCGCTCGTGCAATCGCGAATGGCAAATCACTGTCCAGCTTCCGCCTGCGTGACGAGCTCGTGCAGCAGGATGGCAAGTCGCTCGATGCGCAAGCGGTGACGCTGCGTACCCTGCTCGGCTGGCAGACAGCCCCTTTGCATGGCCTGTCGGTGGGCGCGCAGTGGATCAATGTCGCCGTGCTGAATGACGACTACGACAACGGAAGGAACGGTACAACGCAAACCGGCAAGGCCAGTTATCCGCGCGTGGTCGACCCTGACTATAGCGGCGTCAACCAGCTGTATATCGACTGGACCGGGCTGAACGATACGCGCGCACGACTTGGACGCCAGTCGGTCAAGCTCGACAACGTACGCTTCATCGGCAATGTGGAATTCCGCCAGGTGATGCAAGTCTTCGACGGCATCTCGTTTGAGAACAAGGGGCTACTGCCGAAAACCACGATCTTCGCTGCGCAGTTCGACAAGGTCACCCAGGTATCGACGCTGAAGCAGGATGCGAATATCAGCATCGTCAATGCACGCCATGCGCTCACGCCGACCGAAAACCTGATCGGCTACGGCTACCTCATCGACTGGAACGCCGCCAGCCTGCAGGCGACATCGACCCAGACACTGGGCATGCGTCTGGATGGCGAACGCGTACTGTCGACTGACTGGAAGCTGCTGTACACCGCCGAGTATGCCAAACAGACGCCGTATGCCGATGGCGCGAGCAGCATCGACAACCACTATTCACGCATCGGCGCCGGCGCACGCCATGGCAATTGGTTCGCGCGCATCGACCAGGAAGTGCTGTCGTCGAATGGCGCCAAAGCCTTCCAGACCCCGCTCGGCACCAATCACCTGTTCCAGGGCTGGGCCGACTTGTTCCTGACGACGCCGACCGAAGGCATACGTGACACCTTTGTCACTGCCGGCAGCAAGCATGGCGAGTTCACGCTGCTGACCGAATACCACTGGTTCCACGCCGAGCGTGCCTTCACGCTGGCGAGCGGCGGCACCGGCACCAATTATGGTCAGGAACTGGACCTGTCAGCCAGCTGGTCGCGCGGCCCGTGGATGGCAAAGCTCGAGTACGCACGCTTCCGCGAAGGGGACCCGTACAGCGGCGCCCGCAAGCGCGACACCGACAAAGTCTGGCTCACGGCGATGTACGCTTTCTGACGCCCCACCCGGTCTGCCCGGCGCATCCTTCCCAATTTGGAAAGACCTTCCAAAAAGAATCGTGCGGGCAGGCCCTGCCAGATGCCGGAATCGACTGATACTTAAGTATAATCAGGCGCATGTCGACCCCGGTACGCGCCCAGGACAGGGAGCACTTCTCCCTCGTCCAGGAATCCCTCGCCCGCGATGGCCTGCACGTGGCCATGGTGGCGCGCGACCGCAGGCGGCTGCAGGACTACGCGGGCAGCCTCGCGCGGGCACTGGCGGGACAGGACGGCCTGCGCGTCGAGGCCTACAACCCGACCCGCCTCGAGTCCCTTGTGGTCGACCTGATGCTGCATCGCTTTGATGCGGCACTGTCGGACATCTCTTCCACCTCACGCATCCAGTTGGCTGGCCTGCACGGCACGGCCAGCCGCCCCGGTTGCGTGCTGTTCATTCCCGAAGCGCATGCGCTGCCGCGCGGCGAGTTCCGGCAATTGCTGCGCATCGCTGCCGGCACCCGCAGGAACGGGCTGCGGCTGGTCGCGCTGTTCGATGCGAGCAGCCCCGCCTGTGATGAGCGCATCGCCGAGATGGGAACGCAAATCGCGTGCTGGGACCTCGACGATGACGCCGATGCTGATGCCGATGCCGGCGCCGACCGCACAGCGTGGCAAGCGCGACGGTCACACGATGCCGACGCGGCTTCGGCCGGGTTCGCGGACCGGGCGCGGATCCCTGCGCTGCCGTCGCTTTCACTGACGTCCCTGTCTTCCATCCCGCGCATGTCGCGCAGGCTGGCTGTCAATCGCGGCCGCTGGCTGGCAGCCGCGGGGGTGGCCGCGATGCTGGCCTTGCTGCCGGCTATGTTCCCGCTCACTGGCGAAGAATCGACGCTCGCGCCTCAGGATGCGCGCACCGTCACCCGCAGCGGCCTCGTCGAACTGGCCGGCGAGCCGCGGCAGGATTTCGCGCGGGCACCGGCAACCGGCGATGAGCGCACCGAGGCGCAGTACGCGCAGGACACTCAGGAGGCACATGACGCTCCGTCAGACACCGGCATCGCCGTGCCGGACGCAGGCCGTATCAATGCGCGGGCGGCGAGCAGCGCAATAACTGCGGAGGCCGCATCGCGATGAGCTTTACGGCCGGCGCCATCATCGTCTTCCTGCTCGCCAGCGCAGGCCTGGCTGCGCTCGACCTCGGGCGCAAGCCTGCGGGCGAGGCCAGCCTGACGCAACGCTTCGGCTGGCTCGCCGTGCTGGCCGGCCTGTGCCATCCGCTGGCCTGGTGGGTCGCTGATACGTGGGGTCTGCCGGGCGACCTGACGCCCTTCCTCGCCTTCGACCTGGTGGCGGCCGGCGCCATCGCCGCGGCCACTGCCAATCGCAGCCCGGGCGGCAAGGCCTTCTTGCCGCTGCTACTGGCCGCCGCACTGGCGCTCGCGCTGGGCGTGCAGTGGCAGGCGGCGCACCGGACTGGCATCACCGATTCTCTGATGGCTGCCGTCTTGCTGTGCACCGTCTTCATCGGTGCCGCTGCCGAATGCGCGCGACAGGCTCGGTTGGATCAAGCCGTACGCCGGCCTGCGGCACAACTGGCACTGCTGTGCGGCGCTGCCGCCGTCGTGCAATTGCTGGTGGCCTTGCTGCATGCATCAGGCCAGGCAGGCCCGGGGACGACCACGAGCGCGAATGGCATGCCGCATGTCGAGCAGCTGCTGGCCGGCGCCGGCATCACCTGGCTGGCACTGAAGCTGATGCTGACCGGCGCACTGCTGGCGCTGTTTGCCGCGCGCCGTTCGGAGACCATGGACCGGCTGTCACGCCGGCTGGTCGAAAAGGCCAATTCGGCAACGCAGGATTTGCGCGTCGTCTCACAGGCCTTCTACCAGTTGCCCGGCAAGGCACTTGTCACCGATGCCGCCGGACGCATCCTGTTCGCGAACGCCGACGCACGGCGCCTCTTGGCCTACCCGGATACGACCGGCCGCACGCTGGAAGACTTGTTCATCGCGGTGCAGCCCACCGGCCATCAGCAGGTGCGCGCCCTGTTCGAGCGTCCCGACCACCAGGCTGAACTGCTGCAGATACGCTTGACCGGCGTCGAATGCGGCGGCCAGTCCTACCACCTGATGCAGCTCGAGCCGTTGCCCTTCGATTACGACATGCTGCGCAGCCTGCTGGTCGATTCGCGCGACGATGCACCGCATGAAGCGACCGGCCTGCTCGACCACCATTTTGCGATCGCCGCGATGGCCGACGGCTGGTTCCGTTTGCTGGACCCGATCGATCGTTACGCCGCGTCAGGCCTGTTCTGGGACAAGCTGCGCATGCTGTCCGGCAGCGACAGCGAGATCAGCCACCTCGAGAATGGCATCGCCAGCGCCAGCGTGGTACAGGGCTGGCTGAAGATGCGCAATGGCGAAGGCCTGTCAGTCACGCTGCGCAAGCTGCAGGCGCCCGACCACAAGCTGTTCTACCGCGTCGAGATGGAGCTGGTCGACGAAGCGCTGCAGGCGCGCGCCGCTGCGCCCTGCGCCAAGCCGGCGGAGGGTCGGCGATGAGCGAAGCCATGCAGGCCACCGTGCTGGGCAAGGACATCGAGCGAGCCCGCCGGGAGCACAAGCTGTCGATGACCGTGCTGGCGATGCTGGCCGGGCTGACCGATGCGCAGGTGCAGGCCATCGAGGAAGGCAGCGCCGCTGCCTTCGTCAACGAAGCCCACCGCATCGATTGCGCGCGCCGCATCGCGGTCGCGATGGGATTCGAAGCCGACCGCTTCCTGCAGTCCGACGAACCCCTTGTGCAGCCGCGGCGCATCATCAACGATGCGCAGAAGCACGCACGTCAGCGCGGCCTGCCGCGCGACAACTGGGAGCACTTGCCGGTGGCCTCGCTCAGCGTTCTGGCCACGCTGCGCAGCGCCGAACTACCGTCGCCGGCGCAGGAACAGCGCCGCGGCTCACCGGTCGTGATTGCGCTGCTGGCCGCACTGGTACTGGCCGGCCTGATGCTGGCGCTGGGCACGTTGCACTGAACTGCGGGGACGCATCCGTGCCGAACCGGCAAGTGCCTCAGCAGACCAGATCATTGCATCCGTATGTCCTGACATGAACACGGCCTTGCCAGTGATTACCTTGCCGCGAGTCCGTTACAATCGCTGCCGATGACGACCTTACCTTCCCTGCTGATCATTGACGACCACCCGATGATCCGTGCCGCGATGGCCGACGCGCTGCGCGCACGCTTTCCCAAGCTGCGGCTCGAGACCAGCGGCGATGCCGAAACCGGCCTCGCGCTGCTCAAGGCCGAGCTGAAAAAGAAAAAAGACCATCCGTGGTGGGTGCTGGTCGATCTCGGCCTGCCCGGCATGGGCGGCCTCGAGGCCCTGCGCCGCATGCAGGAACTGGGGCCGTCGGTGCGCGCGATCACGGTGTCGGGCAATGACGACGAGCTGCAGGTCGGCGCCTGTTTCGGCGCCGGCGCCGCGGCCTTCATCAGCAAGGCAGCACCTACCGATGACACCGTCACCATCGTCGCGCAAGCGATCGACGGCACGCTGCTCAAGGGTACCTGGTTGTCGGCGCGCGGGCTGGCCGACAGCTCGTCGCTGAACCGCATCGCGCTGACGGACCGCCAGCTGCAGGTGCTGTCGATGATCTGCGAAGGCAAGAGCAACCGCGAGATCGCCGACAGCCTCGGCATTTCAGAAATCACCGCCAAGTCGCACGTCGGCGGCATCTTCCGCGAATTGCATGTCGCCAGCCGCACGCAGGCGGTGCTGGTCGCGCAGAAGCTGGGCCTGTCGGCCAACAATCACTGAGAAGACCAGACACCGGGGCAGTCGCGTAACCAGGCAGCCATGGCCTTACGCCACAGCTCGACGCCGGGTCGCTGCAGGACAATTACCGTAACGACTACAACAACTACTGCAACGACGACAACGAGCGATGGATGGCCTCGCGCAGGGTCTCGGCGCTGAACGGCCGCCGCAACGCCGTCACCCGCGAGCCGGCCTGGCGGCCGACATCGGCCAGCGTCTCTTCGTCGCTGCACAAAATCACCGGTATCTCTGTGTTGAACTCGTCGTTCAGGCGTGTGATCGCCTGCAACGCCGGTTCGGACTGCAGCTGCGCATCGACCAGTAACAGATCAGGCACACGGCCGAGCTCGGCCAGCCGCTGTATCGCATCGGTGCTCGCGCCTGCGGCCAGCACCGCGATGCCCAGCCCTGGCGCGAGCAGCTGCAACGCATGCACCACGTCCGGGTCGCTGTCGATGCAGACCATCAACGTGTGCGACGGCGCTTCCACCACCACCTGCGTGAGCACCTGCTGCAGGATGCGCGCATCGCGCATCGCAACGCGCTCTGCATCCGACAGCGGCGATGCCGATACCGGCAAGTCGATCGCGAACACGGAACCGATGCCCACATGGCTGCGCAGCGAGATGCGCGCGCCGATGCGCGCCGCCAAACGGCGCGCGATCGACAGCCCGAGGCCCACGCCCTGGCTGGCCATCGCAGCGGCGTCGCCGCGCGTGAATTCATCGAAGATTTTCCTGCGCATCGCAGCCGAGATACCGGCGCCGGTGTCGATCATGGCGATGCGGCACAGCGCTCCGCGCGCGGTGATGCGCAGCCTGATCCCGCCGTTGCGGGTGTAGCGCATCGCATTGCTGATGAAATTGTGCAGGATGCGTTCGAGCAGCCGCGGGTCGGTCTGCAGCATGGCCTGCTCCATGCCGTCGGCACGCATCTCCAGCCTCAGCCCAAGATCATCGGCCATGCGCCGGTGCTGCTGCAGCACGCGCTCGCAGAAGGACACGGCAGCCACGCGCTCGATGCCGACTTCGAGCGCGCCGCTGTCCAGACGGCTGACATCGAGCATGCTGTCGAACACGTCATTCATGTAGGTCACGCCCTGCTTGAGCCTCAGCAGGCTTTCGGTGGTGCGGGCACGCTCGACATCGTCCATACGCGCATGCGCGAGACTGTCTTCCATGCTGCCAAGGTAGAGATTGATCGCCTGCATCGGCTGCTTCAGGTCATGACTGAATGCCGCGAGGAAGCGCGAGCGTTCGGCCTCGATGTCGCGCAGCTCGGCCCGCCTTTGCGCGAGCTCTTGCAGCAGCTCATCGATGCGCGCGCGCGCTGACTGCTCGCGCCGGCTGCGCTGCCACCACCAGCCGAGCAAGGCCGCTGGTAGCAGCACGGCGAGCCAGGGCCAGGCCATGACAAGCCAGGCCTGGCCGCCGTACAGGCCCAGCATTCCAGCAGGATCAGGCACGCTTGGACCTCCCGCCGCACGGGCCCCGGACTTGCGCGCGAAGAAATTTTGGCATCGATATGTTTCTTTGCAGATACACCGTGTATTATACTTTAGTGTGATTCAAGGGTGTAGCCAAAGGAGCAATCAAGCCCATGCATAAGCCGCCGCAGCCACCGCACCAGCCATTCGGTTCGCATAGCGACCGTTGGTCAGGCGAGCCGTCCGAGGGCCAGTCCCCGGAGCGGATGGCCGGCAATGCAGGCCATTCCGGCAATCCCTTTGGCCGTGCCTTCCATGGCCCGGCGCCGACTCCGCCGATTCCGCCGACGGCGCCGGCCTCACCGCGCGCGCACACACCGAGCAGTTCGCGGCTGGACATGGACGCCGACGACGAACTGCCCGGCCGCCTGCCGCCGGGCTTCGGCGACCTCGCGCGCCGCGTCGCCGAAACCAACCTGCTGGTCGACCGCGCAATCTCGTCGATCGCCTCCGAACAAGGGCATTCCCACTCTGCGGAAACGCTGGCCGAGCTGGGCGACAACCTGAACCTGCTGTTCTCCCAATTGTATGAAGGCGCGGCCGACGGCGGCGCCAGCCCATGGCACAACATTACCGACTCGCTGCGCGACCTGTCGGAGAAGATCGATCGCCGCGAGCAGCTGCGCGCCGAGCTTCAAATGACCCAGCACTCGATCGACAAGGCCAAGACCCGGCTGATCGACCAGATCCAGGATGCCGCCCGCGTCGAGCAGGAGCGGCTGTCGCTGACCCGTATGCGCAGCCGGCTGGCCGCCGTGATGGCCGACAAGCTGCTGAACAAGCTGCGATAAAAAAGTTTCCCTGAGTAGAGTTTTTCTCTTGCGCTGATACTAAAGTATGATTAGTATTGCCGCAAAGAACTAAATTTGCGGACCTGCACCTGCAGGTCTTGTGCAACCAAGACGCTTACCGGAGGTATCGAGCCATGGCTGAAAGCTTGCAGAAATGGGTGGGGCGCAATCGCCCGCCCCGCGTCCAGATCACCTATGACGTCGAGATCGGCGACGCCGTCGAGAAGCGCGAGCTGCCGCTGGTCGTGGGCGTGCTGGCCGACCTCGCTGGCAAGCCAGCTTCGGCACCGCCAAAGATGAAGGATCGCCGCTTCGTCGAGATCGACCGCGACAACTTTGACGAGATCATGGCCAAGATCGCGCCGCGCCTCGACATGAGCGTGCCGGACACGATGAAGGGCGATGGCAACCTGAAGGTCGAACTGAACTTCAAGCAATTCTCGGACTTCCATCCGGAAGCCATCGTGCAGCAGGTGCCGCGCCTGCAGAAGCTGCTGCAGGCCCGCCTCGAACTGCGCGACCTGCTGGCCAAGCTGGACGGCAACGACGACCTCGACGGCCTGCTCGCCAATGTCGTCAAGAACACTGACGGTCTCAAGGAGATCCGTGCTGCCACCGCCGATGGCGACAACGCTGCGGCACCGGCAGCAGCAACGGACGACAAGAAGGCCGAGGCTGACAAGAAAGACGACAAGAAGGCCGACGACGCTCCGGCCGCCGAATGACCCAAGGCCGGACGTAATCCCGACTCCGCCCCCTGACTCTCACAGGTACTGACATGGCAGATACGAAATCCTCCGCTTCCGGCTCCGGCGCTGCAGGCTCCGGCAGCCTGCTCGACCAGATCGTCCAGAACGGCAAGATGGCCAATGAGCCGTCGCAGGAGCCGTATGCGAAAAAGCTGATCGGCCAGTTCGCTGCGCAGATCCTCGACCAGGACATGAAGTTCAGCCCCGACAAGGGCATGGTCGCGATGATCAACGAGCGCATTGCCGAGATCGACGAGCTGCTGACCAAGCAGGTGAACGCGATCATGCACCACCCGGAATTCCAGGCACTGGAAGGCTCCTGGCGTGGCTTGCACGAGTTCGTGTTCGGCACAGAGACCAGCTCGCGCCTCAAGATCCGCCTGATGAGCGTCAGCAAGAAGGAACTGCTGAACGACCTCGAGACCGCCGTCGACTATGACGTCAGCGTGCTGTTCAAGAAGGTGTACGAGGAAGAGTACGGCACCTTCGGCGGCAACCCGTATTCGGTGCTGATCGGCGACTACTACTTCGGCCGCCATCCGCAGGATGTCGCGCTGCTGGATCGCATCTCGAAAGTCGCTGCCACTGCGCATGCGCCGTTCATCGCGGCAGCCGCGCCAGCGCTGTTCGACATGAAGAGCTTCACCGAACTGGGCGGCCCGCGCGACCTGTCGAAAATCTTCGACAGCGCCGAGCTCGTCAGCTGGAAGGCCTTCCGCGAAGGCGAGGACTCGCGCTACGTCGCGCTGACCCTGCCGCGCTACCTGGCCCGCCTGCCGTATGGCGCGAAGAACGTGCCGGTCGAGCAGTTCGCGTTCGAAGAGGACGTCGACGGCAAGGACCATGACAAGTACCTGTGGGCCAACGCCGGCTACCAGCTCGGCCTGCGCATCACCGGTGCATTCGCCAAGTATGGCTGGACCACCGCAATCCGCGGCGTCGAAGGCGGCGGCAAGGTCGAGGGTATGACGGCCCACACCTTCAAGACCGACGAAGGCGACATCGCGCTCAAGTGCCCGACCGAGGTACTGATCACGGACCGCCGCGAAAAGGAACTCAACGACCTCGGCTTCATCGCCGTCGTCAACTCCAAGGGCTCGAACTTCGCTGCCTTCTTCGGCGGCCAGACGGTCAACAAGCCCAAGGTCTACAACAAGGACAACGCGAACGCCAACGCACAGCTGTCGGCTCGCCTGCCCTACATGCTGGCCGCATCGCGCTTTGCGCACTACGTGAAAGTGATCGTGCGTGACAAGATCGGCAGCTTCCAGACTCGCTCGACGCTGCAGAACTACCTGAACACCTGGATCGCCGATTACGTCTGCCTCGA
>JACCDQ011572400.1_pt1 | contig 10953 bp, 8 predicted proteins | sample 7446031 | NCBI WGS metagenome assembly JACCDQ01 (sample SAMN15323442, study PRJNA562643) | freshwater metagenome | isolation source: river surface water | place: USA:Blue River Watershed | collected 2017-08-17
ACAAAGCCTTCGCTGTAATCGATGTGCTCGCCAATTAAATTAACACGTCCCGGCGCTGCCGCAATTAAGTCTGGCTCTTCGCCAAAGGTTTCTAAAAACTTTTCTTCAATCGAGCTCATAATTTACGCCAAGGACTCCACGGCATCTGAAACCATCGCAGTTAAATCGCGGGTTGGTTCCCAATCGAGCTTCGCTTTTGCTTTCGAGATATCTGCAATGAGAACCGCTGGATCGCCCGCGCGACGAGGTGAATCAACAAAAGGAATTTGATGTCCAGTTGCAGAACTTGCTGCAGCTACGACTTCGCGAACCGAGTATCCAGAACCACTACCTAAGTTGTAAATCTCGTGGCCCGGTGTCCCAAGTGATTTAAGAGCCTTGATATGAGCATCAATTAAATCAATCACATGTACATAATCTCGAATACATGTTCCATCTGCTGTGGGCCAGTCTGTACCAAAAATCTTTACAGGATTATCTGGCGTGCTTCGCAAAACATTTGGAATTAAATGGGTTTCAGGGTTATGACGCTCTGCCAACCAGCCACGCTTAGCTTTTAGCGCACCCGCAACATTGAAATAACGCAGTGAAGCTGCAGATATTCCACGTGCGGCCGCTTCTGCCGTGATCATTTGATCGATAGCTAACTTCGTTGCACCATATGGATTTGTTGGGCTTGTCTCTGAAGTTTCAAGAATTGGGACTACTTTAGGCTCGCCATAAGTTGCAGCCGATGATGAGAAAACTATCTTTTTAATTGATTGCTTGTGCATTTCATCGAGCAAGATACGTGTTCCATCAACATTCACCGAATGATAAAGATCAGGTTTTTCAACTGATTCACCAACAAGTGATTTTCCAGCAAAGTGCATAACGGCATCGCAACCCTGCAGGGCATCGGAGACCTCTGAAGCATTTAGAAGTGTGCCTTGGATGAAACGCACACCTGCTGGCACGGTATCGGCATGACCCATACTGCAATCATCCAAGATAGAGATTTCATAACCTTGTGTGAGAAGGATTTCAACCGCGGTTGATCCAATATAGCCAGTTCCTCCAGTTACTAAGACGCGCATTACAGAACAACCTCTCGCAGTTGAGCTGCAGATTGTTCTGGTCGCATATCCATAATGAATGCGCCCATTGCAGATTCGGAGCCTGCCAAATACTTTAACTTTCCTGGCGCACGACGAACGCTGGTAATTTGCCAGTGAAGCCGCATCACATCACGGCCAACACGCACCGGTGCCTGGTGCCATGCAGCGATGTAGGCCATTTCAATTCCAAAAACACCATCAAGGCGTCGAGTCACTTCAAGGGCAATTTCAGGGAAAGCATCGCGATCGGCATCGGTCAGCCCAGTTAAATCTGCAACTGGATTTAGCGGAGTAATGTGAATTTCAAATGGGTATCGAGCCGCATATGGAACATAAGCAACCCAGCGATCATTCTTAGCGATGATGCGTTCTTCATCACGAAGCTCGCGGGCAACAATTTCATCAAACAAAATCTTTCCAGTTTGTTCCTTATATTTGTTGGCAGCAGCCAGCATCTTCTCGACGCGAGGTGGAATATATGAATAGGCGTAGATTTGACCATGTGGGTGAGAAAGTGTCACACCAATCTCTTCACCACGATTTTCAAATGGAGCAATGTGCTCGATAAAGCCCTCTTGCGAAAGTTCTGTCGTGCGATCTATCCACGCTTCTAGCAAGGTGCGCACACGCTGAGGCGTTAAATCCTTAAATGCGTTTCCGTGCTCTGCGGTAAAACAAATTACTTCGCACTTTCCGGCAGCAGTTCCCAAATCGGTATCAGGTCCAACCATGTCAGGAAGTGCCCAATCTCCAACAGGGGGGCGTAAGGAAGGTGATCGGTTATCAAAAACAACAACTTCAAAATCTGATTCTGGAATTTCAGTTAACAGTTCACCCGTTGTGGGGCATAGAGGACAAAGCTCTTTTGGGGGCAGGAAGATGCGGCCTTGGCGATGAGCAGCCATGGCAACCCATTCATTAACTAAAGGATCTAAACGAAGTTCACCAATTCCAGGCTGCTCTTCTTGGGGGCGAGCATCGTCAACAATGCGGGCTTGCCCAGCGGTGTCGTAGTAACGAATCGTGCGACCATCAGCCATTTGGCGATCATTTCTCATGACGCCTGCATTTAGTTTTTTACTCTCACCCATAGTGTCGATACTCTACCTTTGTGAGTAAGCAATCGGCACTATTGAGCGCCCCATCCTCGTCATTGCTGCTCGAAGTAGTCCAAGGCGCCCTTGTGATTCAACATTGGGGTGCACCAATTGTTGGAGATCTAGGGTCGGTCCAATTAGCGATCACACCATCGGTAGCAAATAGCTCATGGGATGTTCCTCAATTTGCAGGAATCATGCGCGAAAGCTCTCGTGGATTTTTAGGTCGTCCAACACTTTCTGGACATCGCAATGGAAAAGCGTGGTCTACAAAGTTTGAAGTCACCAATTTCCATCATGTGGGCAATCATGTCGCAGTTACATTTACAGATTTTCACGCACAACTTGAGGTTGAAATTACCTTTGATCTAGATACTCATGGAGTGTTAATTCAGAACGCCACTGTAAAAAATCTCGGTGATTCCAGTTATGCATTAAATGAATATATTCATTGGTTACCGCTTCCTAAAGAGGCGACACAAACTTTAGATTTTGCAGGTCGTTGGTCTAATGAAAGAAATCCTCAACGCAAAGAGATTGCAACTGGAACATGGATTCGTGAATCTCGCGAAGGTAGAAGTGGTCATAACTTCTCGATTGCAGATATCGTGTTGACTCCACACACAACCTTCCAAACCGGAAATGCTTGGGCAACGAGTATTGCTTGGAGCGGAAACTCTCATTACCTTGTTGAACGTCTTTTTGAGGGTTCTCAATCGATTGGTGCTGGCGAACTACTGCTTCCAGGCGAAGTGATTCTTGCATCTGGTGAAAGCTATGTTGCCCCAGCTCTGATCTCTGTTTTTTCCGCTGAAGGATTAGATGGAGTTAGTGCTTCATATCATCAATATTTACGATCACGCGAAGTGCATCCAAAGCGACCTCGACCATTGACATTAAATATGTGGGAAGCTTTGTATTTCGATCATGATGAAGTGAAAATAAAGGCGTTAATCGATGTTGCTGCCGAAATAGGCATTGAGCGTGTTGTTTTGGATGATGGCTGGTTCCATTCACGCCGAAATGATCATTCAGGACTAGGGGATTGGGTAATTGATCCTGCGGTTTGGCCGAACGGTTTAACTCCAATCATTGAGTACATCAATAACAAGGGAATTGAGTTTGGCCTTTGGTTTGAGGGCGAAATGGTTAATCCTGATTCTGATCTCTTTCGTGCCCATCCTGAATGGATTTTGCATGAAGGAGATCGAACTCCACCGCTTTGGCGCAATCAATTAGTTTTGGATTTAGGTCATGAAGGTGCCTATAACCATGTTCTTGAGCAAACTTCAGCGGTTCTTGGAGCGCACAACATTGTGTACATAAAGTGGGATCACAACCGAGTGCTAGTTGATGCAGGGCATCTGGGATCGGCCGGAGTTCGCCGTCAAACACAAGCAATTTATAAATTATTTGCCGAATTGAAGAAGCGTCACCCTGGCCTTGAAATTGAATCATGCGCATCTGGTGGCGGACGAATTGACCTCGGAGTTATCGATTTAGTTGATCGTTTCTGGACCAGTGATAACAATGATGCGTTAGAACGCCAAACAATTCAACGTTGGACTGCACAAGTGATTGCTCCAGAATTACTAGGAACACATATTGGCCCAACGCATGGTCACCAGACCGGACGAACCTTAGAGCTTTCAATGCGCGCTACTACCGCGTTATTTGGCCATGCAGGTATTGAATGGAATATCACTGAGGCTTCACCAGAAGAACGTAAAAACCTGGCTACCTGGGCAAAGTATTACAAAGAAAATCGTGCACATTTACATTCAGGCAAAATGATTCGAGTTGATTACCCAGAAGCACATGCTTATCTGCACGGAGTAACTGCTCAAGATCTTTCTCGTGCAACTTTTGCGTATGTTCAATTAACGCCAACTGTTGCAGTACATCCAGCCCCACTTAAATTCCCTGGATTGGAACAAAACGCCAGTTACTCAATAAAAGCTGTTTTCCCTGCTGGAAAACCTCGTTACATGCTCATTTCTCCACCTGAGTGGATGAATGGAGTAACAATGTCAGGTTCTGCCCTTGGAAAAATTGGCGTGACAACTCCAATACTTGCACCCGCAAATGCATTCTTGATTGAAATTACAAAACTTTAATCAACCCAGTTGAGAGTGCGTTCTACCGCTTTCTTCCATCCCGCATAACCTGTAGCTCGTTGCTCCGCTGAACTTGTCGCGCTCCATCGACGAGATTGCTGCCATTGCTTTCTAACCTCATCTGTTGAACTCCAAAAACCAACTGCAAGTCCTGCTGCATATGCTGCACCTAGAGCGGTGGTTTCGCCGATTAACGGGCGAGTGATATCAATTCCCATCACATCTGCCTGCATCTGCATGCATAAAGAGTTAGCGGTGATGCCACCATCAACTTTCATCTCTTTCATCGGAACACCGCTATCGGCAACCATTGCATCCATTACATCTCGGGTTTGGTAACAAATCGCTTCGAGTGCAGCGCGAGCAAGGTGCGCTTTTGTTGCTGCTCGTGTTAACCCAACTATTACACCACGTGCGTCATCTCGCCAGTATGGTGCAAATAATCCTGAAAAGGCAGGGACAAAGTAAATGCCTGCGGTATCGGTAACTGATGAGGCCAAGCTTTCAGTTTCAGCCGCATTGCTGATGACTCCAAGTTGATCTCGGAGCCATTGAATCGCAGAACCGGTAACAGCAACAGAGCCTTCAAGCGCATAATGTGTTGGCTGATCGCCTAGTTTGAAACACACAGTTGTAAGCAAGCCATTGCTTGATCGGACGATTTCGGTACCGGTATTAAGTAAGGCAAAGTTTCCGGTGCCGTAGGTAGTCTTTGATTCACCACGATCGAAACAAACCTGCCCGACCATGGCAGCTTGCTGATCTCCCAATATTCCTGCAATGGGAATTGCAGTGCCAAAAGGTCCATGTGGATCTGTCATCGCATACTGTTCAGATGAAGACTTGATTACAGGAAGTGTCGAACGTGAGACTCCAAAAATTTCAAGAAGCTCATCATCCCAATCTAAGGTTTCCAGATTCATAAGAAGTGTGCGGCTTGCATTTGTTACATCTGTTGCATGCACGCCTCCGCGAACGCCACCAGAAAGATTCCACAACAACCACGAATCGATGGTCCCAAAGCGAGCATTCGCGGTGCTGGCAGCCGGAACGTTGCGTAAGAACCAGTTCATTTTGCTACCTGCAAAATAAGGGGCAATTGTTAATCCTGTTTTGTGACGAATACTCTTCTTTTGCTCATCGGTTAAAGTTGATAAAAAATCTGTTGTGCGAGTGTCCTGCCAGACGATTGCGTTAGAAAGAGGTTGGCCAGTTTCAACATCCCAAACAACGGTGGTTTCTCTCTGATTTGTAATACCAATTGCCGCTAAATCTGAGCCTAGAATATTTGCCTGCTTGAGCGCACCTGTTATTACCTCTTGCACGCGCTCCCAAATTTCAGCGGCATCATGCTCAACCCAGCCAGCTTGCGGAAGAATTTGTCGATGCTCAAGTTGGTGTTGTCCTACAACTTGGCCAGAGTGATCAAAGATCATGAATCGAGTACTGCTGGTTCCTTGATCTAAGCTGCCGATGTAAGCCACTATGCACAAAACCTCTCGCTGTAAGTTAGGCTTAGCGTACTCAGTCGTTACGGAGATGCAACGCTTATGTTCTTGTCACAACTTGGCCCTGACCAACGTGACTCTGCCATCTCACAATTAGGTAGCGAAGAGTTCGACATTCTTGTTATTGGTGGGGGAGTAACCGGCGTTGGAGCCGCCCTTGATGCCGCATCCCGTGGATTAAAGGTCGCCCTTATTGAGGCGCAAGATATTGCCGCTGGAACTTCTAGCCGTTCAAGTAAGTTGATTCATGGTGGACTTCGTTATCTTGAGCAATACGATTTCAAGTTAGTCCGTGAAGCTTTGCATGAGCGTGAGCTAATGGTTTCAACATTGTGCCCACACTTAGTGAAACCTGTTGGTTTCCTCTTTCCATTAACTGAAAAGTTTAAAGAGCGTACCTACGTAGGCGCAGGATTGGCTTTATACGATGCGCTTCGTGGTTTTCAGCGTGCATTGCCGTGGCACAAACATTTGAGCCAAAAACAAATCAATGAAATTGCACCTTCTTTACGTCACGACTTAGTAACAGGGGCGATCAAGTACTTTGATGCTCAGGTAGATGATGCTCGACACACCATGTCTGTGGCTCGCACAGCGGTACGTCATGGCGCAGTAGTTGCGACACGAGTTACTGCAGAATCTTTGATTCGCGAAGGTAAGCGCGTGGTTGGAGTAAATGCTCGAGATCTTGAATCAGGAAAGAGAATTTCAATCAAGGCTGGCGCAACAGTCATGTGTGCTGGCATCTGGAGCGATGAGCTTCATGAAAATTTTGAATTAACTCCGGGATATGGCGTAACGATGAGCAAAGGTGTTCACATTGTTCTGCCAGGTTCTGCAATTAAGTCAGATGCTGGAATCATTTTAAAAACCCCTGTTTCTGTTTTGTTCTTAATTCCATGGGGCGACAAGTGGATCGTTGGAACCACCGATACGCCATATGAAGGAGATCGTGCCGAACCTTTTGCATCACGTGAAGATGTTCAATACATCTTGGATCAGGCAAATAGAGTGTTAGAGCCGAAGTTAAAGGCTGAAGAGATTATTGGTGTCTACGCTGGGTTGCGTCCATTAGTTGCAAACAAGAAGAGTGCAACAACAACCAAATTATCCCGAGAGCACACAGTCGATCGCCCTGCTCCAGGTTTTGTTTCTATTGCCGGCGGTAAGTACACGACTTACCGAGTCATGGGTAAAGATGCGATTGATCGCGCCGTTATTGAGCTACGACGTATCACTCAAGAATCTGTCACTGAAAAACTGCCCCTAGTTGGCGCAGATGGCTATTTCGCTCTTGAGCAACAGAAAGATCGGATCGCCCAGGATTCAGGACTGGATGCGGAAACAATTACGCACCTTTTGAATCGCCACGGCTCACTCATCAGTGAAATTCTTGAATTAATTTCAGCGCAACCAAAACTTGCTAAGAAGCTGGATGAATCTTTGCCATACATTAAAGCTGAGATTGTTTATGCCGCCTCTCACGAGGGTGCTCGAACCGTCGATGATGTTATTTCTCGCCGAACACGTTTGGCCTTTGAGGCACGCGAACATGGTGTGCACCTTGCTGACGAAGTCGCTTCATTAATTGCACCTGTTTTGGGCTGGAGCGCAAAGGATAAGAAGCAATCAATCTCTGATTATCAAGAACTCGTTGATCGTGAACTTGAAGCGCTCAACCAATTGCTAGAGGTTAATTCTTAATCTGCCCTCTGCAGCCATCAGTTGTTGGTTTCTTTGTTGCAGTAGGTGTTGGTGTTGGCTTAGGAGAAGGTGTTGGCCCCTGGGCTACAGTGAAAGTAACTGGAAAAGTTGAATCTGCATGTGTACCAGAGACATCTTGATAAAGAACCTTTCCGACATAACTACCGGCAGGAACCCCCTTTAAGGCCAAGGTCCACACGCCACTTGTTTCACGCAGAATGCTTTGAGCTGGTTTTGGGTTGGGCGTTGTCGTTTTATCAAAAACCAATTTAACTCCACCTGTTACAACAGGTGAACCATTTGGTCGATTCACCGTAACTTTAAAGGTCACTAATTTATTTGTTGTTGATGCCGACTGATCGAGAATGTTTAAAGTTGATGGCTCCTGCGATGGCATTAGATCTAGCAAATTGGGAAGCCATGTGCCTTTTGCTAGATCTAAGAATGCATACGGTGTGCCTCGGAAAACATTTAGATCTAAGCGAGATCCCGGAACGCCGTACTTATCTGCGATTCCGCAGGATGTGTACTGCCAAACAGTCCACTGCGAATCACAATTTGCTCCAGTCCATGAATGCACATAACACCCAATAGATTTAAGTCCTGGCTGGTTAATTGGATTCGCAGGGTCGATCGCGTACTGAGCAAGCCACAAGGGGTACTTTGCTAGCTCTGCAGATCTTGACATCGAGCTTTCAAGAAAATTGGCGTAGGAATACAGAAGCGGTGTTCGCCCAGTTTTCTCTTTCACTGAAGCCAAGAATGTAGTTGCCCAGAGTGTTACCGCGCTTCTGGTCGCATACTTTTGACAAGCACCTGAGGTTGAAAGACGAACGCATTTATTTTCCAGATCAAGTGCGTAGGGCAGATCTCGTTCCCCATACCCACCTAGCGATGCTAAGCGCCACACAACTTTTTGAGCCTGAGCGAGCGCATCCTTCTTAATATCTTCTGGATCTGTAACATCGGGCAAAACCGCGTAATGGTAGAAACCTGTGTAAATTCCCGCAGCTTGCGCTGCATTGTGATCCATCGCCACATATTTAAGAGCAAGTTGATCTGCAGTATCGCGAGTATCGGAGGCCTTTATAAAGACAAATCGAAGGCCAGCGGCGTACATCTTTGTGAAATCAATTTGTGCATCATTTGGATGTTGCCATCTACTTATATCTGCACCGTGAATACGCCCACCTGGGCCTAATAAATCAATGAAAAGAGCGGGGTCAGCATTTGTGATTTCAGGAAGTTGTTTTATCTCAATTCCTCTAATGGGGGAGTAGATATTTTTTCCTGCAACAACCGCAACTGCGCGATAGCGAACCTTTGCTTCCAGCGCAGTTGCCAAAGCTGTTACGCGCCAGGTTCCGACCTTTGAAACTTTTGTAGAAAATCGGGTTGTTACCCATTTTCCATCCGTATCAACTTGAATCTTTACGAGCGTGCCAGTTTTAGCAGGCTTTAAATTTCCATATAAAGTCATAAGTACTTCTGACGCACTAGGTGTTTGGCGTAAATTCATCGAAAGTGTGGATGTAACCGCAGATGCAGGGGAGGCTAATAACCCCAGAAATAGTGCGGTAGAAAGTAGAAAAGTTTTAAATTTCATCGTTCAATAATTTCTAAGTCGATACCTAGAACTTCGTGAATAGTTGCCACTAAGTCAGCTTTCAAATTGGGGCGTGTCTCTGAATATTCATGAGATGTTGCAAATTTACGGCTATCTGAAAAATCCAAGGTAAGGGCATTGCCATTTAATTCACTTAGACGTGCATCGAAGTAAGCAATCCAGGCCATTCGATTCTTGGCCTCTAGGGCGTCCAGAACCTCGGTCCAACGCCCTTTAATTTGCCCTAGCTCCATGAGAGCGAACATTACCTTTGCCAGATTAGAGAACAGGCCACCTAGTGCCTAGGCGCGCCAATCCACTTGAGGTATTCGCTTACTAATTGAACTCTTGTGTTCTTGCCTTGATCTGGATGCACATTAAGAACCTGTGCAATTCTTGAGACTATCTGTTCCACCGCTTTTTCACTGACAAATCGTTTTCGACCAATTTCAGCATTAGTTAAACCGTTGGCAACATGTCGCAAAGTTTCAATTTGAACGTCAGTCAATTGTGAGAGCTTATTTTGTAGCGCTTTTTCATGCATTGAAATAGGCCCGTTGACCCACATGATGGGAGATTCTTCAATGAGTGCCCTTGATTCAGTAATAATTTCACATAGCGCGGCAACATTGTTCATTGATTTCTTAATTACAATTTTTGTGCCGTGCGGAACCTGAGCATTATTTTCTCCTAGTAGGCGCAAATCAGCGCAGGCAACCAGCATTACAATTCCTATTGCTGGTGATTCCTTGCGAATTGTCTGTGCGATTTCAGTGGAATGCTCATCTGATAAATGCATATCAATCAGCAGCACATTCGGTTGCATACTGCGCATCAACGAAATCGCTGTAGATGATTTCTGGGCCTCGCCTATGACATTTATACCGTGGAGCTTAAGCGCTGCACCTATTGTGGAAAGTTCAAAAGCATCATCCATGACGATTAAAACTCGATCACTCACATTGCAAAGGTACGCCTCTGCAAGAGTTATTAAAACCCTTATGGAAGTGATTTCAAAGATGCTTCCGTGTAGGGGTTTCCCAGCGCGCGTTTTATTAAATCAGTTGAGAGATAACTCTCGGAATATATTCCACAATCGCCTCAGCATTAATTGGTCCTCCATCTGATGCTTGTTCAGCTGCACGAGCGTGAATCAATGCACCAGTAGCGGCCACGTATGCCAAATGGTTGTAGTCATTAAGAATTTCAATTGTGTTTGTTGCTACGAGCGCTCCAATTATGCCTGCAAGTACATCTCCGGTTCCTGCCGTTGCAAGCCATGGTGTTGCGACTGGTAGTTGTATAAGCACTGAGTCATTTGCAACGTATGTCGTTGAACCCTTTAATAAAACAGTCACACCCAATGTTTCCGCAGCTATTTGCACCCATTTCTTTGGGTCACCTTCGATCGCTTCAGGTGTTACCTGTACACCACGAGAAATAAGTAATTTTGAAAGCTCACCACTGTGCGGCGTAATGAGTGTTGGTTGCTCTAGGGAACCAGCTAAATGAAGCGCGCCGGCATCTAAAACAGTGGGAACTGATTGAAGAGAAGTTAGTTTGTACCAGCGGTGTCGCAGCCATGTAGTGATGTCTGCATACTTCTTTGATTCAATGCCACTTCCCGCTAACCAAGCCGTTACTTTGCCCGGTTGAACTACAACTGAAGGTGATGAATGTAATACAAGGTGGGCAAGACCTGATGAACTGTGAAAACGAATCATTCCTAAGCCAGTAGCAGATGCTGCTGAAGTGGAAAGGACCGCAGCACCTGGGAATCGTGCTGAGCCCGTGATGACACCAAGAACGCCACGACTGTATTTG
>JACCDQ011956547.1_pt1 | contig 10952 bp, 9 predicted proteins | sample 7446031 | NCBI WGS metagenome assembly JACCDQ01 (sample SAMN15323442, study PRJNA562643) | freshwater metagenome | isolation source: river surface water | place: USA:Blue River Watershed | collected 2017-08-17
CTTGCCTGGGTGCTTAGCGTGAACTGCTTCAGCAAATTTACGAGCAAACTCAAGATCAGGTGTTCCAGTTTCACACCATACCAAGTCAGCGTATTCAGCATAAGCAATCGCACGTGAGATCGCTTGATCGATACCCTTCTTAGTCTTGTAGAAACCTTCAGCAGTGCGCTCACCGGTCAAGAATGGCTTATCGTTTTCATCGTAATCTGATGTCAACAAGTCAGCAGCTTCAGCATCTGTACGAGCGATCACCAATGTTGGTACACCACAAACGTCAGCAGCCATACGAGCAGCGATCAACTTTTGGCAAGCTTCTTGTGTTGGAACTAACACTTTACCGCCCATGTGACCACACTTCTTCACTGAAGCCAATTGGTCTTCCCAGTGAACACCCGCAGCACCAGCCTTGATCATTGACTTCATCAATTCGAAAGCGTTTAAAACACCACCAAAACCAGCTTCAGCGTCCGCTACGATTGGAGCGAAACAATCGATGTAACCTTTGTCACCCTTTTCAATACCTTTTGAGTGCTGGATTTCATCAGCACGACGGAAAGTGTTGTTGATACGCTCAACAACTTTAGGTACTGAATCAACTGGATACAAAGATTGATCAGGGTACATGGATGAGTAAGTATTGTTATCAGCAGCAACTTGCCAGCCTGACAAATAAATTGCCTTCACGCCAGCTTTGACCTGTTGCATCGCTTGACCACCAGTCAAAGCACCTAAACAGTTAACGTATGGCTCGTTGTTAACCAAGTTCCATAGTTTTTCAGCGCCACGACGAGCCAATGTGTGCTCGATTTGGAATGAGCCGCGTAGACGGACTACGTCAGCAGCTGTGTAACCACGCTTGATACCTTTCCAACGTGGGTTTGTATCCCAATCTTTTTGCAATGCATCGATTTCTTGTTGACGTGTTGACATGTTTCTCTCCCATTAAATTACAAAAATGTGTGCTCATAAGACATATTGATATCAATTTCTGTGTCTTATGTCTTATATAAGAGTTTATGTACTTGTGAACAAGATTGCAAGGATTAATTTGACTAGGACAAAGAATATATATCCCAATTAAATTAATAACTTAGGTGATAAATTTTGTATTGTGGAATGCTAAATCATCAGTTGCAATGAGATGCAACACTTAGCTTATTTACATAAATCTCTAGGAAAGTGGTCGATCAGCCACCAACACACCATCTTGATCAACATAAATCATGTCGCCTGGTTTGACTGTTGTTCCAGCCATATCGATGGTCAAGTCGCGCTCACCCACATTCCGTTTAACGCTTTTTTGCGGATGAACAGCCAAAGCATTGATGCCAACCTTTGCTTGGGCAAGCTCAAGGGTGTCACGCACGCAACCATTGACCAAAATTCCAGCCCAGTTATTTTTCTCGGCCAGAACACCTAAATTACCGCCAACCAAGGCACAACGCATGGAGCCACCACCATCAATGACCAATACCCTGCCCTGACCAGGCTCATCAAGAATCGTTCTAACCCAAGTATTGTCTTCAAAGACCTTAAGCGTCACCGCAGGACCTTTGAATTGAGATAAGCCACCATATGCTCGAAACACTGGGGCACAAACACGCAGCACTCCAGTAGCAATCAAATCTTCATTAGCATCACATAAATCAGTGGTGGCAAAACTCATCATTCTCTCCATAAAATATTTTTAGGCGTTTTTTAATTCTACAGAGCGATTATTTTCACCCACTCGATATGCAGTGAGCAAGGCCATCATTAGAAAAGCGGCAATCAATATAAAAACTCCGGGAACCATCTTCCAGTCCATCAATAAGCCAAACATCAATGGACCAATCGCAAGACCTGAATCAAGTCCTGAATAAACTGTACCAAAAACACGACCCGACGCTTCTTTAGGAGTTGCGGAACGGATCATCAAGTCTCTTGATGGTCCAGCGATACCCACAAAGAAACCCATCACGGTGAACAAACTCATCATGGTCGAACCTGAGACCACAGTCATGGCAATCAATACAGAAATTGAACTACCCAAAATGAAACCTACAGCAATGACTCTCTCTGGAAAGCGTGCACGAGTCGCAATAAAGCCGCCAAGGAACATGCCACCTGCACTCGCCAACATATAGGAAGAATATGCCGTGGTTGTTAATGAAATTGGTAAGTCATAGAGCAACTGCATGGCTGTAGGTGCGAAACTTTGTACGCCACTCAAAGCCAAAGCACTTAAAAAGAAAAAGCCCCAACACATCCACACCATGGGTAACTTCAAATAGTCAAAAGATAATGCCGATGAATTTTTTCTTGCTCTCTCTTCAGAATCACGCTGCTCCTGGGAACCCATCAATACATGACGTCTCCAGTAGAGAACAGCCAACATCACAAAGGCGATGGCTGACGCAACTAATAAAGCTTGGCGCCAACCTGAAAAAGTGGTCACGGCCACCAGTACAGCTGGCGAAGCTGCCCAACCAAGAGCGCCTGAAACTCCGTGCATTGAATATGCATGTGCGACTCGCTCTGCCGAAACTCGCCGATTGATCAATGTGTAATCTGCCGGATGAAATACACCATTACCAAGACCCGCTAAACAAGCGCCAAATAACAAACTCAAATAGCCTGATGCAAATGACAAGACCAAAGCTGAAACAGCCAAAGTTGCCACGCCGAAGAAAAGCACTTTCAAAGGACCTGAATGATCAACCCAAAAACCGGCAGCTGCTTGCATGATGGTTGAGACGATGAAGAACATGGTCATCAAGAATCCAAGCTCAGCATAACTGAGCCCAAATTCAACTTTCAACCATGGAAATAATGGCGCTAAGATTAGATGATAAAAATGGGAGGTGCCATGGGCCACACTGACAAGGCCAATAACCTCCGCGTCTCTGCGAATAGTCATTGGCCTATATTACTACTGATTGAATGAGGCTTCTATTTTTGTTAAAGCCTCAAGGCTTGATCAGTGAACCACCCTGTCAAACATGAATGCCCCATTCTTATCGACGTCAACTGGAACAATGGCTTTAGGGCCAAATTTACCTTCCAAAATCAGTCGCGCTACTGGGTTTTCAATATATTGTTGAATAGCTCTCTTTAATGGTCTTGCCCCAAAAACTGGGTCATAACCAGCTTCTGAGACACGTGCAAGAGCGGCATCGCTGACTTCTAACAACATATCCATTTTTGCTAAGCGATCACGCAAGCGTTGCAACTGAATCTTGGCAATCGCAGCAATGTTCTTTTGATCCAAGCCATGGAACACGACCATCTCATCAATACGATTTAAAAACTCAGGACGGAAGTGTTCCTTGACGTCACCCATCACAGCTTCTTTGAGCTTCTCTTGTGGTTGGCCACTCATTGATTGAATCATTTGTGAACCTAAATTGCTGGTCATTACGATCACTGTGTTTTTAAAGTCCACCGTGCGGCCTTGTCCATCAGTCATGCGACCATCATCCAAGACTTGCAACAAGACGTTGAATACATCAGGGTGAGCTTTTTCAACCTCATCCAACAAGATGACGCTATAAGGTTTACGGCGCACCAATTCTGTTAGGTACCCGCCCTCTTCATAACCAACATAACCAGGAGGAGCTCCAATCAAACGAGCCACACTGTGCTTTTCCATGAACTCACTCATATCAATGCGAATCAAGTGCTCATCACTGTCAAATAGGAACTCAGCAAGAGCTTTGCAAAGCTCTGTTTTACCAACGCCTGTTGGACCGAGGAATAAGAATGAACCATAAGGCTTACCTTCATCAGACAGACCGGCGCGTGAACGGCGGATGGCGTCCGAGACGGCTGAAATAGCCTCTTCTTGACCAACTACTCGGTTGTGCAAGTAATCTTCCATTTGTAATAACTTGTCACGCTCTCCTTGCATCATTTTTGATACAGGAATACCCGTGGCCCTTGAGACCACCTCAGCGATTTCCTCTGCCCCTACTTGAGTGCGCAACAATTTATGTTTAGAGGTAGAACCCTTGGCTTCAGCAACAGTGGCTGATTTCAATTTACCCTCTAGTTCAGGCAATTTGCCATACTGCAGTTCTGCAACTTTTTCTAATTTGCCATCGCGTTGTAATTTGACGATTTCAGACTTGACCTTATCAATCTCTTCTTTGATTGAAGCAGTTCCTTGAGCAGCGCCCTTTTCTGATTTCCAAATTTCTTCTAGGTCTGCGTACTCTTTGCCCAAACGTTTGATCTCTTCTTCAATCAGAGATAAACGCTTTTGTGAAGCTTCGTCTTTTTCCTTCTTGACTGCTTCGCGTTCAATTTTCAATTGAATCAAGCGACGATCCAATTTATCCATCACCTCTGGCTTTGAATCAATCTCCATTCTGATGCGTGATGCAGCCTCATCGATCAAATCAATTGCCTTATCCGGCAAGAATCGATCGGTGATGTAGCGATGAGACAGCTCTGCAGCAGCCACAATCGCTGGGTCCGTAATTTCTACACCATGATGTAGCTCGTATTTTTCCTGCAAGCCACGCAAAATGGCAATTGTGTCTTCAACACTGGGCTCACCAACCATGACTTTCTGAAAGCGACGCTCCAAAGCAGCATCTTTTTCAATGTACTTACGATACTCATCCAATGTGGTTGCGCCAATACAGTGCAACTCTCCACGCGCCAAAGCAGGCTTGAGCATATTGCCGGCATCCATGGCACCCTCTGATTTACCCGCACCCACCATGGTGTGTATTTCATCGATGAAAACAATCGTCTGCCCTTCATCTTTGGCGACATCATTCAAAACAGCTTTAAGACGCTCCTCAAACTCTCCACGGTATTTAGCACCGGCCAAGAGTAAGGCCATGTCCAATACCAATACACGTTTGTTTTTGAGAGTTTCAGGAACTTCACCATCAATGATTCTTTGAGCCAAGCCTTCAACAATGGCTGTTTTACCAACGCCTGGTTCACCAATCAACACTGGATTGTTTTTGGTACGGCGTTGCAAGATTTGAATCGCACGACGAATTTCATCATCACGACCGATCACTGGATCCAATTTACCCAAGCGTGCACGCTCAGTTAAATCGAGAGTGTATTTTTTTAAAGCTTCACGTTGATTTTCAGCATCAGCACTATTCACAGACTGTCCTCCACGAACTGCTTCAATAGCAGCCTCTAAAGTTTTACGGGTTATGCCAGCGGCTTTGATCGCTTTACCAAGGTCACCTTTATCGTCACTCAAGACCAATAAGAAAAGCTCTCCAGCGATGAAATCATCACCGCGCTTGGTCGCCTCTTTTTCTGTTAGATTCAAGTGAGCTGCCAAAGAACGGCCAATTTGCACGTCACCACCGGTGCCCTGCACTTGAGGTAACTTAGCAAGCAGGGCTTGAGCTGCCTTTTCCAAAGCAAGCGCATTGCCACCGGTACGATTAATCAATGATTTAGCAGTGCTATCAGATTGCTGAAGCATCGCTAAGAGGACATGTTCGGATTCGATGTATTGGTGATCAGCGTTCAAAGCCAAGCTTTGGGCTTCGCCCAGAGCTTCTTGGAATTTACTGGTTAATTTATCTAATCTCATGGATTTCTCCCATTATCTATGTCCAGTATGTGGGTATACATGGCTTTATTTCAAGTGATTTAGATCAAATAAATTGCTGGCTTTATCATAGGGGGATGTCATGGTGTTTATATCTCTTGGAATGTTCTGATGGAAGCTACTACGCTGGCATCACCAATGACCTGGAGAACCGTATCAACGCTCATAACAACGGCACAGGCGCCAAATATACTCGTGGCAGAGGCCCAGTCAAATTGATTGCCCAAAGGACCTTTGAAAACCGCTCTGAGGCTTCTAAGGCTGAAAACCAGATCAAAAAGCTCCCTAAAAACCTCAAACCTGGATTTTTTGTGTGAGCAACGAGAACCTAAAAGAAATCCAAGAAAAAATCGAGGAGTTTTACGAAGCGGTTCAAGCTCATTGGCCCGGCTTTAAGACTCGGCTTGGCCAAGAACAAATGTTTGCTCATATTGCGCAAACCTTGAGCCAAGCTAAAAGTTCGAAAGACGTCCGGGATGGGGAGAATATCCTTGTTGTTGAAGGCAAAACAGGCGTGGGTAAAACACTGGGTTATCTCATACCAGCCATTGTTTTTAGCAAACTACTGAATAAACGTGTGATCATCAGTACTGGCACTGTTGCCCTCCAAGAACAACTGATACAGAAAGATTTGCCTAATTTGGCAGATCTATCACCCATTCCTTTTGAATATGCCTTGGCCAAAGGCCGAAGTCGTTATGTCTGCAACATTCGTTTAGAACAAGTCAGCGGGAAAGCCAAACAAACAGCACTGTTTGAAGATGCTAATTGGGATGGCCCTCCTAAAGAAAAAGATAAAGATAGTTTTGCAGATGCGCTCCTGAGCTTGAATGATGGTTCATGGAATGGTGAAAAAGACAGCGCTCCCCCAGAGATCACCGATAGCATGTGGCCCAGAATTGCCGCAGAGAGAAGCTCATGCTTAGGCAGACATTGCCAACGCTTCAATGTCTGTCCTTATTTCAATGCCAGACGAGATCTGGTCAAAGCAGACGTGATCATTGCCAATCATGATTTGGTGATTTCAACAATTGCTTCAGGATCAAAGATACTTCCAGATCCATCAGAAACACTCTATGTCTTTGATGAAGCCCACAATCTCCCTCAAGTGGGCATCAAACACTTTGCCTCATCGGTAGGCTTGATTGCTAGCACGCGCTGGTTAGAGAAAATCATGGCAGCAGTTTTACGTGCAGATTCCTTACTACCAGACTCATCAGGCAAAGTCGTAGAAGAGGTTCATGCTTATGTTGAAGATTTGATCATGCACACCAAACAAATGATCAACTCATTGAGGTTGGCCAATTTTGTGACCCATGAGCAAGCTATTCATCGCTTTAAAAATGGTGAGTTGAGTCCTGAGTTCAGTAGTTATGCAGAAACCATTGGACCACTAGCGATTGCACTGAACAATCGAATCAGTAAAATTCTGCAACAACTGAATGATCAAAGAAACAATAGCATTGATAAAGATTCTTTCAGTCCTGCCATTTTAGAAATTGGCAGCTACCAATCAAAAACTGAAAATCTGTCAAATACTTGGCATTTGATGCAAGCCGATGCAAACCCTCCGATTGCTAAATGGGTGGAGTGGCAGGATTTAGGGTCTAGCTTTGATTTCAAGCTGCATGCCTCCCCCATCAGTGCGGCTCAAAATTTAGCTCAGACACTGTGGTCCACCAGTTCCGCAGCAGTTCTGACTTCAGCAACACTCAGAACCATGGGCGATTTTCAGTATTTCTTGGGGCAAACTGGTTTGAACTGGTTTCCAAAGACCAATACGCTTGAAGCTGAATCACCGTTCAACTATGAAGAGCAAGGCACCTTCATCGTCCCAGAAATGATCAATTGCCCCAGCGCGAATGCCCAAGGTCACACTGATGAGCTGTCAGAGGAAATCCCTAGGCAACTAAAGGATTTAAAGCATGGGGCTTTAGTTCTATTCACATCAAAAAAACAAATGAAACAGGTTCATGACGACTTGCCTGATGATTTTTTACAAGATGTCTTGATGCAAGGCGATATGCCTCGCAATAAATTAATCAGCCAGCATGAGTCACGCGTCAATGATGGACAGCGGAGTATTTTGTTTGGCATGCAAAGTTTTGGCGAAGGCTTGGATCTTCCAGGTAAATTATGTGAGACCGTGCTCATTACCAAGCTACCATTTGCACCACCCGACTCACCGGTGGAAGAAGCCAAATCAGAATGGCTAGAAAAGAATCAAGGCAATCCTTTTTATGAAATCAGTGTTCCCGCAGTAGCTTTGAAGTTGCAACAATGGGTGGGACGCGGCATCAGAACAGAAACTGATCATGCAACCATCATCGTTTTAGATAAACGACTAAAAACAAAACCTTATGGCAAAAAGATTTTGGCAGGCTTGCCGCCATTTAAACGCTTGATGTAGTTTGCTTGAGGATTTGCAAGAACTGCTATTACTGCCACTTCTTCAGAGCTTCATCATCGCTCAGGCGTGCATCCACCCAGCGAGCTCCTTCAGGGGTATCTTCTTTTTTCCAAAATGGCGCTAAAGTCTTGAGGTAGTCCATGACATATTCGCAGGCAGCAAAAGCTTCGCCCCGATGAGCACTGGTCACTGCCGTTAGGACGATTTGATCTTCGATGTTCAGTGGACCCACACGATGGATGATCAATACATCAAAAATATCCCAACGAGCCTTGGCTTTTTCAATGATTTCCTCAAGAGACTTTTCGGTCATGCCTGGGTAGTGCTCCAAAGTCATTGCAGCAACATCAGAACCATCATTGCGATCACGCACTGTGCCAACAAAAGTGGCGACCGCACCAACACGGGCATCACCAGCTCTTAATTGTTTGATCTCTTGCGAGAGATCAAAGTCTTCGGTTTGTATACGCACTGGCATATTTACCCGCCTGTCACTGGAGGGAAGAAAGCCACCTCCGCTTGATCAATCAAGGCCACATGACCATCAACCATTTGGTGATTCAAAGCCATGCGCACTGCTTTAACCTCAGCCAGCGCTTCAGCCCATGACTCTCCCCTGCCCATCAAATGCTGACGCAAATCGGTCAAAGTTTTAACCGACGCAGGAACATCCAGCTGTTCTTCTGATGTTTTCAGGGTCTCACGCAAAGAGGCGAAGAATTTAATTGTTATTTTCATAGTGATAGCTTAAATCATTCCTGAAAAAGGGATGTACTTCACCATATCACCTGGCTTGATAGCTTGTAATGGCGGGTTATCAACCAAACCATCAGCCCATGAAGCGCTGGTTAAAACACCTGAGCTTTGATTAGGAAACAAATCCAAGCCACCTTGCGCATTGATGCGCACACGCAAAAATTCATTGCGACGATCAGCCTTTGGCCAATCAAAATCTGCACGCATCATGATCACAGGAGTGTTCGAATGAGCTCTTCCTTGCAGTTTGGCAATGAATGGTCGTACAAATAAAAGGAATGTGACGAAACTAGATACTGGATTACCTGGCAGACCCATGAACCAAGTTTCTAAATGCTCAGCTCCATGCTTTTTGACAGCGCCAAATGCCAAAGGTTTACCTGGCTTGATCGCGATTTGCCACATGTCTAGACGACCTTCAGCAGTCACGGCTGGCTTGATATGATCCTCTTCTCCAACCGACACTCCACCAGAGGTGATGATCAAATCATGATCTTTGCTGGCACGTCGCAAAGCATCTCGAGTAGCTTCCAGAGTATCTGGCACGATGCCCAAGTCAGTTGCTTCACAACCAAGTGAACGAATGCAGGCCAATAAGGTATCTCTGTTGGAGTTATAAATAGCTCCAGGCTTCAGTGGCTGACCTGGCAGAGTCAATTCATCGCCAGTAAAAAAAGCAGCCACTTTGATCTTTTTAATGACTGGTAATCGGTCATATCCAGCAGAGGCAGCGACACCCAACTCTTGAGCTCTGAGATAAGTACCTTTACTTAAAGCCACACCCCCTGCTTTTAGATCTTCACCTTGTAGACGGATCCATTGACCTGGCTTGGGTACTTCTTGGATCGTGACCATGTCACCGTTCACCACGCAGTCTTCCTGCATCACCACCGCATCGGCACCAGCTGGGATGGTCGCACCAGTGAAAATTCTGGCAATCGTGCCAGATGTGAGCTCAGTTCCAACATGCCCCGCTGGAATACGCTGAGAAACCACAAAACTTTTTCCCGCTGCCTGAACATCCGCCACACGAACGGCATAACCATCCATCTGGGTGTTATTCATAGGAGGCACATCAACTTGACTCAGTATGTCATTGGCGAGAACTCTGCCCAAAGCATCTTGAGTGCTGACCATTTCAATTTCAGCCTTAGGCATTGCCTGAGCCAATAGATGCTCAAGGGCCTCTGCTGCTGTTTTCATGGGGGGTTTGTTCACGGCTTGCGACATGGTCTTAGTCTAATGGTTTTAGACTTATTTTGCTAAAACACCAGTGATTGAAAGGACTTGCTGAGCGACCTGCTCAATATCATTCAAATCAAGCGCTGGGATATCTCTCGTCAGATCTGGCTTGTGCACAGCATCGATACCGCCTGGGTAAGCAATCGCTTTAATGAAAAGATCTTGATTGGCTCTCACAGGATTGGCTACGCACTCATCGTGTTCAAAACGCCATAACTCAATTTTTGGAATGTTGGCGTCTTTGAAACCCTCAACGATGACCAAGTCACATGGGGATAACTTACTTAACTGCTCCTCAATGGTCGGCTCTGAAGATTGTCTTAACTCATGCATTAAGACCCAGCGCTGATCGGACACCATCAGAACCTCTGAGGCACCCGCCTCTCTATGACGATAAGAGTCCTTGCCAGGTTTATCAATATCAAAGTGATGATGGGTGTGTTTGATGACTGAAATTTTGTAAGATCTTTCAGTCAAGTAGGTGATCAATTGCTCGATCAAGGTCGTTTTGCCAGTCCCTGAGTAAGCAACAAATCCAATGACCGGTATAGAACTCTTGGTCATCGTTGGAGGATTTTGTTGACTCTGAACCTGACTCATCAATCACAAACCCGTGTGGGCAGCAACGAAGTCTTTCACTTGATGAACATCCGCAGGCATATCAACCACGCGTTGCGGCTTGTTTTCTATACCAATGAATGACGCAGGACGATCAGGCGTTCGACCAATGGCTTCTTCGATGGTCTCTGCAAATTTAATTGGCAATGCTGTCTCTAAGACCAACATCGGAACATTGCTTTGCAGGTTTTCACGAGCAACTTTGACACCATCCGCTGTGTGCGTATCAATCAATACGCTGTACTTAGCATGGATATCTCTGATTGTTTCCAGACGATTGAGATGCGTGCTCTTACCTGAAACAAAACCATATTGAGCGATGTTTTTATAGGCAGGGTCTTGTGATAAATCAAA
>JACCDQ011849502.1_pt1 | contig 10945 bp, 9 predicted proteins | sample 7446031 | NCBI WGS metagenome assembly JACCDQ01 (sample SAMN15323442, study PRJNA562643) | freshwater metagenome | isolation source: river surface water | place: USA:Blue River Watershed | collected 2017-08-17
CACTAAGAATTTTTTACTTGTAAATCCAGTTACTGAAATCTCCGTTTCACCCCCTTCTCTTCCATATTTAATTGAGTTTACAATTAAATTGATAATCACTTGTTGCAATTTATCTTTGTCGGCGGCCACCCACATGGGTTTATTATTATGTTCAATTACAAGTGTGATGTTCTTTTTATTGGCTTTCATTTCCAACATGTCTACCACACTTTGAATCAAGTTGACAACATCAAATTCGGAAATTTCTAAATTCAACTCGCCCGATTCCAGTTTACTAATCATATCTAAATCTTCTACGATATAGATTAATCGTTCAACTCCTTTTTCAGCGCGATCCAAATACTTTTTTAGAATTGTTTTATCCGAAAAAGCGCCATCAGTAAGTGTAGACAAATATCCTTGAACCGTAAATAATGGTGTTTTTAATTCGTGTGAAACATTACCCAAAAATTCTCTACGGTATTGCTCTCTTACTTGCAACATTTCAATCTCCAATTTTTTATCCGAGGCAAATTTCTTTACTTTTCTTGATAGCGTTTCCATATCGGTTGCTATAGGTTGACTTCCCATAGTAGATGATTCTAGTATTGCAACGTCATCATAAATTTGTTTAATCCTTCTGTAAATAAAACGTTCGATTCGGTATTGCAAAACCAAAAAAGAAAAAACAAATACGACAGTAAAATAGATCAAACCGTAAATAAGAACCGCATTTTTATCTTGCTGCAAGGTAAATCGCATTAAAATCATTCCCAAAAGTGTGGTAAACAAACTTATTAAGAAAGATGATTTAAGTGCAAATTGATAATTTTTCTTGAAACTTTTTTTAACGGCCATAACTGTATAAAATAAAAAAACAACGCAATAAATGCGTTGTCTAAAGTACTACTTTTTTTAAAAAGTGATTACACTTCTAATTTGTAACCAACTCCTTTGATAGTTTTGAAATAATCATCTCCTATTTTTTCTCTTAACTTTCTGATGTGAACGTCGATTGTTCTTCCTCCTACAATTACATCGTTCCCCCAAATTGTATCTAAAATTTCTTCTCTTTTAAATACTTTACCAGGTTTAGAGGCTAATAAATAGAACAATTCAAATTCTTTTCTTGGTAATGATATTTCGATTCCATCTTTAATAATAATATATTCTTCACGATTGATTTCGATACCGCCAACACTTAAGGTCCCTACGTTTTTTTGTTGATCATTAAAACGTCGTAACAAAGCATTTACCTTACTTACCAATAATTTTGGCTTGATCGGTTTACTAATATAGTCATCAGCACCTGCGTCAAAACCAGCCACTTGGGTGTAATCTTCATTACGAGCCGTTAGAAAGGTAATAATTACATTAGGCAATTCAGGCAATTTTCTAATAATTTCACAAGCCTCAATCCCATCCATTTCAGGCATCATGACATCCATAATAATTAAATCTGGCAACTCTGATTTAGCTTTAGCAACGGCTTCTTTTCCATTAGAAGCAGTACTAATTTGATATCCTTCTTGAGATAAATTATACCCCACAATCTCTAAAATATCTGGTTCATCATCGACCAATAAGATTTTAGCTTTATTCTTTGCCATAGTTTCTTTTATTTGAATCTAAGTTATACTTATTTAGATTAACAAGTTGTAAATATATAGAAATTTACACACCGAAAATCGAGTTAACCTAAATTTAATCTAGTAACAATTTGGTAATATTAAGTTATTGAAAATATAACAAAGTGATAACCTCGAAACAACATTGCCGCGGTTAATTTGCAGGAAAATTAAAACTATTAAAATGAAATTAAAATTTGTATTAATTACATTATTTATTTGTGCAATTAGTTTCGCACAAACCAAAGGTACAGTTACAGGTACGCTTTTAGACAAAGAATCAAAAAACCAACCCCTTCCTTTTGCCAATGTGCTTATTAAAGGAACAACCATCGGAGTAAATACTGACATCGATGGAAAATACAGCATTAATCTTGCTGCTGGTAACTATACTATTCAATTTAGCTTTGTAGGTTATGAAAACATTGAAATGCCAATCACTGTAAAAGCGAATGAAACACTTGTTATTAATAAAACTTTAGGCTCTGGCAACTACACTTTAAAAGATGTTGTGGTTAAAGCGAAAGCAAATAGAGAAAAAGCCACAGCTTTACTTTTAGATCAAAAAAATGCAGCAGCAATAAAACAAAGTATTGGTGCACAAGAGCTTTCTGCAAAGGGTATTAGTGACGTTGAAGAAGGATTAACAAAGATCACTGGTATTTCTAAAGTTGAATCAAAAGGGTTATTTATTAGAGGCTTAGAGGATCGATACAATAATTTACTTTTAAATAACTTAGCGGTACCGTCTAACAGTCCATTTAAAAAGATAATTCCATTAGATCAATTCCCAACAGATGTTGTTGGATTTATGGATGTTTACAAAACATTTAATGCTAATCTATATGGTGATTTCGCAGGAGCTACTATTGACGTAACAACTTCTCAACCAACCGAAAGTCAAACTAAAATATCATTTGGAACAGGTTTTACAACTAATAATAACTTAAGTGATTTTTTAATTTCAAGTGATGCAACTAATACAAATAGCTTCTTTGGATTTGGAGGTCAGGAAAGAACAATGCCTGCAGCTTATGGAACTAAACCATCAGCTAGAATAAGTAATGATTATCAATCTACTTGGAATGTAACCAAAAAACAAGCTCCTTTAAATACAAGTTTTGGAGTTAGCCATACAGATAAGTTCGAAATTGGTGACAATAAATTATATTACAATTTCGCTACTAATTTTGACAATAAATACCAAATTAGAGAAGGTGTTGATAGAACTTTTTCTCAAGGACAAGGTATTTACGATAACAATTTAAATAGAGTTCAATACAAATTTTCAACTCAATCTTCTGTATTATTTGGATTGCAATATAAATCAAGTCGTTTAAATTTATTTACTAATAATTTATATTTAAAATCAACCGAAAATAGTATACAAGATCAATTGGGTTATACTAGAACTGCAATTCAAAATCCAAATGAGTTTATCCGTTTGAACCAGTATGAAGAGTCACAATATTTCTCAAACCAATTGTTTGGAAATTATAAAATCACTGCAGATGACAAACATTCTGTAAACGGAGGTATATCTTACACTAGAACTAATTACAATCAACCAGATAGAAAATTTGTTACTGGTAGAAAAATTAGTGAAACTCAAGTTGAAACTCAATATGGTGCTAACAATTTAATTCGTCAATTTTTCAACATTGACAATAATTTCCATTTATCAGGAAAACTAGAATACAACTTGAAATTTGGTAAAAACGAAGACAAACAAAATAAATTGTCTATTGGATACAATGGTTTTGCTGAATTTATGATTTCTAAATTTAGATTTGCCTTTGGTAAACCAAACGGAGCTTCTATCCCAACTATTGTGAATATTAATGAATTAGAGTCAACTATTCAAAGTGATGTAGCGAATAATAGATTGTTTTTTCAAGAAGAATCTTCAAGTGAATACAAAACAAAAGTTTTTCAAAGAGCTGATGGGGTTTACACGAATTTATTGCTTCATTTAAATGATAAATTAGAAATTAACACTGGACTTAGAGCAGAAAATACAATTCGTGAATACAAATTCAGAACGATTTCTGATCCAATCTCAAGCCCATACAGAAAAAAGACAGTTGAAAAATTATATATTTTACCCTCTTTAAATGTTAAATATGTAGCTTCAGAAAAAAGTAATATTCGTTTTACAGCTTCAAAAACGTATACTAAACCAGTTCTTTTTGAAAGTCTTGATATTAACTTAATTAATGCTGATGGAACAACTGAAAGAGGAAATTCAGACCTAATTAACAGTGAAAATTATAATGCTGATTTTAAATTTGAAATTTTCCCAACTAGCAAAGAATTATTTGCTGCTACAGTATTTGCCAAATATATTGACAATCCGATTGAAAGAACAATACAATCTAGCGCAACAGGTAGTGGACAAACAATAACTTACTTTAACAATAAAAGTGCACAATTATTTGGTGCAGAATTTGAGTTCTTAGTTCAATTATCACGTATTAATGATAATTTGAAAGGATTCGCATTCGGATTTAATACCTCATTAATGTTTACAGAAGCAACAGTAAATAAAAATAGAAGTGGGTATTTTGATACTTTTGAAAAGAGAAAATTACAAGGAGCCTCTGATTGGTTAGTAAATTCAGACATTAAATATGAATTTAATTCAGGGGATTCATGGAAAAATACAGCTTCATTAGTATACAGTGTTTATGGAGAACGAATTTTTGCAGTTGGAATTGCTGGATACGATCATATCTATGAAAAACCATTTCATAAATTAGATTTAGTTTGGAGTAGTGTTATCAATAAAAAATGGAATTTTAAATTCTCAGTAGATAATATACTAGATCCTATTTACAAAAGAGAGTTAGGAACCAACAATAAGATATCTATTGACGAAGCATCTTACTTGCTTCAATCATACCAAAGAGGAATTGGGTTTTCAACTAACTTGAGTTATTCTTTCTAAACAAATTAAGAGCAGTTAATCACTGCTCTTTTTTGTTTACAATTAAGTAACATTCAGGAAACTATTAATTATTCAACGACTAACAATTTTATAACAATTACTATACATTAATAAAATACAAGTCAAATACATTTGCCTTAATAATTTAAATAAACAAATTAAACAATGAAAAAATTAATTTTAAGCTTATCAATTTTAGCTTTAACTTTTACAGGATGTTCAACAACTGATGATGAAGACACAACTCAAACACCAGTAGTTGGAGAATTAACAGGTTCTATCACTTCAAATAGAACAATTGCTTTTGGAAATTACACATTAAAAGGAATTGTAACTATTGAATCTGGAGTTACTGTAACTTTTGACGCAGGGTCAACTATTACTGCAAATGCAGCTGATGGTGTAGATGCACTAGTAGTTAAAAATGGTGGTAAATTAATAATGAATGGCACAGCTACTCAACCAATCGTATTAACTGAACCTTCAGCAACACCAGGGGCTTGGGGTGGAATAATTATGTATGGTGATGCACCAATAAATGGAGCAGGAGCCGTAACTACTAAAACATCAGAAGATGGTTTGAACTTAACTTATGGTGGTACTAATGCTACCCATAACGGAGGTACTTTACGTTATGTTAGAGTTGAATATGCTGGAAAAAAGATTACAGATGGTACAAGTGAAATGAATGGATTTTCATTTTATTCTGTAGGTTCCGGAACTGTTTTAGAGAATTTAGTGTCTTATAAAGGTGCTGATGATGGTTACGAATTTTATGGTGGAACTGTAAGCGCTAAAAATTTAATTTCATACGGAAATTTTGATGATTCTTTTGACTGGCAAGACGGTTGGAAAGGTGAAAACAACACCAATTGGTACGCTTACCAAGTGACAACAGGAAACTTTGGAATGGAAATCGAAGCTTCAAATAATAACAATGCTTACTACCCAGTAGTTTCTAATATTACTTTAAAAAGAGCCGCTGGAACAGTTACAGAAGGAGGTTCATCTGCAGCTGAATACGATGCAATCCAGTTTAAAAAACACGGGAATGGTCATTTTTCAAATATTGTGATTTCTGGTTATACTACAACAGGAGCAACAGCAGTTCGTATACAAGATGCTAATGCTAACACACAAGTAAATGAGGGTAAAATTAAATTGACTTCGGTTAAAATTAATGACAATACAACTCAATTTGCTACAGTAGGTACAATAACAGTTAATTTCCCTACAGCTAACTATACTCTTAGCTCTTCAGCAACTGGTGCTAGTTTAACTGCAGGTGCTTGGGCAACAGTAAATGGTGTGAATTTAATTCAATAGGTTCTTCCATAAATTAAAAAACCCCTGTTAGGAATACCTAACAGGGGTTTTTCTATTAATCTACTACAAGATTAATTTAAAGCAACTGTTCCTTTGCTCCATTTTTTAACTGATAAAATACTGTCTTTAGAGAAATCAACTTCAGAAAGTCCTTCATTGTTCCAGAAAAACCAGTTACCTACTTTTTCACCTTTTGCATATTCAGCAATAGCAATCTTTACACCATTCTCATTGTAAGAAACCCATTTTCCTTCTAATTTACCATCAGCAAAAAATCCTTCTTGTTGGATTTCTCCGTTTTCGTGATAATATGTTGCTTTAACTAAACCGTTTACTTCTTCTAATTTAGGCTCTCTATTTTGTGCAAAAGTTACACTAGATACTACTAACACTGCGATCATCATAATTTTTTTCATTTTGTTAGGTTTTAATTGTTAATAATTCGATAACAAATATAGACATTAATTTACATCCACCAAACATTTACTTAACAATTTGGTAACATTGGAAAACAAATCTATACGGTTTTTAATCGAATTAGTAGTTAAGTGTTTGATTTATAATTGTTTGCAATGTTAAATTAATTTTAAAAAAAATACATTTTTTTTGACCAAACGATTTTTTATCCATTTTAGTATTTCTGTAGAAAAAAATAGTACTTTTATACTGTTACTATCAGAACATGAAGAAGTTAAATTGCATCCCTTTTCTGTTTTTGCTGTTAATTGTTTCTAGCGCTAAGGCACAAGACGTTAAGCAGCAATCGAAAATACAAGAGTCAACCATTGAAGGTTTGAGCTTGTATCCTAATCCTATAACTAATGGGAAAGTGTACATTGCAACAAAAAATGATTCAGAAAAAGAAATCCAAATTTTTGATGTTTTAGGCAAAAAAGTGTTTTATACTCAATTAAATACTAGAGAATTAAACATCTCGTCTCTTTCTCCTGGCGTATACATAATCAAAATAAGGGAGGAAGAAAGCACTGCCACACGAAAATTGATCATACGTTAATTTATCGTTATCTATTTTCAACCTTCTGAATACAATTAGGTTACAATTGTAATGATTTCATAATCTTCGGTAAACACCTCAATAACACTCTCTTTTTATTTTCGTAAAAACATTTTATGAAAAAGAAAAGAAAACTCCCTTTAGTAGTTTTAAGCGATATACATTTAGGTACTTATGGCTGTCATGCAAATGAATTGGTTTCGTACTTAAAATCCATTCAGCCCGAAATGTTAGTCCTAAACGGCGACATTATTGATATTTGGAATTTCTCCAAAAGCTACTTTCCTGGATCTCATATGAATGTATTGCGACAAATATTAAAAATGTCCAATCAGGAAACCAAAGTAGTTTACATAACCGGTAACCATGACGAAGCACTCCGTAAATACTCAGATACTAATCTGGGTAATATTGAATTGGTAGACAAGCTTATCTTAGAACTCGACGAAAAGAAAATTTGGATCTTTCATGGAGATGTGTTTGATTCGTCTACAAGAGGTTATGCCAAAATTATTGCGAAATTAGGAGGCAAAGGGTACGATTTGTTAATCTTGATTAACACCTTTTTAAATTGGCTCTTAGTATTAGTAGGGAAAGAAAAAAGAAGTTTCTCCAAAAAAATTAAAGATAGTGTAAAAAAAGCAGTGGCTTTCATCTCCAATTTTGAAACTACTGCCGCTGAAATCGCCATAGAGAAAAAATACGACTATGTAATTTGCGGTCATATCCACAAACCACAAATGAAAGAAGTATCCAATGAACATGGAAAAGTAATGTATTTAAACAGTGGTGACTGGGTAGAGAATTTAACTGCTTTAGAATACAATAAAAAGAAATGGCGTCTTTATCATTATCAAAAAATAGATTATACCAATCAAACGGAGTCTATTGAGGATGCCATAATTAACGATATTGTAAGTAAAATTTTAGCTTAAGCCAAATGAAAATATTTTACGCCATACAAGCTACTGGAAATGGTCATATCAGTCGCGCGATGCAATTGTATCCTTATTTACAAAAATTTGGAGAAGTAGATTTCTTTATGAGTGGCAGTAATGCTAGTCTAACAATTGATTTACCTGTAAAATTTAAAAGTGCGGGTTGTAGTCTATTTTATAGTACTTGCGGTGGCTTGGACTATTGGAAAATTGCCAAAAATGTTCGCCCTTTGCAAATGTTTAAAGAAGCAAAAGCATTACCATTACAAGAATACGATGTAATTATCAATGACTTTGATTCGATTACTTCCTTGGCGTGCAAATTGCAAAAGGTACATTCTGTACAATTGGGTCACCAAGCTAGTTTTGTATCGAAAAATACCCCAAGACCTGACAAGAAAAGCATAATGGGCGAAACGATTTTAAAACATTATGCCTCAGCACCCAAAAATATTGGATTGCATTTTGAAAAATACGATTCGTTTATTGTTCCTCCTATCATTAAAGAAGAGATTCAACAGGCGAATCCCAAAGATTTAGGTCATATATCGGTGTATTTGCCTTCGTTTGATATATCCTGTTTGGAAAAAGCGTTTCGAAATATTCCTAATCAAGAATTTCATTGGTTTTTGGGGAACATAAAAACAAAAGAAAAAATTGGAAACATTACCTATTATCCAGTAAACCAAGCTGATTTTAATGAAAGTTTAATCAATTGTCACGGAATAATTACTGGTGGTGGGTTTGAAACTCCAGCAGAGGCATTGTTTCTAAGAAAAAAAATACTAAGCATCCCGATTCAAAACCACTACGAACAAGAATGTAATGCTGCGGCATTGAAGAAAATGGGCGTACCTGTGGTTTATGAAGTCGGTGATGACTTTGATACCATCATCGAAAACTGGCTGGCAAAAGACACACCAATGCCTTTAATTCAAGCCAATGACATTAATGCTACGTTACAGTATTTGTTTGACACCTATAAAGAATAAGAAGAAGCTCCTGAATTGGAGCTTTTTTTAACTCCGTTTCTTTTCCCATTTATTTCAATTACTTTTGTGAAAAAACAATTCTTGATTTCAACTCACGATATATTCACTATAAGTAATCAAAAGCAATTTGACAAAATGGCTTTGAAAGTTTTTCGTTTACAATACGAGAATAATTTGGTGTATCGTGAATTTTGCGATTTCTTAAAGACCGATGTCCAAAAGGTAAAAACCATCCAACAGATTCCTTTTTTACCCATTCAGTTTTTTAAAAGCCACTCCGTAGTTTCAAATTCCAATCCTATCCAAACTATTTTCACAAGCAGTGGAACGACCGGAATGGTTACGAGCAAACATTTAGTTACTGATGTCAGTATTTATGAAGAAAGCTACCGCAAAGGATTTTCGCAATTCTATGGCAACATTGAAGATTATGTAGTATTGGCTTTGCTTCCCTCCTATTTAGAACGAGAAGGTTCCTCATTAATCCATATGGTGGATGATTTAATTCAACTATCCAATCATCCTGAAAGTGGATTTTACTTGCATAATTACGATGAACTTATTGAAAAAATAATTCAGTTGGACCAATCAGGCCAAAATGTGATTCTAATCGGCGTCACATATGCTTTACTTGATTTAATCGAAAAACAGTCTTTCCAGTTAGAAAATACTATTATTATGGAAACGGGTGGTATGAAAGGCAAACGCAAGGAGATGATTCGTGAAGAATTGCACCAACAACTTTGTAATGGCTTTGGAGTGAAATCCATCCATTCGGAATATGGAATGACAGAATTACTGTCGCAAGCCTATTCTTTAGGTGATGGAATTTTTGAATGCCCTTCCTGGATGCAAATTAGTATTCGCGACACCGAAGATGCTTTATCCTACGTTAGAGAGGGAAAAACAGGTGGGATCAATGTAATTGACTTGGCCAATATCAATTCCTGTTCGTTTATTGCTACACAAGATTTGGGCAAAAAATATAGTAACGGTAGTTTTGGAGTATTAGGTCGATTTGACCATTCTGATATTCGAGGATGTAATTTAATGGTCGTTTAAAAAGTATACACAAGACCAATACCCAACATTTGTTTTAATTGAAGTTTTGGACCTACCGTAATCTGACTGCCATTTACTTCTTCTTTAGCCTTAATATCATCGTCGTATATAATTCGCGCACCAATATTAGCCCTTACATATTGATTGACGACTAGATCTAGCATAAAATCATAATCAATATCAATGTTCCCAAAGTTATTAATGTAATCGGAGTACAGGACCAATCTATTAACTAATATGACATTCTTAACTATATCTTTTTTATAATAACTGGTGAATAAAAACCCCAATTCTGTTTTTGATCTTTTACCATTGATAATCATATTTCCGTTAGCATCGTACTGTGCTTTGGTAACCCCAAAAGCTCCTTGATTGGCCAGTCGCTGGTCTAATACCAAAGTGTTTTTGAACGTAAACGGAGAAATATAAAACACTCTATGCTTTGATTTACTCGCATTTTCAGCACCTACACCCAGAAAAAAATACGCAGGAGCAAACAATCTAGAAATCGCTTTGTCCGTATTTGGATACGCATATCCATTAGTAAATTGAGTGTTAAAATTAAATTTAGCCGAATGATACCAATTGGTAATCGTATCTTTTCTATAACCAAAAGTCGAGTTGATTTGAATGGCATCGTCTGTCTTTCGCATCTCAAAACCATCTTGTTTGTTTAGACCATAACGAATGGATAAATCGTTGACCCATTTTTGATTTCCTTTGGCATAAATTCTGGAGAAATCCCCTTTCAACAAACCCGAAATAGCACTATTCCCTCCGGCACTCCAGTTCACAAATGCAATTTCTGAAATATCAAATCCTACTCTATTTTTTTTGGTCCAATGCGAGGTCGTATCGGGTATTTTGGCATCAATTACTTCTTGAGCAAAGATCGAAACCGAAAAAAGAAATAGAAAAAAAGAAAATCCTAACCTCATTATACTTTGTTTATATCTTTAATTGTTGAGCAGTTCTTGAAAAAAACTTTGCAAACTACTAACGTCAATTTTACAATATTGTTGTAATTCCAAAATGGTTCCTTGTTCAATAAATTCATC
>JACCDQ010537926.1_pt1 | contig 10943 bp, 11 predicted proteins | sample 7446031 | NCBI WGS metagenome assembly JACCDQ01 (sample SAMN15323442, study PRJNA562643) | freshwater metagenome | isolation source: river surface water | place: USA:Blue River Watershed | collected 2017-08-17
GACTAGGTCCTTGATCACAGCGGGTACCTCGGATTACTTCCAGATATTGAACGGCGACTGGATCCACAGACCCACCACGACGAGCCACACCAGGGTGACCGGAATGAAGATCTTCCAGCCCAGACGCATGATCTGGTCATAGCGGAAGCGCGGGAAAGTGGCGCGAATCCAGATGAACATGGAGACGACCACGAAAGTCTTGATGCCCAGCCAGATCCAGCCCGGGATGAAGGACAGGGCCGCCACCGGCGAGTCCCAGCCACCCAAGAACATGATCACGGCCAGGATGGACACCAGCCACATGCTGGCGTATTCGGCCAGGAAGAAGATGGCAAAGCCCATGCCCGAGTATTCGACCATGTGGCCGGCCACGATTTCGGCTTCGCCTTCAACCACGTCAAAGGGGTGGCGGTTGGTTTCGGCCACGCCCGAGATCAGGTAGACCATGAACATGGGCAGCAACGGCAGCCAGTTCCAGGACAGGAAGTTCAGGCCCATGTCGGCGAACTGGCCCTTTTGCTGGACCTGCACGATCTCGGTCAGGTTCATGCCGCCGGACACCATGACCACCACCAGGAAACAGAAGCCCATGGCGATTTCGTAGCTCACCATCTGGGCCGACGCGCGCAGCGCGCCCAGGAAAGCGTACTTGGAGTTCGACGCCCAGCCGGCGATGATCACGCCGTACACCTCGATCGAGGTGATGGCCATGACGAGCAGCAAACCGGTGTTGAGGTTGGTCAGCGCGACTTCAGGGCCGAAAGGGATCGCCACCCAAGCGGCCAGGGCCGGCATGATGGCCATGATCGGGCCCAGGCGGAACAGGCCCATGCTGGCGGCACTGGGGTTGATCAGTTCCTTGGTCAGCAGCTTGAGCGCGTCGGCGATCGGCTGCAGCAGACCAAACGGACCCACGCGGTTGGGCCCCATGCGCACCTGCATGAAGCCCAGCAGCTTGCGCTCCCAGAGGGTGAGGTAAGCCACGGCACCCATCAGCGGAGCCAGCACGGCCACGATCTTGAGCAGGATCCAGAGCACGGGCCACGCCATCGTGGTCCACCAGGCATCGGCCAGAAGGTTCAGGCCGCCGTTGTACAGCGCGTCGATCATGCGGCCTCCTTGGCGTCAGCCGTGAGTTGCAGCGACGGTGCACGGCGCACGGTGCCGTCGAGTTGGTAGATGGCAGCCACAGCAGGCTCGCTGACGGTGCTGCCCAGACGCACATCGGCGCGGATGGCGTTGGACAGCTGGAGCGGTTGGGCTGTGACTTTGGCCAGCACGTCCTGCGAAGTTTCGAAATTGAAACCCGGCACGTCGAGCAGGTTACCCAGCACGCGCAACACCTTCCAGGCCGGACGGGTCTCGCCGCGGGGCTTGACCACGGCGTGGAAGCTCTGCAAGCGACCTTCGGCGTTGACGAAGCTGCCCGAAGTCTCGGTGAACGGCGCGATGGGCAGCAGCACATCGCTGAAAGCCATGTTGGCCTTGAACGGGCTGAGCGTGACGACCATCTCGGCCTTGTCCAGCGCAGCCACGGCGGCAGCGCCAGCAGCGGTGTCGAACTCGGGCTCGGTGTTCAGCAGGATCACGGCCTTGAGGCTGCCGTCCAGCATCTGTGCGGCGTTCTTGCCACCGGTCTGCGGCTGGGCCTTGGCCCACTGCGCGCCGACGGTGTTGGCCGCTTCGGTCAGGTAGCCGACGCGGGCGCCGGTCTGTTCGCCGATCCAGTTGGCCAGGGCCAGCAGGCTCGATGCGTTGGCATGGTGCGCAGCACCGTTGCCCAGCAGCACGCCCTTGCGATCGCCGCCCAGCAGGGACTTGGCGATGGCCTGGGCCTGCGCGTTGGCGTTACCCGCTGCTGGAGCAGCAACGCCCTTCTCTGCGGCAATCGCAGCGGCCACATCGGCCAGGGCTTGTGCCCAGCCCGAAGCGTCGGTCACCACGTTGTTGGCCAGCGGCATGGCCCAAGCTTGGGCTTTTTGTGCTGCCGAAGCAATGGCATGGACTTGCGCGCCATGGCGTGCAGCCTGGCGGATGCGCTGTGCAAACAGCGGATGGTCCTTGCGCAGGTTGGAACCCACGACCAGGACGCGCTGCAGCGTGGACAGCGAAGCAATGCTGGTGCCCAGCCACTGGACACCCTCGCCTGCCACAAATTCGGCGCGACGCAGGCGCGCGTCGACGTTGTCCGAGCCCAAGCCGCGCAGCAGGCTGCCGGCCAGGTAGGCTTCTTCGACGGTGCTGTGCGGGCTCACCAGCGCGCCGATGCTGGCGGCACCGTGGTCACGCTGGATGTTTTTCAGGCCGTTGGCCACGTATTCGAGCGCGGTCTGCCAGTCGACTTCCTTCCACTGGCCGCCCTGCTTGAGCATGGGCTGGGTCAGGCGCTCTTCGCCGTTGAGGGCTTCGTAGGAGAAACGCTCGCGGTCGGCGATCCAGCACTCGTTGACCTCTTCATTTTCAAGAGGCACCACGCGCATGACCTGGTTGTTCTTGACCTGCACGATCAGGTTGGCGCCCGAAGAGTCGTGGGCGGCCACCGACTTGCGGCGCGAGAGTTCCCAGGTGCGGGCGCTGTAGCGGAAAGGCTTGCTGGTGAGCGCACCCACCGGGCAAATGTCGATCATGTTGCCCGACAGCTCAGAGTCCACGGTGGAGCCCAGGAAGGTCTCGATCTCGGAATGCTCACCGCGGTTGGACATGCCCAGTTCCATCTGGCCAGCGATTTCCTGACCGAAACGGACGCAGCGCGTGCACTGGATGCAGCGGCTCATCTCTTCCATGGAGATCAGCGGACCGACTTCCTTGTGAAAGACCACGCGCTTTTCTTCTTCGTAGCGCGACTTAGTGCCGCCGTAGCCCACCGCCAGATCCTGGAGCTGGCACTCACCGCCCTGGTCGCAGATCGGGCAGTCCAGCGGGTGGTTGATCAGCAGGAATTCCATCACCGACTTCTGGGCCGAGACGGCCTTGTCGGAGCGGCTGCGCACGATCATGCCCTGCGTCACCGGTGTGGCGCAGGCAGGCATGGGCTTGGGGGCTTTTTCCACGTCCACCAGGCACATGCGGCAGTTGGCGGCAATGGAAAGTTTCTTGTGGTAGCAGAAGTGCGGAATGTAGGTACCGGCTTTTTCGGCGGCATGCATCACCATGCTGCCTTCAGCCACTTCCACCTTCTTGCCGTCGAGTTCGATTTCAACCATGGGTTTCACCGTTTACGCATAAGCACCGACCACACAGGTCTTGTGCTCGATGTGGTGTTCAAATTCATGACGGTAGTGCTTGAGCATGCCGCGCACCGGCATGGCCGCGGCATCGCCCAGCGCACAGATCGTGCGGCCCATGATGTTGCCGGCCACGCTGTCGAGCAGGTCCATGTCCGAGGCACGACCCTGACCGTTTTCGATGCGGTCGACCACGCGCGAGAGCCAGCCCGTGCCTTCACGGCAAGGCGTGCACTGCCCGCAGGACTCGTGGGCATAGAAGTAGGACAGGCGCTGCAGGCTCTTGACCATGCAACGGGTGTCGTCCATCACGATCACGGCACCCGAACCCAGCATGGACCCGCCCTCTTTGGCGATGCTGTCGTAGTCCATCGTCAGCGTCATCATCAGGTCAGCGGGGATGACCGGCGAAGAGGAGCCACCAGGGATCACGGCCTTGAGCTTGCGCCCACCGCGCACGCCACCGGCAAGCTCCAGCAGCTTGGCAAACGGCGTGCCCATCGGGATTTCGTAGTTGCCAGGGCGCTCCACATCACCGCTGACCGAGAAGATCTTGGTGCCGCCGTTGTTGGGCTTGCCGCACTCGAGGTAGGCCTGGCCCCCGTTGCGGATGATCCAGGGCACCGCCGCGAAGGTCTCGGTGTTGTTGATGGTGGTCGGCTTGCCGTACAGGCCAAAACTGGCCGGGAACGGCGGCTTGAAACGCGGTTGACCTTTCTTGCCTTCCAGCGATTCGAGCAGTGCAGTTTCTTCACCGCAGATGTAAGCACCAAAGCCGTGGGAGGCGTGCAACTGGAAGCTGAAGTTGCTTCCCAAAATGTTGTCCCCCAGGTAACCCGCAGCGCGGGCTTCTTCGAGGGCCTCTTGGAAACGCTCGTAGACCTGGAAAATTTCACCGTGGATGTAGTTGTAGCCCACGGTGATGCCCATGGCGTAGGCCGCAATCGCCATGCCTTCGATCACGGTGTGCGGGTTGTACATCATGATGTCCCGGTCCTTGCAGGTACCGGGCTCGCCCTCGTCCGAGTTGCAGACCAGGTATTTCTGGCCGGGGAACTGGCGGGGCATGAAACTCCACTTGAGGCCAGAGGGGAACCCGGCGCCACCGCGACCGCGCAGACCGGACTCCTTGACGGTGGCGATCACTTGGTCCTGACTCAAGCCCTCGCTGCCATCCTTGCCCAGAATCTTGCGCAAAGCGGCGTAGCCACCACGGGCTTCGTAGTCTTTCAGACGCCAGTTGCTGCCGTTGAGGTCAGCATAAATCTGAGGGTTGATGTGTCGGCCATGAAAGCAGGTTTCCACGCCGGTGGCCTGGAACTGCGTGAGGATTTGTTCGATGCTCATCTTCTCGTTCCTCAGACCTTGGCTGCTGCACGCAGGCTGTCGATCAGCTGGTCGAGCTTTTCATTGCTCATGAAGCTGCACATGTGGCGGTCGTTGACCAGCATCACCGGTGCATCGGCACAGGCACCCTGGCATTCGCTGGGCTGCAGCGTGAACACACCGTCCGCCGTGGTTTCACCGGCGTGCACGCCCAGCTTGCCTTCGAGGTGGTGCAGGGCCTTGAGGCCACCGCGCAGCTGACAAGGCAGGTTGGTGCAAACGTTGAGCTTGAACTGACCCACCGGCTTCTGGTTGTACATGTTGTAGAAGGTCGTGACTTCGTGCACGGCCATCACGGGCATGCCCAGGTATTCGGCCACGGCCAGCTCGCCTTCGGGGCTGACCCAACCCTGCTCCTGTTGCAGGATAGACAGGATGGGCATCACGGCAGACTGTTTCTGGTCGGCCGGGAATTTGGCCACTTCACGGGCAAATCGTGCGCGCGTGGCCTCGGAGAGGGCCATGGCTTGCACAGCCTTGGTGTTTGCGCTGCTCATCGGTCAATCTCTCCAAACACGATGTCCATGGTGCCGATGATGGCGACCGCATCGGCCAACATGTGGCCACGGGCCATTTCATCGAGGGTGGCCAGGTGGGCAAAGCCCGGGGCACGGATCTTCAGGCGGTAGGGCTTGTTGGCGCCATCGCTGACCATGTAAATGCCGAACTCACCCTTGGGATGCTCCACGGCGGCATAAGCCTCGCCCTCGGGCACCTTGAAGCCTTCGGAGAAGAGCTTGAAATGGTGGATCAGCGATTCCATGTTGGACTTCATGTCCTCGCGCTTGGGTGCAGCCACCTTGGCGGTGTCGTTGATCACCGGACCAGGGTTGGCGCGCAGCCAGGTCACACACTGCTGGATGATCTTGTTGGACTCGCGCATTTCACGCATGCGCACCAGGTAACGGTCGTAGCTGTCACCGGTCTTGCCCACAGGCACGTCAAACTCGACTTTGTCGTAGGCATCGTACGGCTGCGTCTTGCGCAAATCCCAGGCGAAACCAGAGCCGCGCAGCATGGGGCCGGTCATGCCCAGGTTCAGGGCACGCTCGGGCAAAACCACGCCGATGCCCACTGTGCGTTGCTTCCAGATGCGGTTGTCGGTCAGCAGGGTTTCGTACTCGTCCACGCAGCCCGGGAAGCGCTGGGTGAAATCGTCAATGAAGTCCAGCAACGAACCCTGTCGGTTCTGGTTGAAACGCTCGATGGCCTTGGCATTCTTGACTTTGCTGACCTTGTGCTGCGGCATGCTGTCGGGCAGGTCGCGGTACACGCCCCCCGGACGGAAGTAAGCCGCGTGCATGCGGGCACCGGAGACCGCTTCGTACATGTCGAAGAGGTCTTCGCGCTCGCGGAAGCAATAAATCAGGAAGGTGGAGCTGCCGCAGTCGTTGCCGTGCGAACCGAGCCACATCAGGTGGTTCAGGATGCGGGTGATTTCGGCGAACATCACGCGGATGTACTGCGCGCGAATCGGCACCTCGATGCCCAGCAGTTTTTCGATGGCCAGGCAGTAGGCGTGCTCATTGGACATCATCGACACATAGTCCAGGCGGTCCATGTAGGGCAGCGCCTGGATATAGGTCTTGTTTTCAGCCAGTTTTTCGGTGGCACGGTGCAGCAGGCCAATGTGGGGATCGGCGCGTTGCACCACCTCGCCATCGAGCTCGAGCACCAGGCGCAGCACACCGTGCGCAGCCGGATGCTGGGGACCGAAGTTCAGCGTATAGTTCTTGATTTCGGCCATATCAGTGCAGGCCTCCGTAGTTTTCTTCGCGGATGACGCGGGGCGTGATTTCGCGCGGCTCAATGCTGACCGGTTCGTAGACCACGCGCTGACGCTCGGCGTCGTAACGCATTTCCACATGGCCTGACAGTGGGAAATCCTTGCGGAAAGGGTGGCCAATGAAACCGTAGTCGGTCAGGATGCGGCGCAGGTCAGCATGGCCTTCGAACACGATGCCGTACAGATCGAAGGCTTCACGCTCGTACCAGTTGGCCGAATTCCAGAGGTCATTGACGGAATCGACCAAAGGCAGATCGTCGTCCGGACACAGAACTTTGACGCGCACGCGCTGGTTCAGGCTGACGGACAGCAGGTGCACAACAACACCGAAACGGGGGCCATCGGTACCCACGTCACGGTAAGTCGAATAGTCGACACCGCACAGGTCGACCAGTTGTTCAAACTTGCAGCCGGCGGCTGTCTGCAAGGTCTGCATGACGCTGCGGTAATGGGCGGCAGGCACATTCACCGTGACTTCGCCCAGGGCGATGGTGATGCTGCTGACGCGGACACCCAGGGCGGCAGCCAGGGTGTCCTGCAGGTCTTCGGGGCGGATGGCGTACAGAGTCATTCGTTTTCCCTCAAACGCGCGCGATCGTGTTTTCACGACGGATCTTTTGCTGCAGTTGGATGATGCCGTAGATGAGGGCCTCGGCCGTCGGAGGACAACCCGGCACGTAGACATCCACCGGCACCACACGGTCGCAACCGCGCACCACCGAGTAGCTGTAGTGGTAATAGCCGCCGCCGTTGGCGCACGAGCCCATGGAGATGACCCAGCGTGGCTCAGACATCTGGTCATAGACCTTGCGCAGGGCGGGTGCCATCTTGTTGCACAGCGTGCCCGCCACGATCATCAGATCGGATTGGCGCGGACTGGCACGAAACACTTCGGCGCCAAAGCGCGCCAGGTCATAGCGGGCTGTGGCGGCATGCATCATTTCAACCGCACAACAGGCCAGACCAAAGGTCATGGGCCACAGCGATCCAGTCTTGGCCCAGTTCACCACCGAGTCGTAACTCGTGGTGATGAAGCCTTCCTTCATCACGCCTTCAATCATTTGGGGTCCTTTGCAGGCTCAGCAGGTAGGGGTTAAACGGTCATTCCCAGTCGAGGGCGCCTTTTTTCCACTCGTAGACAAAGCCCACGACGAGGATGGCCAGGAAAATCACGGCAGCCACAAAGCCGGCCAGCCCCACTTCCCGGAGCGCAGCCGCCCAGGGAAAAAGGAACGCGATTTCCAGATCGAACAAGATGAACAAAATGGCCACCAGGTAGTAGCGCACATCGAACTTCATGCGGGCATCTTCAAAAGCTTCAAAGCCGCATTCGTAAGGGGAGTTCTTTTCCGCGTCAGGCCGGTTCGGACCGAGGATGTAACCGAGTACCTGAGGGAGTACGCCGACAGCGATGCCGACAAGGATGAACAGGAGGATGGGGAGGTATTGACCGAGGTTCATCTTGAAATTGACAGCTCACCGAAAGATGGACTCCGGTCAACAACTGGAGCCCATCTGGTTTGTCTGGTGCCGTCGGCGAGACTCGAACTCGCACAGCTTTCGCCACTACCCCCTCAAGATAGCGTGTCTACCAATTTCACCACGACGGCGGGATGTTTTGTCTCGGTTTGCCTGAGGTCCACCCGTAGGTGTTATTGCTCTCCGGACAATCCCGGATTCTACCCACAAATGGACGGCGTTTTCCTTGCAGAACCCCTGAAATTTGCGAAGGAAAGTCGAAGCTGATTCGAATCTTACTTGGCAGGCACAGTGGGTGCAGAAGCAGGCTGTCCAGCCGGGGCATTGCCAGGAATTTGGGCCGCAGGGCTGTTGTCAACCACGGGGGCTGGCGTTGTCACTGGTGCATTTTCAAGCACGCTGCCGGCAGACTGGGGGCGTGCATTGCCAAAATAGGCCAGCAGCAAGGTACAGACGAAAAACACAGCCGCCAACACCGCGGTGGTCCGCGACAGGAAGTTGGCCCCACCCGAAGCACCGAACAGGCTGCCGGAAGAACCACTGCCAAAGGCTGCGCCCATGTCGGCGCCTTTGCCATGTTGCACCAGCACCAGGCCGATCATCGCCAAGGCCGACAGCATTTGCACCACCAGGATCAAGGTCATCAATACGCTCATGTTTACTCCACAGTTCAGTTTCGGCCAGCTTCAACGCGAAGCGGCACGCAAAATGGTCAAAAAATCGGTCGCTTTGAGGGCGGCACCGCCGATCAGCCCGCCATCCACATCGGGCTGGACCAGCAGTTCGGCAGCATTGGCAGCATTCATGCTGCCGCCATAGAGGATCGCCACGCGCTCATGGTGCGGCGTGGCCGCCTTGATCTGTGCACGCAACACAGCGTGCACTTCTTGCGCCTGTTCGGGCGTTGCGGTGCGTCCAGTGCCAATGGCCCAGACCGGCTCGTAAGCCACCACGATCTCGCTGATGCAGTGGCCATTTTCGTGGACAACGGCGGCCAGTTGGCGCTTGACCACTGCCTCGGTCTCTCCGGCATCCCGCTGGGCCAAGGTCTCACCCACGCAGACGATGGGTGTGATGCCGCAGGCCAAGGCCTGCTTGGCCTTGAGGGCCACGTCCACTTCGCTTTCGCGGTGGTATTGACGGCGCTCGGAATGGCCCACGATGCAGTAACGCACGCCAAAATCACGCAGCATGGTGGACGACACCTCACCGGTGTAGGCGCCTGCGGCATGGATGGACACATCCTGCGCCCCGAGGGCGATCGGCGTTCCTGCCAACAACAGCTGCACCTGGGCCAGATAGGGATGCGGTACGCAAACACTTGCGCGGCATCGCACAGCCCCCAAACCGGCCTTGATTTCGTCGATCAAAGCTTGGTTGGCCGACAGGCCACCGTTCATCTTCCAGTTGCCGACGATCAGCTTGGGTTTGCTCATGACTGACCCCAGGTGATCACGATCTTGCCGACGTGCTGGTTGGACTCCATCAGCGCATGCGCACGCGCGGCGCCAGACGGGTAGCCGTCCACCGGTGCGCAAGCGTCAAACACACTGTGAATCACAGGCTGGATGGCCTTCGATTCGAGCCAGGGCCAGACGGTCTTCTTCAGAGAGGCTGCGATCAGCCCCTTGAATTCGATCGGTCGGGGGCGCAGCGTGGAGCCCGTGATCGTCAGGCGACGACGCAACACCAGACCGGCATTGAAGCCACTCTGGATGCCGCCCTGCACCGCGATGATGACCAACCGGCCGTCTTCGGCCAGAGTCTCGACTTCACGCGCCACATAGTCGCCTGCCACCATGTCGAGGACCACGTCCACGCCACGGCCATCGGTCAAGCGCTTGGCTTCTTCGACAAAGTCTTGCGACTTGTAGTTGATCGCATGGTCGGCTCCCAGCTTCAGACAAGCCTGGCACTTGTCGTCCGAACCTGCGGTCACGATCACGCGTGCACCGGCCGCCTTGGCCATCTGGATGGCCGTGACGCCGATGCCGCTGGTGCCGCCCTGAATCAGCAGAGTCTCACCAGCTTGCAGACGACCACGGTCGAACACATTGCTCCAGACCGTGAAAAAGGTCTCAGGCAAAGAAGCCGCTTCCACATCGGAGAGGCCTGCGGGCACCGGCAGGCACTGGGCCACAGGCGCCACGCACAGTTCGGCATAACCACCACCAGCCACCAGCGCGCAGACGCGATCGCCCACCTTGAAGCCTGCCTGCGCCATCACCCGGGCATCGCCCGATTCGATGGTGCCGGCCACTTCGAGGCCTGGCCACTCGGGCGCACCGGGCGGCGGCGGATAGGCACCGGAACGTTGCAGCACATCCGGGCGGTTGATGCCACTGGCGCGAACACGGATGAGCACCTCCCCTGCCCCAGCGACGGGGTCGGGACGGGTACCGGGCACCAGCACCTCGGGTGCACCAAAACTTTGGAGATCGATGATCTTCATGATCGGTTCGAGCCGCGGACCTTGCGGTCCGCAGACATCAGATCACTGTTGCTGTTGCTGCTGTTGAGCACCCTGGGCAGGACGGTCCAGCAGCGCCTTCATGGACAGTTTGACGCGGCCTTTCTCGTCGGTCTCCAGCACCTTGACTTTGACGATCTGGCCTTCGCTCAGGTAGTCGGTCACTTTTTCGACACGCTCGTGGGCGATCTGGCTGATGTGCAGCAAACCGTCCTTGCCTGGCAGCAAATTGACCAGGGCACCGAAGTCCAAAATCTTGGTGATCGGGCCTTCGTAGACCTTGCCGATTTCAACTTCGGCGGTGATCTGCTCGATGCGCTGCTTGGCGATGTCGGCCTTGGCGGCTTCGGTCGCGGCAATCGTGATGGTGCCGTCTTCCTCGATGTTGATCTGACAACCGGTCTCTTCGGTCAGCGCACGGATGGTGGCACCACCCTTGCCGATCACGTCACGGATTTTTTCCGGATTGATGCGGATGGTGATCAGGCGCGGCGCGAACTCGGACACCTCGGTGTTGGCTCCGGCCACCACCTCGGTCATCTTGCCCAGGATGTGCAGACGCGCTTCCTTGGCCTGCGCCAGGGCGACCTGCATGATC
>JACCDQ010324956.1_pt1 | contig 10942 bp, 9 predicted proteins | sample 7446031 | NCBI WGS metagenome assembly JACCDQ01 (sample SAMN15323442, study PRJNA562643) | freshwater metagenome | isolation source: river surface water | place: USA:Blue River Watershed | collected 2017-08-17
ATTTTATGTATGTGGTGTAGCGTGGTGCTTGGGTGCTTGCAGCCCTAGCCAACGCCTGCAAAAACTGGTGACGCACAATGCTGTTTTTGCCCAAAATCATACGGGTTTTGCTTTGTATGATTTGAAAGAAAAACAAATGTTGGCGGCACACAACGAAACGAGGTATTTTCAGCCAGCTTCCAATACCAAACTTTATACGTATTATGTAAGTCAAAAAACCTTGGGCGATTCGGTGCCTGCCTTGCAATACATTGCTCGTGGCGATTCGTTGGTGATTTGGGGAACAGGCGACCCTTCGTTGCTTCATCCCGATTTGCCTGCCTCGAAAGTAATAGACTTTTTGAAAAATACTTCGCAAAAAATTTATTTCTCGGCCGATAATTTTACGGGAAATATGTACGGCCCCGGTTGGGCTTGGGATGATTATAACGACGATTACGCCGCCGAAATAAGCCCTTTGCCAATTCACGGAAATGTGGTGAGATTCAGTGCCGACAAAGAGGGAACTCTCGCAATTGCCCCACAAGCTTTTGCCGATAAAACCTACAATTGGTCGCAAGGAAAGCGTTTTATGGTACAACGTGACCGAGAAGGCAATTTGTTTAGCTATCCTGCTGGCGTAAAGCCCAAGGCTACTTTTGTACAAGATGTGCCTTACAAAACCTCGCCTGAACTGACAGCCGCTGTGTTGTCGCAGGTACTGGGCAAAGACGTAACCTTGGTGAATGAACCGCTACCCAAGCAAAGCCGAACGCTTTGGAGTATTAAAACCGATACGCTATATACCCGAATGCTCCATGTGAGCGATAACATGATTGCCGAGCATTTAATGTTGCTCACGGCTCATGCGTTGACAGGCGAACTAAATGTGAAAAAAGGCATTACAGCCGCTAAAGCCCAATACCTGACCGATTTGCCCGATGCAGCTACCTGGGTTGATGGCTCTGGCTTGTCACGTTACAACCTTTTTACGCCAAGAGATATGATTGTTTTGTTGGAAAAAATGTATGCCGAAATTCCGCAAGAGAAGCTTTTTAAGGTGTTGCCTGCCCTTGGTCAGTCTGGAACACTCAAAAATATGTCGCCAACCAACAAGCCTTTTGTGTATGCTAAATCAGGCTCTTTTAGTAATAATTACAACCTCAGTGGGTTTTTAGTGACTAAACGTGGCAAAGTGCTATCGTTTGCTTTCATGAATAATAATTTTGTGCGGCCAATGGCAGACATCCGCAAAGAAGTAGCTCAAATTTTACAACAAATACATGACAACTGGTAATGCCTCTTTTGCTAAGGCTCTGAAAAAAGTATTTTTTATGACCTTATTTTGTGCTTTTTCTTTTGCGCTTACAGCACAAGAAAGTTTATATTTTAATCCATTGTACCTTCCTTCGACCGATACAACGTGGATATTTGTACCGAAAGAATACGCCCGTACAAGCAAGAGCTATCCTGTCGTTTATCTGCTACACGACCAAGGTGGAACGTACAAACAATGGAATACCATCATTAGTATTCAAAAATATGCCGATGCTTATGGATTTATCATCGTTTGCCCAGATGGACAAAATGATGCTTGGTATATCAACAGCCCTCGCAAGGCAACCAGTAAGTACGAAGATTTTTTTATCAAAGATTTATTTGCCTCTATCAAACAAAAGTACCGAATAGATACCGACCAAATTTTTATTACAGGTATGGGCATGGGCGGCTTCGGAGCGATGCACCTTTTTGTACAAAATCCCGATTTGTTTCGGTCGGCAGGAAGCTGTTCGGGGATTTTGGATTTGCAATCTCAAATTGATAATATTCGTTTGCGTACACTTCTTGGCGATACCGAATATCCTTATGTCAATCTCAGGACTTTTTCTCTTGTGAATCAGGTCGATAAATTGGCGGCTGCCCAACGTGAAATTATTTTCGATTGCGGTAGCGACAACCCTCATTATGAAAGCCATAATTACCTGAAAAAACGCTGTGACGAACTCCGTATCAAAGCTACCTATGTATCGCAACCGGGCAAGCACGACAAGGCTTATTGGCAACGAGCGATTCGTTGGCATTTTGATTTTTTCAAAAGAATGAGCCGAGAATAATAACAAATTGAACTTTACCAGATAAATAAAAAAGCCTTGTTCCCATAAGAACAAGGCTTTTGATTATAGCAAAAAGCAAGGATATGTTACTGTTTATGAATTACTTGAAGGAGTGGAGTAAAACATTCATTTGTGTTGGAATCGAACAACACAAAGTAAATACATCTATTGCAAAGTATTTACTAACGACTTGTTAACAGTTGTTAAGGATTTGTTAACGGGCGTTAAAAAGGCTGTTCTAGCTTTCTTCCTCGTTTTGTTTGTTGATTTTCATTTGTAAAAAATACGAAGCCAATAAGCCCAAACCACCAAAAATAAAAATCATGGAGAAATAAGCTACATCTTCGCTAAAACCTACATACGTTTCGAGAAAATTGCCTACCAATAAGCCCAAACCAACCCCGATAGCCAACAAGCCCAATCGTAGCGAATTGGCAGGATTTACTTTCAATCCTTTGGGCGGAGGCATAATGCCTTTGGCTATCATCGCCATTTTTTCGTCGTTTTCAAATTTTCTGATGAACACAATCATCGTAAATGCTCCTAAAGAACAAATGATAGGAATGAATAAAGCTACTATTTTTTCGGAAATCATGGCTATGTATAATTATGCGTGAAATGTTATGAACGTAACGCCTTGTGTTTGCTCTAGAATCAAACTTGCTTGGCGAGTGATTTTTGACAATAGGATGTAAAAACATAGGAAAAGGTTACAGCTAAAACCGAAAATTTCTTACTAATTTTTAGAGATTAACTGTAAATTGCATCTCATGGCATATAACTAACAAAACAAATATGACTCTCATCAAACCTGTAAATGGCATTCACCCAACGTGGGGACAAAACTGTTGGCTTGCCGAAAATGCTACTGTAGTTGGCGATGTACAAATGGGCGATAACTGTACCGTATGGTTCAACGCCGTGGTACGAGGCGATGTTAATTCGGTGATTATAGGCAACAACACCAATATTCAAGATGGAGCGGTGATTCATTGTACGTACCAAAAAACCAAAACCATCATTGGCAATTATGTATCCATTGCCCACAATGCCATTGTGCATGGTTGTACCATTGAAGACGAAGTGCTGATTGGCATGGGGGCAATTGTGATGGACGGAGCGGTGATAGAAAAAGGCTCTATCATTGCGGCTGGGGCCATTGTTACGCAAAATACCCGTGTGCCTTCGGGGAGTATTTATGCGGGCAATCCTGCCAAATTGCTCAAAGCTGTATCGCCTGCGGCGGCTGAGGTATTTATGCGTACAGCCAATAATTACCTGATGTACGCTGGTTGGTTCAAATAAAGTAAGATGCGCCAAAGGGATAAAGCAATCAGGTTGAACGCATGGTTGAAAAGGAGTAAGATGTTGTGTTTTTTACCAAAAAGTATATAGCGTTATTTTGTGTAACTAATTGAAAATAAAACAAATGCTTTCTTTTGGTAAGCACCACAAAAGACTTTTTCTGCATACGTTCAACTTGTTTTGTAAAATACGGTGTGGTTCTACTTATACACATACTTCGTGAAAATAGCTGATTTTCAAAGGGAATATTTGACTAAAACAACTTTATTTTCAACGAAATATTTCAAAAAAAGCATGGCACAAAACTTCAATCCAACCGCAAAAATCACGTACTAATGCCGTAATTCTCTTACCTTTGTAGCCTAAAAACAAGGGTTTTCATGAATTACATAGAATTAAAACTAACCATCAACCCCGATTTTACCGATATTTTCATGGCGGAATTAGGCGAAATCGGCTTTGAATCTTTTACTGAAGAAAGCTATGGCTTAAACGCCTACATTATCGACGACCTTTTTTCGGAAACTGCCGTTGACGAAATCATGGAGCGTTATTTGGGCATGACACCTATCAGCTACAGCTACAGCACGCTCGAAAAACAAAACTGGAACGAAACTTGGGAGAAAAGTTACCATCCGATTAGTGTTAATGGATTGGTACAAGTGCGTGCGAGTTTCCACGAACCCGACCCCTCGCATCAATATGATATTGTGATTAATCCGAAAATGTCGTTCGGTACAGGACACCACGAAACCACTGCTATGATGCTGGGGATTCAAGGAACACAATTGGCTGCTCAACACCAAGGTAAAAAGGTATTAGACGTAGGAAGCGGCACGGGAATTTTGGCAATTATGGCGGCCAAACTTGGGGCATCGTATGTTTCGGCCTTCGATATTGAAGAATGGGCTGCCGAAAATGCCAAAGAAAATGCCCAACTCAACCAATGCGAAGACGTTGTGGCTGTAAGACAAGGCACGATTGAAGACGAGCCACTCGACCAATACGACCTTGTTTTGGCGAATATCAACCGTAATATCTTGATGAGAGATATTCCACAATACGTACAATTTATGAAGCCACAAGCTTATTTAGCCGTAAGTGGTTTTTACGAACACGATATTCAAGACATCGAAACCGTGGCACAAGCCGTAGGTTTGACCAAAATCTTTACCGACACCAAAAACCAATGGGCATCGGTGGTGTTTCAGCTTGGGTAAAAAGCCTTTCAACTTGTCATTGTTAATTTACCAAGCTTCTGTGCTATTTGTTTAAGACTTTGTTGTATTTTAGTCTTAAACAAATCTCGTTTTGCTATGTACAAAAGCACGCTTCGACAACAAACATATATTTTTGATAATCTTAAAACTTTGCTTGCTAAAGCAACACCAAGGCGTTCGGGCGATGAACTGGCTGGTGTTGCTGCTCAAAGTGCGGCCGAAAGAGTAGCGGCTCAAATGGCTTTGGCTGATGTACCTTTGCGTCGTTTTTTGGAAGAACCGCTCGTACCGTATGAACAAGATGAAATCACAAGACTGATTTTCGATACGCACGATGCGGAGGCTTTTCAGGCGATTGCTCATCTAACGGTAGGCGATTTCAGAAATTGGTTGCTATCAGACCACGTTTCTACGGCTGTTTTGCAACAAGTAAGCAAGGGTATTACGCCAGAAATGGCAGCGGCGGTTTCAAAAATTATGCGTAACCAAGATTTAATCACAGTAGCTCATAAGTGTGAGGTGATTACACGTTTTAGAAATACACTTGGCCTAAAAGGAAGATTTGCTACCCGGCTACAACCCAATCACCCAACCGACGACCGCAAAGGCATTTTGGCAAGTACCATCGACGGGCTTTTTTATGGCAGTGGCGATGCCGTGATTGGGGTAAATCCTGCTACGGATAATGTGCCATCTGTGATTGGCATTGTAGAAATGCTCGACGCTATACGAGAAAAATATGCCATTCCTACCCAAACCTGCGTCCTTAGCCATATTACAACAACCATTCAAGCCATTGAGCAACAAGCACCTGTCGATTTGGTTTTTCAGTCGATTGCTGGCACAGAAGCCGCCAATGCTTCTTTTGGGGTCAATTTGTCACTTTTGCAAGAGGGCTACGAAGCAGGACTTTCGTTGAAAAGAGGAACAATCGGCAATAATGTTATGTATTTTGAAACGGGACAAGGCTCGGCTCTTTCGGCCAATGCTCATCATGGTTTAGACCAACAAACCTGCGAAGTGCGTGCTTATGCCGTGGCTCGGCATTTTAATCCCTTGCTGGTCAATACGGTAGTTGGTTTTATTGGCCCAGAATACTTGTTCGACGGAAAACAAATCATCAGAGCAGGCTTAGAAGACCATTTTTGTGGCAAACTATTGGGCTTGCCCATGGGCGTTGATATTTGTTATACCAACCATGCCGAAGCCGACCAAGACGATATGGATACGTTATTGACGTTACTTGCTACAGCAGGCTGTAATTTTATCATGGGTATTCCTGGTGCCGACGACGTGATGCTGCATTACCAAAGTACCTCTTTTCATGATGCCTTGTATGTAAGAGATGTACTGGGCTTGAAACCTGCACCAGAATTTGAAGCATGGCTCAAAAATATGCAATTATTTGACGATAACATGAAAGCGTTGTCTATCAAAAGTGGGCATCATTTGCTTCCGGTAGCGTCTTATTTTTCCTAAAAAATAAGCGGATAAAATGCTAGGCATCTTATCCGCTCAGAAATATCAGGGTGGAATATTGGTCTTACAATACAAAACCAACGCCTACAGTTGAGTGTGAATATTCATCAATTAAAATAAATGCTCCGTTGGCAGGGTTTTCTTCGTATTTATCGGCAAAAATAGGCTTGGCTGTTTTAAGGGTAATTTCTGCAATTTCGTTGAGTTTCAATTCTGAGAAATTGGCAACAACATCATGATTTACCACATCGTATTTTTTATTCAAACTCACCACTTTGGCTTTTGAATCGTTGATGCCATGCTGTAAAATATAGTTTCTACCCGAAGTCAAGGCTTGAGCGTCCAGCCAGCAAATATTAGCCGTAATTTCTTTTAATTGAGCTGGTTGGTTATCGGCTTTTACCAACATATTTCCACGAGAAACGTCCACATCTGTTTCGAGCGTAATAACAACCGATTCTTTAGGCCCAGCACTGTTGAGGTGTTGTCCAAATTTTTCGATAGTTGCTATTTTCGATGTTTGTCCCGTAGGTAACACTGTAATGGTATCTCCTACCGCAAATTCGCCACTAGCAATTTTCCCCGCATAACCTCTGTAATCGTGAAACTCTTCGGTTTTTGGACGTACCACAAACTGCACAGGGAAACGAGCAGCGTGCGAAGCTCCCACAGCAGTTTCTGGATGAAATTGCTCTAATTCTTCCAACAAAGGAAGTCCTTTGTACCAAGGCATTTCGTCTGACTTGATAGAAAGGTTTTGGCCATACAAAGAAGACATCGGGATAAAAGTAATCTCTTGCCCAGCAAAAGATACTTTAGCAGCCAAATCTTCTACATTAGCTTTAATTTCGTTGAAACGCTCTTCGCTGTAGCCCACCAAGTCCATTTTGTTGATACACACAATCACTTTGGGGATACGCAACATCGAAGCGATGAAGAAATGGCGGTAGGTTTGTTCTAACACACCATTACGAGCATCAATCAAAATCATGGAAACCTTGGTATTAGAAGCCCCCGTTACCATGTTGCGGGTATATTCAAAATGCCCAGGCGTATCGGCGATGATGTATTTACGCTTAGGAGTCGAGAAATAAATATGTGCTACGTCGATAGTGATACCTTGTTCACGCTCGGCAATAAGCCCATCGGTTAGTAATGAAAGGTCTAAGAAATCTAGTCCTTTGCGTTTAGAAGCCGCTTCGAGTGCTTCTATTTTATCTTTTGTAATAGATTTTGTTTCGTATAAAAGTCGTCCGATGAGGGTACTTTTCCCATCATCCACCGAACCGGCTGTTGCTATTCTAAGTATGTCCATCTACTGAGTGAGGAGTTTTGAGTGCGGAGTGCGGAGTTAAAATTTTCATCAATATTGATGTTTTTCTCACGCTCACTTTATGTCTTATTATTTTCTTTTGCCGTTTTACTTGACGAGATAAAAATGGCGGTCAATTCGTCTGCCTCTTTCATCAAGTCTTTTAACAACTCTTCTTTCACAATTTCAGATTCTACTAATAATTCCATCCAAAATAATGATTCATCAGCTTCCTCAACTACAATTGCAATCTTTGCTATAAAATCAGCGGGTGATTTTGCTCTACAAGATGCTCTGTAATTTGCTCCTACCGATGTCCCACAACGAAGTAATTGTTTTCCAATGACCTGTGCTGTTGGTTTATTAGGTAAACTTTCAACAAGCTTGATAATTCTCAAAGCGAACGATTTTGTTCTATTTTTAAGATTATCATACTTCATTTGAGTGAGGAGTTTTGAGTGTGGAGTGAGGAGTTTTTTTTAGTTATGAGTAAAGAGAATATTCGGTTAAGAGATTTGTATTAAATTAGGATTTATTTAAAATCATTTTTTACTCCCAATTCAACACTCAACATTCCAAACTCCAATAACTCCTCACTCACAATTCACAACTCAACACTTTAAAAATATCCTTGTTGCTTACGTTTTTCCATCGCTGCTTCCGAGCGTTTGTCGTCGATTCTGGCACCACGTTCTGAGATTTCTGCGGAAAGAATTTCGCCGATAATATCGTCTAACTCAACCGCCTCAGAAGCTACTGCCGCCGTACAAGTCATGTCGCCAACAGTACGGAAACGAACCGTTGCTTCAAACGGAATTTCGTCGGCATCTTTGTTCAAATACTCCGAATCGGCCCAAAGCATGCCATCTCTTTCAATCACTTGGCGTTTGTGTGAATAATAGATAGACGGAATCGCCATTTTTTCTTCTTTGATATAATTCCAAACGTCTAGTTCTGTCCAGTTTGAAATCGGGAATACCCGCACGTTTTCGCCAATCGAAATACGGCCGTTCAACATATCGAACAACTCAGGGCGTTGACGTTTGGCATCCCACTGGCCAAAATCGTCACGTACCGAGAAAATACGTTCTTTGGCACGTGCTTTTTCTTCATCACGACGAGCCCCACCGATACAAGCATCAAACTTAAATTCTTCGATGGTATCGAGCAAGGTTACGGTTTGAAGGACATTACGAGAAGCATATTTCCCTGTTTCTTCCTTTACTTTACCTTGGTTAATAGAATCTTGCACATAGCGAACGACCAAATCGGCTCCTACTTCATTGGCCAACCAATCTCTAAATTCTATCGTTTCGGGGAAGTTATGGCCCGTATCAATGTGTACTAAAGGAAAAGGAATTTTGCCAGGATAAAACGCCTTTTGTGCCAAACGCACCAAGGTGATAGAGTCTTTTCCACCTGAAAAAAGCAAAGCTGGACGCTCAAATTGTGCCGCTACTTCACGGATAATATAAATCGCCTCATCTTCCAACTCACGAGGGAACACCCCCCATTTTGGTTGAGCCTCGGAAGCCACGTCGGCATCTTTTTCTATTGATACATTACTCATAATTCTATTGCACTGTTAATTGATTATTTTATTGAGTGATTAAGTGATGAGTGATTGATAGTCGATTTTTTAAATACAAAATTGTGAATTGTTAATGGTGGGTTAATGCTTTGATTTTCAAAAATTTACAATTGATTTCGCACAATTACTTAAAAAAGTCACATCACCTGTTCAATGATAAATAACTAAATTTCTAAACTTCCCAATTTTCAAATTCCCAAACCACCACATCTTCAAATTCTCAAATCTCCACATCTTCAAATCTCCAAACCTCCAAATCTTCAAATTTTCAAATCTCCAAATTCCCAAACCTCCACATCTTCAAATTTTCAAATTCCCAAATTCCCAAACCTCCACATCTTCAAATTTTCAAATCTTCAAATCATTTAGCCGCATGAAGCCCACATTCTTTTTGAGATTCTTCCCACCACCAACGACCAGCACGAGGGTGTTCGCCTTCGGTAATGGCACGGGTGCAAGGCGCACAACCGATAGAAATAAAGCCTTTGCGGTGCAGCGGGTTGTCTGGAACTTTATTAGCCTTCAAATACGCCAAAACGTCGTCGTAAGTCCAGTGAATCAAAGGGTTAAATTTAATCACTTGGTTGGCTTCGTCCCATTCGGCAATAGGCATATCGGCACGGTTATCCGACTGTTCGGCTCTCAGCCCAGTAATCCACACTTCTGCCCCAGCCAAAGCTCTTTTGAGGGGTTCTATTTTACGGATAAAACAACATTCTTTGCGGTTTTCTACAGAAAAATAGAAGCTATTAAATCCTTTCTCTTTCACCAAAGCTTCTACTTTAGCCGTAGCTGGAAAGTAGGTATCAAACGATTGGTTGTATTTTGCCTTGGTATTGTCCATCAAATCGTAGGTTTCTTGAAACAAACGACCTGTATCGAGTGTAAATACTTTGATGGCGAGAGGAGCTTGCGTAGGATTATTTTTGAAAATAGCATCGGTAATTACTTGGTCTTCTTGTCCAAACGACGTTGAAAAAACCACCTGCTTATACTGCGTAGCCACATATTGCAACGCCTCTCCCAAAGAAAGCGGCGCTAGGGCTTGTTGTAGTGCTAATAAATCTGCCATGTTACATTAAAACAAGGGTTGTACCTTGCTGATTTATCGAAGCTTAGCCTCACGTTTTATTTTAGTGCAAAGATATATAAACTCTACTGATATGGTAGTTTTATGCTGAAAATATTTTTCTCTAAACATGAAATTTTCTCTTATGAAAAATGTTATCTTTAGAAAAACGAAGAGTGTTGTGTTATTACTTTTTAAACATAACGCATTATGAATCATAGCCTTATATCCCATTTCGAGAAAACAGACAGCCATAGTCGCCTCTCGGTTATGGACGTGAAAGATTTAAAACAATTGGTTCGCCAAGGCGAAGGAAGCCATTTAGAATTTAAGCTCAAAGCCAATCATCCCGAAAAGATAATCCGTGAGGTCGTAGCCTTTGCTAATACCCAAGGGGGCATCTTGCTCGTAGGCGTTGGCGACGATAAAAGTATTCCTGGATTAAAGTTTGTAGATGAAGAAGAATATACGCTTGTAAGAGCCATCGAAAAATACTGCGACCCTCCCATTCAATACGAATTGGAGCGTATTGCTATTACCGACGAACGAGATGTGCTGGTGTTTTCTATTCCTAAAAGTGAGCAAAAGCCTCATTTTGTCAAACTTAACGAAGAGCCTGCCAAGGCGTATATCCGAGTTGCCGACCGCTCGGTACAGGCAAGCAAAGAAATTCGGCAAATTCTCAAACGTGAAAACCAAGAAGGTATTCGTTTTATTTTTGGAGAAAAAGAGAAAATTCTGATGGAATACCTCGCTGAACACCCTTCTATTACATTGGATAAATTTTGTGAAATTGCCCATATTCCTCGCTGGCTTGCCTCACGCACCATGGTGTTGCTGGTACTCGCCCATGTGCTGAAAATACAACCCAAC
>JACCDQ010883836.1_pt1 | contig 10938 bp, 9 predicted proteins | sample 7446031 | NCBI WGS metagenome assembly JACCDQ01 (sample SAMN15323442, study PRJNA562643) | freshwater metagenome | isolation source: river surface water | place: USA:Blue River Watershed | collected 2017-08-17
ATCGCGCCTTCGAGCTGGGTGCGGATATCCGCCGGCAGCTTGTCCCAGAACTTCTTGTTCACGATGACGGCATAGCCGATGTAGCCGTGGTTGGTCACGGTCAGGTGCTTCTGCACTTCATGCATCTTCTGCGTGTACAGGTTCGACGGCGGATTTTCGGTGCCGTCGACCACGCCGGTCTGCAGGGCCTGGTAGACCTCGGAGAAAGCCATCACCTGCGGGTTGGCACCCAGCGTGCGCATTTCTTCGTCCAGCACCTTGGATGCCTGGATGCGCATCTTCAGGCCCTTCATGTCCGCCGGCACCCGCATGGGCCGGTTCGACGACATCACCTTGAAGCCATTGTCCCAGTACGCAAGGCCGAGGATGCTCTTGGACTCGAGCTTCTTCAGCAGGTCGCGGCCAATCGGGCCGTTGGTGACGCGGTTGAGCGAAGCTTTGTCGTTGAAGATATAAGGCAGGTCGAACAGCTCGAATTCCTTCACGCCCAGCGGGCCGAACTTGGCCAGCGACGGCGCCAGCATCTGCACCGCACCCAGTTGCAGCGCTTCGAGTTCTTCCTTGTCCTTGTACAGCGTGCTGTTCGGGTACACCTCGACCTTCACGCGGCCCTTGGTCGCGGCTTCGGCCAGTTCACGGAATTTGTCGGCCGCCTTGCCCTTGGGCGTGTCCTTGGCCACCACATGGCTGAACTTGATGACGATGGGCGCATTCGGGGCCTGGGCCTGCGCCGGGAGCTGGAAGGCGATGAGCGCGCAGGCGAACAGCGCCGCGGCGAGCGGGAATCGGGATTTCATAGGGTCTCCGGGAAAGGGGGATATTTTTATTCTTGTCTCGCCGCGTATTGTCTCTGCTCACTGACAGGCTGACAACCTGTTGTCGACACCCATTGTCGCCTCCCGTTGTCGCCACCCGTCAGATTGGCGCGTCTTTGTCAGCCCTGAAGGCCATGCCGGGCCAAGGCCCACTGCGCATGCTCGCGAACCAGGGCCGACGGATGCGCTGCGCGCGCACGCAGCGCCGCCACCAGCGCCGGATCGCCGCACATGCCGGGATGGTCGGCCGCATTGCCGAGCGCAACGGCGATATTGCGAAGCCAGCGCTCATGGCCGATGCGGCGGATGGCGCTGCCTTCCAGCCGGGTGCTGAAGTCTTCTTCGGTCCAGGCAAACAGGTCGACCAGCGATGCCGAGTCCAGCCCGTTGCGCACATCGAAGTCGGGCAAGACGCTGCGCTGCGCGAACTTGTTCCACGGGCAGGCAAGCTGGCAATCGTCGCAGCCGAGCACGCGGTTGCCTATCAACGGACGTAGCTCTTCCGGGATGCTGTCCTTGAGCTCGATGGTGAGGTAGGAGATGCAACGGCGCGCATCGAGGCGGTAAGGCCCGACAATCGCCTGTGTCGGGCACACATCGATGCAGGCCCGGCATTCACCGCAGTGCGCCGTGGTCGCTTCGTCAACGGGCAGCGGCAAGTCGGTGTAGATCTCGCCGAGGAAGTACATCGACCCCGCATCGCGGTTCAGCAGCAAGGTGTGCTTGCCGCGCCAGCCTAGCCCGGAACGCTGCGCAAGCTCGACTTCCATCACCGGCGCCGAGTCGGTGAAGACGCGATAACCGAAGGGACCGACTTCCTGCGCGATGCGGTCGGCCAGCTGCTGTAGCCGCGCGCGCAGCACTTTGTGATAATCGCGGCCGCGCGCATAGACAGATATCACCGCGGCCGCCGGGTCGACATGGCGGCGCTCCTCGACGGCGCGCCAGTCGGACGCTTCGCTGGACGCTTCGTTGGACGCTTCGCTGGACGCCTCGTCGGACGCTTCGTCGGCCATGCCTTGCCCGGCGTCGCGCGGCAGGTAATTCATCCGCGCGCAGATCACGCGCAAGGTGCCCGGCACCAGTTCTGCCGGACGCGCACGCCGACTGCCGTGGGCCGCCATATAATCCATTTGCCCATGAAAGCCCGCATCCAGCCAGGCTTGCAGCTGTGCCTCCGCATCGCCAAGATCAATGTCGGCGATGCGCACCTCGGCAAAGCCGAGTTCGCGGCCCCAGTCGCGCAACGACTGCGCCAGCGTGGCAAGTTGTTCGGGAGTGGCAGGCACGGTATGTGGCAGGATGGCGATTGGAGCGGTGGTGGCTGCGCCGGCAGGAAACACCGGCCGCCTCAAAATCATTGAAAGCACGGACATTGTAAGCAATGCGCACCTGGAAGGACTTTCTGAAGGATGAAGCCGGCACGGCCGCACTCGGCCATGCCCTATCGCGCGTGCTGAAACCGGGCCTGTCATTGCACTTGCACGGCGACCTCGGCGCCGGCAAGACCTTCGTCACCCGCGCCTTGCTGCATGCGGCCGGCTATGAAGGACGCGTCAAGAGCCCGACCTACACGCTGGTCGAGCCCTACCTCGTCACATTAGGCGGGAAAGCCATTGAACTGATGCATTTTGACCTGTACCGGATGGTCAGCGCCGAAGAATTCATCGACGCCGGTTTCCGCGAACATTTTGGGAGTGACAAGGTTTGCGTGGTCGAATGGCCGGAGCGCGCTGCCGGACTGATACCAATCGCCGATATCGATCTCTTTCTTGCACCCAAAGGTGAAGGGCGTGCGGTAGAATTGCGCGCGAATACTGATCTGGGCGCAACATGTCTGGAAAACCTGCACCTGAGCCCCAACCTGTAGCATCACGAGCCCGCCGCACTGTACTGAAGGCGGGCGCCACCCTGCTGCTGTCCCTCGTTTCCACCCGCATCGCCCATGCTGCGCAAATCGTCGCGGTACGCGTGTGGCCGGCCGCCGATTACACGCGCGTGACGCTGGAGAGCGACAGCAAGCTCAAGGCGACTCATTTCCTTGTCCAGAACCCGAACCGGGTCGTGATCGACATCGAAGGCCTCGACCTCGATCCCAAACTCAAGAGCCTGGTCGCGAAAGTGCAGGCGAATGACCCGTATATCGCGCAGGTGCGCGTCGGCCAGAACCGGCCCGGCGTGGTGCGCCTGGTGTTCGACCTGAAGGAAGACATCCAGCCGCAGGTCTTCACGCTCGACCCGGTCGGCGAGTATCGGCACCGGCTGGTGTTCGACCTGTACCCGAACAAGGAAGTCGACCCGATTGCGGATCTGCTGAAAAAAGGCCCGGGCTCCCATCCGTCTACCCCCGGCACCCCGCCCGTGGCAGCGCAGCCGGCCGAGCCGGCCAAGGCGTCGAAGAACGCCGACGACGACAAGCTGCCGGAAATGACGCGCATGGTCACCATCGCGCTCGACCCCGGCCATGGTGGCGAAGACCCCGGCGCGGTGGGTCGCGGCGGCAATTATGAAAAGAATGTGGTGCTGGCGATTGCGCACCGCTTGAAGGCCAAGCTCGAGCAGCAGCCGAACGTGCGTGTGATGCTGACGCGCGATGGTGATTACTTCGTGCCGCTGAACGTGCGCGTGCAGAAGGCGCGCAAGGTGCAGGCCGATCTGTTCGTGTCCATCCATGCGGATGCCTTCATCGAACCGACCGCGCGCGGCTCATCCGTATTTGCGCTGTCGGAAAAAGGCGCCAGCTCGACTGCTGCGCGCTGGCTGGCCAACAAGGAAAACGCGGCCGACCTGATCGGCGGCATCAATATCCGCAGCAAGAACCAGCAACTGGCCAGCGTGCTGCTCGATCTGTCGACCACGGCGCAGATCAATGACAGCCTGAAGCTGGCCAAGTCGGTGCTCGGCGAAATCGGCTCGATCAACAAGCTGCACAAAGGGCAAGTCGAACAGGCGGGCTTTGCGGTGCTGAAGGCGCCGGACATCCCGAGCATCCTGGTCGAGACGGCGTTCATCTCGAACCCGGAAGAAGAAGCGAAGCTGACCGACGAGAATTACCAGGACCAGATGGCGGATGCGCTGATGCGCGGCATCCGCAAATACGTGCAGAAGCACCCGACGCTCAACCGCGGCCGGATGACCTGAGGCCGCAGCTCAAGCAGCGTCCTTGCCCGCGCGGCCACGTGCAAAGATCTTCTTCGCGAAACGCCATGCCGCGGCTGCGGCGACCGGGCCGGCTGCAGCAGCAAAGCCGACGAGCACGATGGTGTTCAGGTGGTCGCGGATCACCGGCATGTTGCCGAAGAAGTAGCCCGCCATCACCAGGCCCACGACCCAGCCCAGAGCACCGGTGATGTTGTACAACTGGAAGCGCGCCATGCCCATGTCGGACACGCCGGCGACGAAGGGCGCGAAGGTACGGATCACCGGCAACCAGCGCGCCAGCACCACGGTTTTTCCGCCATGTTTTTCGAAGAAGGCATGCGTCTTTTCCAGGGCCGCACGGTCGAGCCAGCGGTAGTTGTGCGTGAAGGCGCGCGAGCCAATCGCGCGGCCCACCAGATAGTTCACGGTATTGCCACTGACGGCTGCCACCACCAGCACCATCATCAGCAGCGGTGCGCTCATGGCGCCGTTCGCGCAAACCGCACCGCCCATGAACAGCAGCGTGTCGCCCGGCAGGAAGGGGAATATGACGAGGCCGGTTTCGGCGAAAACGATGGCAAACAACACTACGTACACCAGCGAGCCGTGGATGGCCAGCAAGCTGTCCAGCGATTTGTCGACGTGGAGGATGAGGTCCAGCAGTTGCGAGAAGTCCATGGCGGAATACAGGAAGGTGGGCCAGTCTGCAGACACACCCCTGCGGCTGGATAGGCCTTGCTTGGGTGGTGACTGTGAAAGCCCGGATGATACACGCAGGCAGCGTCAGTCCCGAGCGGAAAAGATGGATCTTTCGCTCGGTATAATCGCGTGATGACTACCGCGACCCGCGCCGAGCGCATCATCCGCCAGCTTCCCGACCAGCTGATTTCGCAAATCGCGGCCGGCGAAGTGATCGAACGGCCCTCCGCCGTCGTCAAGGAATTGCTTGAGAATGCACTGGATGCCGGTGCGACGCAGCTGACCATACGGCTGGAGGCCGGCGGCGTGAAGCGCATCGCGATCAGCGATAACGGTTGCGGCATACCGCCGGCGCAAATGCCGCTGGCGCTCGCGCGCCATGCGACATCCAAGATCGCCAACCTGCACGACCTCGAAAACGTGACCACGCTGGGCTTTCGCGGCGAAGCGCTGGCGTCGATCGCATCGGTCGCACAGCTGACTTTGACTTCCCGCACCGCCAGCGAGCCGCATGCATGGCAAGTCGATGGGCAGCGGCCGGATACGATCGGCCCGGCTTCCGGTGGCCAGGGCACCGTGGTCGACGTGCAGGACCTCTACTTCAATACGCCGGCGCGCCGCAAATTCCTGAAATCCGAACAGACCGAATACGGCCACTGTGTCGACATCGTGCGACGCCTTGCGTTGGCGCGCCCTGATGTGCGCTTCACCGTCACCCACAATGGCAAAACTACAGAACACTGGCAGGAAGCCGAGCTGGAACAGCGCAGCGCGCACATCCTCGGCGATGAATTCGCGCAGGCCCGGCTGCCGCTGCAGGAAGCCGCCGGCCCGCTGACGCTGCAGGGCTTTGTCGGCTTGCCGACCGCAGCGCGCGGCCGCGCCGATTCGCAGTACTTCTATGTCAACGGCCGCTTCGTGCGCGACAAGCTGCTCACGCACGCGGTGCGCGCGGCCTATCAGGATGTGCTGCATGGCGATCGCTTCCCGTCTTACGTGCTGCAACTGGACCTCGACCCGGCGCTGGTCGATGTGAACGTGCATCCATCGAAGATCGAGGTGCGCTTCCGCGACAGCCGCGCGGTGCACCAATTCGTGTTCCATGCCGTCAGTCGTGCGCTGGCCAAGACTTCGGCCAGTGCGCAAGGCAGCTCGCCGGCGCAGCTGCCGGGTGCCTCGCCTTCGTCCGGCGGTGCGCTGCCGTGGATGGCGATGCCGCAGCGGCAGGCCTCGCTGATGGTCGCGCAAGATCCGGTCTTGTACGGCACGATGTTCGCCGATTCGCTGGGACGCGCACCGGGCGATGCGAACCAGGCACCGGGCCAGTTATCGGCCTTGTTCGGCACGGGCACTGGCAGCGCTGGCATGTCCGGTGCACCGGGCCGGGTGGGTCCGATGGGTAACGCTGCTGCACTTTCCAGCTTGGGTGCCGCAGCGCCTGGCGCCATGGACGCCGACGAAGAATTCCCGCTCGGTTTCGCGCTCGCGCAGCTGCATGGCATCTACGTGCTCGCGCAAAACCGCGCCGGGCTGGTGCTGGTGGACATGCATGCCTCGCATGAACGCATCCTGTATGAACAGTTCAAGCAGGCGCTGGAATCAGAATCGGTGCAGCTGCAGCCGCTGCTGATCCCGGTCACCTTCCACGCGGACCCGGTCGAGGTTGGCACGGTGGAAGAGAATGCGTCTGTGCTGGCTGCGCTGGGCTTCGACATCGCGGTGATGTCGCCGACCACGCTTGCGGTGCGCGCCATTCCAGCCCTGCTCAGGAACAGCGATGCGCAGGCGCTGGCGCGTGATGTGCTGCGTGACGTGCGTGAATTCGGCGGCTCGCATGTGCTGGTCGAGCGCCGCAATGAAATGCTGGGCACGCTGGCCTGCCACACTGCCGTGCGCGCGAACCGGCTGCTGACCGTGCCCGAGATGAATGCGCTGCTGCGCCAGATGGAAGCCACCGAGCGTTCGGACCAGTGCAACCATGGCCGGCCGACCTGGGTACAGCTGGCCCTTGGCGATCTCGACAAGCTGTTCCTGCGCGGCCAGTAAGCACCGGCTGCCTGCCCTGCCCCCCACAAACAATCAACGCGACGCGACTTCCCTGATGAGCCATCCTCCGCATTCGCAATTCGCCCACGCGCCCATCCTGGTCCTGGTCACCGCGATGCTGATGATGCAGCCGCTGTCCACCGATCTCTACCTGGCTTCTCTGCCCAGCCTGGGTAGTGTGTTCAACGTACCGGTCGCGACAGTTCAGCTGACCCTGAGCCTGTTCGTGATCGGCTTCGGCAGCGCGCAATTGCTGGTCGGCCCCTTGTCGGACCGCTTTGGACGCCGTCCGGTGCTGCTGGTCGGCCTCGGACTGTACGTGGCCGCCAGCGCCTTGTGCGCGCTGTCGCAATCGATCGAACTGCTGATTGCTGCGCGATTCCTGCAGGCGCTGGGCTGCTGCGCGGCCGTGATGATCGCGCGTGCCATCGTGCGCGATGCCTACGCGCCCGAACACAGCGCGCGCGTGATCGCCCGTGCCAGCACCTGGATTTCGCTCGCGCCCATCATCGGGCCGATACTGGGCTCGTGGCTGCAAGTCACGTTCGGCTGGCGCTCGGCCTTCGTCGCACTCGGCATTTTCTCGGCCGTAGTGATGGCAGCTTGCATAGTGCGGCTGCCCGAGACCAACGAGCACAAGAACCCGCACGCGACCAACCTGCGCGGGCTGCTTGCCAACTACCAGCTGGTACTGGGCTCGCGCGAGTTCTGGCTGCATGTGATGCCGGCGTCGCTGTCCTATGGCAGCATCTTCCTGTTCATTTCAGGCTCCAGCTTTGTGCTGATCAAGGTGCTGGGGGTGCCGACACAATGGTTCGGCTTCTGCTTCGGCGCCGGCGTATCAGGCTACATGACAGGCACGCTGGTTTGCCGCCGGCTGTTGAAGAGCATCAGCAGCGAACAGGCGCTGCGCATTGGCACCACGGTGTCGCTGGTGGCCGGCGTCTATTTCCTCGCTGCGACCCTGCTCGGGCTCTGGCACTGGGCGATGGTGGTGCTGGCGATGTTCCTGGCGATGGTTTCACACGGCATCAACTTCCCGGTCACGCAGTCCGGCGCGGTGGCGCCTTTTGCGAAGCAGGCAGGTACTGCTGCCGGTTTGATGGGTGCGGTGATGATGGCATTTGCCTTCACCGTAGGCAGCATCGTCGGTGCTACCCACAATGGCACCCTGTATCCGCTGGCTATTCTGGCTTGCGTGCTCGGCAGCCTGAATTTCCTGTCGGTGCGGCTGATTGCCAAGCGTACCGAATTCGTTTGAGCGTCACCCGTAATGAGCCATCCAAAACCACTCGCCGTGGCCATCATGGGCCCGACCGCATCCGGCAAGACCGCGGCCGCGCTCGAGATCGCCAGGCATGTGCCCTGCGAGATCATCTCCGTCGATTCCGCGCTCATCTATCGCGGCATGGATATCGGCAGCGCCAAGCCGACAGCAGAAGAACGCGCAGCGGTGCCGCATCACCTGATTGACACGTTGGACCCGACCGCCTCGTATTCGGTGATGCAGTTCCGCGAAGACGCGATCCGTCTCGCCGATGACATCATCGCGCGCGGCAAGCTGCCGCTGCTGGTCGGCGGCACGATGCTGTATTTCAAAGGGCTGCGCGACGGGCTCGACGACCTGCCGCAAGCCGATGCGGCCTTGCGCGCGCAGATCGATATGGAGATCGCGCGCCATGGCGTGCCGGCACTGCACCTTCGGCTGGCCGAGATCGACCCGCCCACCGCGGCCCGACTCAAACCCACCGATACGCAGCGCATACAGCGCGCGATGGAAATCTACCTGCTGACCGGCCAGCCCATGTCTTCCTTGCTGGCCAAAGCGCCGCGACCTGAGTTGCCGTTCGAACTGCTGCCAATCGCCCTTGAACCTTCGGATCGCAGCGTGCTCCACCGCCGCATCGAACAACGCTTCGATGCGATGCTGTCAGCCAGCCCCGGCCTGATGGACGAGGTCAAAACCCTGCGCGCGCGCGGCGACCTGCACCCCGGGCTGCCGTCGATGCGCTGCGTGGGTTACCGGCAAGCGTGGGAACATCTGGATGGTGACTATGATTTCGCCACCATGCGCGACAAGGGCATCGCGGCCACTCGCCAACTGGCCAAGCGCCAGCTGACCTGGTTGCGCAGTATGGATGACCGAATCGTGATTGATTGCCTGTCGTCGGATGCGACGACGCAGGTACTGGCAAAACTGCAAGAAAAGATGCGCAGGCAACTCAGTTGACAGAGCGCACCGGGATCGTCATAATTTCGGGCTTCGTGGTGATATAGCTCAGTTGGTTAGAGCACAGCACTCATAATGCTGGGGTCGGTGGTTCAAATCCACCTATCACCACCAAAGAATTGCCAAGCCGTTGATTCCATTGGGATCAGCGGCTTTTTTATTGGCTTTTCCTCAGGTAATGAGGTGCCGCACAAAGGTGCTGCACATCGCTGGCAAGGTCCTGAGCCAAGGCGCCCGATTGTCACGAAGCCGTCATCAATATTTCGATATACTTGGAAATATGAACAATGCTGATGCCATTACCGCTTTTCTGGCGCTGGGGCAGGAGACACGCCTCAACATCTTCCGCCTCGTTGTCCAGAAGGGAGATACCGGCCTGACCCCGTCGGAGCTGGTCGAACGCCTCGGCGTACCAAACGCCACCTTGAGCTTCCACTTGAAGGAACTGACGCGAGCCGGCTTGCTGCTGGTCGAGCGCCAGAGTCGCAACCTGATCTACAGACCCAATGCCGCGCTGGTGGAGTCGCTGTCCGGCTTCCTGCTGGAGAACTGCTGCGGCGGCCAACCCTGCACCCCTATCCCATTGAAGAAGAAAGCCCGATGAAAACCTACAACCTGCTATTCCTCTGCACGCACAACTCGGCGCGCTCCGTCCTCGGCGAAGCTTTGGCTTCGACCCATCCCAGCGGCCGCTTCGTCGGTTACTCGGCCGGCTCGACACCTGGCGGCAAGGTGAACCCGTTCGCCGCCGAGCTGGCACTCAAGATGGGCTATCCGGCTGACAAGCTGCGCTCGAAGAGCTGGGATGAATTTGCCGCTCCCGACGCGCCCAACATGGATTTCATCATCACCGTCTGCGATAACGCGGCCGGCGAGGTCTGCCCCATCTGGCCGGGCAAGCCGGCCACGGCGCACTGGGGCTTTCCCGATCCGTCCCAGGTTGTCGGCGACGACGACGCCAAGCGCCAAGCCTTCAGGGACGTGATGGCGGGGCTGCAGAAGCGCATCGATCTGCTGGCCGCGCTGCCGCTCGACAAGCTCGATGCGTTGAGCCTGCAATCCGAACTGAAAAGGCTGGCACGAGCATGAGCCTGTTCGAACGCTACCTGACCCTCTGGGTCTTCCTCTGCATCGTCGCCGGCATTGCACTCGGCCAGTTCTTCCCCGCCCCCTTCCATGCGATTGGCGAGATTGAAGTCGCGCGCGTGAACCTGCCGGTCGGGCTGCTGATCTGGGTGATGATCATCCCTATGCTGGTGAAGGTCGATTTCGGCGCGCTGCACGAGGTTCGCCGTCACATCAAGGGCATAGGCGTCACGCTGTTCGTGAACTGGCTGGTGAAGCCGTTTTCGATGGCGCTGCTGGGCTGGATCTTCATCCGCCAGTTGTTTGCACCGCTGCTGCCGGCCGATCAGCTGGACAGCTACATCGCCGGTCTGATCCTGCTGGCCGCCGCTCCCTGCACGGCGATGGTGTTCGTCTGGAGCCGACTAACCAACGGTGATCCGCTGTTCACGCTATCGCAGGTGGCGCTGAACGACACCATCATGGTGTTCGCGTTCGCTCCCATCGTCGCGCTGCTGCTCGGCATCTCGTCGATCACGGTACCCTGGGATACGCTGGTGACCTCCGTCGTGCTGTACATCGTGCTCCCGGTGATCCTCGCGCAGCTGTGGCGCCGCCGACTGATGGCGCAGGGCCCGCTGGCATTCGACGCGATGATGCAGCGTATCGGCTCATGGTCGATCACGGCATTACTGGCGACACTGGTGCTGCTGTTCGCATTTCAGGGCGAAGCGATTCTTCGCCAGCCGCTGGTCATCGCGCTGCTGGCGGTGCCGATCCTGATCCAGGTGTTCTTCAATTCCGCGCTGGCCTACTGGCTCAACCGTCGGCTCGGCGAATCGCATAATGTCGCCTGCCCGTCGGCACTGATTGGCGCGTCGAACTTTTTCGAGCTGGCGGTCGCAGCTGCGATCAGCCTGTTTGGTTTCGAATCCGGCGCTG
>JACCDQ010996332.1_pt1 | contig 10936 bp, 13 predicted proteins | sample 7446031 | NCBI WGS metagenome assembly JACCDQ01 (sample SAMN15323442, study PRJNA562643) | freshwater metagenome | isolation source: river surface water | place: USA:Blue River Watershed | collected 2017-08-17
GAAAAACTGAGGAAAAACTAATCGAAGAAAAAGTGGAGAAAGTCCACAAAAGCCGATCAAACGATGAGTTTGTACACTACGAACCGTTTAGGCGGTACTACCCCGGTAAGCTCGCACTGACTACCCGTCCCCTACCAGCATTTTGCCAAATTCAGTACTAGAAGCGCCACGTGGGTTCTACGTAGAGGTACGTTTTACCGGGTGCTTTACCCGCCCTTTTATCGTGTTTTACCACACTAAAGAACATTTTTACTGGTTGATTTGTTGCCGGCCTCTCAGTCTGGTGTCAGTGTTACCCGTACGTTATCACCACTTAATTACCAGCCGCGTACATCTAAAGAATTAACAGCCTTCATACCTGTGAATAACCAGATATACCCGATCATAATCAACGCGTTACCGTTGCTGCCATCACCTTTGCCGGACCAGGTAAAACTGATAATCGATTGGTAAGTTGTTCCCTTTTGGCTTTGGGATTGCTTGACTCATGAACGTGACCTACATATTTGAATCCATTCTCGGATGAGGGCACAGCGTGATTCAAAGTCCATTCAGGATTGGGCTCAACTAAAGCAGGAACCTGGGTCACGAGAGCTACGTCTTTACATGGTACCCACCAACTTCCCAGCTTAATTACCAGTAGCGTTACCAAGACCATTCGGAAGCTGCAAACAGTTGAAGAAAGCCGCAATCAAATCAACAAACAACAACAATATTTATTAATATAGGTACATTCCATCATATGCTTCCGCGATCGAAGTATATATTGTATGCAATGATCGATAGTTGTGACATTGCTGCTTACCGGTACTATCAGGTACCTTACCGGAGGTCTTTGAGATTCAAGTTGGTGGATGGAGATTCATGACAGACGATGTCTGCACTGACGTCATCTGCAGGCACGCAGGCGTTGCTCAATTTGAATTTAAATTCGCCGGCACCGTGACCTCACAAATTGCCAGTTTTCCCAGCTTAATTTTACCACAAAATATCTCTACTAACCGCGAAGTTACCAGAAGAACAGGACTGAAAACATTCATGACCGGCCAAACCTGGGCCGGTGGGAACTATGGGAATGGAACGGTATTTAATGAGAACTAAATGGTTATATTCCTGGTATTGACCGGTAAGAAGCCAGGAACTAAGAAAACAGCCGGTAGTTGTAGCGGGAATGAGAAGGTAATAGGCATGGCAATTATGTTTTGGTAAGGACACGAGAAGCCTAAGACTATTTGAAGGTAACATGTCAGTAAAATGGATGGTATTCATACAGGTAAAGTCACAATTACCATGCTTTTAACCACTCGCGAATTATCTGCAATATTACAATAACGAAGTTAGCAGAAATGTTACCATAACAATGAGGCTAAGTAATTAGTTTGGTAAAATAATTGACTATGTAATCGGGAACCAGACTTGGTAAACTCCATGGTAACTTCATGCTGGGAAAATACACGGAAAAGAGAATTAACAACGATCGTTCGATCGTTGTTCAGAGCGCTGCAACATTCACGCACATGGCACTGCAAGCGATTGTGTAGCACTTGCCGCAGAACGCACGGTTGCAATATTCACCGTCTTCAGGCGAAAAGCAGCCTTCACAAGCACGGATTTCCCTTTTAACATGGTAAGTATCTTCCGAATGCTTTGCTTTCCCCCAAACGAACTTTACCTTGCAATGCAAACAATGCGTGGGCAGGTATGGCTTTTTCTCTCGTTGAATTTTGGTGTAGTAGCCGCTGCCATAGATAGGGTATGACAATGGGTTGCCGCAATTGGTGTGGGAGCATGTATTTGAGGGCGGGCACTTCCATGGTTTTACAGGCGAAGTTCGTGTTGCTCTACCGTCATCTGCGTTCTTGGGCTTCTTTGGAGTTCCCGCCTGTAATAGGTATAAAAATGTCAATGAGGATACCTGTACAGAACCGCAATGATTGCAAAATACTTATGCATAGAGACACCAAGAAAACTTACAGGAGGCTCAGACGTTTTTTGGGCGGGCGCTGGTGCAGCCGCCTGTCTTGGCACCTTTTTGGGAACCTGTTTTTCTGCAACAGGCTTAGCTGGACTGTTAGTGAACCTCTCTTCAATATCGATACCCTGCAGGACACATAACAAAGGACTGGTAAGCAATTGGCAGACTCATGGGTAATAATTTGATAAACAAGTGTGTTCACGTACCTCCAGGGGTTCAAAACTCGCTCGTAGTAAAGGATCATCCTCATCTGCACCTGTAGCTGCTATCTCCTCTGAAAATGGATCCGTATTGCCTTGAAATGAGGATGGAGAAGACGAACCATTTGAAGAAGAATCGTCACTGTCGGACACTTCGGGCACAACTCCTTGAGACATTCGTTGCTTCTTGGCCGGTGGAGCCTCAAGTGTCGGCTTTTCCACTGGTAACAAGTCGTAGCGACTTTTACCGGAGGACATCAGTGGAACCCCGTCGCAATTTGCAACGGGGCCCATGAGTCCTGCATTACGGAGTAGTGCAAACAGCGGTTCATTCCCATCAGCCTTACCGGTTGCCTCGGAACCAAAGAATGCACCCAAGTCACGTTTCCTCAGATCTGCGGCAAACCGACTAATAATCAGTTCCTTCTGTTCACGTTCTTCTTGTTCCTTGGACTTCATGGCCACTTCACCATCAATTTCTTTGCGTCTTGGATGACCCTCAAGGAGCAAATAGGAACCGTCAAACATGTGAGTGTGGTGCCTGCAGATTACAATGTACTTGCGGAGGTCAGACTTGTCTGGTTTTGGAATCCCCTTCTTGGAGGCCTTGCGGGCACCATCGTTACCACCATCGTTACCACCAGCATCAACAACTGGAACGTTCTGATTCCCGTCATTGTTCTTCGGCTTGTAATTATCACGGGCAAAAAAATTTTCCGAGAAACAACGCGCCCAAGCCTCAATAATCTTGGTACGTAGCTGGTCAGCTTTCTTGACACAAAGAGCCTTGGCGAACCCATGGCGCGTGACACGCTTATTGACTTGTTTGTTGGACATCCTGTTTCCATCGTACTCGAGCGCGAGTAGATCCAAAATCTCTCTTTCCCCCCTCACGGCCCAGTGATTGCTCTTTCCAAAAAGGGGGTAGGCAGAGAAATGGACCATCGCGCGCGCTTCTTGGAGTGAGATCTGGCCAGACTCATTGGGATCGAACCCGTGAATCCAATCAACGAAATCCTCTATCTTCCGGACTGTGCGACCATTTCCAAAACTGAAATCAGGATATTTCTTGTTGAACTCAACAGCAAAGTGGGTATTGATGATTGGACCCGCCATGCAAAAGATGACTTCTCTGAAGTTATCCAGGAGTAGCTTGAATTGATCGCATTTCTCTCCTACAGTTCCTTGTTGGGGAGTAGCACCATGGTTGCCAATAATTTCGTCCCACTTGGTCATCCGATCAAGTAGTGGCTTGCCATCCAGATGGACAGCCCTGTTTAAGGGCACAAAGTCCTTGGGAATCTTGCGGTACTTTTGTCCAAGAGGAGGAATGCAGTCATGAGTTTTCTATTAGATTGTTGAATGTAACCTATTGCTACCTAAGACGGACGTACCTCTTGCGGACCTAAGTCCTTACGGGATTCTCCAACACGCATCTTCTGTTGAATAGCTCGAGCAATGTGTAGGCTTGCATACCTATCTACGAACACCTTTTTGGCGGCATCCCCAATTGGATCCGCGTTGTCCTCACCCAGCCAGAATGAAGCCAGTGGGTCATCATGACGGGCACTAGCAATGTTAGTGTTAGTAGTCTGCATGGACATCATGGTGGCAAAATGATCAATCTGGTAACTTGTTCTCTTCGACGGTATTTTGTTTTGTGAGACTATGCCCAAGTGGAGGAGCAATTGGCAAAATTTGGTATAAAGTCGTGGTAAAAAAATATTATACTCTATATAGTTTATAGTATGTTAGTGAGGTCCTACGTAGGAGATGTACCATGAACGGAAGTGTTGGATTGCTGTTGGCACCAACACTTAGAGTTCCAATGGTGGCAGGGCTTGCCACCAAGACTGGGTGTGACCTAATAAGTTGGCGCGATTTCTTTTGAATTTGAAGTGATGTTGCACAGCCCTAAATGTGGCAGCCATGGACCGCCGAAAATTAGATTTGAAATTTCGCGCCCATGTTTCACCAGTCACCGAAGAGGTCACCAAGGAACAAAGAACAGGGACCTCGCTCGCGTCTCATTTTGAATATTATTTAGTAATAGCCTTATTGAACACTTAAGAATAAGAATCATTTTGAACAATCAAATTGCGACCATTTTTCCTACCACCAAAAAGTCATTGACGCGGCCTTTTTTTTTTAAGCTGCTTCCGACACCAAACCGGGACAAACAAGGCCTCGTTTCTAAGCAAATAGTGAGCCCAGCAAAACAAAACAGAGACCGACGTACTGGCAAGCAGGAACCTCAAATTATCGTCTTCAGTAATGAAGATTATCATTCAGAGTGCTCTAAACAATTTAACGCATCAGCTCCTGATCGAGCCAATCCCTTCAATTTGGAGACCGTTTTGGGTTCATTCTTAGCATTTCGATACTCCTTGGCACATCAAAACACGCAAAAAAAATGTGTGAACTGTCGTGGAGAGCTAGGAGTTGAATCAATTCGGCTAATTAAGCATCAAGCGTGGTAAACACACATAAAAGCATGGATCCGTACTAACACGCTCCTGTGTATATAACCAAATAATTGGGCGAAAGAATCCAAATTGATTCGTGTGAATATCTATCGCCAGCCGAGTTGTTCCAACGCTCAATTCCCCAGCCACTATTTTACTGTGAAAAGCAACGAACGATGCTACAGCGTTAGGAGTCGCAACAAGAATGCTCCGTTTCGCTGCTATTAAGATTAATCCCACGATGCGTCCCCACGTTCAACCTTTCGTTTCGGATTGCAAATGAGAATCGGATTGCCAACACGAAACATTTCATCATCTCGCAAGGCTCACAAATCCATCGAGTTCATCTCTGGTACTTCTGCATCGATCCAACTGCATTGTTGCTCTTTGTTTCGCTTCTGTTTTTTGTTGCCAACTTTACTACTTCACCATGAAATTCTCTCCCCAAACCGTCTCCCAAGTCCTTGTGGCTCTCTGTGCCGAAACTGTCGCCAAGCGTGACCCTTCCACCACGACCGACATGAACGACGACTGGGTTGCTCAAGCTGCCAAGTATGGGTTCGAGATCTCCGACAACGAAGCCGCCAACCCTGAATCCGAAACGGGTGCAAGCGGCCAAGGTCTCCTTCCTTCCACCCCTCCAAAGATGGCTGGAGACTCCACCACGGTAACTGCTATTGTTACCCAGGAGAAGGCGGGGCGCCCCGAGGAGTCTGTCGTGGATGCGGCTTCGCTTTCCATCAACCAATCGGATCAACCCGTGGCCGACACCCGGACTCCTGGAAACTTGAAAGACCCTCGCATCTATGAAGAGGAACCTACTGAGTCCATTGTGAACAAGACGGGCAATGAGGCAACTGGTGACGTCGCCGGTGCCGGTTTGACTTCAACAGGTACTTATGGTACCGGCGAGCCCAAGGCGTCCGACTCCGAAGAGGGACTTTCTGAAACGGAAGCCACCAATACTACCACTGTGACAATGGATACGGATCCCAAGGAGTCTGACGATACGGAGCTTTCTGACATCGAAGCCTCCGAGACTACCGCTGCGACAAAGCCAATGGTGGAAGATAGCGCTAGCGAAGAGGGCGTTGTTGCCGAAAAGGCCTCTGCGGATGTCCACCTTTCAGAAAATGACGAAGAGGAAGAGGCTGCTTTGATGTCTGATGACGAAGACGAAGTCCCCATCACTGATAATAAGTCCAGCTCTGGGTCCGAGCCTACTGATGGTGTGAGTGGGGAAGACGAATCGGAGGACGATGAGATGGAAGTCAATGGTACTACTGGTAACTCCTCTGGTATGGATGGCAACGTAACAGGAAATACAATTACTGTTGCTCATCAACCAACGACTACCATCACCACTACCACCACCACCACCACCACCACCAACACCCACACCATGGGCGCCACTACCACCCCCACCACCACCACCACCACCACCACCCGGGGTCCTCCAGGCATCGAGTACGTGAGGGTTCAAGGTCGAAAAGGTTTCAAGGTGGGAAAGGAAGAACTAATCTATCAAGCCGAAAAGCTCACCAAGGAGCAGCGCGAGTCTTATCTTGCGCATGCATCTGTTCACAAAGGCATTGAGTATACCTATGGCATGGGTCCAGTCATCAAAAAGAAGTCAAAGCGTAAGGCCTGTGTCCTTCACGGTGCAGTCCGTACTAACTTGGATGGCCTTAAGGGTGCGTTGGATGGTCTAAGTGCTGCCCAGTACGATGCGGCGATTGAGGAACTCAAGAGTGCCAAGCGCGCACGTCGCTAAAAGGCTTCCATCGCATAGAGGGTTTCAAGATTTGGTACTATTTTAGCAATACTAACCTATTATTTATGGTACTCTCTAATATTTTGGAATTTTTAAATACTTTAGTTAAGCGTCCCAATAATTGAAGACTTGGGTACAGGGGAGGCGCCTCCCCCTGTGGTTGAGTCTTTTGCACTTTCAAACAGCAATGAAAAGTGACCTTGGTTCGAAACTCTCCTTTTTATCATACGTTAAGCTCTGGGAGTACCATAGAGCCACATACTATATATGCGGTAGTCAATTGTAAAAACTCAATCCCAGAAATATATATTCACGACAACTCTCTGCCTCTTTCAAGTTACTTAATTAGCTACCAACTGACAACTATTGCCACGATCGAATTTTGTTGATGACTCCGATCGACTGATTGCAATCAAACTTCAACAGTGTTGCAGCAAAAACCGATAAGATCATGTCATAAAACCAATTTGCTATCGAAATACAAAGAAACGAGTAGCAGTATACTACAATGAGCTCTGCAGGTGAAAAACGATCCGCGGAAGAAGCCGAAATTGAAATTGATGAGTACGATGGGCCAGAGTCTCTCCGTGGGGTAGAGATTGTCCCCACAGATTCCGTTGAGAGGCTATTCACTTGGAAGAACTGCATGTCTGTGAACGGAGTCCATGTCAAAAATAAGTGGGAACATCCAGAGTTGTTGGTACGTATGTTGGACATTGCGATCGCTGTGATCCATAAATCAATTGAATTGTCCCTACCTAACAACAATCCCTCAATTGCCCTGCTCATTATCTATCTGTAGGAATTGGAAGAGGATGTTAAAAAGGGTAAAGCGGAAGTTGAGGCATTGCACGAGGCCGATGCACTCCTCTATGATCAGGAAGGCAGCTTCATGGACAATGCATCTGAACACTCTAAGGAAATCTTCATATCCGCCAAGAAACGAATTAAGGCACACATTGAAGACAAAAATCGAGAAATTCGTGAGAAGGAGCAGAAAATCAATACTTTACCTATGATTGCAACAATCAAACTTCTCAACGATCAATTCAAATTGGGGGTGAAGCATATTTAATGTTGTACCAGTAGGATGAAGATCATGAAATGCTGCAGTGTTCCTGATCAGACTTGACTCATTGTGCAGATGTATTCAATTATCCATTCAACGCCCATCCTACATACTATCTTGCACCCAGAAGTTTCGCAATTGTCAACTTCAACTTCACGTATCAACTCAACAACAACTGTCTCGAGTAAAGTATCAGGCTTGGAATATTAATGTTTTCCCTTAAGTGCCATCATCCCTAAATATTAATATGGCACTGTACTAGCAAGGCGATTCTTTTTCAAATTTTAGCTTATTTATTTAACGGCATAATTCAAATTTCAAAGCCTACAGTGCAGCACACAGTAGCCCCAAATGATTTGCTTGTCTTCACAAATTGACCAACAACCCTCGTTATCACTTGCGGTGATCACTACGTAACGTCCATTTTCAAATATATTTAGCCTTACTTATAAAGAACTATGAATTCCAAAGACTCCATCTTTGACTAATAACTATCTATTCCTCGCTTTGGCGGTACAATAAGAGCTTTCTATTTATTAGATGACAGCACCTGTGCTATCCTTGAATGTTTCCAAAATAGCATCATAATTATCTTCACGGACATAGAAGCTCGGGTCCAATCCTGGCTTGATGTACCGGCCATTTGGTTGTCGCTCCTTCCACCAATTAGTTATGACACAATATTTGTGAGAGTTAGGCATATCTGGACCAATACCATAAGACATTGGTATGGCCACTGTGGACATCTTTGCCTTTTCTTGGATTCCGTAGAACCTGTCAGGCACAGGTTGAGTGGCGGGGACCTTTCGGAGTGGTGCATACCAGAGGCCTCCCATAGATATGCCCTGGCTGTCGTCAAAAGCAATTTTGTCCCAGCAATACATCTTTTTTGACTTGTATAGGACATAAAAGTCCATTGTCGCGCCATCAGTTTCGTTGGTTACCAATATACCAGATATGGGCTTCTGTTCGGCAATCGCGTCGTCAAGGTTTTGTTGGGTTCGATAGCAGTAAAATGCTTTGGGTTTGAACATGTGCTGGTCTTCCACAGGAGAGTACTCGTCGCTATTAGCACTTGGCAAATCCATGGATGTAGCGGCGGTTGGAACTTCTTCCTCCAACGCGAGATCATTTGAGTCACCAATAACACGCTCATCTATTTCTCCATCTGGCCCAATGAAGAATCGAGCGACTTTGTTGGTTTCATCCTCCATAAATCTTTTCGAAGAATTAGCAAAGAGTGAGTACATGGATCTGAAAATGTCCAGAACACGGTATTTGTACAACTTCTCCATGATCACCACAAAGAAAGTATCGTAGTCAGGGACACCTTTACGAATAAGGGGTTTCACTTCTTGTATAAACTTTTCGCCTTTGCCTCCTCCATCCCAAAAGTTTATCAAGAGTCCAAAAAATTCCATCATTGAAACAAGATTGGGAAGGGAGAGGTAGTTTGATTTTGTCCAAAAGGCTTCACTGCCTCCAATAAATGCTGCCGGTGTTTTCCTCTTTTCTTTGCTACTTTTAGCATTGGTTCATTTGCCAGCAGCCCGTTTAGTTTTGGTCTTGCTGCTCTTTGATTTTGTTGTTGATGCAGTCCTTGGTGTAACGCCGCCTTCATCGTCATCTTCCATCACGTAATCAGAATCAGAGTCGCTGTCCACACGGCCTGTATTTTGTCCTTTTCTTGGCCTTTTCACCTTTTTACTGTTAGGGTTGCGATGCGACTTCCTTTTCTTGTTCGGCGCCTCCGCCTTACGACTTCCGTTACCAGTAACTTTGCCACCCTTGCTAGTGGAAATAGATTCGTTGGAGTTCTGTACCTTCTTTTTCTTCTTCGGAGCCTCAGCCTTACCAGTAACTTTAGCACCCTCGATAGTGGGAACCGATTCATCATTGGAGTTCTCTATTACAGAAGGATCAGCTCCAGGGGCATCCGCGTTGGGTTGTACTCGCCTTTTCTTCTGCTGCATTTCGGAGTGACGGACTTGAATGTCCAGTTCTTTGACGCAGCTAAAAAACTCTTTCAAGATGCAGTGAAACTCTCGGATGTCTGAGTCGGTAATTCCAGCGTGAGACAGTGCCGGTGAAGCCAAGGCTGTAAATGAAATAACAAGACGAAAGACGTCCCAATTCCCTGTCGTCTTTGGGTTTTTTGTCGTCAGTGGCATGGAGCAATCAAGGTACGCAATTTTTTGGATCCGACTCCACGCACTCCAATTCTCAGCGACCCATGGCCCCGTTCCATAAGTGCCACCGGGCTTCTTGGCATCATCACTTGAACTGAATGGATGAGTACGTAGCCAGGACAGCTGGAACTTTTTACATGCCAATAACAACTCTTGAGCTTTTCGCCGGAATGCTTTATCGCGCCCTCTGCTCTTGTTCCACATTGAGACAAGCTCAAAATTTCCCTGTGCGACTCCAAGGCATACTTCATGCATCACTGTTTCAATGAAATCTCTTACTCCAACATTGGGATCAAGCCAAGCGGCTGGGAATCGGAATTTATCTATTCCTTCAGGGTCATTGTAGTCGATTTCGTTTGCTCGTCCCTCCGTTTCTGCAGCTTTTGCAATGTCGAACAATTCCGTTGCTGCTTCTTCCTTCAAACCATTTGCCTTTAGATAAGCTAAAGCCGCCCCCTTTGTCCATCCCTTGTTAGTGCCAGTGCAAGAATTAAAGAAAGCAAACTTGCAGGCATTGACCAAATTTGGAAATTCGAGTTCCCGTAGCTTCAGATAAGTCTCGTTCTTCCCTGTTGTCGGGCAAGGGATAATTGTCACAGATGCACTGGTAGTGCACCTTCCGACAGGGGGTTCAACTGGACAATTAGGAGCACACGTGGTGGGGTAGTCTGGTACTTTGAATGGTAATTTGCTGGCGGTAGTAGAATCCATAGTCCAGTCGGCACAAACGGAACAGGGGCCATTATAATTGCGCTCAATGTCCTCCTGCGAAATGTCGTCATCATCGTCGTTGGCACCACGGGGGAAGGAACCCAAAAGAAAATGTAGGTTTTTGGCTCGACATAATTGACATGATGGTAAAATTGCTCCGTTCAACTTCACATTAGCATCGCTTCCATCTAGCATCTTGTCCGACCAGCCCCACTCAAGGCCATTGGAAAGTTCATTGCTTCTTTCTGGATTAGCTCTTGCAAGAACCTCCTTCACCCTCTTTGAATCGCAGGATGGAGTTTGGACATGCAGCAATGTTCCAAACTTTCGATGGATGTTGGAACCATGGCCGCTGGTGAGCGTAATGTCAGCTCTCTCCGGTTTGTCATAAGAACCGTTCAGTCGAACGACATAGACACGAACCATCTTCCTCAAGGCACCATGATATAACTCTAGGGGCTTATTTGGGTCGCCAAAGACAGACATGTCCTTTCGTACCTGGTGCTCCACTTGAGGCCATGCGTCATTTTTTTTCATTCCCAATGCCATGGCA
>JACCDQ011536030.1_pt1 | contig 10936 bp, 10 predicted proteins | sample 7446031 | NCBI WGS metagenome assembly JACCDQ01 (sample SAMN15323442, study PRJNA562643) | freshwater metagenome | isolation source: river surface water | place: USA:Blue River Watershed | collected 2017-08-17
CGGGCGCCTTCTGGGACCAACACCCAGCCTTGGAAGGTGTATGTGTTGCAGGGCGCGGCCCGGGACGATCTGGTCCACAAAGTGTGTGCCGCACAAGACGCGGTTCGAGACAACCCGGCATTGGCTGGTGAGTACGTCGAGAGCTACGATTACTACCCTGAAAAATGGGTCAGTCCCTTCATCGACCGCCGCCGTGAAAACGGCTGGGGTTTGTATGGCCTGTTGGGTATTACCAAGGGGGACAAGGACAAAATGTATGCGCAGCATCAGCGCAACTTCAAACTGTTCGATGCGCCGGTGGGCATCATGGTCACCATCGACCGGGTGATGGGGCGTGGTTCGTTGGTGGACACGGGAATGTTCCTGCAAAACTTCATGGTCGCGGCCCGTGCCCATGGGCTGGACACCTGCCCGCAAGCGGCCTGGAACACTTACGCGAAAATCATCATGCCGCACATCGGTGCCCCCGACAACGAAATGCTGGTCTGCGGCATGGCTTTGGGGTATGCCGATCCAGCGGATAAAGTCAACACCTTCGTTACTCCACGTGAGCCTGTGGCGTCTTTCACCACTTGGCTCGAATAAGTTCAACCATCAGTTTTTCAGGAACCACATCCATGAATACCACTCCCAGCGGCTTGCAATACGAAGACACCCAGGTCGGCGAAGGCGCCGTGGCTCAGGCCGGGCAGCGTGTGTCGGTGCATTACACCGGTTGGCTCTACAACGACGGGGCCGCGGGCGCCAAGTTCGACAGCAGCAAAGACCGGGGCCAACCCTTTCAATTCCCCTTGGGTGCCGGGCACGTTATCAAGGGCTGGGACGAAGGAGTGCAGGGCATGGCCGTGGGAGGCACGCGCCGCCTGGTCATTCCCCCGCAACTGGGTTACGGTGCGCGGGGAGCCGGTGGGGTGATTCCCCCGAATGCAACACTGCTGTTTGAAGTCGAACTGTTGGCCGTTTAACCCCAGGTGTGCCCATGACCCTTGCGAATCGCCCAACCGTGTTGGTGGCTCGGGGTGTTTTCCCCGAGGTGCTGGAAAAACTGCGCCAGCACTTTGACTTGAAAACCAATGAAGCCGACGAGGACTGGTCCGCTGCCGAGTTGGTTGCACGCCTGCAAGGGTGTGCGGGCGCATTGACCACGGGCAGCCAGCGAATCGATGAAGCCTTGCTGACAGCCTGCCCGCAGCTCAAGATCGTGGCCAACATGGCGGTCGGTTACAACAATTTCGACCTGTCCGCGATGGCCCAGCGCGGCGTGGTGGGCACCAACACGCCCGATGTGCTCACAGAAACCACAGCCGATTTTGGTTTTGCCCTGGTGTTGGCCACCGCGCGGCGCTTGACCGAAAGCGAGCATTTTTTGCGCGCTGGGCAGTGGAAGCGCTGGGCCTACGACCTGTTTGCGGGCAGTGAAGTGCATGGCAGCACCCTGGGTATTTTGGGCATGGGCCGTATCGGGCAGGGCATTGCACGCCGGGGCGCCCATGGCTTTGGCATGCGGGTGCTGTACCACAATCGGTCCCGACTCGACACGGCCACAGAAGCCGAGTGCAGGGCCGAATACGTGACCAAAGCCGAGTTGTTGGCCCGTGCCGATCATTTGGTGTTGGTTTTGCCGTATACACCGGCCAACCACCACACCATCGGCTTGGCCGAGTTGCAGCAGATGAAACCCACGGCCAACCTGATCAACATTGCCAGAGGCGGTATCGTCGACGATGCGGCGCTGGCCCAGGCTTTGCGCGACCGGCAAATTGCTGGCGCTGGTTTGGATGTGTTTGAAGGCGAGCCACAGGTGCACCCAGACCTGCTGACCCTGCCCAATGTGGTGCTCACGCCCCACATTGCCAGTGCCACGGTGGGTACACGCAAAGCCATGGCCCACTTGGCGGCGGACAATCTGATTGCCTACTTGACCCAAGGGCAAGCCTTGACGCCGGTGGTCTGATGGCCGATCCTGCCATGCAAGTCTGGGCCAGCGGGTGGGGTGGCACTGGGGTGCTGTTGGCGCTGCAGTTGTTGGTGTTGGCCGCCCTGTGGTGGTGGCGCAAACCACCGCCGGTGGCTGAAACGCCCGAGCAAGTGGAACAGCGCCAACGCCTGTTCGATGCTTTGTTGGCACAAACGGCCCGGATCGATCACTTGGAGCGCGAATTGCGACGCGACGTGGTGGAATCGGCCCGCGGTCAGCGGCAGGAGGTGCTACAGACCCTTGCCATGTTTCAGGACACCTTGCTCAAACAGGGGGCAGAAACTGCGCGGACCCAAAACGCCCAGATCGATGCCTTTGCCCAGCAACTGGTGCAGTTGCGCGGTACCTTGGGCGACACATTGGCGCAACAGCTGCAGGCCTTGAGCGAGGCCAATGCCCGGCGCTTGGGCGAGGTGCGCGCCACCCTGGAAACCCAGTTGGCCCAATTGCAGCAGAGCAATGCCGTCAAGCTGGATGAAATGCGGGCCACGGTGGATGAAAAACTCCACAAAACCCTGGAAATCCGCTTGGCCGAAAGCTTTCAGCACGTGGCCCAGCGCCTGGAACAGGTGCACAAAGGTTTGGGCGAAATGCAGACCCTGGCTGCCGGGGTGGGCGATCTCAAGCACTTGCTCACCAACGTCAAAACCCGGGGGGTGTTCGGGGAAGCGCAGTTGGAAGCCTTGCTGGAACAGGTATTTGCGTCCGAGCAATACGCCGCCCAGGTGGCCACCCGGCCCGGCAGCCGCAACGTGGTGGATTTTGCAATTCGCCTGCCTGGAAAAAACGTCGATGGGCCTCCGGTTTGGTTACCGATCGATGCCAAGTTCCCGAACGAAGATTACGAGCGCTTGCTGGAAGCCCAGCGACAGGCCGATCCGGTGGCGGCAGACAGCGCGGCCAAGGCGTTGGAAATGCGCATCCGCCTTGAAGCCAAATCGATTGCAGACAAGTACCTGGAGCCGCCGCACACCACCGATTTCGCTTTGCTGTTTTTGCCCACCGAGGGCTTGTACGCCGAAGTGTTGCGTCGCCCTGGGTTGGTCGAACTTTTGCAGCGCGAACACCGTGTCACCCTGGCCGGCCCCACCACCTTGTTGGCCATGTTGAATGCCTTGCAGATGGGCTTTCGAACCTTGGCGCTGGAGAAGCGCTCCAGCGAGGTTTGGCAGGTGTTGGGCGCTGTCAAAACCGAATTCGGCAAGTTTGGCGATGTGTTGGCCAAGGTCAAGGCGCAAACCCAAACTGTGCTCAACAGCCTGGACAGCGCCGAAGTGCGCAGCCGTGCCATGGGGCGGGCCTTGAAACAGGTGGAGGCGCTGCCCGCCGAGCAGTCTCATCAGCTGTTGCCCGGTTTGGACCAGCCCGACGACTGACCGGTTCAGCCCGGTCGGGTGCGGGCCGTCGTCTGGCGGCTCAAGCAGTGGTGCGTGCGGGTGGCAAGTTGTAAAACCGCTGGATACCTTCCCAGGCCTGGGCCGGCTCGTCCACGTAATGGAACAGGTTCAAATCCTCGGCAGAAATGGCGCCTTCTTCTACCAGCACGTCGAAGTTGATGAGTCGCTTCCAGTAGCTGGAACCGAACAGAAAAATCGGTACCGGCTTGGCCTTTCTGCATTGCACCAGCGTCAGCACTTCAAACAATTCGTCCAGGGTGCCGAACCCGCCAGGGAATGCCACCAAGGCTTTGGCCCGCATCAGGAAATGCATTTTGCGCAACGCAAAATAGTGGAACTTGAAACTGAGTTCCGGGCTGATATAGGGGTTGGGGGACTGTTCGTGCGGCAGCAGGATATTGAGCCCGACGTTGAGTGCCCCCAGGTCATGTGCGCCCCGGTTGGCGGCCTCCATGATGCCGGGGCCTCCACCGGTGGCGATGTACATCTGGTCGCCGGGGGGGCATTGCAGGCTGTAGGCCGCAGCCAGGCGGGCGAATTCCCGAGATTGTTCGTAGTATTTGGCGTTGCGCACCAAGGTGCGGGCACGCTGAATGGCCACAGCGTCGCCACTGGATTCGGCCTCGGCCAGCAGGCGCTGGGCTTCTTCGGGTTCCTTGAAACGGGCGCTGCCAAACACCACAATCGTGTTTTCCACGCCGTGGGCCTGTTGTTCCAGGTCGGGTTTGAGCAGTTCGAGCTGGAACCGTATGCCTCGGGTTTCTCGGCGCAGCAAAAACTCCGAATCCGCAAAAGCCAGCCGGTACGCATCAGGTTGCAGGCGTTGCGGCCCATCGGACATCAGGTGCATTTCCACTGCGGCATCTGCCAAGCGGCGGGCTTGAAGGTCGTGGGTGTGGTTTTCGGGGGTGTTCATGGCGTGAAGCAAAGGTTGCACCCCGTTATAAAGCAAAAAAGCCCCAGATTCTGGGGCTTTGGGAGGGCAATGGCACTTTTAGTGCCAGCCCCAGAACGACCGAAGCCGTATCAGACGCGCTTGCGGTATTCGCCAGTGCGGGTGTCGATTTCGATGCGGTCACCCTGGCTGACGAACAGCGGCACCGGGATTTCAAAGCCGGTGGCAATTTTGGCGGGCTTGAGCACCTTGCCGGAGGTGTCGCCTTTGACGGCGGGTTCGGTCCAGGTGATTTCGCGCTCCACGCTGGTGGGCAATTCCACCGAAATGGCCTTGCCGTCGTAGAACACCACTTCAACCGCCATGCCGTCTTCGAGGTAGTTCAGCGAGTCGCCCATGTTTTCGGCTTCGACTTCGTACTGGTTGTAGTCGGTGTCCATGCACACGTACATTGGGTCGGCAAAGTAAGAGTAGGTGCACTCTTTTTTGTCCAGGATCACGTTGTCGATTTTGTCGTCGGCTTTGAACACCACTTCGGTTCCGAAGTTGCCAATCAGGCTCTTGAGCTTCATGCGCACGGTGGCAGCACCACGGCCCCCGCGTGCGTATTCGGTTTTCAGGACCACCATCGGGTCTTTGCCGTGCATGATGACGTTGCCGGCGCGGATTTCTTGAGCGATTTTCATAGAGGTTCCAGGTTGAATGCCGCTCGGCTTCGGTGTCTGCCGGTGGCGCAGTTGCCAAATACCAAGCTTGTACCGGTACGGCAAAACCCAGCATTTTACTGTTTTTCTGCGACAAACCCAATCAGCTGGGTGGCCAGGTCGTTCTGTGCCAGCAGGCGCTGGCGCGCTGCGGTGGCGCAGTCGCGCCAGTCATGCCATTGAAGCGCAGGCAGGGGGGCATGGGTCAAGCCGTTCCAAACGCGGTGAAAGTCGCGCCAATCGGGGGGAGCGTCCAGCCAGTCCAGAAAGGCTTCCAGCTTGTCGTGGTGGGCATTGTCGGTTTGCGGGTAAATTTGCCAGACCAAGGGTTTTCCCGCCCACAATGCGCGCACCAGGGAGTCTTCCCCGCGCACAAAATTCACGTCGCAGGCGCGCAACAGGTCGTCAAAATCGACTTGGCTCAAAAGGGGCAGGGCTTGGCTGTGCGCTGTGTCTGGCAGGTGATGGCGTTCTCGCGCAAACGCTGCTTGTGAGCGCCCGGCCGCTACCCGCCAGCTTGCATGGGCCAATCCCGGTTGTTGCAACAGTGCACCCAAAGCGGGGGGGTCATAACAAAACAAGGCGATTTGCGGCGTTTGCCGGCAGTCCGGCGCAGGCTGCGCGTTTTCCGGGCGCGCGGTGCTGTCGTGCAAGATGTCGGGCCCCAGCAACCCACCGGTTCGGGGTGTGAAACCGGGATAAAAAAACCACTTCTGGCGCCCGGCCAAGGGGCCGCTCATTACCGGGGAAGGCAGGCCATGACAGCGTTCAACGTAGCTTTCAGCGCTCAGGTATTCCAGGTTGATCCAAACGCTGGCCTTGGGCTGCAATGCGGCCACCCAGTTGGCTTGAATCTCACAGCCAAAGGCTTCTATCAGTACATCGCCCGCGGGCACCGACGGCGCAATGGCGTCCGCTTGGGTACGGGGCCAAGCATGTACCTCGATGGCGGTTGGATGCCGGTTGGCGGCGGGGGCCATCCAATCTAAAGGCGTTGGGTCGTCGATCCATAGGCGTATTTTTTGACCGCGCTTTGCCAATTGCGTGGCCAGCCGCCAGCACACCCCCAGGTCGCCCCAGTTGTCCACGACGTGGCAGAAAATGTCCCAGGTGCGGGGCGTGGGGCTTTCAAATGGGGCGGTGAGGGTCATGTGGGCCGACTTTGTGCTCTACGATAGCGCGCTATGAGCGCACACCCCGATGAACTGTTGCAAGCCGTTGCAGCATTGCCCACTTTGCCGGGGGTGTACCGGTATTTTGACGCCACAGGCGGCCTGCTGTATGTGGGCAAGGCGCGGGATCTCAAAAAACGCGTTGCCAGTTATTTCCAAAAAAACCACGATGGCACCCGCATTGGGCACATGGTCAGCAAGATCGCCCGCATGGAAACCACCGTGGTGCGGTCCGAGGCGGAAGCCTTGCTGCTGGAAAACAACCTGATCAAGACCCTGGCGCCGCGTTTCAATATTCTGTTTCGAGACGACAAAAGCTACCCCTATTTGCGCATCAGCGCCAGCACGGCTTTTCCGGCGCTTCCAGAGGGCGGTACAACCGCCCACCCAGAGCCTGGGTGGTACCCGCGCATGTCTTACTACCGTGGGGCGGTGGAGAAGCGGCACCAATATTTTGGTCCTTACCCGAATGCGTGGGCGGTGAAGGAAACCATCCAGCTGATGCAAAAAGTGTTTCATCTGCGCACCTGCGAGGACACGCTGTTCAACCACCGCACGCGCCCGTGTTTGCTGTACCAGATCAAACGTTGTTCGGGGCCCTGTGTGGGTTTTGTCAGCCCGCAAGATTACGCGGCCGATGTGCGCAGCGCGGCCGCCTTTTTGCGCGGTGAAACCCAAACCGTGTTGGACGAGCTGGAGCGCCGCATGTTGGCCCACGCTGAAAACCTGGCGTTTGAACAGGCGGCCGAAGTACGCAACCAAATGGCGGCTTTGTCCAAGGTGTTGCAGCAACAAGCCATGGACAACACCGCAGACCAGGATGTCGATATTTTGGCGGTGAAGGTGCAGGGGGGGCGGGCCTGCGTCAATCTGGCCATGGTGCGGGGTGGTCGGCACTTGGGGGATCGACCCTATTTCCCCGCGCATGTGGAAGATGGGGCAGTGCTGGCAGAATGGGGCGACGCGCCAGACGGCGACGTGGAAGCAACCAACCCCTTGCAAACCAGTGTGGAACAACGGGTGCTGGAGGCCTTTTTGGCCCAGCACTACATCCAGGCCGTGCCTCCGCCCATATTGGTGTTGGGTGCCCGGGTTGACGCCCGGTTGCTGGAACTGTTGACCGAACAAATCGGCATCAAGCTGCACCCGGTGTTCAATCCCAGGGAGCATCGCCGTGCCTGGTTGGACATGGCACAAACCAACGCAGGTTTGCAATTGGGGCGCTTGCTGGCCGAGGAAGGTTCGCAGCAAGCCCGCACCCGCGCATTGGCCACGGCCTTGGATTTGCCAGATGACGCACTGGACCAACTCCGCATCGAGTGTTTTGACATCTCACACACCGCAGGCGAGTCCACCATGGCCTCTTGCGTGGTGTTCGAGGGGCACAAAATGCAAAGCGCCCAATACCGGCGTTACAACATCGACGGCATCACCCCAGGCGACGACTATGCCGCCATGCGTCAGGTGCTGGAACGCCGTTATGGCAAGCTGGCCAAGGCCGCCCAGGAAGAGGGCGATGCCCACAAGCCGAACGTGAAATGGCCCGATGTGGTGTTGATAGACGGCGGCAAAGGCCAGGTGGGTGTGGCGCGCGAGGTGTTTGAAGGGCTGGGGTTGGACCTGGGGCGCATTGTGGGCGTAGAAAAAGGCGAAGGCCGCAAGGTGGGCCTGGAAGAGCTGGTGTTTGCCGACGGGCGCGACAAGGTGTACTTGGGTGCCGACTCGGCCGCTTTGATGCTGGTGGCGCAGATACGCGACGAAGCCCACCGCTTCGCGATCACGGGCATGCGGGCGCAACGCGCCAAAACCCGCACAGGTGCCAGCAAACTGGAGGACATTGCGGGGGTGGGGCCCAAAAAACGGGCCAAATTGCTACAGCGCTTTGGTGGCGTTCGTGGCGTGTCCAACGCGAGTGTGGACGACCTGTGCACCGTTGAGGGCATATCGCAGGACCTGGCCGAGGCGATTTACCGCGCCTTGCATTGAGCGCGACAGTACACGGCGTGTTTCAACGCCATAATCAACACCATGTTTTTCAACCTGCCAACCCTGCTGACATGGGCCCGCATAGCGGCGATTCCGCTCATCGTTGCGGTGTTTTACTGGACAGGTATTTCCCCCGAATCGCAAAACCTGCTGGCCACGGTGCTGTTTGTTTTGTTCGCCGCCACCGACTGGGCCGATGGCTATCTGGCGCGCAAACTCAACCAAACCTCATCGTTCGGCGCCTTTCTGGACCCGGTGGCCGACAAATTTTTGGTGTGTGCCTGTGTGTTGGTGCTGGTGCACCTGGACCGGGCCGATGTGTTCGTGGCACTCATCATCATTGGGCGTGAAATTGCGATTTCGGCCCTGCGCGAATGGATGGCCATGATCGGCGCTACCAAAAGCGTGGCCGTGCACATGGTGGGCAAACTCAAAACCACGGTTCAAATGGTGGCCATCCCCTTCTTGCTTTACCACGGCACCTTGTTTGGCGTGGTGGACACCCATCTGTGGGGCACCGTGCTGATTTGGGTGGCAGCTGTGTTGACCGTGTGGTCCATGGTGTACTACCTGCAAAAGGCGTTGCCCGAAATTCGCGCCAAAGTGCGCTGATGCACCTTCGGGTGCCGCTTTTGTTTTATGACCGGTTCCTCCCCTTCTGACAGCGCTTGGTTGCGTGCCATGCCTTGGGTGTTTGTGCTGATCTGGAGCACGGGTTTCATCGTTGCCCGTTATGGCATGCCCCACGCACCGCCCATGAAGTTTCTGGCGTGGCGTTATTTTTTCTCAATCGCGTGTTTTTTGCCCTGGGTGTTGTGGGCGCGCGTGCGCTGGCCCCAAACACGCGCCCAGTGGTTGCATTTGGCCGCCACCGGTGTGTTGATGCATGCCGGTTACCTGGGTGGGGTTTGGGCAGCGGTCAAGGCGGGCATGGGTTCTGGCCTGTCGGCGCTGGTGGTGGGCTTGCAACCGGTGTTGACGGCCATCTGGTTGTCGTCCACGGGTGGACACGTGAGCCGCCGTCAGTGGCTCGGCCTGGCATTGGGGTTTGGTGGGTTGGTCCTGGTGGTGTCGCGCAAGTTTGGTGCAGGTGGGCCGGGCGATACGGCCACTTGGCTGAACCTGTCGTTCGCGGTGGTGGCGCTGTTCAGCATCACCAGCGGCACGTTGTACCAAAAGCGTTTTGTGCAGCCTTGTGACGTGCGCACAGCCAACACCTTGCAGCTGATGGCCGCGCTGGTGGTGACATTGCCGTTGGCCTGGCTGGAAACCGAACCCATGCACTGGAACCCCGAACTGGCCGGTGCCATGGCCTGGAGCGTGCTGGGCCTGACGCTGGGTGGCAGTTCCCTGCTTTATTTGCTGATACAGCGGGGCGCTGCGGCCTCGGTGGCCAGCCTGATGTACCTGGTGCCTCCTACCACCGCCTTGATTGCCTGGTTTCTGTTCAATGAACCGATTTCTGCGGTGACTTTGGCCGGAACCGCCCTCACCGCTTTGGGCGTTGCGCTGGTGGTGCGCTCGCCCGCCAACAAAGGAAAGCCATGAGTCGCAAACGCATCGCAGTCATCGCCGGTGATGGCATTGGTCAGGAAGTGATGCCCGAGGGCTTGCGCGTGATGGAGGCAGCGGCAAGCCGCTTTGGCATCGACTTGCAGTTTGACCACTTCGATTTTTCCAGTTGGGACTATTTCGAAAAGCATGGCCAGATGTTGCCCAGCGACTGGAAGGAACAGATCGGCGGGCACGATGCGATTTACTTTGGCGCGGTGGGTTGGCCCGAGAAGATCCCCGACCACGTTTCGCTGTGGGGGTCGCTGCTGTTGTTTCGGCGGGAGTTTGACCAATACGTGAATTTGCGCCCGGCCCGTCTGATGCCTGGGGTGATTGCGCCGGTGGTGCGACGCGACGGTTCGCCGCGCCAGCCCGGCGAAATCGACATGATGATTGTTCGAGAAAACACCGAAGGCGAATACTCCAGCATCGGTGGGCGCATGTACCCGGGCACCGATCGCGAAATTGTGATGCAGGAAACGGTGATGTCCCGAGTGGGGGTCGACCGTGTGTTGAAATTTGCCTTTGAACTGGCGCTGAGCCGCCCCAAGAAGCACCTGACCAGCGCCACCAAAAGCAATGGCATTGCCATTACCATGCCTTACTGGGACGAACGCGTGGCCGAGATGGCCAAGGCCTACCCAGCGGTGAAGGTGGACAAGTTCCACATCGACATCTTGACCGCGCACTTTGTGCAACGCCCCGACTTTTTTGATGTGGTGGTGGCCAGCAACCTGTTCGGTGACATTTTGAGCGACCTGGGGCCGGCCTGCACCGGCACCATCGGCATCGCGCCCAGCGCCAACCTGAACCCAACCCGCCAGATGCCATCGTTGTTTGAGCCGGTGCACGGCTCGGCGCCAGACATTGCCGGGCGCGGCATAGCCAACCCCATCGGGCAAATTTGGTGCGGTGCCATGATGCTCGAATTTTTGGGGCACAAGCCCGCCCACGATGCGGTGTTGCAGGCGATTGAAACCGTGTTGGACCCTGCCAACGGTGGGCCGCGCACACCGGACCTGGGGGGGCATGCCTCTACCCGCGACGTGGGGCGAGCGGTGGAGCAAGCTTTGGCGCACGCAAAATCTTGAACCACAGTCACGAAATCCAGGTTTTGACGGGTTAGAATCTCGGCTTCGGTGGGGTGCTTAGCTCAGCTGGTAGAGCAACGCCCTTACAAGGCGTGGGTCGGCGGTTCGATCCCGTCAGCACCCACCACCACTTCTAAAATGCACTTGGAGTTATCCAAG
>JACCDQ010574708.1_pt1 | contig 10929 bp, 8 predicted proteins | sample 7446031 | NCBI WGS metagenome assembly JACCDQ01 (sample SAMN15323442, study PRJNA562643) | freshwater metagenome | isolation source: river surface water | place: USA:Blue River Watershed | collected 2017-08-17
CCGCGACGCGCGACCGCCGGCGGCACCACGCGCACGCCGGTGGCGGCGAGTTCCTGCGGCGACAGGTGGGCGAACTTGGTCGGCACCTTGTCGTAGAAGCCCAGGTCGCCGGCTGAGATGATCTCGTTGTCCTTCAGTCGGAAGGACAGCAGCACCGCTTTCTTGAGCCACTGGTGCACGGTCCACTGGCCCACGCCTTCGCGGCTGGCCACGCGCAGCGCGCCGCTGTCGAGCTGGTCGATCACATGCGCGACCGCTTCCTGGACTTCGGCCGGTGCCGAAGCGGGCGAGAGCTGGGCGCGGTTGTCCCAGGCGTTTTCGATGATCTGTTGCAGTTGTTGGGTCATGGTCTGCTTGTTGTTCAGTTGGAGGATTGGATGAATGCCGCGATGCGGCGTGCGGCCTCGACGCATTCGGCGGTCTCGGCCACCAGCGCCATGCGCACGCGCTGCGCGCCCGGGTTGAAGCCCTGGGCCTCGCGCGCCAGGTAGCTGCCCGGCAAAACCGTCACATTGTATTGAGCCAGCAGCGCCTTGGCGAAGTCGGTGTCGCTGCCGCCGGTCTGGTCGCCAAATTTTTCCGGCACCTCGGCCCAGAGGTAGAAGCCGGCGTCGGGCAGCGCGACGTTCATGACCTCGGCCAGGATCGGCGTGACGGCGGCGAACTTGGCGCGGTACTGTTCGCGGTTCTCGATCACATGCGGCTCGTCGAGCCAGGCGGCGGCGCTCGCGCTCTGGATCACGGTGCTCATCGCGCTGCCGTGGTAGGTGCGGTAGAGCGTGAAGGCCTTGATCAGCGCCGCGTCGCCAGCGACGAAGCCGCTGCGCAGGCCCGGCACATTGCTGCGCTTGGACAGGCTGGTCAGCGCGATCAGGTTCTTGAAGTCGGTCCGGCCGAGCTGGGCCGCGGCTTCCAGGCCACCGAGCGGCGCCTCGTCGCGGAAATAGATCTCGCTGTAGCACTCGTCCGACGCGATCACGAAGCCGTACTTGTCGCTGAGCTCGAACAGCATCTTCCATTCGTCAAGCGGCATCACAGCGCCGGTCGGGTTGCCCGGCGAGCAGGTGAAGAGCAGCTGGGTGCGCTGCCAGACTGCCTCGGGCACGCTGGCCCAGTCAACCGCGAAGTTGCGCTTCGGGTCGCTCGGGGCGAACCAGGGCTGGGCACCCGACAGATAGGCCGCGCCCTCGTAGATCTGATAGAAAGGATTGGGGCAGACCACCACCGGCTCGGTGCCGTTGGCCTGGTCAGCGAAGGCGCGCGGGTTGACCACCACCTGCGCGAGCGAGAACAGCGCCTCGCGCGAGCCCAGCACCGGCAGGATCTGCGTCGCCGGGTCCAGGCCCAGGCCATAGCGGCGCTGCATCCAGGTCGCGCAGGCGGCCTTCAGCTCGGGCGTGCCGGCCGTGGCCGGGTAGGTCGCCAGACCGCCGTCGGGCGCGTTGACGGCCTCGCACAGCTTGTCCTTGAGGAAGGCGGGGGTAGGGTGGCGCGGCTCGCCGATGCCGAGGCTGATCGCACGGTAGTCCGGGTGGGGCGTGACGCTGGCAAACAGCTGGCGCAGGCGCTCGAAGGGGTAGGGCTGGAGGCGTGACAGGAGCGGGTTCATGGGGGGAGATTGTCCCATGGCTGACAGGCATGCGTCGCGGGGGATCACTGTTGAGATCGGCTTGCAGGCACCGAGCCGATCTTCAATTGAAATCTCAATTCTTGATCGAATTAAATATCTAAATCGGTTAAGATGGTCATCGAGACATCTTGGTATTAGAAGCGCAAAAGTGAATATGGATCTCCCCAGCGTAGCCATTGTTTCGCGTTAGCTGCTTGTCTTCTGACTGGCGCTGTCGATCAAGCTTGCCGATGACGCACATTCCGTTTTGTCCTGATGGTGACTTCATGCAAGACTTTAATCCTTCAGATCTGAAGACCATTCTTCACTCCAAGCGCGCGAATCTCTACTACCTGGAGCATTGCCGGGTGCTGGTGAATGGCGGACGCGTGGAATATGTCACAGAGCAGGGCAAGCAGCAGCTTTACTGGAACATCCCGATCGCCAACACCACCACGGTGTTGCTGGGCACCGGCACCTCCATCACCCAGGCTGCGGTGCGCGAGCTGGCAAAAGCAGGCGTAATGCTGGGGTTCTGTGGGGGTGGGGGCACGCCACTCTTCGCAGGCATCGAGCAGGTTTTGGAGGTGGCCTGGATTCCACCGCAAAGCGAATACCGGCCCACTGAATACCTGCAGCATTGGGTGCGCTTCTGGTTTGATGATGGCCTGCGCCTGCAGGCGGCCAAGCAGTTTCAGCATGCCCGTCTGGAGCGTCTGCGCCAGCATTGGGGTGGGAGTAAGGGGCTGAAGGAGCAGGGCTTCACGCCCGACCTGGAGGCATTGGGTGCCTTGTTGCATTCCAGTGCTGCTGCACAGGCACGGGCGCCGGACCACACGGCGCTGATGACCGAGGAGGCCCGTCTGACCAAGCAGCTGTATCGCCTGGCGGCGGGTGCAACCCGCTACGGTGACTTCACCCGCGTCAAACGGGGAGCACCTGCGGCAGAGAGCCTTGACGCTGCCAATAAGTTTCTCGACCATGGCAACTATCTGGCCTACGGACTGGGTGCCACTGCCTGTTGGGTGCTTGGCATTCCGCATGGTTTGGCCGTGCTGCATGGCAAAACCCGGCGTGGAGGTCTGGTGTTCGATGTGGCCGACCTCATCAAGGATGCCGTCATCCTGCCGCAGGCCTTTGCCTCGGCGATGCAGGGGCACAGCGAACAGGAGTTCCGCCAACACTGTGTCGAGGCGCTGATTCGTACCGAATCGCTCGATTTCATGATCGACACCCTCAAGGCGACTGCCCTCACGCTGGGACAGCAGATGACTACGCACGCGACACAGGGTGCGGCATGAATATCCTGCTGATCTCTCAATGTGACAAGCGGGCGCTGACGCAAACTCGTCGCATCCTTGATCAGTTCGCCGAGCGCCGAGGAGACCGAACCTGGCAGACCCCGATCACGCAGGACGGGCTGGAGACCCTGCACCGTCTGCTGCGTCAGAGCGCTCGCAAGAACACCGCCGTGGCCTGTCACTGGATACGAGGCATCGACCATACCGAGTTGCTCTGGGTGGTGGGCGACCGCCGCCGCTTCAACAGCCAAGGAGCCGTGCCCACCAACACCACCACACGCAATCTGCTGCGGGCCGAGGACGAAAACGACTGGCATAGCGCTGAGGACATCCATCTGCTGGCGGCGCTGGCTTCATTGCTGCACGACCTCGGCAAGGCGAGTGCTGCCTTCCAGGCGCGAATGGCTGGCAAGCTCACGGAGCGCAACCGCTACCGGCACGAATGGACTTCGCTGCGCCTGTTCCAGGCCTTTGTGGGTGCTGATGACGATGCCGCCTGGTTGTCCCGCTTGGCGCAACCCACGCCGAAAGACGATGCCAGTTGGCTGGACTGGCGCAGCGGGCGGCTGCAGCGCGACGGACTCGATGACGGGGCTCGTCCTCCGTTTCAGGCGTTGGCCCATGCACCGCTCGCCCAGGCCGTGGCTTGGCTGATCGTGACCCACCACAGGCTGCCAGTCTTGCCTGTGCACAAGGATGGCGAACAGCAATGGCTGGGTCAGAAGAGTGAGCATTTCAGTGCGGCCAGTCTCAAGGATCCCCTGCTGAGGATCGACGCTGGCTGGAACGAAATCGTCGTCCCTCCCTCGAACAAGAACCAGGAAGTAGGGCCTTACTGGGAGTTCCCGCACGGCCTGCCGGTGACGACGCCCCACTGGCGAGCCCAGGCCAAACGGCTGGCCGAGCGGCTGCAGCGACGCCTCACCCACCCGGATCGGGCTGCTGGCTTTGCCTGGTTGCAGCAGCCCTATGTCATGCACCTCGCGCGCCTGGCGCTGATGCTGGCGGACCATCATTACTCCAGCATCACTGCCTCCGGTCGGGATAGCGGCCGCGTCGAGGTGCCGCCAGGCTATCCCCTGCTGGCCAATCTGCGCAAGGAGAGGGGCCGCTCGGTCGGCAACCAGACACTCGACGAGCATCTGCTTGGTGTGGCGCGCGACAGCCGTCTCATCACCCATGCCCTGCCGCGCTTCGCCGCAGACCTGCCCACGCTGCGCGATCACAAACCCTTGCGTCAGCGCAGCAGCGATCCGCGCTACCGCTGGCAAGACCGGGCGGCCGAGCTGGCTGCCAGCAGGAGGTGTCAGGCCGCCGAGCACGGTGCTTTCATTGTCAACATGGCTAGCACGGGTTGCGGCAAGACCCTGGGCAATGCCCGGGTGATGCACGCACTGGCCGATCCCGAACGCGGATTCCGCTGTGCTTTCGCCCTGGGCTTGCGCACGCTCACGCTGCAGACCGGGCGTGCCTTCCGCGAACTCTTGCAGTTGCGTGACAACCAGATCGCCATCCATGTGGGTGGCAGCGCCAGTCGGGCCTTGTTCGAGCACTATGAGGCGCTGGCCGAGGGGCAGGGCTCCGCATCGGTACAAGCCCTGCTGGACGAGGACAGCGATGTGGATTTCAGCGGCGACGCGGCTCCCGCCGACCTCAATCCCCTGCTGGCTCGAGCGCTACATGACCCGAAGATCAACGCCTTGTTGCTGGCGCCGCTGCTGGTCTGTACCATCGACCACCTCACCCCGGCCACGGAGAGCCAGCGCGGCGGCCGGCAGATCGCGCCGATGCTGCGCCTGCTGAGTGGGGATCTGGTGCTGGATGAGCCCGATGACTTCGACGTAGCCGATTTGCCCGCTCTCACTCGCCTGGTGCATTGGGCCGGCCTGCTCGGCAGCAGGGTGCTGCTGTCGTCGGCAACCCTGCCGCCTGCGCTGGTGCAGGGCCTGTTCATGGCCTACCGCGCTGGCCGCCTCGAGTTTCAACACCATCGCGGCAAGCCACCCGGTGCCGCCACTGCGCCCGAGATCGCATGTCTGTGGCTGGATGAAGAACAGCAGACTGCAGCAGCCTGTGCCAGCGCGGCTGCTTTCGAGAGCGCTCATGCGGTCTTTGCTCGTGAACGCCATGCACGTCTCACAAGGGCCGAGGCGCGTCGCCGTTATGAACTGGCGCCTTTGCGATTGGGTGGCTTCAGCACGGAGCAAATCCCGGTTGAGTTCGCCCGTCTGGTGCTGCTGAAGGCACTGATGTTGCATGAGCGCCATCACAGTGCCGATCCGCAGCAGCCTGACCGTCGTGTCAGCTTCGGCCTCGTCCGCATGGCCAATATCGATCCCCTAGTGCAGGTGGCACTGGCCTTGTATCAGCAGGGGGCGCCCGCTGGAGTGCAGGTCCACCTGTGCGTCTACCATTCCCAGTTCCCTCTGCTGATCCGCTCCGCCATCGAGCATCGGCTGGACACCACGCTGCGGCGCCACCAGCCCGAGGCGGTGTTCTCGCTACCCGATATTCGCGCCAGGCTGGATGCCTGTCATCACGCCAAGGACCATCTCTTTATCGTGCTGGGATCGCCCGTCACGGAAGTCGGCCGGGATCACGACTACGACTGGGCCGTGGTGGAACCTTCGTCCATGCGCTCCCTGATCCAGCTTGCTGGACGGGTTCGGCGACACCGGCCTGGGGCCTGCACCATGCCGAACATCGTGGTGTTCGACACCAACCTGCGCCACTTCAGTCAACCGGGTGGGGCGGCTTTCCAGCGTCCAGGGTTTGAGGATGATGGTGCCTTCAAGCTCCAGACCCATCAGCTCAGCGCCTTGTTGCGACCCGAGGAGCGGGATGTGATGGACGCACGACCACGCATACTGGCTGCGGCCCCTGAGGCCTTTGCTCCCACCCTGCGCTTGGTGGATCTGGAGCACGCGCGGTTGAAGGCCGCGATGCTGCCCGTCGAGGTCAAGCCCGTGACCCTGACCCCACGCCAGCTACGTTCGGGCGGTGCTGCGGCACTGGCGACGATGGTGCCCGTCAATGCCGCCTCGTGGTGGCACGAGTCCGCTGCCGATGCACTGCTCACCGCCATGCTGCCGCAGCACTCACCGTTCCGCTATGACCCGGTAGTGCATGTCGACTTGTGTCTGCGCCCCAACGACGACACCGGCGAGGTCGAGCTCATCGAGGTGCTGAATACCGATCGGGGTCGGAGCCTGTATCAGCCCGTCGAACATTCCCTTCACGAACGCATTTCCGATGACGTTGTGCGCGGCCACGGCATTTCACCCTGGTTTGAACAGAGCTACGAGCAAGCCATTTCCGAGCTGGCCGAGGCGCGCGGTCTTGGTCCACAGGCCTGTGCCGAACGCTTCGCCACCTTGAGCCTGCCGAAAAGTCAGCAAGGCTGGCGCTCGCATCCGGTGCTGGGCTTTGTCAGAAGACGATGAAAAAGGCCGGCTGGGCCGGCCTGCTGCCTGTGCGGCAGTGAATATGCACACCCTTCTCAAAAGGGTAATTTTCTGAGCTGCTTTGCAGCAGTGACGGACGGGAGGATAGCGTTTTTGGGTGTTGCTGTGTTTTGTTTTTTTATCTTAGAAGCGTAATGGCATTGACGTGTCGTGCCTAGAAGTTTAGCATTCAATCAGCCGGTCTGTGACACCGGCAATCAGGGCGATCTATGTCGAACTTAGCCGCGAGGTCCGCAGCCATCCGTGCTGTCGTCACGCAGTTCCTGGCGGAGCGGCGTGACGGAAAACTGGAGAAGCTGAAGGCCGACGACCCCAAGCGGGATGCCGCCGCCGAGCAACTGCGAGCGCAGTTCGAACCCCCCGAGTGGCTGGAGGACGCTGCGCGGCGCGTCAGCCAGATCCAGGCCGTGACCCATTCACTCAAGCCGATGCATCCGGATGCCAAGGGAACCAATCTCTACTGTCAGCCAGCCAGCCTGGCGACGCTCTCCTTGGTGGGAAGCCACTGCCTCGGAGACGATTTTGCTGGCGACGTGGTGGGCAATGCTGCAGCGCTCGACGTCTACAAGCTCCTCAAGCTCGAACACGAGGGGCAAAGCCTGTTGCACCTGATGCTCGCCGGGGATCCCGATGTCGCCGCTGCGCTGAGCGATGATCCTGAACAGGCCGCTGAATGGGTTCAGGCATTTTGCAGTCTGGTGCAAGCCCGAGGTCGGGTGGCCAGTCATGCGCTGGCCAAGCAGGTGTACTGGCTGGTGGGAGAAGACCCGCTCAACGATGCAGATTTCCATTTGCTGGCTCCGCTGTACGCCACTTCGCTGGCGCACCGCGTGCATGCCACCATTCAGGACGATCGCTTCAGCGAGGCGGCCAAGGCTGCGCGCCAGGCGCGCTGGGACCAGAAGTTTCACGAACGACCCACGCGCGACTATCCCAACCTGGCGGTGCAGAAGCTGGGCGGCACGAAACCGCAGAATGTGTCGCAGCTCAACAGTGAACGCGGTGGCAACAACTACCTGCTGGCCTCGCTACCCCCCGTCTGGCAGACGCGCGAGCTGGCTCCGTTGCTGCGGTCGGAGACTTTGTTCAAGCGCTTTGAGCGCCAGGACGGTGTGTGGCAGTGCGTCAAGGCGCTGCGTGACTACCTGGAAGCCAATCCAGCCAAGACGATGGCAACGCGCGATACGCGTGACGAACTTGCCGCCGAGCTGGTGTCCCACTTCGTGCTTTTCGGGGCTGCTTTCCGTAGCCTGCCCGAGGGCTGGAGTGACGACCCCGAATGCCAATTGCATCCTGCAGAAAAAGTCTGGGTTGATGTGGGCGCCGCGACCGGTCGACCCAGCGATTGGGCCGACGTGCTGGCGGGCCGCTATGCCAACTGGCTGAACGGACAACTCAGTAGCAAGCAACGGCTGCACATGGGCGACGCGGAATTTCAGCATTGGCAAACTGATCTGGCCGACGAACTGGCCGCCTACAAATGGGAGCTGAACCATGCCGACTGAACTGCCCGCGATCAACGGTGTGCTGGTGGTACCGCGCTTGCGTATCCAGAACGCCAACGCCATTTCCAGCCCGCTGACCTGGGGCGCACCGGCCATCTCGGCGTTGCTGGGCACCATGCAGAGCATCGAACGCAGCCTGGGGGCCGAGTTGGGACTCAGCTTCAATGGCGTAGGTGTCATCTGCCATGGTTACGAGGCGCAAATCACCGAAGGGGGCTATACCCGCGCCTTCCGGCTGACGCGCAATCCTGTCAACAAGGATGGTAGTTCTGCCTCCATCGTGGAAGAGGGGCGCATCCATCTCGACCTCTCGCTGGTGTTTGGCGTCTTGGGTGAGGTGGTCGGCAGCGATGAGATCACGCGTCAGCGCGTGGCCCAGGCAGTAGCCGACCGCCTGGCCGGCATGCGCGTTGCCGGGGGTAGTGTGATGCCGGCCTGGCCACGCAATGCGGGTGGCCCCACCGTGCGGCAGAAGCGCCCACAATTGCTGGCGCTGGGGCCGGACGAAGCCAGCCAAGCCAAGGCTTTCCGCCAATGGCGTTTGCGTTGCTTGCCGGGGTTTGCTCTCGTGTCGCGCGACGACTTGCTGCTTGCCCACCATGCAAAGCTGAAGACAACCCAGCCCGGCTCAAGCCTGCTGGATGCGTGGCTGGACTTGTCGAGGTTGAGCTATCACGCTCAGCGGACTGTTTCGGAACACCCCCAGACGGGTGCGCCAGTGGAAACCGTGACCTGGCAGCACGACCGCACCGCTGGCTGGATCGTGCCCATTCCGGTCGGCTATGCCGCACTGAGCCAGCTTTACGGCCCCGGCGAGGTCACTGGCACACGCGACCACAACACGCCGTTCCGCTTTGTCGAGAGTGTCTATTCCCTGGGTCAGTGGATCAGCCCACATCGTCTGAGCCGTGTGACCGATCTGCTGTGGTATGCCGACCACGACCCGGAGGCAGGTCTGTACCGCTGCCGTAATGATTACGGTCCACCGCCGCCGGCACAGACTCTCAGCGCCGAATCGGCAGTCAGCTTCCCGACATCATCTTTTGCATCCCCAGCAGTCACACAGTATTGACGCCATCACCTTCAGGAGAGATCCAACATGGCTACCAAGAAAGATTCCGCTGCCTTGACCACCGCCTCGGTGCTGGCCTTCGAGCGTAAGCTCGATCCGTCAGACGCACTGTTCCATGCTGGTCTGTGGGCCGAGCGCGACAACGACAAAAACTGGCAGCCGATTGCCGTCAAAGCCAAGTCGGTGCGCGGCACCATCTCCAACCGGCTCAAGACCAAGGATCAGGACCCCGCCAAGCTTGATGCAGCAATCGAAAACCCCAACCTGCAGACTGTGGACGTTGCAGCCTTGCCCGCTGAAGCCGATACCCTGCGCGTGAGCTATACCCTGCGTGTGTTGGGCGGGGCAGGCATGCCATCAGCCTGCAACAGTGCCGAATACAAGGCTAAGCTGCTGCAGGTAGTGGCTGGCTACGTCGCCAACCAGGGTTATAGTGCGCTGGCGACCCGCTATGCCCACAACCTGGCCAATGGCCGTTTCCTGTGGCGCAACCGTGTCGGTGCCGAAGCCGTGGAAGTGCGCGTGTCTCACCTGCAGGACGGCCAGTCCGCGCGCAGCTGGACCTTTGACTCCCTCGGTTTGTCGCTGCGCGAGTTCAATTCGGACGCACCTGACGTGCGAGAGCTGGCCGAGTTGCTGGTCGGTGGCTTGACTGGCGCCCGTCATGTGTTGCTCCAGGTCGTCGCCTTTGCGAGGATTGGGTTTGGTCAGGAGGTCTTTCCGTCGCAGGAACTGATCCTGGACCGTGGCCGCGGCGACAAGAGCAAGACGCTGTATTCGGTCAACAACGTGGCCGGCATGCATTCGCAAAAAATTGGCAATGCGTTGCGCACCATCGACACCTGGTACCCCGAGGCAGGCGAGCTGAACATGGGGCCGATCGCGGTGGAGCCCTATGGCTCGGTCACCACCGAAGGCAAAGCTTATCGTCAGCCCAACAAAAAGTCCGACTTCTACACACTGCTTGACAACTGGGTGCTGCGCGATGACGTGCCCTCAGTACCGCAACAGCATTTCGTGATCGCCACACTCATCCGTGGTGGCGTATTCGGTGACGCTGGCAAGGAGTGACCGCATGTCCAGTTCTGCTCCGGTGGTGACGGTTGATCCGTCGCTTACCCATTATGTGGAGTTAGCCCTGCTGCCAGATCCTGAGTTTCCGGTCTCGCAGCTGATGAATGCCCTGTATGCGAAGCTACACCGTGCCTTGTGTGATGTTCGAGAGAACAATCCGGCCGGATCGGGTATTGGACTGAGCTTTCCCGGATATCAGGAGGGCGTTCGTCGCAGTCTCGGCTCGGTGATACGCCTGCACGGTAGCGAGACGGCGCTGGACGAACTCATGGCCCTGCATTGGCTGAAAGGCATGCGGGATCATCTGGAACAGCCGCAGCCGGAACTTTTGAAAGTGCCAGACACTTGTCAAGGGCATCGCATGGTCCGTCGCGTCCAGGTTCAAAGTAGTGCAGAGCGCCTACGCCGACGCCTTGTCAAACGCCATGCGGGTCAAGTGGATGCCGAAGAGGCCTTGCGGAGAATCCCGGACGAGGCGGCTGAGCGTACCTGGCTACCCTATGTTCAACTGCACAGTCGCAGCACGGGCCAGCACTTTTTTCTGTTCGTCCAGCATGGACCACTGCAGACCACGCCACTGCCTGGTGGGTTCAGCGCCTACGGGCTGAGTCAGCAAGGCGCAACGGTTCCTTGGTTCTGATCAAGCCCTCTTTTTTTGCAAGGGGGGCGAGTTCTTTTATAATCAACGAGTTACGTTGGTATGTGAAAAAATGGTATTTTCACGTCAAACGGAAATTTTCTTTAAAAATCAGTATGATACCTTCTTGGTAGCCTTATTCACTGCCGCATAGGCAGCTCAGAATGCCAGCTCAACGTCCACGCTCCGCGCGTTTTCATTCACTGCCGCATAGGCAGCTCAGAATTGCCACGCCTCATGCGGCAACGGCCGTCCGGCATTCACTGC
>JACCDQ011352753.1_pt1 | contig 10928 bp, 3 predicted proteins | sample 7446031 | NCBI WGS metagenome assembly JACCDQ01 (sample SAMN15323442, study PRJNA562643) | freshwater metagenome | isolation source: river surface water | place: USA:Blue River Watershed | collected 2017-08-17
GGCTGTTGGGTAACAGCCGCCAGTCAAAGACCGATGGGATTCACAGGTGGGCATGGAAACCACAGGCGAGAGCCTGGGTCAAACCCCAGCAGAAGTGCTGATGTTGCGGCAACTGGAGGCGGCAACAGGCAGATTGTCGCATGAAACTGCTAACTCACAAATTAATCCAAAAGAATGAATAATGGTGTCATATAGAATTTTTTGGTGTTTAATTTAAAGTTAATACAAAAACTATTGAATTCCTGTTTATGAATCTTCTTGTTCTCGTCAGTGGCCTGCCGCCGCAAACCCTTGTTCGAATGATTCGTTTTTTTCGGACGATTGCAGGTTGGATCCTGGCGGTGGGCATTCTGGGGGGCAGTTCGGTTCAAGCTCAGACCAACCGTTTGGAAAGGGTGCTGACGAGCAAAGAGTTGCGCGCCTGTATTTGGCCTGAGTACTACAGCATCAGTTATCGCAACCCCAAGACACGAGAGTTGAGTGGCATTGACATTGCCATCACCCAAGAGTTGGCCAAAGAATTGGGCGTCAAAGTGCGTTATGTCGATAGCAACTTTTCTCAGTTGTTCGAATCTCTAGAACAAGACCGCTGTGATATTGCCACCCATGCCATTGGCATCACCCCAGAAAGACAAGCCAGATTGGTTTTCTCTCAACCCTATTTAAAAAGCGGACTGTTTGCGGTCAAGCTTAAAAACAATGAGGAACTCCAAAACTGGGACAGCCTCGATCAGCCAGGGCGAGTCATTGCGGTGGCCGCTGGTACGTTGATGGAGGGGGTGATGCAAAAGTCTTTGAAAAAAGCCCGCCTCTTAAAAGTGCAGGCACCCGGCACGCGTGAGCAAGAGGTGTTGTCGGGGCGCGCCGATGCCTTCATGACCGACTACCCCTACAGTTTGCGCATGATTGATCTCACCGACTGGGCTGCTGTGTTGCCAGCGCCTAGCTATTTACCCGCCACTGACTATGCTTATGCATTTGCCAAAGGCGATCAAAGTTTGTTGATTCGTGTCGATGCTTTCTTAAGCTTCATTAAAAAAGATGGTCGATTGATGCAATATGCAAAGCAGCACAACTTAGATCAGATTGTGTTGCTCAAGTAATTCAACAGGTGAACATTTGAATTCAGGTTCGTCACACAACAGTCGCCCAGCCGTCTGGACTGCCGCCATTGGCGTCTACCGCTTTGGTGCGTCTGTGGCCTTGTTCATTGTGGTGGTTTCTTTTGTGTATTTGTGGCAAGACCGACAGGCTACCCTAGACCGCGAACAAGAACGTGGCGATCTACTCGCGCGTATTTTGTTCAACCATGTGAGTCGAACCCTTGAAGCCAGTACCACATTGATGACCGTTGCCAACCAATGGAACGAAAGTGGCGTACCTAGCCAGGAAACACTCAAAGCCGCCATCGACAAATCCAGTTTCATTCGATCACTGTCCATGCTGTCCGAGGACGGCAAAGTTCTGGCCTCCTCTGAAGAGGGGGTACTGCATCAGCAAGTCAATTGGCAGCAGTTGGGCCTAGACCGCGATGTGGGTGAAGACCTGGCGGCGGGCCGTTGGCAACCTGTCCGCAATTTAGTGGATCTACAACAGGGCAACGACAAGCTTCGCAAAATTGCCATTCTGCCTTTGTCAATCCGCCTCAAGCGATCCCAGGGTGATGCTGTGCGCTGGTTAGTTTTGATCAACCCTAGCGACTTAATTGAAGGCCTGGCAGAGTCAGTGGACGAATACTGCGATGCTGTCTTTGTGTTTGATTATGAAGGCCGAATTTTGGCCAGCAGTTCTGAACGATGGTTTCCCAACGACCATGTTTTCAAAGACATGCCGGCTGTGAAAAGTGTGGCGCAAAACCAAGAATTTGGTCGATACATTGATATCCAAAAAGATGGTGAGAATGAATCTGAAAATTTAGAAGTTCATTTCAGAACCTCGGCCAATTTGCCTGTCACGGTGGCTGTGGCGATTTCACGCAACAGAGTTGAGGGGCAGTGGTGGTTGGCATCAAAGGGCATCATTGGTTTATCGCTTTTGATGTTGTTGGCTACATTTCTATTAACACGTCACATTGCCAACATTTGGAAACGCCGTGAGGAAGATCGCATTGCCATGTCTGTGGCTTTGAATGCCGCCGAAGCGGCCAATCAAGCCAAGTCCTCCTTTTTGGCGCAGATGAGCCATGAAATTCGCACACCCATCAACAGCATGGTGGGCATGACAGAGTTAGCGCTAGGCACCAAGCTCAATGCTGAGCAAAAAGGTTATTTGGAAATGTCGCGAACCGCCTCCAAGAGTTTGTTGCGCTTGATCGACGACATCTTGGACTTCACACGATTGGGTGCCAAGCGATTGGTCTTGGAACACACGCCCTTCGATTTGCACACGGCCTGTCAACAAGCCCTGAAAGGCTTTGCATTTCAAGCGGAGCAAAAGAAGATTGACTTGTATTTGGTCATTGAACCCGAGGTGCCGCAGCGTGTGATGGGCGACCCCTTGCGCTTGGGGCAAGTCTTGCAAAACCTATTGGGCAATGCCCTCAAGTTCAGTGACACGGGCTGGGTCAAATTACAAGTTCGCTTGCTTGCCCTTGAGGGAGAACGCGTGCGCTGTGCATTTGAAGTGAGCGACACAGGCATTGGCATTCCTCCCGAAAAAATGCAGATGATATTTTCACCCTTCAGTCAAGCTGATGCATCGGTCAATCGCAAGTACGGCGGCAGTGGCTTGGGCTTGTCCATTGCCAACAACTTGGTGAAGTTGATGCACGGCGAGATTGGCGTCAAGGCGCGCGAAGAGGGCGGCAGTGTCTTTACGTTTACGGCGCAGTTTGACGCGGCACCCGTCCTAACCATCGACGCCAACCATGGCTCTGAGCAGCGTTTGAGAAATGGCTTTGAGGCGCTTTCTAAGTCGGTGGATGTGTTGCTGGTGGAGTCCAATCCGTTTGCACGAGAAATTCTCAAAGACTTGTTGGCCGTTCAGCAGATTACGCCCGTGGAAGTGGTCACACCGGACGCGCTGCAATCGTCACTCGAATCATGGCTTCATCAAGGCGTTACTCGCCAAACCCTTTGGGTGATTGATCACACCATGTTGGCATTTGTCGAGGACGACTATTTGCTGGCGCAAGATGCGAAACGCTGGAAAAATTTATCTTGGGTGGTGCTGTCCGATTTTGGTTTGAACCACGATGTACAAAACCTATGCGCCTTGGCTCGCACCCTAGGCGTGAAGGTGGTCAACCTGTACAAACCCGTCACCGCGCAAGAGCTTGAGCAAGCACTGTTGCAACTGACCCAGCGAGATGAAGTGGGTGAACAGATTCTGGACAAACCCGAGGCGGCCAAGGCGCATGTGGGCAAAATTTTGGTGGTGGAAGACACCCCCATGAATCAGCAGTTGGCGCAGTGGACATTGCAAAAATTGGGCTGCACCGTGGACATTGCCGAGAATGGTGAAGCGGCTTTGCAAAAGGTGCGCGAAACCAGCTACGACCTTATTTTGATGGACTTGCAAATGCCAGGCATGGATGGCATTGCGGCCACCTACGAAATCAGGCGCATCGAAATTATCGAAGCCTTGAAAATGACGCCCATTGTGGCCATGACGGCCCACGTTTTAGACGAAGACCGGGCCATGGCGCAAAAGGCGGGCATGCAAGACTTTCTCATCAAGCCCGTGTCGGCCGACGAATTCCAGAGAGTTCTGACGCGATTTTTATAAATCAGGGCAGGCTTTTTAAGCACAAGCTCATCACTTGAGCCTGCGCTCAGCGGATAATTCTCACACCTCCAACAGGCCGTGAACCGCACCCCCTTATGTCTAACGCTCAGCAACCAGGATTCATGGTTTTCCATGGCAACCGCCTGGAAGACTTGCGCGATCTCACGGTAGCCCTGTTTAAAAACAATCCTTTGCCGCCTTTGGTGCCCGAAACCTTGCTGGTCCAAAGCAATGGCATGAAGCATTGGCTAGAAATGGCCTTGGCAGACGACAGCGCCATGGGCATCTGTGCGGCTACCCAAATGGCGCTGCCGTCCAGTTTTATTTGGCGCATGTACCGCTTGGTCTTGGGGCAAGCGGTGGTGCCAGCCGCCATGCCGTTTGACAAACAAGCACTGGTGTGGCGACTGTGGCGTTTGTTGCCTGAGTTTGCCCAGTCACACCAAGTCGATCCTTTGTTGGCCTATGTCAAGAACGACACCTTAGGACGCCAGCGCTATCAGTTGGCGCAGCAAGTGGCCGATGTGTTTGACGGCTATCAAAGTTACCGCGCCGATTGGCTGGCCGATTGGGCGGCGGGCCGCAATGTGTTGCATCACAACGGGGTGCGCAAGCCGCTGCCCCCAGAGCATCTTTGGCAAGCGCAGCTCTGGCAGTTGCTTCAACAAGATGTGCAGCAAACGCAAGCGCCAGAGCTGGCATCGCAATGCCATTCAAGGGCCGAGGTGCATGAGCGTTTTATGCGTCAGTTGAAAAACACCGATGCACGCCCCCCCGTTGGCTTGCCGCCCCGCATTGTGGTGTTTGGCATCTCCAATTTGCCCATGCAAGTGGTGGAAGCGCTGGCGGCACTGGGCCGTTGGAGCCAAATCATTTTGATGGTTCAAAACCCCTGCCAAGCTTATTGGGGGCACGACATGGATTTGCTGGCGCAAAAGCACACCTTGTTGTCTTCTTGGGGCCAGCAAGGGCGTGACTACTTGCATGCGCTGGAACAATTCGATCAGCCTGAAAGCGCTTTGAGCTTGATGAGCAAGCAAAGTTATTTTGTCGACCCAGCAGACACGCCCCAAGCCACGCGCTTACAAAAGCTTCAATCGGATATTTTGAATCTCAACCCTTTGCCTGATGAGCCCGAAGATGCGCCCCTCGATGGCAGCCTTCAATTGCTTCAAGCCCATTCAGCACAACGAGAAGTTGAAATTTTGCATGACCAACTTTGGTCCTGGTTTGATGCCAATCCCACCTGGAAGCCCACCGATGTGATGGTGATGGTGCCCGACATGGCCACGTTTGCTTCACACATTCAAGCAGTGTTTGGCAGATTCCCTAGCCATCATCCCAGACACATTCCTTTCTCGGTGGCCGATACCACGCCCCGGCAGGTGCCCATGGTGCAAGCCCTGGAGTTTTTGCTGAACTTGCCTGACGCCAGAGTCACCTTGTCAGAGTGGCTTAGCTTGTTTGAAGTCTCTGCTGTTCGAACACGATTTCAAATGGACACCGCCGATGTCGACACCCTGAAGGATTGGTTGCAAGTAGCGGCTGTCCGTTGGGGCTTGAGCCCCGCACATCGCCAGAAGTGGGGCGTGCCCAGCGACATGCCAGGCGCCCATCAAAACACTTGGCAATTTGGTTTGAATCGTTTGTTGCTAGGTTATGCGGCCGGACAGGCTGAGGACTCTGCGCCTTGGCAGGGTGTGTTGCCATTGCCACAAGTGTCAGGTTTGGGTGCACTCAAAGTGGGGCATCTGGCTCAGTGGATTGAAGCGGTCGAAACCAGCTTGCAAGCCTTGAACCACAGCCACACACCTGCTGAGTGGTGCGACGTGCTGAATGATTTGTTAAGCCGATTCTTTGAAGCCGACAACGAAGCTGATGAACGAATGCTGCTTCGCTTGAAACAAGAGTTGGTGCAATGGCAATCGCTGTGTCATCAAGCTGGCTTGACCGATGCCTTGCCACTCACTGTGGTTCGCGAACATTGGCTGTCTGGTTTGGAAAGTGCAGGGCTGCAGCAGCGCTTCTTTGGGGGCGGCGTTCAGTTTTCAACCCTCATGCCTATGCGCGCCATTCCCTTCAAGGGCTTGTGTCTGTTGGGCATGAACGATGGCGCATACCCTCGTCAAAGCACGCCTCGCGACTTCGATCTCATGGCTAACCACTGGCGCGAGGGCGATCGTTCGCGCCGCGAGGACGATCGCTACTTGTTCTTAGAAGCTTTCTTGTCCGCCAGAGAAAAACTCTACATCAGCTGGCAAGGGCGCCGTGCCACCGACAACCAAGCCATGCCATCTTCAGTGTTGGTTGCCCAATTGCGTGATCTGCTGCAGGTGCGCTTTATACCCAAGACAGATGCGCCTTTGCAACCGCTTCAGGCTTTCTCGGCCAAGTATTTTGAACCCGATTCAAAGTTTGTGACTTATGCAGATGATTGGGAGCAAACACGTCAAAGTAACAGCGGTGTTCACTCCCTGGGCGCAGGTGAGCAGGTTCAGGGCCCATCGGACTTAGTTGACTCTCAACAGCCAGTTTTGCCAGCACTCCTGCTTGCCAACGACGCGGGCTTGCCAGAGTGGCCTTTAAAAGAATGCACGCGATTGCTGAAGCAACCGGTGGAGGTGTATTGGCGAAGCCGCTTAGGCGTGCAACTGCAGGGGCCCGAAGAAGCGCTGCAAGACGACGAAAACTTTGCGCTTCAAGGCTTAGAGCGGTACTTGTTGGGACGCTCATTGTTAGAGGCCAACGATGCTGAACAACAATTTGAAGCTGAAAAAATAGCGGGCCAATTGCCTATGGGGGCTACTGGCCAAATGGTCTTGACGCAACAGTTTGATGCCGCCCATCGCGTCAACGACAGGGCTGTGGCTTACTTTGAGCAATATCCCACAGCGTTGCCCGTGCAGTCCGTGGCTGTTGCGGTGAATATGCCATGGGGCGATGTTCGCATTACGGCAGACATTGATGGGCTGCGCCAAGGCGAAAACGGTACCCTGCAAATCACGCGCCGACCTGGCGCTGTTGCCACAGGCAAAAGAGATCAACAAACCCCACGGGCCGATGTGCTGATGAATCTGTGGCCGCAACATGTGTTGATGTGTGCTGCTTATTGGTCTGTTCGTTCTGCCGTTGTGGGTTTGGATGGTGTGGCCTTGTTGCCCGCCCTGTTGCCAGAAGATGCGCAACAAATTTTGAAGCAGTGGTTAGGTGCTTACGTAGCGGCTTGGCAAGGCCCATTGCCTGTCACTGTAAAAGCGGGCTTGGCTTTTGTTAGCGAGCAAGCGAAATCTCAGACAACGGATGATGAACAACAAGAATCAAAGAACGAAGCTGCTCTAGACAAAGCCAGCAAAGCATTTTCTGATTCGTTTTCAGAGGACAACGATTATTCGCGCTCCCTGTATGTTCAGCGCTCGTTTGAGAGTTTTGAAGACATCCGTGAAGGCTTGCCCCAATGGGCGCCCCTCTTGTATGGCAGCTTGGTGGCCACAGCCACCATGGAGGGAGCCTCAGCATGAGTGAATTGCTCACCCACCAACTGGATGTCATGCAAATGCCATTGCAAGGCATTCAGCTCATTGAAGCCAGTGCTGGCACAGGCAAAACTTGGACCCTGGCTGCCTTGTATGTTCGCTTAGTTCTGGGACACGGTAGGTCTGGCGATGGTTTGATGCCGCCGCAAATATTGGTCATGACCTTTACCGAGGCGGCCACCGCAGAATTGCGCGACCGCATCCGTGAACGACTTGCACAAGCTGCGCGGTTCTTCAACGGTCATACCGAAGATGCCGATGACTTTTTGTGGCAACTTCAAACCACCTTGGGGTCGGATCACAACCTAGAGCATGCCGCCAAGCTGGAGGCCGCGGCTCAGTGGATGGACGAGGCCGCCATCTACACCATTCACAGCTGGTCAAGTCGCATGTTGCGCCAGCATGCCTTTGACAGTCAAAGCTTGTTTGATCAAAAGCGCCTAGAAGACGCCCCAGCTTTGAAGCTGAAATTGGTCAAAGATTATTGGCGTGAATTTATCTATCCCCTAGAAGTACATCAGTTAGGGGCCTTGAAAGATTTGGGTGGCACGCCCGAAGCTTTGCTGAAAAAAATTCAGCCGCTGTGGCAACGTTTTGAAAAAACCACCGACGGTTTTCCAGACGTGTCGCTAGACCCCCATCCTGAATTGGCTTTGCGCGAGTGGGAGGCCTGGCAAGTAAAAGCCCGCCAACTAGAAGACACCGCCAAGCAATTGTTGAGCGATCATTTGCAAGAAGTGTTGTCTAAGCTGGCACAGGCTTTTCAAAAGGATTTAAAAGCCAATATCTACGTGCCTAAAAAGCATGCGTTTTTTATCAGCCATCTGAGTGAATGGGCCGCCGGCGAAGAGGCAGACCTAGAGACGCTCAAGAAGTTCAGCTTGCAAAAGCTCAGTGGCAGTTTGAAAAAAGACGCCAGCCCCATCGATGACGCGAGAGGCGTTTGGCAGGCGATTGAAGATTGGCTGCTTGTTCTGGCGGAAGAGCCCGCCATTGGTGACAACTTGCTTCAACATGCCGCAGTGAAGGTAGGCCGAGCGTACCTTCAACAAAAAAGAAACTTAGCCAGTTTTGACTTTTCAGATTTACTGCAGCGATTGCATGTGGCCTTGCACGCGCCTGGCAGTCGATTGCCTGAATTGATTCGCCAACAATTCCCCGTGGCCTTGGTGGATGAATTTCAAGACACCGATCCTTGGCAATATGAGTCCTTGTCAAAAATTTATGGCCATGCTTTACTGACTGCCACTGAATCAGCCGATCTAGACACATCAGCGCAGCAAGACCATCAGAGCAGTGCGTTCTTGATGATTGGCGATCCCAAGCAGGCCATCTACAGTTTTAGGGGGGCCGATCTTCAAACGTATTTAAAAGCGCGACACACGGCCCACAACATTTGGACCCTGACCGAAAATTTCCGATCTAGCCAAGAAGTGGTCAATGCCGTCAACCACATTTTCCAATCGGCCTCGCAGCCTTTTGGTGAAGTGCCGTTTGCGCCTGTGCAAACTCCTACGCCGGCCAAAGCACAAAGCTTGCGCAATGCCCATGGCCAGGCCCTGCCGGCTTTAACGGTGTGGCATTTGAATGCCGACAAACCTTTGAGTGGTTCCCAATACGGTGATGAGATGTCGCAAGTTTGCGCCACGCAAATGGTCTCCTTGCTCAATGACGGCGTGGCGCAGCCCGGTCAAATGGCGGTGCTGGTGCGCGATGGACAAGAAGCTAAAAAAATTCGCCAAGCACTTGCCGACAGGGGTGTTCGAAGTGTGTACTTGTCCGACCGCGACAGCGTCTATGCCACGCGCGAAGCGCTAGACCTGGCCTGCATTTTGGAAGCTGTGTTGCAAGCGCGCAATGCCAAGTTGCTGCGCGCGGCACTCACCACGCGCACCCTGTGCTTGAGCTTGTCCGAAATTGAACAAGTGTTCAACGCAGAAGACGATTGGGACTTGTGGGTCGAGCGTTTTAACAATTGGCATCAGACCTGGCAAAAGCAAGGCTTCCTGCCCATGCTCTACAAAATAGTGCACGAGCAAGACATTGGCCGGCGCATGCAAGCAGAAGGTGACAGCGCCGAGCGCCGCTTGACCAACTTGTTGCACCTGGGTGAGTTGTTGCAATCTGCCAGCCTCAGTTTGCAAGGTGAATCGGCCTTGTTGCGGTTTTTGTCAGATCAATTGTCCGACCCCAACGCGCAAGGTGATGCCGCACAAATGCGTTTAGAGACCGATGCTGAGTTGGTTCAGGTCATTACCTTTCACAAAGCCAAAGGCTTGCAGTATCCCTTGGTGTTCTTGCCCTTTGTGTCCAACTTCAAAGAAGACAAAGACGAATCGCTTCGCACGCCAGAAGAGCGCTTAGAAGAAGACATTCGACTGCTGTACGTAGCGCTCACGCGCGCGCAGCAGGCCATGTGGCTGGGTGTGGCACCTCGCAAAGATGATTTCAAAGCTAAAGCCAAAGCCAAGGCGAATGCCAAGTCCAGTGCTCAAAGTACAGACGATGCCAGCGAAGTCCCAATGGGCAAAAGTGCCCTGAGTGTTTTGCTTCGTCGCGAATCTGCCGAAGACTTAGCCCTCAAATTGAACGCATGGCAGGTATGCGCAGACATCCACGTGACCGCTGCGCCCACCCCCAACGCGGTGCGTTATGAAGGTCTGCGCCAAGACGAAAGCAAAGAGGGGACGCTCGCTAAAAAGCCAAGCCGCGTGCTGCCGCGTGCTGGCTGGACGGCCAGTTTTAGCGCGTTAACACGCAACCTTGTGGGAACCACTTCGCAAGGTTTAAATCCAGCGTTTGACCGAGATGAGCGCTGGCTCGATTCACAAATTGACAATCCAGTGTCCATTGACAATTTGTCAGTGGACACAAGCAACTTAACTACAACAGCAGTCACCTCTACCAACGCCACCACAGACAGCACGCTTGACCAGGCCCAGCCCATCTACAACGCATTCCCCGCTGGCAGCGCCTATGGCACCTTGCTTCACGACATCTTTGAATGGCAACTGAAAGAAGGCTGGTCTCTTTTGCAATCAGAAACCGATGTTTCTGCAGAAACCCACCTACGCTGGCAAGCCTGGTGGCAAACCCAAGCCAACAGCCTGCAACTGAGCCCCGAACACCAAGCCCTCTGCCTGGACCTCATCCGCCAATGCGCCAACACCCCACTCAATCAATTGAATCAATTGGGGTCAGATCAACATTGTTTGCAAGACGAGGCCTGGGCACCCCTCAGCTTGTCCCAGCTCAACACCCACAATGCCTGGCCAGAAATGGGGTTCACGCTTAAAACGCATGACGTTTCTTCTGAACACATTGACCAATTGATTCGCAGCAGTTTGCATGAAGGTCAAAGCAGGCCTGCCTTGCAAGCCCAGCAACTCAATGGCTTGCTCACGGGCTTTATGGACATTGTGTTGGCGCACCAAGGACGCTACTACGTCCTCGATTACAAATCCAACAAGTTGCCCAGCTACGACGAAGACAGCCTAGTCAACAGCATGCTGAGTCATCGCTATGAAGTGCAGTACACCCTTTATATTTTGGCGGTGCACCGACTGCTCAAATCGCGTTTGCCCAATTACGATTACGAACAACACATGGGGGGCGCCTTGTATCTTTACTTGCGCGGTATTGATCAAGCAGGGCAGGGTGTTTACTTCA
>JACCDQ010444544.1_pt1 | contig 10926 bp, 8 predicted proteins | sample 7446031 | NCBI WGS metagenome assembly JACCDQ01 (sample SAMN15323442, study PRJNA562643) | freshwater metagenome | isolation source: river surface water | place: USA:Blue River Watershed | collected 2017-08-17
ATCCGTTGTTAAACGATCAACTGGTCCCATTCCTGTTAAAATCATTGAAGCGTTTAAGGTGCTATCGACCCAATTTAAATCAGCAATGTAATGATAACCTAATACGCCAATGAACAAAGAAATGAAAATCAAGAGAAACGAATAAATGAAATATTTCATCATTCGTCGAGCAAAGTCTTTTGGACTTAAAATATTTCTTTTTCTACTTGAACGTTTCATGTTAGCGTAATTTTCTGTCTGGATTTGACTTAATAAATGCTTCCCAATTTCCTGATTTTGATTTATTGTGTTCTCCAATTCCTTTTGAGAAATGATGACAAACAGCAACTGCTAAACCATCGGTTGCATCCAAGTATTTCGGTAATTCATCAAAATTCAAGAGCTTTTGTAACATCGCTGCCACTTGTTCTTTTGAAGCATTTCCATTTCCTGTAATTGCTTGCTTGATTCGACGTGGTGTGTATTCTTCGAATGGAACATTGTGTGATAAACTTGCGGCAATTGCCACACCTTGTGCTCGACCCAATTTTAACATGGATTGAACATTTTTACCAAAGAAAGGTGCTTCGATGGCCATTTCGTCTGGTTTGAATTCACGAATAATTCCGTCCAAACGGTCAAAAATGCGTTTTAATTTATCTGGATGGGTTGGAAGTTTGCTCAATTGAATGACACCAAAATTCACCATGGACAATTTATTGTTTTTCACATGTATCAATCCATAACCCAAAACGGTTGTTCCGGGGTCAATTCCAAGAATTATCTTATCTTCAACCATTCAAAAAGTGTTCGTTGGTTAAAGCTATAAAAAAACAGAAAGGTATTTTCATTTTTTTTAAAATGATTCTCTTCGCAATTTTTGCGCTGTTCTTTTATTGGCAAGTGAAAAAGCTCAATTGGAACGCAGAGGATTTGTATCTCAAGAATGTCATTTGGCTAGTATTAGCATTTTTCTTTATTCCAATTAACTGGTTGTTAGAATGGTGGAAATGGAAAGCGACTTTACACAGCTTAGAAGTTCGAAGCACGAAACGAGTGGGATTACATGCGTTTTTAGCAGGAATCATCACAGGAATGTTGACACCAAATATGTTGGGGAATTTCATTGGCCGCATTTATTATTTCGAACGTCGTTATCGTAATCCATTGGTGATTTTAACCTTGGTCGGAAATTATGCGCAATTCGCCGCAAGTATGTTGTTTGGTATGATTTCTTTCTTTTTGTTACAAAATAGTCCGCTGTTTCATGAATTGGAAGCTTGGAAGTGGTTGTTTGTGCTCGGATTCATGAGTATCGTTTTGTTTTATTTCAATTTCGAGTGGGTAACAAAACTATTTTTTAAACGAAAACAAAGTATTCATCGTTTTATTCGTGCGTTGAATCGAAGAAGGAGTTTTCGCTGGACAATTTTTGGATTAAGCATAGTGCGTCACACGATTTTTACCATTCAATTTGCTTGCGTTTTAGCAGCTTTTGGCAATGAAATTTCGTGGGTAACTATTCTTTGGATTTGGCAAGTTTATTTCTGGGTGACTTTGGCGCCAAGTTTATTCCTAGGGAAAATTGTGATTCGAGAAAGCATTGCTGTCTGGGTGCTCGCGTTTGCCGGAATGAATGAAATAACCGTTGTTGCTTCCTCATTTATTATTTGGGTGTTTAATTTATTGCTTCCAACGCTATTTGCAGTGGTCGTTTGTAAAGGAAAGAAAGGTAATGCTTAATTGGATTCTCATATATTTTGTGGTTTACGCTGGATTACTAGGGACAATTACACTTGTCGGCTATTTTCTTCAGCGACAAAAAGAAAGCAAACGAATATGTGAAGAAGCTGGAATTGACTTGTCTGAATTGGTTGTTATCATTCCATTTCGAAATGAAGAAAAGCGCTTATATGTCTTGTTAGAGAGCATTTCGAATTCAGTGCTTCATCCAAAGCGCTATGTTTTTGTGGATGATCATTCAACTGACAACAGTTGTAGCTTCATTAAAGAGCGATTAAACGATTCAATTCCTTATCAAATTATTTCCTTGGAAGAAGGTGTAGAAGGGAAGAAATTGGCCATTCGAAAAGGAATTGAGTTCAGTGAATCCGAATATGTGTTGGGTTGGGATGCAGACTGTTCGTTTTCACGCGATTACTTTACACAATTGAAGAGTTTACCTGCGGCTGATTTATACGTTATGCCTGCTGTAATGCTTGCTGAACGTGAATTCGAGCATTTGTATGAAGTAGATTTGTTATTGGTAAATGCGGCGAATTGTGGAGTTGCGGGCTTGCTTCGTCCAATTATGGCAAGTGGTGCAAATATGTTGTACAAACGAAGTGCTTTCAAGCAATATGATCAATATTCAACACATGCGCACATGCCGAGCGGAGACGATATTTACTTGTTGCGTGATTTTAGAAGGGCAAAAGCAAAAGTTCATTTGGTGACAGATCGAACATTAGCAGTGTTCACTGAAACACCTCAAAGTTTTAGCGAATTTCTACACCAGCGTTTGCGTTGGATTGCGAAAACGGGCGATGTGAAAGATCATTTGAGTACGAGTTTAGCAATGCTTCAAGGATTATTAACCATAGGATTTGTGATATTGATGATACTCACCATTTTTCAGCAAGAATGGAAATGGGCATCGGTTGTTTTTATCGTTAAATCAGTGATTGACCTACTGTTTTTCTTGCCTTTTTTCAATCGCATGGGACGAATGCGCTCGTGGTTGTACATTCCCATTTATGAGCTACTTTTTCCATTTTATACCTTGATGATTGTGATGATGATGTATACGTTCAAACCAACATGGAAAGGTAGAAAGTTAGAACGGAATTTTTAAAGCCACTCAAAAATTTCTGCAATCATCTCTTTACCCCATTTTTCGTTTCCGTAATCTTCCATGAGTTCATCATATAATTTCTGGTAGGTAAATACCTTTTTGCGTTTTTTCTCAACGACAAAATCTTGCTCTGTCGGAGTGGTTACTTCAACAGATTTGGCAAAGTAAATGACTCCACCGTCTTCCGTTGCTAAACCTAAAATTGTACCAGGTAAACCACAAAATCCTTCAGGACCAGCGTTCGCTAAAATCTCAGTAGAGTACCATGCATAGATACGTGTAGAATCATTTTTTTGCCAAATTGCTTTACGACATTCGTAATTACTGATTACACGCTTACTATCGGTGATTTGCCAAACCTTTGGACTCAACGTATCCTCTAAGATCAATTCTTGTCCCCACATGTTGAGTACAATCGTATATTGATTTGATGTCAACGAATGCAGTGTTGTATTTGTATTGGTTGCCCAGCTCATTTCATCCACCAAATCGGATAGAACAGGTTTGAATATGGAAATTGAATCATTGAAATACAATTCAAATTCATCTTTTTTAATTTTATTCTTCTTGATGTAATCCAAAAAATCACTGTCGTTGACATCCTTGAATTCCTTTTCAAGATTTGTTTTTCGTTCGTAAACAATTTTACCAGCTTTAATCTGACTATTTGCGATGTTGATGATTGATAAAAAACCAATAATCAAAAGATGTTTAGTTCCAATCATTGTCCTCTTCTTTTTCTTTTTTATTGTTGAATTTGTAGGTCATTTTCACCAAGAAATAACGTGAAATAATCTTCGTTTTGTAATCCGTGATAATATTTGAACTGACAGAACGCTGTGCAATGATGTTCTGATTCAACATATCATTTCCTTGTAAACTGATGATCAAGTTTTCTGTTTTCAAAAAGGCTTTATCGATGGAAGCATTCCAAATGAAATAGTTCAAATTGTATCCATCTGCTCGTTGACCATTGATGTTGTAAGTTGCATCGCTTTTCAAGGTAATGTGCCAAAATGGAAGTGTCCATGAAAAATACGCTGAATGTTCTTGAGTTGTGTACGGCTGATTGGTACTTGAATTAATAGTAGAAGATGGACTTGTTCTTCCAAACGTAGAATAAGTAGAAAGAGACAAGGAATCCAAATTAAAATTTATTCCAAAGTTCACATTGAAACCGATGGTGCTTCGCTCATTTTTTTGCCCATTGATGTAAGAAATGGAACGGTTATAAGAAGCATTAAAGCCTGGATTGATTTCTAAAATTTTCTTGTAAAGACCGATTCCACTTCCAACATAAATATTTGACCATAAATTTCCATCAGCATTCACCGTTTTAACAAATTGTCTTCCCTCAGCATCAAAAACAGTTGAGTCAACCATTGCATTATTCGTATAATTGAAATTTGCACCCGACCAAATATTTCGGTTGGTAACTGCATTCCAACTATTAAAGTTCATTCCAAAACGATGACTAAAATTCGGCTTTAATTCTGGGTTACCAATTTGAACACGGTTTGGGTTTGAGTTATCGGGAATTGGTTGCAACGAATTAACACTTGGTTGTGATGAACTTGTATTGTAACGCGCATTCAATTGACTTGTTTTCGATGGTTTAAATGTATAACTGATGCGCGGAAGAATATTTAATACATTCTGATTGATAGATGTTAACGTGTACAAATTATAGTTGTCAATCTGTATGTTTCGCGCACGTGTACCAATTGTAACCGTGTGCTTTCTACTTTCATAAATTGCGGCAATACCGATGCGATGTTGATAACGGGTTGTTTCAAAACTATTTGTAAAGTTAGAATCGATTTCGCTCAAGTTTTCAGATAGAATGTTACGTGTTTCTTTTGCTTGTTGGTTGGTAGAAAATTCGAACATGTATTCGGTTTCCAATTTCCATTTTTTCGTCAGAGGTTCGTAATAAGTCGCCTTAAACGTTTCAACATGATTTGTATTTTGATTTGATTTTAATTGATCAATGGTATCATTCAAGCTCGTGCCTAAATAGTAGATGTTTTGAGAATACAAATTACCATCGGTGAGATTGTTCCCGTAATTAAATTTATGCTGTAAGGTTAGCGAACGACGATCCTTCATAAAATCGTGGATGAAATTGATTTCCGAATTTGCAGAAAATCCGGAAGAACTATTTTCCTTCGAAATAGTATTACTTCTAGAAGAAGCAGAGTTCTCCGTTAAATAATGCGAATAATCTGCAACATTGGTTAAGCCATTTGAAAATTGAAAACTCGGTTTAATTTCTAATGTAGTCAGGGAATCAAGTTGTGAAAACAAGGAGAAATTTGCTGTGTGCGATTCGTTTTTCGTAAGTGTGCGCGTCGAATCTGCGGAATAATAACTTGTGTCAGAAAGGAAATATTGTGAATAGCTCTGAGAAAGTGCATTTAATTGATAGTTCAAATACGAGTAATTGAATCCAACTTTTGTTTTCTTCTTCTTCCCAATTTTATCACTGAAGTAAATACCTGAACGCAGAGTTTGTGGGATTCCATTTCCATTTACACTTGAACCTTTTTGCATCCAATCACCATCCTCATTTTGCGAATAACCATTTTCTTCATCCAATCCAAATTTGTTAATGTCTCCCCAGTCAAATTGTGATCTTGGTGTATTTGAAGCTAATACGAATACAGCCAATTTTTGCGTTCCGTTGAAACGGTTGAAGAGCATTTCTCCTTCATAGAATTGTGTGAAATCAGAAGCGCCGGAGACTCGTCCGAAATAACCCTTCTTGGCTTCCTCTTTGAGCTTTAGATCCATAATTTGGATGGTTTCATCTTCTCCTTCTGCAGCATTTTCATTCTTCTTTTCGTAGACTTCAACTGTTTCCACACCGCTTGCACCTAGGTTTTTTGTGGCAATAGTTGGATCGGTTCCAAAAAACTCATCACCATCCACGAATACTTTACTGATTTCTTTCCCTTGCGCTTTGATTTTCCCATCGGCGTCAACTGTAATTCCAGGAAGTCTTTTTAATAGATCTTCTACAACCGCATTTTGTCCAACTTTAAATGAATCGGCAACATAAACCAAGGTGTCTCCTCGGAAATAAATTGGATTTTTATTCGCATAAACCACAACTTCAGCGAGTTCCTTCGTCTTAAAGCTCAACCGAATGTTTGGAATGTTAATCTCTTGATTGTCTTTACTTCCAAAAATATAATAGGATTTATCATCAAAACGGAAGTGTGAAATCACCAAGGTAAATGAATCGATTGGCACTTTTGTCAAAGAAAATTTCCCTTCGTTATTGGTTAATGTATAATCGAGCAAAACAGAATCCTTCAGACGGACAGCCATTGCAATTGCATCGGGAAGTGGTTTTGTTCCCGAGGTATCGTACACAGTTCCAGAAATTTTCATGTTCTGTGACCAGGCTGAAAAGGAAATAAGGGTGAAAACTAAAAGTCTAACAAATTGTTTCATGCATCAAAAGGTAGAGTAATTCACGACAAATAACACAAATTAATCGTTTAGTTACAAAATTGAACTGTTAAAAAAGACAAATGACTTTAAGACTTCAAGACAGAGGACTACGAAAAAAAGGACTACAAGACAAAGGACAATAGGACCTAAGGATATTAAGACTTTATGATAAAGGACAGTTTTCAAGCTGTAAGTCCATGCTCAATGTTCCATGCTCCATGTTCCAATTCTACTTCTCAAACTCGCGCATGTGTTCGATTTTCTTTTTTGCCATGAAGCCTTTGATGTCTTCGAAATGTTCTTTCACGCGTTTGTTTCCAAATTCAAACACTTTCGTTGCTAATCCATCCAAGAAATCACGGTCATGCGAAACAAGAATTAATGTTCCGTCGAAATCGCGTAAGGCATCTTTGATAATGTCTTTGGTTTTCATGTCCAAGTGATTCGTTGGCTCATCGAGAATTAACAAGTTTACTGGTTGAAGCAAGAGTTTAATCATTGCCAATCGCGTTTTTTCTCCACCAGAAAGTACTTTTACTTTCTTTGCAGAGATATCACCACCGAACATGAAGGCGCCAAGAATATCTTTGATTTTGGTACGAATATCACCAACAGCAATGTTGTCAATCGTCTCGAAAATACTTAAATCCTCATCCAATAACGAAGCCTGATTTTGAGCAAAGTAGCCGATTTGAACGTTGTGTCCAAGTTCTAAACTTCCTTCAAAGTCAATTTCTTTCATGATTGCTTTAATCATGGTCGATTTACCTTCACCATTCTTTCCAACAAACGCTACTTTTTCACCTCGCTGAATGGTCAAAGATGCATCTTGAAAAACGACATGATCACCGTATTTTTTTGTCAATTCCTTTACCGTTACAGGATAGTTTCCAGAACGAGGAGCAGGAGGGAAGCGTAAACGCAAAGCTGAAGAATCGACTTCATCCACTTCAATGATTTCCAACTTCTCTAGCATTTTTACACGCGATTGAACTTGATTGGTTTTTGAATACGTTCCTTTGAAACGGTCAATAAAATCAGTTGTTTCAGCGATAAAACGACGTTGTTCTTCGTATTGTTTTTGTTGTTGTTCACGACGCTCTTTACGCAATTCTAAGTAATGCGAATATTTTGCTTTGTAATCGTAAATACGTCCCATCGTTACTTCAATTGTTCGTGAAGTTATATTATCGACAAAAGCTCTATCGTGAGAAATAACAACAACTCCTTTTGCTTGATTCACCAAAAAATCCTCCAACCATTCAATTGAATCAATGTCCATGTGATTGGTCGGCTCATCCAATAAGATTAAGTCTGGTTTTTGAAGTAAAATTTTAGCTAACTCGATACGCATTCTCCATCCACCACTGAATTCAGATGTCGGACGAACAAAATCTTCACGCAAGAAACCTAAACCTTGCAGTACTTTTTCAACCTCTGCTTCGTAGTTGATTTCTTCTATGGAATAGTATTTTTCACTCAATTCAGAAACCGTTTCGATGATTTTCATGTACTCATCTGAATCGTAATCTGTGCGTACGGTTAATTCGTTATTCAAGCGTTCAATTTCGTCTTTCATGTCGAAAATCGCTTGAAATGCTTTGGAGGTTTCTTCAAAAACAGTACAATCATCTTCCGTTAATAAATGCTGTGGCAAATAAGCAATGACAGCATCTTTTGGAGCAGATATTCCTCCGCGAGTTGGTTTGTTGACTCCAGCAAGAATTTTTAAAAGCGTAGATTTTCCAGCGCCGTTTTTTCCCATCAAGGCAATTTTGTCATTGTCATTGATTACGAAAGAAACATCACTAAAAAGAGTTGTTCCACTAAATTCTACCGCAATATTGTCAACTGAAATCATCTGTGTAATTTTTGAAGGCGCAAAGATACGAAGGAAATTGCAGTGAACGTAGTGGAAGTGGAAGAATTACTGATCTTCATTTTCAAATTCATGATTGCAATCGAGGCATTTGTTGACTGTTTTAAACATTGGCGGAAAAATGGTAAACAGAAATGCAGCAATGGCCGAGATAATTCCAGATGCACTTTTGAAGGATCGAAAATTGGTCATGATCTTTTTTGAACCGCAATTGGGACAAGGAGGATTCAGTTCTTCGTCGCGCTTCGCAAGGAATTCCTTTGTGCGCTCAATATCCTTTACATTGATTTTGACCTTAATTCCACCGATGGCATTTGAGAGGAGCGGATCCATCGTAATGGTTTCTTCGTCATAAATAAACGACTCAATTCCTTCGTTTTCGAGTTCAATACGAAAGAGATGAGCATTTACCGACGTGTCGAATGTTTTAACCGTAATTCGCTCCAACGGTTCGTTAGTTGATTCTCGAAAATCTGAATCTAGAAAGTCGCTCATTCGATTGTTTTAAGTTGGTTAAATGCTTCAAATCCATTTAATATTGCTTGATGCATAATCGTCGCATGGTTCTTACTGCCGAGAAATTTGAAATCAACACTAACAGAACTTGATTTACTGTTTTTTAATTGTTTATATAGTTTTTTAGCATCGCCTTCCATCACTTTTCCTTCATTTCCCACTGCAACGAATAGTTCAAGTTTTTGTGTGAATGAAGACTGTAAGACTATGGCGTCATAATTTAGTAATGATTCATAATCCCACCATAAACTTGGACTGATAATCATATATTGATTAAACAGATGAGGTTTTTTGTAAAGAATTTCGGTTGCCAATAAACCACCAAGCGATTGACCAATCAGCATTTTATTGGAATTGGTTTTATAGTTTTTCTCGATAAACGGTTGCAATTCTGATTCAATAAACGACATGAATTTGTCAGAACCACCCGCAGAGGAAAAATCAACATTGTAGGCACGGATGATTTCAGGAAGAATACTGTCTTTTGCAGGAAAGGTAAAATCTCTTTTTCGATCAACATTCGCAATACCAACAACAATGGTAGGTGGAAGAAGATTGATCCATTCGAAGTTGCAGAATTGCACCAATCCAGCTACATGAATAAAATCCTCATCTGCGGAACCGTCTAATAAGTAAATTACATTATAGGTTTTCGATGAATCTGAAGAATAATTTTGAGGCAGATACACATTGATAACCCGTGTTTCATTGAGTATATTGGAATGGATAGAATCGATCACTCCGATTGAAAAAGGAACTTGCTGAGAAAAGGAAGTGAATGAGATAAATAGGATTGCGATTTGTGAAAGAAGCGTTTTCATGTTGAGTGTTTTATCAAAGATAGGAAAAGGCTTGAAAATCATGTGATAATTCAAATATTCAAATATTCAAATATTCAAATATTCAAATATTCAAATATTCAAATATTCAAATATTAAAAGTTCAAACCCTTAAAATTTTAGAAGATCAGAAGACTAGATAGTTAGTCTTTGCAATGTGACAACATAGCAACATTACAACATAGCAACATTACAACATTACAATTTTCCAACTTAGCAACTTTGCAAGTTAACAATCTTACTTAAAACTCCCGATTTTACTCAGTTTCAAGCATTGCAAATCATACAAACAAAAAAAGCTGCCTCATAGTTGAAGCAGCTTTTTCTTAAAATTTGGTAATGATAAAGTACGTTTTAGTTCAATTTCATACTTACAAATTGGGATTTGTCATTGTTCTTCATCAAAAATAGCATTGTATCTCCATTAAGCATACTTACCGAAGGATACAAAATGAAGTTATACGGCAATTTCAATTTGTCGATCATCACAATTGGAGATGACATCATTCCGTCGTTTGTAATGGTAACAATCACAGGAACAATTGAATTATTTGAAGTTGTTTGCTCATATTTTCGTGACGCATCATTGTATACAAGTGTTAATTTACCGTTGATCACAAATGCTCCAGAAAGATATTGACGATTGAAATCACGTGCTGTGAATTCTTTCGCAACATTTAATTCGAATTTCTTTGCACCTGTTTCATCGAAGCCAAATACGTACTCGTTTTTGTGCGTGTAATTGTAATTCGTTTCGTAACTAGCCGCAGTTCCAGCAGCGGAAGCAGGAGGGACAATTTTCTCTTCTTTAAAAATTTCCGCAGATAGGAAAATAGTCGTTTCATTAACCAATAGCTTACGAGCTGTTAAATTCTCCACTGGAGCGTCAAGTTCGCTATATGTAAAACTATTTTCTGCTTTTCCTTTGTTCGTGAAATAGAAAACACCATTCGCCATTTTTTCTCCAACTGTTACCGTTTTGCGTTCGTAGGTTGTTCCAGCAACAATTAATTCATTACTTGCATTTGTTGTTGCCGTATAGGAAATAATGTAAGTTGGTGCTGTTGTTTCAATTCCATATTGCTTTAAAGAGCCGTCGTTGTTGATTTGAAATACTTGTAAAGCAATTTCCCCATTTTTTGTGGTTGTGCGCATTAACAAGTATACAGTTCCGTCATTCGCTACATAAACATCGATGTTTCTGTTTTTGGTTAAAACTCCTGGAAGACTAACATCATGTGAAGCAGTTTCTTTTAAGTTTTCATCGAATAAAGCGACTTTAACTTTTGCAGGCTCTTCTTTCACAAATGGCATTTCACCAACAACTGCCAAAACTGATTGGTTCGGTGAAACGGCAGCATGATTGATACCAGAATTCATTGTTTTTTCAAATGGCATAC
>JACCDQ010064177.1_pt1 | contig 10924 bp, 13 predicted proteins | sample 7446031 | NCBI WGS metagenome assembly JACCDQ01 (sample SAMN15323442, study PRJNA562643) | freshwater metagenome | isolation source: river surface water | place: USA:Blue River Watershed | collected 2017-08-17
CATTGGGACGCCAACGAGGTCGAGCTGGCCACGCTGCTGTCGATCAAGACCGGCGGCTGCCCGGAGAACTGCGGTTACTGCCCGCAGTCCGCGCATCACGACACCGGCGTGAAAGCAGAAAAGATGATGGAGGTCGACGAGGTGGTCGCTGCCGCACAGGCCGCGAAAGACGGCGGCGCGACGCGCTTCTGCATGGGCGCCGCGTGGCGCGCGCCGAAGGATCGCGACATCGAGGCGGTCGAATCGATGGTCAAGGCCGTCAAGGCGCTCGGCCTCGAGACCTGCGCGACGCTCGGCATGCTGAAGGAAGAGCAGGCGCAGCGCCTGGCGTCAGCCGGCCTCGACTACTACAACCACAACCTCGACACCGCGCCGGAGTTCTACGGCGAGATCATCACCACGCGTGACTATCAGGACCGCCTCGATACGCTCGGCCATGTGCGCGAAGCCGGCCTGAAGGTCTGCTGCGGCGGCATTGTCGGCATGGGCGAATCACGCCTGCAGCGTGCCGGCCTGATCGCGCAGCTGGCCAACCTGAATCCGTATCCGGACTCGGTGCCGATCAATCATCTGGTCGCGGTCGAGGGCACGCCGCTGGCGGACCAGGCACCGCTCGATCCGCTCGAATTCGTGCGCACCATCGCGGTGGCACGCATCACGATGCCGAAGGCGCGCGTGCGCCTGTCGGCAGGCCGCCGCCAGCTGGGCGAGGGCGTGCAGTCGCTTTGCTACCTTGCAGGCGCCAATTCGATCTTCTATGGCGACAAGCTGCTGGTTACCGGCAACCCGGAAGTGGAAGAGGATCGCGCGCTGCTGGGTCGCCTGGGCATGCACGGCAAGCAGGGCTGATCAATCAGGACGGAGCATCAGGGCTTGATGAACCGCAGGGTCATCCGGTCCGACTCGCCTATATCCAGATATTTCTGCCGCTCGCTGTCGGCCACGCCGCGAAGGCTCGGCGGCAGATTCCACACGCCGCCGGGATGCTCGGTGCTGTCGAGCGGGTTGCTGTTGATCTCCGAGCGCGCCGCCAGCTGAAAGCCGGCGCGCTGCGCGGCAGCGATCACGTAGTCTTCCGTCATGTAACCTGAAGCGACCTGCTTCTCCGCTGAAGTCCCCGGTCGCGCACGATGTTCCACCACGCCGAGCACGCCTCCCGGTTTCAGCGCTGAATAGAACGCGCGGAACATCGGCTCGATATCGCCGGACTTTGCCCAGTTGTGCACATTGCGGAAGGTGAGGACCAGATCGACCTCGCCGTCTTCCGAAAATTTCGGATGTGCAGAATCAAACCCGATCACGCGCGTGCTGCCGTACACGATAGGGTCGCCTGTAATCATCGCCCTGAACGCGCGGTCGCGCCGTTTCATCGCGTCGGGCGCGTCGTCGGCGAGGAGGCCGACCGCAGCAATCAGTTGGCCACGCTGGCGCAGCACCGGCCCCAGGATTTCCGTATACCAGCCGGCCGCCGGTGAAATCTCCACGACCGTCATTTCCGAACGCAGCCCGAAGAACATCAGCGTCTCCTTCGGATGGCGATAACGGTCGCGCGCGCGATGGTCTTCGCTTCGATGCGGCGCATCGATCGCATCGTCGAGCAGTTCGCTCACTTCCTCCGCAGCACATCCCGACGGGACTGCCAGCGCCAGCAGCAAACTCAGGGCCATTGCAGCGAGGTGTCGCATCAGGATGCTCCAGTCGATATGACGATGCCGCCGAGACCGTCGGCGGGCGGGTGGTTGACATGCATCAAACCACGGCTTCATACTACATTTAAACCAATCCTTAAGTGTTAGCATTTTAAGGTATGTTATTCATAACAAAATAAAAACTACAACTGTTCAATTGGAGGAGAAGCCCGATGACAGACTGGTCGCAGCGCCGCGGGCGCGTCCGGCGTGCACCGGAAAATTTCATTGCGCCTGAGCTGGTCGATGAAATCAATGCCAAAGGCGTCGACGACGAGCGGCGCCGGTTCCTGAGAAACAGCTTTGTCGCGGCCAGCGCTGGCTTGCTGGCTGGCTCGGCTGCCCGGGCCGAGGCGGTCGATCCGGCGGACGGCGATCCCGCGATCCTGAACCTGCCCGAGCATTCGAAGACGCTGGGCAAGCCGGTATTGACGAATCCTTACGGCATGCCGTCCAGGCACGAATCGGCACTGCAGCGGCGCGAGTCGCCGGGGCTGACGCGCGTGGCGGCATCGTCGGTGTCGTTTACGCCGTTGCAGGGACTGTTCGGCATCATCACGCCGAGCGGCCTGCATTTCGAGCGGCACCACCAGGGCTGGCACGACATCGATCCGGAAAAGCACCGGCTGATGATCAATGGCCTGGTCAGCCGTCCCAAGGTCTACACGATGGATGACCTGATGCGGCTGCCATCAGTGTCGCGCATGCATTTCATCGAATGCGGTGCGAACAGTGCGATGGAGTGGGGCAATGTGGCCGTGCCTTCGGTGCAATACACGCACGGCATGTTGTCGTGCAGCGAGTTCACCGGCGTGCCGCTGTCGGTCCTGCTCGACGAGTGCGGCATCGATCTCGCGCAGGCGAAATTCGTGCTCGCCGAAGGCAGCGACGGTTCGAGCATGACGCGCACGATTCCGATCACGCGCGCGCTGGACGATGTGCTGGTCGCGTGGGGCATGAACGGCGAGATGCTGCGTCCCGAAAATGGTTATCCGCTGCGGCTGGTGGTGCCGGGCGTTCAGGGCGTGTCGTGGGTGAAGTGGCTGCGCCGCATCGAAGTGGGCGACCAGCCCTGGGCCTCGAAAGACGAATCGATTCATTACATCGACCTGATGCCCGACGGCCTGCACCGGCAGTACACCTCCATCCAGGAATGCAAATCCGTGATCACCACGCCGTCCGGCGGCCAGGTATTGCTGGACAAGGGCTTCTACAACATCACTGGCCTGGCCTGGTCCGGCCGCGGCAAGGTCAGCCGCGTCGATGTGTCGGTCGACGGCGGGCGCAACTGGCGCACCGCGCGCCTCGAAGGGCCGCTGCTGAACAAGTGCCTGACCCGCTTCAATATCGACTGGGTGTGGGATGGCAAGCCGGCGCTGCTGCAGTCGCGCGCGATCGACGAGACCGGCTATGTGCAGCCGAAGCAGAATGAACTGCGCGCGGTTCGCGGCACGCGATCGATCTATCACAACAATGCCATCCAGTCGTGGCTGGTCGCCGAGTCCGGGGAGGTGTCGAATGTCCAGGTGGAATAAGCACGCGCTGTCCCTGTCTCTTTCCCTGTCCCTCGCCGCCGTGCTGACGCCGGCCGTGGCCGATTATCCGGGCGTCGGCCGTGCCGCCACGCCGAAGGAAATCGCGGCGTGGGATATCGACGTGCGGCCCGATTTCAAGGGGCTGCCGCCGGGATCGGGATCCGTGTCGCTGGGGCAGAAAGTCTGGGACGGCAAATGTGCGTCCTGCCATGGCACCTTTGGAGAACTGAATGAAGTGTTCTCGCCGATCGTCGGCGGCACGACGAAGGACGACGTCGCGTCCGGTCGCGTGGCCGCGCTGAAGGGCAACCGGCAGCCGCAGCGAACGACGATGATGAAAGTCCCGAACATCTCGACGCTGTGGGACTACATCAATCGCGCTATGCCGTGGACGGCGCCGAAGTCGCTGACGGTCGAGGAGGTGTACGGCGTCACCGCCTACATCCTGAACCTGGCCGATATCGTCCCGGACGATTTTGTCCTGTCGGACAAGAACATCGCCGATGCGCAGCTGCTGATGCCCAACCGGAACGGCATGACCACCGAGCATGGCATGCGCGATGTCGGCGGCCGGCCGGATGTTGCCGCGGCGGCGTGCATGAAAGACTGCGCCGCCGAGGTGACGATACGCTCGACCCTGCCTGAAGTTGCGCGACCGGCGCACGGCAACATGCAGCAGCAGAACCGTTCTTTCGGCGCGGTGCGCGGGGCGAACACGCTGGAGCCGCCGCTCAGCCAGCCGGTGGGGGACGCTCGCCGCAATACGCTGGCGATGGCTGCATCGCCGGCCAGCAGCGCCAAGCCGGCAGCGCACGATCCTGCGGCACTGGCGAAGCAGATGGCCTGCCTCGGTTGCCATGGCGTGTCCAACAAGATCGTCGGCCCGGCGTTTACCGACATTGCGGCGCGCTACAAGGACCAGCCCGGCAGCGACAAGCAGCTGGCTGAGCGCATCCGCCACGGCGGGTCGGGCAACTGGGGCAGTACGCCGATGCCGGCGCAGGCCCAGCCGACCGACGAGCAGCTGGCGCTGCTGGTGAAATGGGTATTGAACGGCGCGAAGTGACGCGGAAAAAAATGCGGGCGATGCCGGCATCGGCGTGATGCGCAGGTCCGACAGACCAGGGAGGGAGCATGAACGATTCAAGACGACAGGCAATGCAGACCCTGAGCGCGTTCGCGCTCGCTGTATCGACCGGCCTGCTGAAAGTAGCCGATGCAGCGGCCATCGAGTGGAGCGCCGAGCTGTTCGAGCTCAAAAGCACCGACGAGATCCTGAAAAAGCTCGGCGGTGAGTTCGCGCCCAGCGCCGATGTGCTGATCAATGCGCCCGAGATCGCCGAGAACGGTGCGGTCGTGCCGATCGGCGTGACCAGCCAGGTCGCCGGCACCGAAAAGATCGCGATTCTGGTCGAGAAAAACCCCAACCCGCTGTCAGCCCGCATCACGCTGCCTGCCGGTACCGAACCGACGGTGAATACGCGCGTGAAGATGGCGGGCACCTCGAATGTGCATGCGCTGGTGCTGGCCGGCGGCAAATGGCACGTCGCCAGCAAGGAAATCAAGGTCACGCTCGGCGGTTGCGGCGGCTGATCCGGCTAACAGGGCAAGGGAGGATGACACGATGGGAAGTCCGATGCGTATCCGTGCGGTGCAGGCCGGCGACATCACGGAAGTCAAGGTATTGATCAAGCACGACATGGAGACCGGGCAGCGCAAGGACGCCAACGGCGCGCTGGTGCCCGCGCACTTCATCCAGACGATCGTGGCGAGCTGCAACGGCAAAAATGTATTCGAAGCCGAGACGGGCACGTCGATTTCGAAAGACCCGTTCCTCTCGTTCAAGTTCAGGGGGGGCAACAAGGGCGACAAGGTGGCGATCAGCTGGACCGATAACAAAGGCGACTCGCGCACCGACGAAGTGGCGATTACCTGAAGCCGCCGCGGCCGCAAGTGCTGCGCACCCGTGCGTATCGTCCGTATGGTCCGTATCCGCAGGCGTGCGCACCCTGCAGAGGAAGAGGGGAGACATGATGATCAAGCTGAACCGAAAGACGCTGCTGTCCGTGGTGCTGTCCGCGCTGTGTGCGGGCGCGCTGGCGGAGTCGAGCACGACGGACGAAATCGCCAAGTACCGGCAGCAGCTCGCCGATGGCAATCCGGCTGAATTATGGGAGATGCGCGGCGAGGAACTGTGGCAGGCGAAAGCTGGCCCGAAGGCGGCGACGCTCGAACAATGCGACCTCGGCAAGGGGCCGGGCGTGCTGAAGGGCGCGTATGTGGAGTTGCCGCGCTACTTCGGCGACGTTGGCAAGGTGATGGATCTCGAGCAGAGGCTGATGCATTGCCGGATGAGCTTGCAGGGACTCAGCAAGGCCGAGGTGTCGGCGCGGCCGTTCGGGTCGGCCGGCAATCCGTCCGACATCGAGGCGCTGGTCGCGTATATCACCGCGCAGTCGCGCGGCATGAAGATACAGCCGCCGATGCAGCATCCGGCAGAGAAGCAGGCCTTTGAAATCGGCAAGCGCTTCTTCTATTACCGCGCCGGACCGCATGACTTTGCCTGTGCGACTTGCCACAGCGATGACAACAAGCGCATCCGTTTGCAGGAGCTGCCGAATATCACGCGCGCTGCCGATGCACAGCGTGCTTACGGTTCATGGCCGGCCTACCGGGTCTCGCAAGGCGAGGTGCGCAGCATGCAACACCGCTTGTCGGATTGCCTGCGCCAGCAGCGCTTTCCTGAGCCTATCTATGGCGCCGACCTGATCACGGCGATCAGCCTGTTCCTCGCGAAGAGCGCCGAGGGCGGCACCTACGATGCACCGTCGCTGAAACGCTGAGGAGCGCATGATGAAAAACATCCTGATGTCTGCCGCAGCAGCCGCTGCGCTGCTGGTTTTGGTGCCGACGATGGCGGACGACGATATCGACGCGGTACTGCGCGCGATGATGAGTGCGGAACTGCGTGACAAGGGACCGGCGACGGTGCAGCAGGTCATGCATCGCGATGACGTGCAGATGGCCTGCAGCGCGCCCGGCGGCAAGGTGGCAGCGGACGTCGCGAGCAAGATCGAAGCGTCGCAGCTGGCGACGGTGAAGTATCCCGCCAGCGGCACTTTCCTCGGGGACTGGAAAGAGGGCGAGAAGATTGCACAGAACGGACGCGGCCTGCAGTCCTCCGATACTGTGGGGGCGCCGAACGGCGGCAACTGCTACGCCTGCCACCAGATCCGCAAGGACGAGATCGCGTATGGCACGATCGGCCCGTCGCTGCACCAGTACGGCAAGTTGCGCGGCGATTCGGAAGCCGTGCTCCGGTACACCTGGGCCAAGATCTATAACGCGCAGGCCTTCCATGCCTGCTCGAACATGCCGCGATTCGGGCACCAGCAGATCCTCACCGAGCAGCAGATCCGCGACCTGATGGCCTTGCTGCTCGATCCGGCATCGCCGGTCAACAAGTGAGCCCGACTTTCGGCGACTATTTCGACGACTAACCGGCCAGCCACCATGTCCCTCTCCCGTCGCGAATTTCTCCAGGTGCTGGGTGCCGCAGCGGCGGCCGGCATGGCGCTGGACAGCCGCAGCGTGCTGGCCGCGCCGGCGGCAGACAAGCTGTATGACCTGCCTCCGTTCGGAAATGTGCATCTGCTGCATTTCACCGACTGCCATGCGCAACTCAGGCCGCTGTATTTCCGCGAGCCTTCGGTCAATCTGGGCATAGGCGCGGCAAACGGCAAAGTGCCGCACCTGGTCGGCGAGCAGTTGCTGCGCCACGTCGGCCTGCAGCCCGGCTCGCCGGAAGCGTATGCCTTTACCTGTCTCGACTTCGAGAGTGCCGCGCAAAGTTATGGCCAGGTCGGCGGCTTCGCCCACCTGGCGACCCTGGTCAGGCGCTTGCGCGCAAGCCGGCCGGGAGCCTTGCTGCTGGACGGCGGCGATACCTGGCAGGGCTCGGGCACGGCCTTGTGGACGAAGGGACAGGACATGGTCGATGCCTGCCTGCTGCTCGGCGTCGACGTCATGACCGCGCACTGGGAAATGACGCTCGGTGACAAGCGGGTGCAGGAGATCGTCGACAAGGATTTCAAGGGCAAGGTCGATTTCGTCGCGCAGAATATCAAGACCACGGATTTCGGCGACCAGGTATTCCCGCCGTATACGATCCGCGAAATGAATGGCGTGGCGGTGGCAATCATTGGACAGGCCTTTCCCTATACGCCGATCGCCAACCCGCGCTATCTCGTGCCCGAATGGAGCTTCGGCGTGCAGGAAGAGAACATGCAGAAGATGGTCGACGAAGCGCGCGGCAAGGGCGCGAAGGCGGTGGTCGTGCTGTCGCACAATGGCATGGACGTGGACCTGAAGATGGCGTCGCGCGTGCGCGGCATCGATGCCATTCTCGGCGGCCATACGCACGATGGCATGCCGCGCCCGGCGATCGTTGACAATCCCGGCGGAAAAACCCTGGTCACGAATGCGGGCAGCAACGGCAAATTCCTCGCGGTGCTGGACTTCGACGTGCGCGACAACAAGGTGCAGGATTTCCGCTACCGGCTGCTGCCGGTGCTTGCCAATTACCTTCCGGCCGATGCACAGATGGATGCCCTGATCGCGAAGCTGCGTGCACCCTACGAAAAGCAGTTGGGCGAGCCGCTCGCAACCACCGAGGGCACGCTGTACCGGCGGGGAAATTTCAATGGCAGCTTCGACCAGTTGATCGTCGACGCGCTGATGGACGTCAAGGGTGCCGATATCGCGTTCTCGCCGGGCTTCCGCTGGGGCACGTCGCTGCTACCCGGCAGCACCATCCTGATGGAACACCTGCTCGACCAGACCGCGACCACGTATTCGTATTCGACCCTGACCGAGATGAAGGGCGAGATGATCAAGACCGTGCTCGAGGACGTGGCCGACAACCTGTTCAATCCCGATCCCTATTATCAGCAGGGCGGTGACATGGTGCGCGTCGGCGGCATGCGCTACACGATCGATCCGGCGGCGCGGATCGGATCACGTATCCGCGACATGGAACTCGACGGCAAGCCGATCGAGGCCGGCAAGACGTACAAAGTGGCTGGCTGGGCGCCGGTGGCCGAGGGAGCGAGCGGCGAGCCGGTGTGGGACGTGGTTGCCGGCTGGCTGCGCAGCCAGAAAGTCGTCAGCCCGCGCAAGCTGAATGCGCCGCGCATTATCGGCGTTGAAAACAATCCGGGCATGCAAGGCTGAAAAACAAGGCCATCACGTTTGCGGCGTGACGGCCTTCGCGAACGCGAGCTGCGCAGCCCGGTTCGAGCTCAGCGGAAATTGCAGCCGAAGGGCTTGCGTGCGACGACGCCAATAAGGGCGGATTGTCCGCTGTGCTGTGTTCCCTCGCTGAGCACGTCGTCATAGGCGCGCAGCTCGGCGATATCCATGTCTCCGAAGGCGTCCTGCATCAGGGCCTCGGTATACAGATGATCGACATTCGGCGGCCCGCCGGTCTTGTATTCCAGCTGCTTCGGTGTATAGCCCTGCAGCAGGATCAGTCCGTCCGGCTTCAGCGCAGACTTCATTCGCCGGAACAGCGTGGCGCGAGTATCGGGATCGGCGAACTGGATGAAGATGGCCACCACCGCATCGTATTCGCCGACCTTCCATGCAAAGTCTTCGACGCTGCTGACCTGGTAATTCACTTGCACGCCGGCTTCCCGGGCCAGCTTTTTCGCCTTGTCGACACCGACCGGCGAGATGTCGAACGCATCGACCGTCAGCCCGTGCTGCGCCATCCAGACGCTGTTGCGCCCTTCGCCGTCAGCAACGGCCAGCACGCGCATGCCGGGCTTCAGCAGCCCCGCATGCGCGGCCAGCCATGCGTTTGGCCCGGTGCCGAAGATGTAGTCGGCGGTCGAGAAACGGCTGTCCCAGGTCTCGCGCGGATTCGAAAAGCCTTTGGCCATCGATCAGTTCGCGCTCTTGCCGCCGGCCGGGCAGGTGCGTATGCCCAGCAGCGTGTACGCGGGGCAGAAGCGGAACAGGCCGGTCAGGACAGGAACAACGCCGATCCAGCCCCAGGGCCCGATGGTGTTCATCAGTGTGAGGGCGATCAGGACGACGCCGACGATGATGCGAAGTGCACGATCAACATTTCCGACATTGGCTTGCATTGAAACCTCCCTGGTGGGTTCAGTTGGATCACTGCGGCTTGCTTTCGCGGCGTGGCGCATGCCAGAGCCGGTCGGCGAGTTCGAATAGTGCCATGCCTGCAATCATGGCGGCGACGAAAATCGCTGCCTTCGGATTGCCGGTGCCGAGCGCCGTCAGCGCGGGGCCCGGGCAGAAGCCGGCCATGCCCCAGCCGATGCCGAAGACGACGCTGCCGCCGATCAGGCGCAGGTTGATGTCGCGAATGGTCGGCAGGCGCATCGCGCCACCGAAAAAATTCGCCGTGCGCTGGTGTGCGAAGCGGAACGCGATCAGCCCGACCAAAATGGCTCCGCCCATCACGAAGGCGAGTGACGGATCCCAGCCGCCGGTCAGGTCGAGAAAGCCGATCACTTTGGACGGATCGGTCATGCCGGCCAGGATCAGGCCGATGCCGAAGATCAGGCCGACGACGAAAGAAGACAAGGTATCGATATGGTGGCGCATGAGTAGCTCCGAATCAGGGCAGATGACGCATGACGAACACGATGCCGACGCCGGCGCCCATGAAGGCCAGCGTGGCCATCAGCGAGCGCGGCGACAGCCGCGACAGGCCGCAGACGCCATGGCCGCTGGTGCAGCCGCCGGCATAGCGGGTGCCGACGCCGACCAGCAGTCCGGCCACCAGCAGCGTGCCGGTATCGGCGTCAATGGTCGGCGCCGTGAAGGGCATGAACAGGTACACCAGCAAGGGGGCCGCGATCAGCCCGAGCAGGAATGCGAGCCGCCACTGCACGTCGCCCTTCACGGGACGCAGCAGTCCGCCAAGGATGCCGCTGATACCGGCGATCCGGCCGTTGCCGAGGATGAAAAGGGCGGAGGAAACGCCGATCAGCACGCCGCCAATCAGCGAGATTCCGGGCGTGAAATGCAGCCAGTCAATTGTCATGTCAGTGTTTCACTCAAGGTTTGCAATACAGGCCATACAGCACTTCAAGGATGGCCAGCACTTTTTCGCTGGCGATCCGGTAGTAAATCTGCTTGCCGTCGCGGCGTGTCTCGACCAGCGCCTCTTCGCGCAGCACGGCCAGCTGCTGCGACAGCGTTGGCTGCTGTATGTCCAGCAGCTCCTCCAGTTCGCCGACGCGACGCTCGCCCTGCGACAGCTGGCAGAGCAGCAGCAGACGGTCCGGATTGGACATGACACGCATCAGCGCACAGGCCTCGTTCGAGGCGGCGCGCAGCGCGGGCAGGTCAAAATTGGTTTCAGGGCTCATGATCGTCCGGGAATCAAACGAAGGCTCACATTCTACCATAAAACAAAATATGTTTTGGTATAGTGTATTGCCACGCTGAACGGCGGGCAGGTGACAGTCAGGCGTGGGAGGGGAAGGGAAAACAGCGAGCGGACTGGCTGGATCCGGCGCAGATGCCCCGGATCCGGCGACAAGGCGGGATGGAGGCCGATCAGTTCTTTTCCGCCTCAGCCTTCTTCTCTTTCTTCACCTTGGCCTTTTTCTCCTTCTTCACCGGCGCTTCCTGTTCCGGCTCCGGTTCCCAGTAGACGGGCGGCGG
>JACCDQ011367019.1_pt1 | contig 10924 bp, 14 predicted proteins | sample 7446031 | NCBI WGS metagenome assembly JACCDQ01 (sample SAMN15323442, study PRJNA562643) | freshwater metagenome | isolation source: river surface water | place: USA:Blue River Watershed | collected 2017-08-17
GCTAACTCCGTTGTTCGTCGTCAGATGGCCGCCGATTCAGCGTGCCCGGGTTTTGGAAATTATAGGTCAGGGGACCCGAAACGCTCAATCAATACTTGCCAGCCTTGCCGCCGCACATCATCTTGGCCACTTTGCCGCCAGACTTCATTGCCAGCATCGGCTCTTTGGAGGCAACGGGCACAGAGCGGCGAGCGGGAGCCACGACCTTGCGGCTTGTCTCCATTGCCTCGCGACGCATAGTGGGTGTGGCCGCCATCTCGCGCTTGTCCATCGCCTCAACGCGTGCCACTTTGCCGCCCTTGGCCAGCTTGGTCAGCGGCTCGCCCTTGTGCATCGCCTTCTCATGCTTGTGAACGGCAGTTTTCACCGCCTTTTTGTCCATCGCAGCGTCATCATGCACTTTTCCTCCCTTGGCCAGCTTCAGTGTGGGCAGATTCGGGGCCACAGGCTTGGAGCTTTTGATGCCAGGGTTCTTGTTACCCTTGATGCCGAGCGCGCTCTTGTCCGCAATCATGGTCGGGCCCTTGAAGCCCGGGCCTTTGACCGAGCCACCTTTGGCGTATTTCACAGCGCCACCCTCGGATTTTTTGGTGCCGAAGTCGAATTCTTTAACGTATGTGCAGCCCATGATTTTCTCCAATCAGTCGCGCTCGGCGTGACCTTTAAGGTTGTCGATTTTTCGCTCAAGCCGGTCAAACCGGTCGAGCAGTTGTTGCATGTCAGCCCGAAACTCGGACCGGGTGATGTGATCGCGAGCAACTTCCTCGCGAGTGCGATTGAGCAGGATGCCGAGCCGCGAGAGCTCGTCAAACTTGCTTTTCAACAAAAAGCCCATCACAGCCACGACCGCGCTTAGGACAACATTCCACACCATCATTTCCATGACGCCAATCCTCCAGCGTCAATGGGTTAGGTGTAAGCGATGTTCACAGTACCGGCTGCAACAACCACCAGGCCGTTGTTTGCCGCAATACCGTGGCTGGCCCAAGTGGCAATGTCACCGACCGCCATGGTCTTGGTGTACAGAATATTGCCGCTGGCTGCAGACGCGCTGTCGTAGACCGTGACCGCGCCTGCAACGATGCAGGTCACAGAAAACAGTCCGGCGGGTGTTGGCTTGATCACAGCGGTTGCGGCTGCAACCTGCTGGTAGCCTAGTTTGTCGGTCATCATCTGGTGATTCTCCTGTGTTGAAAAACAGGGGCCAAAGCCCCCAAGGCAGGGAATTAACCAGCCGAGACGGTCAGCACGCCAGCGTTATTCCACAGTTGACCGGCGACAAGCGGATCGGCCGTTGGCAGGCCAGACAAGGTGACAACGCCAGAGGCGCTCAAAGTGGTGGCGGCAACGGGGCCAGCAACGGCGCCAGTCAAAGGGCCAACGAAACCGTTGGTGGAAGTAACGGGACCAGAGAAGGTAGTCGAGCTCATGATGTGTCCTCACATGCGAGTTGTGCGCAGCCGTCTGCATGTCGTCGGCCAGGGCGGGCCGTCTGCTGCGCGGAATTGAAGGTGCCCATGAAAGCCCCCGCTTTGTGGGCGGAGGCTTCGGTTGGCATCTTCGGGGGCCTGGGCAGACCCCCGTGAGACGTCAAACGCCAGCGGTACCGAACACGCCGCGTGGGTCAGTCCAGCCCAGAACGTAACGCTCTGTGGCCTTGTAACGCATGCTGTCGGTTTCGAAGTCGCCTTCCATGGATTTCTCCAGGCCGCGACGCATCAACAGCTTCAGACCTTCGGGAGCGTCGGTCTGAACCCACCAAGCGGTGGTGCTGGTGATACGCGACAGGTTGGCTTGGCCATCGGCCAGCAAGCCCATCGACTTCACGGGGTTGATGTCGTTGTCGGCAGTGCCGGTGCGCAGCACAGACTTCAGCAGCACCTCAGCCTGGAACACGTTGGAAGGACCGGAAACGATCTTCTTGGGTGTCAGGCGGATACGCTTGCCGTTGTTGTCCACAGCATTGCGGATCTGGATCAGCATCTGCTCGAGGGACGTCTGCGACAGGGCAGCGGCGGTGGCCAGCTGGTTGCTGAACGTGCCGTTGACGATGGGGTGAGCCGTGGAAACCAAGGACACGCCGTCACCACCGGTGTACGCGCCGTTGAAAGCGCGGTTCAGGATGTTGGCTGCCAAAGTTTCTTTGGTCTCGATCAGGGACTGAGCCAAGTGCTTGGCGTAGGTCTGACCGATACGGATGTGGTCGCCGTCTTCAACCAGAACTTTGGTCAAAGCGAAGGCCAGGCCGTACACCTTGTACAGGTAGCGCTGGAGGAACAGGACGCCACCGGATTGGTACGTCACAGCCATGCCGTCAGGCAGCTCAGGCGCAGCACCGAAGCCGTACAAGACGGGCTCTTCATGGTAGTTGCGTGGGATGCCTTTTTGCTCGCGGAACACTTGTTTCCACTCGTCAGCACGTTGCTCATAAACGCCGTCGAACACTTCGTTCAGGATCGGCTCGACTACGGAACGGAAGTCCGTACTACGCATTGGGGTTGCCATGTTTCAGCCCTCCTTAGATGCTGTTGACGGCTGCTTTGTAGGCGTGTTCGTTGATGCGAACAGTGGCCACAACGTAAGCGTCGGTCAGCGAGTCGTTGATGTTGCCAGCGAAGCCGGTGATCTGGAACTGGCCAGAAGTCGACTGGATGGCGGTGAGGTAGGTGTTGCTCAGACCGGTTTGTGTCGAGCCACCAGGCGATGCAACAGTCCAATCGCACTCTTCGCCGACAGCCGTTTGCACGGTGGTACCAGCGGAGGGGTTGTTGTACTGAACATCGAACAGCGTTTCTGGATCGTCGTACACCCAGGCGATGATGTTGGTCGCCGTGACGCCGGATGGCCAGAAGGGGCTGATGGTGGGACGGCCGGTGGCGTCGTTGTACTGGCAGCCAGCGAAGATACCCAAAAGGGTAACGCCGTCGGTTGTGCCGGAACGAGTGCCGTCCGAGGTGCCCAGTTGAATCACGCCAGCGTCAGTCAGCTTCACGGGGTCGCCCGAGAAGATATTGGCGGCGTAGGTGCTTGCTACGGTGTAGGCTTTCGGGCGCATTTGACCACTGTTGTGGTACGACGCACGGAAGCCAAAAGGTGCGCTAGTCGAAGACATAGTGCTTACTCCTTAATGGGTTGAATGAACTAAACCGTTCAGGTCAGCTCAAACTGAGCGGACCGTCTTTGTCCAATTTCCATGTTGCCTTCACCCGCATCCATACGCGAGCCAGAGGCGCGCGCTTGCTGCTCCATGAACTCCGCCGTGTCGGTCAGCTTTTCCTCTTCGCGCAGCGGCGCGTCGTGGTGAGCTTCCTGCATGTACTTCTCGTACAGGCTGATCGGGAGTTTGAAAGCGAGCATCTCATTGACGCCGATGAAGCCTTGCCAGTCGCCGGTTTTAACGGTGACATAGTCCCAGCCAGGCACGTCGCTTGGCTTCAAAGGCTCATAACCCAGACGCATGCGCATGTGGATGGAGTCACGAGGGTTCGAGGTGGTCAGCCAGCAGCAATGCCAGCCGTCGAGTTTTGGCAAGTCCGGAAGTGAGGACTGGTGGAACTGCTGTCGGAACATTTCAACCCGCTCATCATCGGACAAGGCACGCGATTCAGTTGCAACGCGATCAAGCATTGCACGGTTTTCACGGTTGTCACCAGCGGATTTCTTCAATCGTTCGTCGGACATAGTTTTCGCTCCTTTCAGCGAATGTGGAAAATTATAGGTTGGATTTCAAAAAACACAACGCGATTTTTTAAGCGCGGTTTGTTTTGTCGTATTCAGAGTAGCGTTTGACATACTTCATGCGAAGCACGGGATCGTCCCAGACACCGGCATCGATCAGCGCTTGCTTGCGCTCGGGGCTGATGTAGACCTCGGTCCGGGTGCTTGTCGGAGCGTGCTCGCGGCCAGAGCCAATTGCCGGACCGCCGCGTTGCTGGCGCGGAGGCTGCTGCGACTGTTGCGACTGCTGGCGCTGGCTGCCTTGGGCAGAGCCGGCCGGCTTGAAGCGCTCGGGGATGCGGCGGGCGGCACGCTCGCGCAGCTCGTCCCAGTATTCCTCGGTGTCCGGCTTGAAGCCCTCGCGATGCAAAGCGCCGTCAATCGCCAAAATGATGGCGCTGTCCTCGTCTTGGCCTTTGGGGTCGTACCAGCTGTTTTCGCTGATGAACTCCTTGGCGTAGTGCATCGTCATGTCGTCCATGCCGTCGGCAGGCTTTGCAGGACGCTGCTGGGCGGCTTGCTGCTTTGCAAACGCCAGCTGCTGCGCCTTTTGAAGCGCCTGGTCGCGGTAGCGCATGGCCTGCGTGACGTCTTCGCCGTTTCCAGCGGCCACAGCCTTGGCGATCACTCGCTCGGCCATATCCGCCTCGTTCTTGGCATGAGCTATTTGCGCGTCAATCTGCGACAGGTCTGCTTGGTGCGTGCGCTGCTCAACGGTGCCCAAGCGACGCTCGAGGTCGTCATTGCGCTTGCGCAGGAACTGCAGCTCCAGCTTGTCGCGCCCGATGGCTTCTTCTCGGCGTTGCTTGCGGTCGGCTTTTTCCTTGCGGCGGCGCTCACGGATGGCCTCGCGCTCGGCATCGTTGCCATCGTTTTGATTTTCGTCGTCGTTGCCAGACAGGCGCGCGTCGCCGTCATCGTCGTGACCGTCGTCGTCTTGATTCTTGTTGTCGTTGGGGTTGTCCTCAACGATGACAAGTTCTTCTTTGTCGTTTGGGTTGTTGTCGTCTTCAGTCAATGTTGGCATGGTGTGCTCCTTGGTTTATTGGCAGGCCTCGCAGGTGCCTTCGCCGGACAGGTCGCAGGCTTGGCCGAGGGGGAAGTCGTTGTCGGATGCGCTGCACTCGGGTTTGAACGCCAGCTTGCTGCGCAGCTCGTAGCCCATCAATGGCCAGATTTTCTGCACAGCATTTGCGCGGGCGATCTTGCGACCGATCTCGGCGTCGAAGTTCTCGGGGCTGGCGCAGGCCGATTCGCCGGTGACGGTAAAGCCGTTGCGCAGCAATAGCACGCAGAATGTGAGAAGTTCCAGTGATGCAGGGATGTCTGTCCCATTGGTACGGTCGAACGGGCTTGCTGCACCCCACACACCTTCACCCGCGGTGAAATAGTGCTCGCTGGCGATGTTGGCCTCGATGTCCGCAGGCGTGATGCGCGCGGCCGTCTTGCCTTTGGCCTGGATTTCTTGCTCGATTTGTGCGTCGGTGCTCATGCTGCGATCTCCCAGTCTTCGGCCAGCATGTCGGTCTGCGATGCGAGCCAGCCCATCAGGATTGCATCGTCAGCGGTTTTCATGGTGATGCACGGCAGCACGCGAGCAGAGCCGCCTTGCCGCACAGCAAAATCGCTGTTGTGCTTGGACCAAAACTTGTCCTGGTCCACGTAGCGGGTGTGCACCGAGTCGCCAGAAAGCGACAGCCACATGCCCTTGCCATTCCAGCCAGCGCGGGCGACCTTTTGGCCTGCCTTCAACGCTTCGAGAGCCTGGCCAAAGGTCATGCCGTTGCACTTGCGGTAGGCGCGGTCGAACACTTCGGCGGGCGACCAGCTCACGTAACCGGCGTAGTGGTCCGTGTTGCCTTTGCCGCCGTCCAAGTACTCGACGAGGTAGCCGGCGTCCTCGGGGTTCTCGTCGGCTGGGACGGTCCAGCCACGGAAGGCGTTGTACTCAGCCCGGGTCATGGGCTTGGCGTTGATCAGTTTGGTTCCGATGTAGCGGTCCATGGCGCCCCCTCAGATGAACGCACGAATGGCCAGCGGGTCGCCGGTCACTTGACCAATGATGTCCAGATCGTTGAAGATCACGAACAAGGCGGACTCGCCGTTGCCAAGTGGCACTTCCCAACGATCGCCGCCGTACTTGGGCACACGAACGTAGTCACCGGTTGTGCACCAGCTGCCTTCGGGCCACGGGTCCATGGTATTTCGGTTCTTGAATGCCAAGGCGCCAACGGAGACGACGCGCGCCACCTGGGTGTTCCACTTCTCGGTATCTCTCGACCCGTTGTCGATGATGATGCCGGAGGCGGTTTTGGTCTTGGGGGTGCGAATCTGCACCAGTACGCGGCTGCCAAACGGGATGATCCCGGGGCTCGCTTCGGGGAATGCCTCCCGCATCGCGTCAATCAGAACTTCTGCAGTCATCATCTGCTCCTTTCAGCAGGTGTACGGCGGCCAATTCGGCTGCCGTTTCATTGCGGCGGCCACAACGGCCACCATCAAAAAATCTTCACAGACCCGTGCAAATCACAAGTCTCGGTCGCCGTGGCGCTCGTCGTCCAGAAGATCGAGCAGGGCTTTGATGGCTGCTTCGTACCCAGCAACCATGCCCACTCGGTATCCGTACTCGAAAGCGTCACGCTCGACCGGGCGCTTGAGGGCTTCAAGCGCAAAAGCCTGCTGGTCGCTTTTCAGCTTACCAAGCAGGCGGTCCTCGACGGCCATCAGGCGGGCGTCTTTGGCATCGAGGGGGCAGACGGGGTGGTCTGACCAGTCACGGGCTGGCCAGCGGCCATGCGGTGATGCTGCTTGACCAGCGCGCCAGTCATTGGGACGGTGCCAGTTTTAGGTTTGTCGCTCATGGTGAACTCCTTTTACGGTTGTGGGTTGATGCCGGTGCCGGTGGACACCGCTACTTTTTCGCCGGACGCGATCTCGGCCGCTGCCAGTCGCATGGCCGTCACGTTGTCAGCCGTGTTCATTTCAACACGGGCGCCGATTTCTGCAGCGGCGCGCTGGTTTTCCATGGCCTGGCGCATCTGCTCGGCCTGGAAATCCTCTGCACGAGCCTGCTGCGCATCTGCCAGCTTGGCTTGGTCGGCGGCGAGCTTCTGCTGATCGCTTTGCGCGTCCTGGGCCAGCTTTTGCTGCTGAAGCTGCAGGCGACCTTGGTCTGCCTGTGCGCGTTGCTGCAGGGCCAGTTGCTGCACCTGCGCGTTGAGCTGCGCAATCTGCATGCTGTTGTCCTGCGGCATCTGAGGTGGCTGCGGGGCAAACTGCTGGGCCATCTGGTCGATCTGCGCGAGCTCTTTGCCAAACTGAGCGAGCTGCTGCTCAATGATGCTCTGAACGCGCACGATCAACGCCGACTGAGCGTTGGCGTCGTCAGAAATCAGGCTTTCTTTCTCGGCGCGCTGAACCGCCCTGTGGGCTTGCGTGAGGTAGAAGTTCAACAGGTGATCGCGCAGGTGCTGCGCCATCGGGTACAGGAAAGTCTTAACGATCGCCGGGTTCATTCCGAAAACGGGCGACTTCAAAAACGCCAAGTGGGTCTGGATGTGCGCCACATGGTCCTGCTTTGGCAGCACGTAGACCGGACGACCAATTGAGGCCGCCACGTTCTCGCTGACCGGGTCGACGTCGTCTTGGCCAGGCTGAGGCTGCAGCACGTCGTCGGGGCTCAACTTCAGATTGCGCAAGAACATTTCCTCGACCTTGCGCAGGTCGTACATCTGCGGCATGGCAGCGGCGCGAGCCTGCACGGCCTGCACCTGAGCGAAGCGCTGAGCCTCGCTGAAGATGGCCGGGTCGGACACAGGCACAACGTCCATCGGTCCGTCGAAGTCCTCTGGCTTCACATCCAGGCCGTTCTCCATGGCCTCGATGTCCTCTTCTGTGAGGTACGCACTGTTGATGCGGTGCAAGATGCCAAACACGCGGGCCATGCTGTTGTGCAGGCGCGAGTGGATGGAGCTGAACACCACCATGCCCTGCTCGATCAGAGCCAGGGTGGTACCGACAGGGGCGTTGGGGTTTTGGTCGGATAGCTTCTCAAACGAGGTCTGCACGACGCCCTTGCCTGCATCGACCAGGAAGCCGAGCAGCTGGTACAGCGTGGGGCTTGGGCCGTTGAACGGCAAAGCCATGGCCAGCTTGCGAATGTCGTCGACCAAGGCGCCGCCCTCGATCTCGACAACCTCGGTCGGCTGCACGTTGATCGTCTGGCCGCCGGGGCCGCCCTTGAGTTTCAGCAGCGTCGGGATGTTCTGGATGTGGGCCGAGTCCAGCAATGCGCGCAAAGCGCCGGTGGCCGCGCCGGACAAGCCGCCGATCATGTGGGTCAGGCCAATCGGGTATGCGCCGCGCCAAGGCACGAACGGGAACTCGACGATCCAGTCCAGCTCCTTGCGGCGCTGGTCCTCTGGCTCCCAGTTGCGGTACAAGGCAAGCGCCTTGCGTGTGGACTTGTCGATGCTGATGATGTACGGCTCCATGCCGTCACCGAAGTCCAGGTGGGTGTAAATCTCGAAAATGGTCCGCAGGCCGTCCTCGTTGTAGCTGGTGTCCTCGCGGCCTTCGATCTTGTCGTTGGCAATCGTGGCCTTGCTGAACTCGACCTGATCGGGTGAGCCAACGTCCACCTCGGCGTACATACCCGCCTTCATGCGGCGGTTGAACTCAGCTTTGGTGACGTACTGCACGTGCGTCTTGCGCTCGGCAGAGTAGAAGTTGGTGGCCGCAAACGGCAGGTAAATGTCGTCGATGGCGATGAACTCGGCCGTCGGGCGCTTCCACTGCGGTGACCACATGAGCTTGAGGTACTGGCCGCCGCCCAAGGGGAGCTGGGTGGACAGCTGCTCCAGCTCGCCGCGCAGCTCGGGCATTTGCTGCGTGGTCTGCCAGTTCATAAACTCGGCCTTGCGGCGGGCCTTCTCCAGCTTCTCGGGCTCTGCCTCGCCCAAAATCTTGGACTTGACGGGGCCGGAAGGTGGGAAAACTTCCTTCATGAAGCGAGCGCTGAAATCGACGCAGGCCTCGACCAACATCGGGTGCACCACCTTGTTTGCGCCAGAGAACTGCGCGCCGCCGGGGGCATCGTCGCCCAGGCCGGTGCGGCGCAGGCCTTCCTCGTACAACTTGTCGCGCTTGGAGCGGGCGTCCTTGTCGCGCTCAATTTTGTCGAGCAGTTCAACGACCGCGCCGCTGAGCATGATGCGATCGACCTCGTCGACGATGTTTGCAAAGTGGGCCTTCTTGTCGGCCACATCCTGCTCGTTCTTCATGCGGATGACCGCACCGCCGTCTTCGGTGTCCTCGACTTCCATGTCGTCTTCGGGCAGGGAGACGGTCTCGCCTCGCTGCTCGTCGTCGCTTGGGTTCTCGTCTTCGCCTGCGTTCAGGAGTTCGTCAGCCATTGTGTTCAGCCTGCATTGAGTGCGTGGAGCTCGCCCACGATGGCGTCGATTCTAGCCGGATCAAAGTCGCCTGTGGGGAAATTCGCATCGGAGACCAGTCCGCCAGCTTGGTACCCGCGCACATCGCCGCCGGTGGCGAAGCCTTCCGGAGGTTCTTCGCCGAGAAACTTGCGGAACTCCTGCATCGTCATGTAGCGATGACCTTCCGGCGTTGCCTCGAAGGCAGCGTTGAACTTGTCCATGCCAATACCCATGTCTTTGCCGTAGATGTCCTTAAGCGCCTTCATCAATGGACCAGGTTGGGTCACATCGATCAACCCAGTGTTGCCTAGGTCACCAACTTCGCTCCATTTCCCAGACCGCACGAAGTCCTGCACGGCTGGCAAGTACTCGGCGTTGGGCGCGCGGTTAGCCTTGCCTTTGATCTGGACAATTGACGGCGGCAGTTTTTCGGTCGCGCTTTTGAGCGCGTCATCGTACGCAATGTCCCACGCTGTCCCAGTGAGCGAATCGTAGTCGTCTGGATGAGCGGCGCGAATTTCCGCCAGCACCTCATCGTGACGAGCCATGCGGGCGTTTGGCTGCACCTCAATCGTCACGTGCGGCTGCCCCTTCTTGTCGCGCAGGCTGTAAATCTTGGACTTGCCCGCGACCACGTCCGGGCAGTAGCCGCCAACGCAGTGGCCCATGGTCTCGCCTTCGTACTTGAGGGCGTCGGCCAGGGTTTTGCTGATCTGTGGTTTGTTCTTGGACGCGTATTCATCCGCCAATTGCTGCACGCGTTCTTGCATCGCGAACATGTAATCGTCGCTTTCATCATCAAGACCAAGCCTGCGAACTTCGCGTTCAGCTTGGGTTTGAATTCTCTCTTGCACAGCAGGAGGAATGTCGAAAACGGGGTCCGCATACTCGCCGTGAGTGACAACCTCGTCTTTTGGTTTTCGCAACTCCACCCAGCTCAACCCTTGCTCCGGGTAGTCTTTGTGCAGGAACGTCGCCGCGTTGCGAGCCCGCGCAAGGTCTGCCTCAGCCTTCTGCGTTGCGCGCCACTCGTTGATCTTGGCCACGCGCTCGACGGCCTGGGGCACTGTGACCTTGTCCAAGTCGCTGTATTTCCAGAGTAGGTTCTCGGGCAGGCCGGACGCGGGGTTGACCGCGTTGCGGAGTTCGTCAACGAGGTGCTCAAATCCGAGCTCAGAGCGAACCTCAACGGGGTAAGCGCCGTAGGTCATTGTCTCGGGCGGCACCTTCATGAGCCAAGGGTTGTCCTTCTCGGTTTGCAGCGCAATCATGCTCCCGCCGCCACTGTCAGGATTAACGCGCATGCGTGCTGGCATGTTGTGAATTGCTTGATCCGCAAGCTGCTCCCAGCCTTGACCATAAGGCGTTTGCGACATCCCGCCAGCGGGAAACCCGGCAGCTTTTCGGCGGGACTCTAAAGTCTCGGGAATCCACTCAGTTACGCGCTCCAAACTTTCTATGCCTTCAGGAATGTGAGTCACACCACGATCCGCCAGCGCGCGCAGCGGGTCCTCGGGCGTGGCCATCTCGTTGCGGATGTACTTGGCCAGCTTGGTTTCGAGCCACCGGTTCATAGCAATGTCAGATTCGGATGGGCGCAAATTTGCACCAATGACCGCTCGCGCTTGTTCAACGTTTAGATCAGGATTGGCAAGTTGCAGCTGCCGCATCAGCTCGTCCTCACGACCGAGTTTCTTTTTCATCGGCTCAATCGCCCGCTCAACGCTCCCGGCCAGCCAGTTGCCGCCCTTGGGCTTGACCACGTTGACAGC
>JACCDQ010026594.1_pt1 | contig 10921 bp, 8 predicted proteins | sample 7446031 | NCBI WGS metagenome assembly JACCDQ01 (sample SAMN15323442, study PRJNA562643) | freshwater metagenome | isolation source: river surface water | place: USA:Blue River Watershed | collected 2017-08-17
AAACCGGCCAGCGCCACCGGAATGTCGCCGCAACGCCGCTTGGCGTCTTCGAGCACGGCGAGCAGGTCGTCGGTTTCGCCACGGCCCTCGTCATGCACGCCTTCGGTGCCGCCGACGCCGCGGAAATTCGGGCGGAAAGCTGCGTAGCCGAGCGAGGTGAAGGTCTTGGCCAGTGTGTAGGCGACCTTGTTGGTGTTGGCGCCGCCGCCCATCGGGTGGGGATGCGCGACCAGCGCGATGCCTTTCGGCGCGTCGGGACGCTCCATGATGACCTCGATCTTGCCAGCCGGGCCATCAATCAGCAGTTTTTCCTCAGGGACTTTCATGGCTCAGATTTTCAGACGCTCGACCGGTCGACCGCCGACCAGATGCTCGTTGATGATTTCGTCCATGTCTTCATGGTCGATGCAGGTGTACCACGTCTCTTCCGGATAGACGACAACGACCGGGCCATTGTCACAGCGCCCGAGACAACCGGCCTTGTTGATGCGGATGGCGCCCGGACCGTTCAAATTGAGGCTGCCGACTTTTTCCTTGGCATAGGCAAACAGGTCGCTCCCGCCCGACGAATTGCAGCACTGCTCGCCAGCATCACGCTGGTTGGTACCGATGAAAACGTGCTTCTTCTAATATCTCATGCGAATCCCCCAGTTGAGGGCGACATTATAGGGGTGCGGGTTTCACGTGGAACGGGTGTGCGCCTGCCAACGCTTTTCCAGCGCGATCACACCTGAAGCGAGGAGGGCGACGAGGATGATCTCCAGCCATTCCTGCCAACCAATCGGCGCCGTCTGGAACAACGCATTCATCAACGGCAGATAGGTCAGCAGCAATTGCAGACCAAGCATCACGCCGCACCCGACCCAGATCCAGACATTCGAAAACCAGCCCTGCTGCCAGAAACCGTGCTTCAGCGAGCGACAGTTGAACAGGTAGGCCATTTCGACCATGACGAAGACGTTGACCGCGACCGTGCGCGCTTCGGCCAGTGAATGCCCCTGCGCCAGCGAATGCACGAACAAGCCGAAAGCGCCAGCCAGGAGCAGCAAGGAAACGAGGACGATGCGCCGGATCAGGACCGGATCGAGCACCGGCGTGTCGAGTCGACGTGGCGCCCGCGCCATGATGCCTTTTTCAATCGGCTCGAAGGCCAGCGGCAGGCCGAGCAGCACCGCCGTGGTCATGTTGATCCAGAGAATTTGCAGTGGCGTGATCGGCAGCGTCACGCCAAAGACAATGGCCGCGACAATGACCAGGCCTTCGCCAAAATTGGTCGGTAGCGTCCACGCAATGAACTTGACCAGGTTGTCCCAGACGCCGCGCCCTTCCTCGACCGCCGCCTCGATGCTGGCGAAGTTGTCGTCGGTCAGCACCATCGCCGCCGCTTCCTTGGCCACTTCCGTCCCGCCCAGCCCCATCGCCACGCCGATATCCGCCTGCTTGAGCGCCGGCGCATCATTGACGCCGTCGCCGGTCATCGCCACCACTTCCCCCTTCGCCTGCAAGGCGCGAACCAGCCGCAGTTTCTGTTCCGGTTCGACACGGGCGAAGACATCAACGGTGTGCACGACCTCGGCCAAGCGGGCATCATCGAACGTCGCCAGCTGGCTACCGTTAAGGACATGCTCGCTGGCAATGCCGATCTGCCGCGCAATGGCCTGGGCAGTGATGGCGTGGTCGCCGGTGATCATCTTGACCCGGATGCCGGCCGAATGACAGGCGTGCACCGCCCTGATCGCCGCCGGACGCGGGGGATCGATCATGCCAACCAGACCGATCAGTTCGAGACGGTCGACCGCCGTCGCCTCAAGGGTTTCGCCCGGAACCCACGCTCGCCGCGCCAGCAACAGGACGCGCAAGCCCTGCGCCGCCAGCGCATGCGCGGCCCGCTCGACATGCATGCGGTCGATCGGCTGGGCCTGGCCATTTTCATGCCACTGACCAATACAGCGCGGCAACAGGCGCTCAACCGCTCCCTTGGCGTAAAGCACCTGCCCGGTTTCATCGGCATGAACGGTGGCCATGAACTGGCGAGTCGCATCGAAGGGCAATTCGTCGTGGCGCGGGAAAAGGGTTTGCAAGGTGTGTTCTTCCAGCCCGCCCTTGCGTGCCGCGACCAGCAAGGCAGCCTCGGTCGGGTCGCCGGTGATCCGCCAATGCCCCTCGACCCGGCGCAACGAGGCATCGTTGCACAGCGCCCCGGCCACCAGGCATTCACGGAGCTGGCCGTCGACCGCCAGCGGATCAGTGCCCGCCTGCCCGGCCTCCGGAAACAGGCTGATCCGGCCTTCCGGCGCGTAGCCGTGCCCACTGACGCTGTAACTCAGGCCGTCGCACCACAGGGCGCGAACAGTCATCGCATTCTCGGTCAGCGTGCCGGTCTTGTCGGAGCAGATCACGGTCGTCCCGCCCAGCGTCTCGACTGCCGGCAGGTGGCGGATGATCGCCCGGCGTTTGGCCATGCGCGCCACGCCGATAGCCAGCGTCACGGTCACCGCCGCCGGCAGGCCTTCCGGAATCGCCCCGACAGCCAGCGCCACGGCCGCCATGAACATGTCAAAAGCCGGTTCGCCACGCATCAGGCCGACCGCAAAGGTCAGCGCTGCCAGAGCGCCGATGATCCAGATCAGCCAGTTGGAAAAGGCCGCCATCTTGCGCGTCAGCGGCGTCACGATGCTCGGCGCACTGGCCATCAAGCCCGCGATCCGGCCGGTTTCCGTCGCATCACCGGTGGCGATCACCACCCCGCTGCCCTGGCCGACGACCACGGTGGTACCGGCCTACAGCATGTTCAGCCGATCCGCCAGGCGGGTCGCGGCAGGCAGGGGCGCACTGTGTTTGCTGACCGGTAGCGATTCGCCAGTCAGCATCGCTTCGTCGACCTGCATTTCCTTCTGGTGATACAGGCGCAGATCGGCCGGAATGCGATCGCCCGCGGCCAGCATCACCACATCGCCGGGAACCAGTTCGGCGGCATCGAGCGCCCGCCGATGCCCGCCGCGGCGCACCGTCACCGGCGTCGCCAGGGTTTTGGCGAGCGCCGCCAGCGCGCCTTCGGCTTTCGCCTCCTGCCAGTAGCCGATGGTCGCATTGACCAGCACGACACCAAGGATGACGCCCGCGTCTACCCATTCACCCAGCGCACCGGTGATTACACCGGCGGCGATCAGGACGAGTACCAGCGGCTGGCATAGCTGTTCGGCAAAACGCCGCCAGGCCGGCTTGCCGGGACGTTCGCGCAAGCGGTTGGGACCATGGCGTTCCAGACGTACCCTGGCTTCCTCGTCGCTCAGGCCATGTGCAGGTTCCACACCGAGATGCCGGGCGACCTGCTCGGCAAGGCGGGCGTGCCAGTCGCCTACGGTCGACGCGTCGTCAGGAGCAGAAATGGCAGGGTCAGGAAGGGCCATAAGGTCGCCACCCAGCGCGTCAGACCGTTGAAATTGAGAAAGTGCCCCTGCCGCCAGACGGCCAGCGCCGCCGCCGAGTAGGGATTGGCCGGCGCCAGATTGACCAGCATGCTGCCAGCGAGCAGGACCAGCGCCGCGAGCATGACGCGGAACATCGGCGGCAGGAAGATGCCCACCGCCAGCACGGCGATGGCGATGGCCAGGCCCAGTTGTGACCCTGGCGTCAACCACGCGAACGCACCGGCTGGATTGATCAGGATGGCCGCCGACAAGGTACGAATCAGCAGGCCAAGCAGCAGGAAAAGTGGAATCGCCATCAGCGCCAGTCCAACCCGGGCACACAGCTGGCGCAGGATCAGGCCGACGGCGATGGCGTTGAGCGCCGTGACCGCCGCCTCGATCTGGACAAAGCTGTTTGCGGCGAAAGGCACCGCACCGCCGAGCCCGAACAGCTGCCGCAAATCGCCGGCCCCGAACAACAGGATTTCCGGCGACAGGGGAATCAGCAACCACAGCCCGAGCAGCGTCAGTCCCAATTCCGCATGTGGCACCGGCGCCATCGCCTGTTGCTGCCAGGCCGTGATACGGGCGAGAAAACGCGGGCCGACCCACAGCGCGCCGATGGTGCCGAGCAGGGCACCGAGCGTGTTGCAGGCCAGATCGACATTCGACGGCACGCGGGACGGCAGCCAGGTCTGGATCGCTTCCAGCCCGAAACTGATCAATGCCGACAACAACACTGCCAGCACCGCCGCCAGCCAGCGCCAGCGCAGATTGTTCAGGGCCAGCGTGAAAAAGAAGCCAAGCGGGGCGTAGACCGCAACATTCGAAAGGAGATCGAAAACCGTCCAGTAACGCGGCCAGCCACCTTCGAAAAAGGCCAGCGGCGAGACGCCCGTGTCACGCCAGCCGGAAAACGGATGCAGGCTGCCGTAGATGATCAGCCCGCACCAGACAAGCGCGAGATAGCGGGCAAGAATGAGCGGGCCTTGCAGGTTCATGGCCCGATTGTAGATCAGTGGTGGTGCGGGTGCTCCGTGACGTGGTGCGTTTCCGCCGCGGCGTGGTGGTGCAGGGCGTGATGAATGTCCTCGTGCGGCTGCCGGCGACCCACCCATTGCGGCAACAGCGAACCGAGGATCATGCCGATGCAACTGATGCCGAGACCGATCAGTTGCGGCGGCACCAGGCTGGCTTCACCGACCAGCACTTCGACCAGGATCCACGCCACCAGCCCACCGAAGATGGCGGACAGCGCACCTTGCGTCGTCGCCCGTTTCCAGAAGGCCCCGGCGAACAGTGGCACGAAGGCCCCCGCCAGGGTCACTTTGTAGGCATTTTCGACCATGCTGAAAATGCTCGAGTTGGAATTCAGGGCAAAGGCCAGTACGCCGGCCGTGAAACAGACGATGGTGATGCGCATGACACGCAGGAATTCACGATCCCCCATCTGCGGCAACATGCCGCGCACGATGTTTTCGGCGAAGGCCACTGACGGGGCGAGCAGGGTGGCAGAGGAACAACTCATGATGGCCGCAAGGACTGCGCCAAAAAAGATTGCCTGGGCAAAAACAGGTGTGTGTTGCAGCACCAGCGTCGGCAAGACCCGCTGGGTATCGACTTCCATCAGCGCCGTGAACTGCTCGGGGTCGATCAGGGTCGCCGAGTAGGCGATGAACATCGGTACGAAGGTGAACAGGAAATAAATCGTCGCCCCGATGATCGACCCCCACAGGGCAATACTTGCGGTTCTGGCCGAGGTGATGCGCTGGAAAACGTCCTGCTGCGGAATCGAACCGAGCATCATGGTCATGCCGGCACCGAGGAAAGCGATCCATTTCCAGGGATCGGGTTCCGGGAAGAACTCGAGTTTGCCGGCGGCGGCGGCATGTTCGATCACCGGCATCACGCCGCCGGTCTTGTCGGAGATCAGGTAGCCGATGAACAACATGCCACCGATGATCACGCCCATCTGGACAAAGTCGAGGATGGCGACCGATAACATCCCACCCAGTGTCGTGTAGGTCAGGACGATGAAGGCACCGAGGATCATCCCGGCTTCCTGGCTGACCACCCCGTCGGTCAGGACATTGAACAACAAGCCCAGCGCCTTTATCTGGGCCGACACCCAGCCGAGATAGGCAAGCACGATACACAGGGTGGCCAGCACTTCCACGGTCCGGTTGTAACGCAGGCGAAAGTAGTCGCCGAGCGTCAGCACATTGAGCTTGTACAGCTTCTTCGAGAAGAAGACGCCGGCGATGATCAGGCACAGCGATGCACCGAAAGGATCGGCCACGACCCCGTGCAAGCCTTCCTTGACGAAGGTCGAGGAAACGCCAAAGATCGCCTCGGCGCCAAACCAGGTGGCAAACACCGTCGCCGTCACCACGGGTAGCGGCAGGTGCCGGCCAGCCACCGCGAAATCCTTGGCGCTATGAACGCGGGTCGCGGCGTACAAACCGATGCCGATGGAGACGAGCAGATAGAGAACGACAAACCAGATCAGCATGCCAGCCACCGGAAACGCAAGGGATTGAAAACGCAGCGATTATACGGTTATCGCGGTGCAGCAAACATCAGAACGGCGGTGCCGCATGAAATTCGACGCGCTCGCCGGTCAACGGATGGACAAAGGCCAAATCGGTCGCGTGCAGTAACAGGCGATCCGCCTTGAATTCAGCGGGTCCGGCATACAGTTCATCGCCAAGAATCGGGTGTCCGAGGCTGGCCAGATGCACCCGGAGCTGGTGCGAACGCCCGGTCACCGGTTCCAGTTCGACCCGGCTGGTATCGGTGATTGAATCCTGACTCAATCGACGATAGCGCGTCAGTGAGCGCTTGCCAATCTCGAAATCGACCTTCTGTTTCGGCCGATTCGGCCAGTCACAGATCAGGGGCAGGTCGATTTCGCCGCTTTCCTGGGCCAGCAGCCCGTCGACCACCGCCACATAACGCTTGTCGACCTGGCGCTGCATGAAAAGGCGGGAAAGCTGGCTGTGCATTTCTGCCCCGCGGGCGATCAGCAACAAACCGGAGGTGCTCATGTCGAGGCGATGGACGGCCAGCGCCTCCGGGTATTCAGCCTGCAGCCGATGGATCAGGCAATCCTGCCGATCCTCGCCTCGACCGGGAACAGACAGCAGTCCCGAGGGCTTGTCCACAACGATCAGGGCGGCATCGACATGCAGTACCGTCATGGCGTCGGCTGGCGGTTGGTAGACATAACGACTCATTGACAACAGCCTCTTCGGTCGGGAGATCCCCGGCCTTCAATTAACAATTGGTAAATCCATTGCACCATGATTGTCTTTATCATTCCCAGTGAATAAACTGGCGAACCCTGCCCGATTTCCATTAGGCCCCGCATTCTCATGTTTTCTCCCCGCCAGCGCCAGATTGACTATCAAATCAAGAAACCCTGTGGCGGGGTGGTCGACATTCCCGTTGTGCTCGATGAACAGGGTTTGGCCTCGCCCGCTGGAACAGGCCAAACGCCTGTCGGCCCGGTTGAATACATGGGCGAACATTGCCAGGCCTGCGAAGCCCACCATGGCTGTTGCAAGGCAGAACGTGCGCTGGATGGTGTTCTAACGGAATTCGAGAATCTGAAAAGTACCGACTGGGTCAATGCCAGTGTGCGCATGGAAGGCCGGCAGGTCAGTGTCGAATCACCTGCACCGCGCGTGCTCGCCAGCCTGCTCGGGCTGTTGATGGCCTCCAGCGGGTGTCCCCGTCTGATTCCGTTCCGGGCCATGGCGCTCTATCACCTGCCTTTCGCGACAGCGGAGGAAAACGCGATCCGCGCGGCCGGGTTCTGGCTGATGCGCTGCTGGATTCAGGGCGAACCGCTCGACGAAAATCCCTTTTCCGCCCTGCAAACCGCCTGGGACAACCTCGAAGAGGTCAATCGTCATGTCAGTCAAAAAGTGCTGGCCCGCAGCCAACATGATGCCGCATCCAACGGCATCGCCTTTCTCGACGTCCTCGCCAAGATGGGCACCATGGGACTCGAAAGTGCCCTAGAGACATTGCGACCGGTCTTGAGTGCGCAAGCCTGTTCCACCCCGAACCTTTCCTGAACCCGATTTCATCAGTATCGCCATGAAAACTTTACCCGCCGTTATCAGCTTCCTCAGCCAGCAAGCGCCGTTCGATCAGTTCGAAGATGCCGATTTGCAATGGCTGGCCGAACGACTTGAACGCTTCGAATACGCCAGTGGCCAAGTCATCTTCCAACCCGGAGAAAAGCCCTCGCACCTGATCTTTGTAGTGTCCGGACGTATCAGGATCGAAGCGGTGGGCGAAGCAGTACCGGAAGAGCGCCGCCTGATCGCCGAAATCGCGCCCGGCGAATGTTTCCCGATCGAGGCGCTGCATGAAATCCGGCCCGTATTCTCGACCTACCGGGCGAGCGAAGCGCTGCTCGCCCTGCGTCTGCCAGCCAGCGAATTTGCCGCACTGAAAGCACGCTGTCCGTTGTTCGAACAATATTGTGACGATCGGGCCAGTGCCTTCCTGGGTTCTTCAAAGAAGATCTTCGAAGCGCATTTTGGCCGACGCTCCGACAGCGCGCTGGCCCTCGAGGCGCCCCTCGGTTCCCTGCGTCTGCGCATGCCGCAAACCTGCACGCCCGAGACGCCAGTGATCAACGCAGCGGAAATTCTCGGCCAATCCGGTGATCTGGCGATTGTCGTGGTCAATGAAGCGGCCTGCCCACTCGGCGTCTTCACCCTGCACGATCTGGTGAACCGTGTCTTGCTCGATGGTGGCGACGTTCATATTCCGATCGCCGAAGTGATGAGCATCGGCCTGGTCACCCTGCCGCTCGAAGCCAATGGCTACGAAGCGGCGCAGGCCATGGCCGAGCACGGTTTACGCCAGGTGTTGGTGGTCGACCGCGGGCAGCTGAAAGGCGCCATCAGCGAGCGCGATCTGTTCGCCGCGCAGAACATGTCGCTGGGCCAGTTGTCAGCTCGCATCCGCAAGGCCGATACCATGGAGGCGCTATCGACACTGGCCGGTGAAAACTGGAATCAGGCCAAGCGACTGATGGAGCAGGGCATCGCCTCGGAACCACTGACCCGCATCATTTCGTCCCTCAATGACCGGTTGACCGATCGTGTTCTGGAAATTTGTCGTTCCAATGAACCCGAGCCATTACCCCAGTTCTGCTGGATCGCGTTGGGCAGTGAAGGACGCCACGAGCAGACCCTGAGCACCGATCAGGATAACGGCATCATTTTCGCCGACTGCGATGACAATGAAAGCGCCCGCCAGCGCCTCCTCGCCTATGCCCAAAGGGCCAACGATGGATTGGCGCTCTGCGGATTTCCGTTGTGCAAGGGCGGCGTCATGGCCGGCAATCCGAAATGGTGCCTTTCCCTGACCGAATGGAAGAAACAGTTTTCCAGCTGGATCAACCAGCCCGGCCCGGACGAGATCCTCAACGCGACCATCTTCTTCGATTTCCGGCCACTCTACGGCGATCACAGCCTGGCCGAAAACCTGAAATCCTGGCTGGTCACGGCCCTGGATGATCAGCATCGCTTCTTCATGAACCTGAGCGCCGAAGCCCTCCGCCGCGCACCACCACTCGGCCTTTTCCGCGACTTCGTCGTCGAACAGCATGCAGAATATCCGGGCACGATCGATCTCAAACTGAGCGGCGTGACCCTGTTCGTCGATGCCGCACGTGTTCTTGGCCTGCGCGCCGGCTGCAAGAGCAGCAGTACCGGCGACCGCTTGCGGCATGCGGCCGAGGCCCTGCGCATCAACAAGGCAGAGGCGGAATCCTGGGTCGATGCCTTCCACTTCGTGCAAATGCTGCGACTGCGCAACCAGTACGACTGCAGCGAGGCCGGTGGCACGCCGCACAACCGCATCGATCCTTACAAGCTTAACGAACTGGACCGCAAGGTACTCGTCGAATCCCTGAAACAGGCCAAGCGCCTGCAAAAGCGGCTGGAGATGATCGCCGGCCAGTAAGCCGCTTATCCGAGGGAAAACGCCCGGGCCAGCAGTTCAGTCGAGCGTGCCCGGGCCTGATAGCTGGCCGCCACGGTGAGCACGATGATTTCGTCGGCCGCGAAACTGGCCTGTATATTCACCATGCGCTCGTAGACCTGTTCCGGCGTTCCCACAATGTTGCGCGGCCGTTCGCGTTCGATGACCTGCCGATCCTGCACGGTGTAATTCATCGATTTGGCCATGGCAATCGTCGGAATCGCCGCGTTATGTCCATACGCCATGTAGAGCCGCCGCAGGTCGAGCGCATCCGAAAGATGCTGCGCTTCCTGCTCGGTATCGGCACAGATGACGAACAGGGCGACTGCGCTGTGGGGTTGTTGCTCATAACCGGGCTGGAAATGGTCACGGTAGAGCCGTGTCACCTGATCCCCGTAATCGGCATTGATGAAATGGGCGAAACAGAAACGAATGCCCAGATGCGCGGCCAGACGCGCGCCGAAATCGCTCGACCCAAGCATCCAGAGTTCCGGACGAGTCGTGACCTGCGGTTGCAGGCTTAATTCGCGGTACGGGTGATCATCCGGCAGGGTGCCGGATAACAACCAGGCGAGTTCCTGAACCTGCGCCGGAAAACGATCCGCTGGCGGTTGACCGCCATTCACCGCACGCGCCGTCAGCTGATCCGTGCCCGGCGCACGACCCAGGCCGAGATCGATCCGTCCGGGATACAGCGCTTCGAGCATCATGAACTGCTCAGCCACTTTCCAGGGACTGTAGTAGGGCAGCATCACGCCGCCGGAACCGACACGAATGCGTCGTGTCGTCGCCGCCAGGCGGGCAATCATGATTTCCGGGGCCGGATTGACCAGTGCCCGGCCACCGTGATGTTCGGCGCACCAGTAACGATAAAAACCGAGATCGTCGGCCATCTGGGCGAGATCGACCGTCGCCGCAATCGCATCGGCAACGCGATGACCTTCAATCAACGGCGTTTGATCAAGCAGGGAAATTTTGGGTTTCATGGCAGATGCCTGCGGTCAACGAAAGAGGACGGTCACTTCGATGCAGAAGCTAGCGAACATGCGCAAAATCTCGCCGCTGCTTGGTTTTTCATTTTCCAGTCTGGAACATGGGCACAATCTTGGGCACACTTTTTCAAGTCATGCCCATGTTCAGCCCGATCACAATTACCCCTGCACCGGTTCACCCCCAGCATCGTGGGTGTCTGAACTCAATGCTGACCGTCGCAGTGAAACTTGTAGATCCGGCCAATATCCAAGCAATCGGGCACAACTGCCTTGCCGAATGCACTCTCCCATATCTCCAAGATTGCCTGCACAACAGCACCCCGTGGAAGATTATTTTCCATATAGGCTTCTTTGCATAATGCGAGATCACGGGAGTTCGCCGTCCCAATTACATGCCAGCGGCCAAAGCCATCCGAGCAAGCACTGACCATTAGCTCATCCCCGTTATGGATGCCCGACCACTTCAACGTTTCGCCTTCCGGTATTGCAGGCCAGAAACCTACCTCCTTCAGC
>JACCDQ011472139.1_pt1 | contig 10921 bp, 8 predicted proteins | sample 7446031 | NCBI WGS metagenome assembly JACCDQ01 (sample SAMN15323442, study PRJNA562643) | freshwater metagenome | isolation source: river surface water | place: USA:Blue River Watershed | collected 2017-08-17
GTACGACCCGTTGTAGCGTTGACGATTCCACTTCCTCCACCGATTTTAACATCCATTTTACTCAAAGCATCTAAGCCTGGAATCAAGTGTTTGATGTCTGTTGATTTATATTTTTCCCAAGCCCAAGCGGTTCCCATTGGTGCATTTTGCCATTTGGTCAAGCTATCAATCGTTGCATTGAGTGTTACATTGGCTAATTCTTCGATGGTTTCTTTCTTATCTTTTGTTCTAAGGTCATCGAACCATGCGGCATTAGGTTGCTTCAAAATCAATTGTAGCGTACGTGCGTGCGATGGCGATTTCATGGGAATGTTTTTGTCGTAGTCAAAGTCATCTTCCCAGATAGCATTGTTCAATAAATCTACCCAGACAGCAAATATGGTTGGACCTATTTCATCAGGGTTATTATATTTGTTCCAAAGTTGCAAGACACGCAATGCTGCCATTTGCTTTTGGGTAGGTTTTTTCACAAAACTCAACATCGTTGGCAACCAGTCTTCTGCTTTGAGGTTATAATTATCATTTTGTAATTCTCTCAGGCTATCCACAGTGACCTTATTCATCGTTTGCAAACGAGTATTGATACGGCGTCCACGTTCGGCAGGAGCAAACTCCCAGTTGATATAGTACGGATATTTAGGGTCGGTCGACGACTGATTGGCAGAACTTACAAAACCACGTTTAGGATTTTTCACATGCGGGTTATGCAACTGAGGAATAAATCCTTGCCAATCTGCCGTAGGGTTAGTGCCATCCAAAATATATTTACCTTGCTCACGAGCCTTTAACGGGAATTTTCCATTGACCCACAAGGCAATATCGTTTTGATTACTAGCAAAAATAAAGTTTTGGGCAGGAGCCGAATAATATCCTAATGCTTTTACATATTCATCATAATTTTTGGCTCGGTTCAAATGATAAAAAGTACTCAATTCTTGTGATTTTTCATGAGCAATCCAACGCAAGGCGTGCCCAGTTGGGATATTGTCCCGAATAGGCTTTTCGTTATCCAAATACACAACAGGACCATGGTGCGTATAAAGAACGGTATCCACGACTGTTTTTCCACCCTTTACGGTATAGGTTTCTATACGTTTTTGTATTTTTTTCCATTGGTTATCGTACCAATATTCTTCTTTTTTCGCATCCTTAAATTTTACTTGATACCAGTCTACTACATCAGCCCCTACATTGGTTACGCCCCAGGCAATATCGTTGTTGAAACCAATGATTACATTTGGCGTTCCTGGCATAGTAGAGCCATAGACATTTACCCCTGGCGCAGTCAACTGAACTTGATACCAAATAGATGGCAAACTCAGGGTTAGGTGAGGGTCATTAGATAAAATTGGTAAGCCTGTCACAGATTTTTCGCCACCCACAGCCCAGTTGTTGGAGCCGATTCCCTTATCACGCTCTTCAGCAACTTTGTTACTCCCAATTCCGACAAAATCAACAGGCGCTTTGGGTAATGGGATAGGCTTAAAATCTAAAGGCGTTCCTTCAGGAATAATAGGACTTTCTTTGAAAGGATAGTTAGGAAAAAGCTCTTCAGCTATGGCTTTACCGTATTTTCCTAAAATATTTGTCATGCGCAAATCGTCTGTACCAGAAGCAAGTACAAATGACATATTTTTGAGAAACAAAGCACTTTTGATAGGTGTCCAAGGTTCTGGAGCATAACCCAGTAATTTATATTCAACAGGGTAATCTCTTGGTTTGAGTTGTGTAATATAAGCGTTGATTCCATCAGAATAAGCTTCAAGTGCAACCTTTCCTTTAGGGTCTTCCATCATTCCTTCAAAAGATTTTTCTGCGCCAAAAACTGACCCCATTCTTCGTTGATAGCGGTCTTGTTCGAGGGCTTTTTCGCCTACAATTTCTGTTAGACGACCTGCGGCAAAATGCGTCTGAAATTCCATCTGCCAAAGACGGTCTTTGGCTGTTACATAGCCTTGGGCAAGATATAAATCATGGTCATTTTGTGCAAAAATATGTGGTACGCCAGTTTCATCGTATTCCACGGTAACTTCATCTTGTAAGCCTGAGATATTTAAGACTTGAGGTTCAGGTTTAGAAGAAATAGCCTCTGCATTTGTCCAAAAGCCAGTGAAGGGACTTAGAAAATTTCCCATAGGAGGAACATTTCCCCAGCCACGATTCAAGGCATAACAAAGACCTACAGTGATACCGACGGTAACAAGAGTTTTAACAACTTTCATTGGGTGCTTGCGTTTTAGTTTGGTGAATCGGTAAGTTTACAGTGTTCAATTATTGAACAATTGCAATATTTATTATAAATATAAACATTAGAAGTAGAAGAACAATTCGTAGATTGAATACATTCTGTAATTAGTCGTACTTTTTGAAGAAGATAGCAATTAGAGGCCAGAAAAATTTGTAATATGCTATTATCAAAAAAGGTTCTTAAGGACAAATTACTTAAAATTAAGTACTTTTCTATTTTTACCACAATACACTTTTTATCATGATGCAATCTATTATTTTTCAAGGACATAGAGGTTGTAGAGGGCTTTTACCAGAAAATACAATCCCAGCCTTCTTGGAGGCATTGAAGTATCCTATCGACTATTTGGAGCTGGATGTTTGTCTAAGTAAAGACCTTGATGTTGTTGTTTCGCATGAGCCTTACATGAACTCACTTTTTTGTTCGTATCCAACAGGGAAAGTTGTGCGTAAAAGTGAGGAGAAAAACCTTAATTTGTTTCAGCTTTCGTATGAACAAATTCGCAGTTTTGATGTTGGTCAAAGGGGAAATAGGTTATTTCCAGAACAAAAACCTCAACCTGCTTATAAACCATTATTATCAGAAATGATTGAAGCTTGCGAGGCCAAACGCAGCTCTTTCCCTGATTTTGGCTATAATATTGAGATAAAATCTGAGGAGAAAGAATATGGAATTAGTCAACCATACGATGTAAAGGTATTTTGTGATAAAGTATTTGAAGTCTTGAAAAATATCAATCCTAAAAAGGTTATTGTTCAGAGTTTTGATTTTAATATTTTGAAATACTGTAAACAACAAATGGATTTGGGAGTTTATCCTAAAGTACAACTTTCAGCTTTGGTGACTAATGAGGGGGTTCGTCCTTCATTAGAAAAATTAGGCTTTTTACCTGATTTTTTCAGTCCGTATTATAAGAGTTTGACAGCGGGTAAAATAAAAATTTGTCATCAAAAAGGCGTTCGTGTAGTGCCTTGGACTATCAACGAGGTCGAAGATATGCGTCATTTGATTAGCATAGGAGTCGATGGAATTATCACTGATTATCCGAATAGGATTGTAGAGATTTGAAGTTTTTAGACTTTACCCAAAAATAGCCCAAGTCTGAGACTTAAACTAGAGTGTATCAACATAAACTACGTCTCTAGTATATTTGTGACTATTAAACATTAAACTTATCAGAATTACGCAAAATGCTAACTTTTCCCAACGCTAAGATTAATATAGGACTTTATATCACCGAGAAACGTGCTGATGGATTCCATAATTTAAGTTCATGTTTTTATCCTGTGGGTTGGAGCGATGCGCTAGAAATATTACCAGCAGAGACTTTGAGTTTTGAGAGTACAGGTATCGATATTCCTGGTGATGCTAGTCAAAATCTTTGTTTGAAAGCCTATCATTTGCTCAAAAAAGATTTTCCAGAAATGCCTCCTGTGAGTATTCATTTACACAAAGTTGTGCCAATTGGAGCAGGTTTGGGAGGAGGGTCGGCAGACTGTGCTTTTACGATTAAATCACTAAACTCGTTATTTGATTTAGGGTTAGACGATAAAGCCATGCAGACGTATGCTAGTCAGTTGGGGAGTGATTGCGCTTTTTTTATTGAAAATAACCCAAAATATTGTTTTGGAAAAGGCGACCAATTTGATGAAATAGCTGTTTCTCTGAAAGGAAAATATATCGTATTGGTCAACCCTAATATTCATATTTCAACGGCCGAAGCATACGGTTCTATTAAACCCAAGCCAGCCAATGTTGATTTACAAATAGGATTATCTCAACCTATAGCTACTTGGAAAGATGCTATTTTGAATGATTTTGAAACGAGTCTGGCGCCTAAATATCCTGTAATTCAAGAAATTAAAGATACGCTTTATGAACTAGGTGCAGTATATGCCAGTATGACAGGATCAGGCTCTACTATATTTGGTATTTTTGAAAATACTCCAGAAATAAAACAAGCATTTAAAGATTATATGGTTTGGCAAGGGATTTTAGAATAAATAAAAGAGATTGCCTTTCTTCAATTTAAAATTATGCAACGCAAAGAACCTTTTAAGTTTATGCTACAGTTGGCCATGTTTGGAAGTGGCTTATTGTTTTTGGGCTTATTGGTATTCTATACCATATTGAGCCGACCCCAAGCTGGTTTTGGCAAACTAATTTTACCCGAAATTTTTTGGGCAAGTACATTATTGATATTAATCAGTAGTCTTACCTTGCATCTTGCCGATTGGAGCTTCGATAAGCATCATTTCAAAAGCTATCGGTTCTATATGGGAACCACGCTTACGCTAGGTATTTGCTTTATTATTATGCAATTATTTGGCTGGAAGGAGTTATTTGAACTCAATGCCAACTCGGCGATTCGAACCTCCCGAGGATTCATTATCATGATTTCTGGACTACATATTCTCCATATCGCTGTGGGGTTAATTTTTTTGGTAAAAATCTTTATTGAATCGCTCAAAAGGCTCTCTTATGTAGAATCTTTTGTGTATTCGGTAAACCCTCCCAATCAGCTCAAAGTCAATCTAATTGTATTTTATTGGCATTTTGTAGATATTCTTTGGGTAATCCTGTTTTTGTATTTGTGGTGGCAGAATTAAAAACTCGGAACAGTGATTACTTTTTGTAGTACAGCATTTTTTTTACCCGTGTTATAATCCGTCAATAGTAACTTAACTATTATTGCATAAGCACGATACAACTTAAGTCTCAGTGAAAAGCTTTGACTTCAAAATATTGACTTCGTTCATTAAATCACTTATTTCCTCCTCTAATTGGTGAATCAAACGCTCCTTGTCTTGTAGTTTTTTACTCAAGGCCTCTCTGTCTTTCGGAATGATATAATTAGTATCAAGTAAAAAATATGACAGTGGGATATTGTAAAAATCACAAAATCGTTTCAATAAATAACCTTTCAGTATAGTTCTATCACTTTCTAAGCGCGAATAAGTAGATTGCGAAATCCCAATATTTTCCGCAATATATTCTTGAGAGTAATTAAATTTTTTTCTCAATAGAAGTAGTTTGTAACCAATTTCCATAATTAAAATAGAGTAAAACGTACATAAAGATAGCCTATTTAGATAAATCCAGCAACTATCCTAAAAAATTCAAGTGTATTACTTTACTTTATTCAAAATTGCATAACAAAATCACAGAAAACTCTTTAAGTTTGCCATGGAAGTAATAGTAAAAAGTTTAGAGATCTCACCTAAAAAACCCGATTGCTTCTCTCAAAAAATCATGTAGCTACGATTTTAAGGTTTTGTTCTTTCCCTACACCAATCAAAGAACTAATGAAGTATGCCAACATGAATAAAAGGCATGAATTGTTAAACCTTCCAATATTTTATTGGCTCAATAATTACTCACATGAAAGCAAAAGTATTACTAGCAAGCCTTTGTCTATTAATAGGTACCTCTACAGGATTTGCATCATCGAAAAGTACAACAAAAAACCTACTGAAAAAAAAACTAGAAGAAACTTCTTGCACAGTCAGCGTTGTAACAGGCAAGTATAAAGTTTCAATAACGATCTCTTGCACATGCACTAGAAGACAGGCATGTGATAAAGCTTATGCTGTTGCTGGTTTCTTATTGTAATTAACCATAATAGAGGAGTTTTGAATACTCCTCTATTAACCACCCCTAAATGTCATGAAAATAGTACTCTTAACAATTGTAACGCTCATTTCATATCTTTCATTCGCTCAAAATATGAGCATTGAATACGATGTTAAATACAACGATAGCTCATACAAAAATCTACTTATTTTAAGTGACTCTACGAGTATTTGGAAAGACATTCCTAATGGGACGCCAAACAATACAGAGAGTATCAGTTTGATTTTGTTAAAAAATTTTCCTGAACAGACTATCTACTTAAGTGATGTGCTATTCAATAAAATGTTTTATGTGAAGGATTCTCTACATTGTATGAAGTGGAGCTTAACTCCAGATACCAAAACAATTCTTGGTCACAAATGCAATAGTGCCATTACAACATTCCGTGGGCGAAAATATGTGGCCTTCTTTAGTGCTGATTATCCATATTCTAACGGACCTTGGAAATTTGGAGGACTAACAGGGCTGATTCTAGAAGTTCATAGTGATGATTATGCCTATCAGTTCACTGCATCAAAAATCAATAAAAATTTGAATGAGAAAATAGATACTTCTATACAAAAAAAGTACAAGTTTTATAGCTGGTCAGATTTTACCACCAAGTTTATTTCGACGGTGAATAATACAGTAAAAATGATAAAAGCAAATTCGGATAATGAAACAAACGGTTACTTCAAAATTGATGCTCCTGAAATTATTTATCCAAAAGCTCAGCAAGGTTCTGGTCTCGAATATTAATATATTCCTATTTCTTTTGTTATCAAATACAGTAGTTGGGCAGATTATTAGCGGGAACGTAAAAAACCATAAAGGAGAAAAAATCAATAATGCCAATATTGTTGTAAAAGACTCTATCAACGCTCAATATATACTAGCCTTTTGTACTACAAAGAATGGAGAATACCGTTTGGTGTTACCAAACGATTTGAAAAAAGCACTGATTGAAATAACAGTAGATACATATAAAAAGGATACTTGGACTCTTGAAGATATCAAAAAATCAAATATCTATACTCACAACTTTATATTGGAAAAAGACTCGGTCGTTGAGCTACAGGAGGTAACTGTATCGACAAAGGCTTTGCCATTTACAATAAATGGCGATACTACTAAATTTAATGTTTCGAAGTATAGCAATGGTACAGAAAGAAAAATCATTGATATCATCAAAGTGCTGCCGGGCATAGAGGTCAACGACAAAACGGGGGAAATAACCTATAAAGGAAAACCTATTGAAACAGTCAACTTGGAGGGCGATAATTTATTTGGGTTCAATTATGCTATTGGAACTAAAAATATCAATGTAGATATGGTTGAAGAGGTACAAGTTATTGAGAACTTTTCGGCAAACCCATTATTAAAAGGTATAGATTCCAATGATAAAGTTGCGTTGAATTTAAAACTAAAAAAGGCTCATTTAGATGTATCGGGGAGTATAGATATAGCTCTGGGAGCATCTGAAGGCAGAGACATAGCCCAAAATCATGCCTTAAACTTATTAGGTATTACCCAAAATTATAAATCCTTTGGTACGGCTTCGTATAACAATATAGGGCAAAACAACTCTCCTTTCGATTACTTTTCTACAAGCCAAAACGTAGAACAAATACGAGATAAAAACATCTTGGCAAAGCCTATCATTTCGGATATTATTATTTCGAATAACCTAGATGATAAAAGAGCCAATATAAATAATGCAGTATTTAGTAACTATAATGGTCTTATAAAACTCCATAAAAGGGTAAGTATAAAAGGAAATTTATACTTCTTGAATGATCGTATATCTTCGATACAATCGATCGAAAATACGAATTTCCTTCCTCAAGGAATACTTGCTACTTCTGATAATTATCTTTCCGCAAAAGAACCGCATCAAGCTCGTGGCGATTTAGAACTCCAAAGTATTCTATCAGACCAAAGCTCGTTAGAATACAAAATCATTTTTGATAATACAAAAAGCTATGCCCAAACCAATATCTTACAGAATACTCTCAATACCCAATCTGCTCAGTTAAATACACACAACCATAACTTTAAACAATCGTTACTTTTTACGAATAGATTAACCGATAAGCATGCTCTACAATTCCTAGCTAGCCTGTCTTCTAATGATATTAATCAAAATTTTACACTAAATCTTGTCTCCGAAAGTAGCAATAACATTGACTCCACCTTCAACCAAGTCTGTCGGAATAGAAAAAATACCTTTCAGCTTCAAGCAATTCTTATGGGGCGTGCCAACAATAAGTCTAAGTATTCGTTTTCAATTGGAAATTATGTAGAACAAACATCATTCGAATCTCTTCTATATAACTCATCAGATAAGGTTATTTCAACGAATGATTTTACTTATACAACAAATAACTTGTACAATCATGGAATATACGAGATTAATTTAAGGAGGTTAAGGATTTCGACCTCATTGAAAGGAAGATTTTTCACCCAAAAATTAGGGAATTTATTTCAAGAAAATTTCATAATTGAGCCATCTCTTTTACTGAAATTAAAGTTGAATCCTATAGCTATTTTGGGGATAAATAGTAGCCTTAGTCAAAAGAACTTCACGGAAGAATCATTGTTTTCTAACCCAATTATGCTGTCAAATAGATTGTTTGCTAGCAGTAAGCCTGTACTTTCTCTACAAAAACTGCTGGTAATCAATCTAGTTTACTCTATCAATAATCTATATCAGCAATTTCGACTAAATGCCAGTATTAATTATCTGAAAAACCATGGTAGTTATTTCTCCAATATTTCTATCAATCGTAGAAATAGTTACCTAGAATATTTTTTCTCATCAAAACCAAATGAAAACATCACTGCCGATTTTCTTGTAGAAAAATATCTACCCATACTAAATAGTACCATAAGGCTAAAGTCTAACTACGCATTTTCCAATTATTACAATGTTGTGAATGCCTCTGATTTGAGGCTAAATAACAATCACTATGTCACGCTAGAACTATTTGCTAAAACTGCATTCGATTACAAAGTGAATTTTGAGAACTCTTTAGTTGTTGTGAATAATCATAGCCAGAACATCGAAAGTCAACAGTCTATACAAAACAATGCTTTACAAAACACTTTTAAGATAATCTTCAAACCAAATAAACAATGGTTTTTTATAACAAACCTTGAATATCTTATTCCAAACAAAAATTTTTCAAAAGATTATGTATTGTTTTGTGATGCTTACTTGAAATATCGACCAATTAAGAGAAAATATGAGTTTAGACTTGACGGGCAAAACCTCTTTAATATGAAATATTTTTTTCAAACTAATACTTCAGATTATTCAATCAACACATTCAAGAGTAATTTGATTTCGAGATACTTCTTAGCAAGTGTAATCTATAATTTTTAAGTAAAAGTAAGCTATTCATTAAAAGTATATCAGTTATCAGAATAGATTCATAATCAGAAGGATATACCATGGCTGTATTATTAATTTAATCTTTCCTTTTACTTAGTAAGTAGGAAGACGTTATTAGTTAATGGTGTATTGGTTATTTGAAGGCATTCATAACCAAAAGGTTATAGTCAAATCCTGCCTCAGACCTGATTACTGGACAAAACGAGAAAGTGTGATTCCGGTATTTAGACTTTTTTACTGAATTTTGTAAAAACAGTTTTAAACTGTTAAAAAATGAGTCCAAGACTAAGTCTTGAACTAGTAAATTCAATTTTGTCCAGTAATACTTATTTCTTGTAATACAGCATTTTTTTCCCTGTGTTGTAATCCGTCAACAGTAAAGCTCCTTTTTCGATATAGTATTTCGAATTGGGCACATCTGTGACTTTGCCATTAATGGTAATACGCCAGTACAACATATTCCCTTTGGTAAACCAACGTGCTCCTACAGCTTTGATTTGGGTAATCACAGAGTTATCTCCGCCTGAGGAATTTCCAGAGCTATTAGGTCCACTTACGTAAGCGCTTGAGCCACCATCATCTATCGTTCCATCGGCATTGAGAACGATGGAAGTACTACTCCCACCATAGAACCCACCGTTTGACGAGTAATTTTCGTGGTGCGTCCATGTACCGACAAGGTTAGGGTCACGAAATAATCCATCAGGTTTTGTAGATGTGACAGCAGGCTTTGTAGCCTCTGTTTTCTTAGAAAAGCTTCCTTGTAGAATAACCTGATTATTATAACTAATTTGTTGTTGGATTGTGTTGTTTTGCCAAATCATTTCAAGACCAAATACGGTTCCATCTTTGTATGAAAGTGTACCAGATGCGTTATAGGTATTGACGATACATTTTAATTCATAGCTTTCAAGATTTGCACCTGAGTGCACATGTAGTTGGCCAACAATTTGGTTATTCCCAGCACTTGAAATGGACATTTCGGCTTGTAAAGCACCTCCACTGCCCTGAACTTGTCCTTGCCAGTTACCAATAAAATTTTGAGCGATCGTTTCAAATAAAGACATAAAGAAAAAAGATAGATATATGAGCGTTTTCATACTGAGAGTTTAGGATTAATACAAAACTAAAATAGCTCATTATGAAGCGTTCTACAAAAAAACAGAAGGTTTCTGAGTAAGTGGAAAGATATATTCACATTTGATTTTCAGAAACTTACTCTTGTGAGGTATTTAGTAAATTAAGATTGAGTAGATGAGTGATTAATTGTAGAGACGCAATGCTTTCGTCTAAAGCTCAATCGTATCTAAATCAAAAAAAGGGGTCGAAAAAATAATTTTCGACCCCTTTTTAGACGCAAAGCATTGCGTCTCTACTGCTAAAGATTCATGTTTCAATAAAACACCCTACTATTCTCCTTCGCCTCCTGCTAGCATAGCCTGTAAAATAGAAGCATTTGCTTTAACGATTTCTTTTGATGGAAGCGTTTTTTCAAGGATGATTTCTACCATACCATTTTCTGTAATTCCTAATTTTACAGGTACTTGTTGATAGCTATTAGTTTTGAGCCTTACAAAGATAAAACCGCCTTCTCCACGACGCACAACAGCATCTTCAGGTAAGGTTTGTACGGCTTTTTTACCCGTCAAAATTTTGGTATTGACATA
>JACCDQ012204685.1_pt1 | contig 10919 bp, 16 predicted proteins | sample 7446031 | NCBI WGS metagenome assembly JACCDQ01 (sample SAMN15323442, study PRJNA562643) | freshwater metagenome | isolation source: river surface water | place: USA:Blue River Watershed | collected 2017-08-17
GGTAGGCGATCCCGCCCACATTTTTTCAAAACCTTCCTCACTGGAGAGATCACATGATGAACCGTCGTGGCAACCTCAAGACCCTGGCCCTGGCTGCAGCCGTGGCCGCTGGCTCGCTGTCCTTCACACCCTTGCTCTTGAGGTAGGCGCGCAGGATCTTGTTGGTGGTGCGGGGGTAGACATAGTCGGTGCCCAGCAGCACCCAGCGCTTGGCGCTGCCGCCGTCCTTGCTCATCAGGTAGTCCACCGCCGGGATGGCCTGCTGGTTGGGCGCGGCGCCGGTGTAGAACACGTTCTTCGACAGCTCTTCGCCTTCGTACTGCACCGGGTAGAACAGCAGGCCGTTGAGCTCTTCAAACACCGGCAGCACCGACTTGCGGCTCACCGAGGTCCAGCAGCCAAACACCACCGCCACCTTGTCCTGCGTCAGCAGTTGCTTGGCCTTCTCGGCGAACAGAGGCCAGTTGGAGGCCGGATCCACCACCACGGGCTCGAGCTTCTTGCCCAGCACGCCGCCCTTGGCGTTGATTTCATCAATGGCCATCAGCACCGTGTCCTTGAGCACGGTTTCAGAAATGGCCATGGTGCCCGAGAGGCTGTGCAGCACACCGACCTTGATGGTGTCGGCGGCCAGCACCGGTTGGGCCAGACCTGCGGCGGCCAGGGCAGCCACAAGGCCGAGGGATTTGAGATGCGCGCGGCGAGTTGTCATGAGTTCACTCCAGAGGATGGTTGTAGGAAAACAAGGCGTGATGCATTGCCCGAACAGTCCTACGCAAAGCCCGTGCCAGCTTTTTTGGCCGGTTTGACGCACCAAAGCGGACGCACGGAATCTGTTCACGCGCGCGCCTTGCCCATAAGATGCGCGCGTGGGCACGCGACTTGCATGCCCGGTTGTGAACCGCACACATCTGGAAAGCCACGCACCAAAATGGAACTCACCCCCCGCGAAAAAGACAAGCTGCTGATCTTCACCGCCGCCTTGCTGGCCGAGCGGCGCAAGGCCCGCGGCCTCAAGCCCAATGTGCCCGAGTCGATTGCGCTGATCAGCGCCGCTGTGATGGAGCGCGCACGCGACGGCAAGACCGTGGCCCAGCTCATGAGCGAGGGCCGCAGCGTCCTCACCCGCGCCGATGTCATGGATGGGGTGGCCGAGATGATCCCCGACATCCAGGTCGAAGCCACCTTCCCCGACGGCACCAAACTGGTCACCGTGCACCAGCCCATCGTCTGAACCCCTACCCGCATCCTGCAGAAAGACCTCTCACCATGAAACGCTTGCACCTGGCCGCCCTGGCCACCACCGCCCTGCCCCTGCTGGCCCAGGCCCACGACGGCCATGGCCTGGCCGGCAGCCACTGGCACGCCACCGACGCCCTGGGCCTGGGCGTGGCCCTGATCGCTGCCATCGCCGCCGTGTGGCTGGGCCGAAAGTGAGCACGCCATGATTCCCGGCGAACTCCTCATCGACGACGGCGAGCTGCCCCTGAACCCGGGCCGCCGCACCACCACCGTGCTGGTGCGCAACACCAGCGACCGGCCGATCCAGGTGGGCTCGCACTACCACTTTGCCGAGACCAATGCGGGTCTGGCCTTTGACCGCGAGGCCGCGCGCGGCATGCGGCTGAACATTGCCGCCGGCACGGCGGTGCGCTTCGAGCCGGGCCAGCAGCGCACGGTCGAGCTGGTGGACTATGCGGGCGAGCGCGTGGTCATTGGCTTTCGGGGCCTGGTCAACGGGCCGCTGGCGGCCCCGGCACAGAAAGGACAATGAGATGGCCACCCTGGGCAAACGTGCTTATGCCGAAATGTTCGGCCCCACCGTGGGCGACCGGGTGCGCCTGGCCGACACCGACCTGATCATCGAGGTCGAACGCGACGCCACCTTGCAAGCCGGCGGCTACGGCGAGGAGGTGAAATTTGGCGGCGGCAAAACCATCCGCGATGGCATGTCGCAAAGCCAGCGCACCCGCGCCGAGGGCGCGGTCGACACCGTGCTGACCAATGCCTTGATCGTGGACCACTGGGGCATCGTCAAGGCCGACATCGGCCTGCGCGACAGCCGCATCGTGGCCATTGGCAAGGCCGGCAACCCCGACACCCAGCCGGGCGTGGACATCATCATCGGGCCGGGCACCGAGGTCATCAGTTGCGAAGGCATGATCGTGACCGCGGGCGGCATCGACTCGCACATCCACTTCATTGCCCCGCAGCAGATCGACGAGGCGCTCTCGAGCGGCGTGACGACCATGCTTGGCGGCGGCACCGGGCCGGCCACCGGCACCTTTGCCACCACCTGCACGCCCGGCCCCTGGCACATCGAGCGCATGCTGCAGGCGGCCGAGGCCTTTCCCATGAACCTGGGGTTTCTGGGCAAGGGCAATGCGAGCCGACCGGCGGCCCTGCACGAGCAAATCCGCGCGGGCGCCATCGGCCTGAAGCTGCACGAGGACTGGGGCACCACCCCGGCGGCCATCGACAACTGCCTGGACGTGGCCGAGGCCACCGACACGCAGGTGGCCATCCACACCGACACACTCAATGAATCGGGCTTTGTGGAGGACACCGTGGCCGCCTTCAAGGGCCGCACCATCCACACCTTCCACACCGAAGGCGCCGGGGGCGGCCACGCGCCCGACATCCTGAAGGTGGTGGGTCACGCCAATGTGCTGCCCTCGTCGACCAACCCAACCCGGCCCTACACCGTCAACACGCTGGACGAGCATGTCGACATGCTGATGGTGTGCCACCACCTGGACCCGGCCACTGCCGCGGACCTGTCCTTTGCCGAGAGCCGCATCCGCAAGGAGACCATTGCCGCCGAGGACATCCTGCACGACCTGGGCGCCATCAGCATGATGAGCAGCGACAGCCAGGCCATGGGCCGCGTGGGCGAGGTCATCATCCGCACCTGGCAGACCGCGCACAAGATGAAGGCCCAGCGCGGCAAGCTCGAGGGCGACCACGACCGCCATGACAACGCGCGCGTCAAGCGCTACATCGCCAAGTACACCATCAACCCCGCGATTGCGCACGGCATCAGCCACGAGGTGGGCAGCATCGAGGTGGGCAAATGGGCCGATCTGGTGATCTGGAAGCCGGCCTTTTTTGGCGTCAAGCCGGCGCTGGTGCTCAAGGGCGGCATGATCGCCCTGGCCGCCATGGGCGACCCCAACGCCTCGATCCCGACCCCGCAGCCGGTGCACTACCGGCCCATGTTTGGGGCGTTTGCCGGCGGCCTCACGCGCAGCTCGCTGACCTTTGTGTCGCAGGCGGCGCTGGCCGACGGGGTGCAGGGGCGTTATGGCCTGTCGCGCCCGCTGTCGGCGGTGCGGCAGATCCGCCAGGTGCGCAAGCAGGACATGGTTCACAATGCCTACGCGCCGCACATGGAGGTGGATGCCCAGACCTATGCGGTGCGCGCCGATGGCGTGCTGCTGAGCTGCGAGCCGGCGCACAGCCTGCCCATGACCCAACGCTACTTCCTGTTCTGATGCTCATCTGTTCCAAACGCATGCCCCAAGGCCAGGGCCTGGCCAAGGTCCTGATCCAGCGCGCCGCCGTGGTGACGCTGGACTGGGACACCCGCCAGAAAAGCCGCTTCGAAGCCACCGACAGCCAGGGCCGACGCCTGGGCGTGTTCCTGCCGCGCGGCAGCGTGGTGCGCGGGGGCGATGTGTTGGTGGCCGAGGACGGCAGCCTGGTGCGCGTGGCCGCTGCGCCGCAGGCGGTGCTGCACATCAGCGCCTGCGCCGAGCACGGCAGCCCCTTTGACCTGATGCGGGCGGCCTACCACCTGGGCAACCGCCATGTGCCCATCGAGCTGGCGCCCGACCACCTGAAGATCGAGCCCGACCATGTGCTGGCCGAGTTGCTGCGCAGCCTGCACATGACCGTGCAGGAACGCAACGAGCCCTTCGAGCCCGAGGGCGGCGCTTACGGCGACAGCGCCTTGCTGGGGCATGACCATGGACATGGTCACGGGCACGGGCACGGGCACTCGCATGATCACGGGCATTCGCACGGTCCTGGTCACACGCACGATCACGGGCATTCGCATGATCACGATCACGGCCACGATCATGCGCACAGCCACGGTCATGCGCCCGCAACAGGCGCGGCGTGCTGCGACCACGACCATGGCCACGCCCATTCCCATGGGCATGAACACAGCCACAACCACGATCACGGCCACGACCACGGCCACGACCACGGTCACCAGCATCCCCCTGCCCCGCATGCCTGAACTCACGCCCCTGCTGCAGCTGATCTGGCTGGCCTCACCGGCCTTGCCGGTCGGCGGCTTCTCGTATTCCGAGGGGCTGGAGGCGGCCATCGATGCGGGCCGGGTGCACGACGAGGCCTCGTGTGGCGACTGGCTGCTCGATCAGCTGCTGCTGACGCAGGCGCGCGGCGACCTGGCGCTGATCGCGCAGGCCATCCCGGCCTGGCAAGCCGCCGACGTCCTGCGCCTGCGCGAGTTGAGCGACTGGGTGCATGCCACGCGCGAGAGCCAGGAGCTGCGCCTGCAGACCGAGCAGATGGGCCGATCCTTGTGGGCCTGGCTGCGCGAGATGGCGCAGGTGCCCGCCGCCGATCTGCAGACCCTGACCGAGCTTGCGCCCACCTGGCCAATGGCCCTGGCGCTGGCGCTGGCGCACAGCGGCGCCAGCCGCGAACAGGCCTTGATGAGCGCGGCCTTTGGCTGGGCCGAGAACATGACGCAGGCGGCGCTCAAGTCGGTGCCGCTGGGCCAAAGCAGCGGCCAGCGCATGCTGGCGCGGCTGGCCCGACACATTCCCGAGGCGGTGCAAACCGCCCTGAGCCTTGACGACGAGGGTCGCCAGGTCATGAGCCCCATGCTGGCCATCCTGAGCGCCCGCCACGAAACCCAATATTCCCGACTGTTCCGATCATGAGCGCCCTGCACCACATTCCCCATCGCACCAAAACCTTGCCGCCATTGCGCGTGGGCATCGGGGGCCCGGTGGGCTCGGGCAAGACCACCTTGCTCGAGATGCTGTGCAAGCAGATGCGCGAGCGCTGGGACCTGGTGGCCATCACCAACGACATCTACACCAAGGAAGACCAGCGCCTGCTGACCGTCAGCGGCGCCCTGCCCGCCGAGCGCATCATGGGCGTGGAGACGGGCGGCTGCCCGCACACCGCGATCCGCGAGGACGCGTCGATCAATCTGGAAGCCATCGACCGCATGCTGGCGCAGTTCCCGGACGCCGACATCGTGTTTGTCGAGAGCGGCGGCGACAACCTGGCGGCCACCTTCAGCCCCGAGCTGAGCGACCTGACGATTTATGTGATCGACGTGGCCGCTGGCGAGAAAATCCCGCGCAAAGGCGGCCCAGGTATCACCAAGAGCGATCTGTTTGTGATCAACAAAACCGACCTGGCCCCGCATGTGGGGGCCGACCTGGCGGTGATGCGGCAGGACACCGCCCGCATGCGCCCCGACCCGCACAAGCGCCCCTGGGTGATGACCAATCTGAAAACGCAGGACGGCCTGCAAACCGTGATCGATTTCATCGAGCAACGCGGCCTGCTGCGGGGCTGAACGCCCCGGCCCGCCGGGCTTAGATTTCGTCGATGGGGGTGGACACCGACGCAGCCTCCCCCGATCGGTCGGCAATCGCAAAACGGTCGTCGGTGCGGGTGTAGAAGCTTGCACCAAAACGGGCAATGGGCCGGTAGTCGCGCAGGTTCACGCGCCAGGCCTGGGTGTCGATCAGCCCATCGCGTGCGGCCAGCCACTTGATGCGGCCAATGAACACATAGCGGCTGGGCGTCTCGAGCTTCTCGTGCAACACACACTCGAAGGCGATGGGCGCCTCTGCGATGCGCGGCGGGGCCACGCAATGGGACGGCACCGGCGTCAAGCCCACCGCGGCCAATTCGCTCACATCCGACGGAAACGCCTCGCCGCAGGCGTGCATCTTCTGGGCCATGGGCTCGTCGGACATGTGCACCACAAACTCGCCACTGGCCAGGATATTGGCCGCGGTGTCCTTGAGGCGGCCATCGGCCAGGCGGTTGATGCTGATCATCAGGATGGGGGGGTCTTCCCCGATCATGTTGAACATCGAAAACGGCGCCGCATTGGCCACACCGTTCTGACCCAAGGTGGTCACCAGGGCGATGGGGCGCGGCACGATCAGGCTGGCCATCAGCTTGTAGCGCTGATAGCTCGTGATCTCATCAAAGTTGACTTCGGTCATGGGGTTGGCGCTGTAGGGGGGACAAAGGGCGTCACCAAACAAAACGGTGGAACCGGCCGCTGTCGACCCAGGTTCCACCGAGGGCGTGCCACAGGGGGCGCGTTAAACAATCACTTCCACATTGGCACGCTTGGCCACCGCCGTCCACGTGTTGATTTGCGACTGTATCAGCTTGACAAAATCGTCCCCCAGCACCGGTGTCTTTCTGGGCAGGGTCTGGATGTCATCCAGGCGCGCGGCAATGTCGGGCTTGGCCAGGATTTCCGGAATCAGCGCGGTCAGGCGTTGTGCGATCGGGGCCGGCAGGTTCTTCGGTGCCGACAGGCCCAACCACTGCGAGCCCGTGAGCGAGGGGAAGCCCTGCTCGGCAAAGGTGGGGATGTTGGGCAGGGCGGGCAAGCGCTGCGGGGTCGACACGGCCAGGGCGCGCAGGGTGCCGCCTTTGAGCTGGTTGACGTTGGTGGTGACCGGATCGAACACGCTGTCGATCTGACCGCCCATCAGGTCTTGGATGGCTGGCGCACTGCCCTGGTAAGGCACGTGGTCGTGCTCATTGGCCTTGCCATCAATCTTGAGCAGCTCACCAAACAGGTGGTTGGCCGAGCCGATGCCCGACGAGCCATAGCGCAAGACCTTGGATTTGGCCGCGTTCACATACTGGGCCAGGGTTTGGTAGGGCGAGTTGGCCCGCACCAGCAAGAGCATGGGGGCTTCGACCAACATGCCCATGTGCGTGAAATCACCCACGGGATCAAACGGCATCGACTTGCGCGTGGCGGTGGCGTAAATGTGCACCGAGGCGTGGCTGACCAGCAGCGAATAGCCATCGGCCGCCTGGCGCGCGGCGTACTCGGTGCCGATCAGGCCGCCGGCGCCGGCGCGGTTTTCCACCACCACAGTTTGCGAGAGGGCTTGCGACAGGTGCGGCGCCATCAGGCGGGCAATCGTGTCGACCAGGCCCCCGGGCGGGTACTGGCAAATCAGGCGAACCGGGCCGCGGGTGGGCCATGCGGACGACTGGGCGTGAACCCAAGGGGCGGCCAGAGCGGCTGCACCTGCAGACAAAAGATCGCGACGTTTCATGATGAAGCTCCTGATGTGTTGAAGTTGGAAGATCAATGGGACAGAAAGACACCCGGGGCCACAAAAGCATCAACCGTGCCAACACATCTGTGCCAGCCCATGGTGCCAAGGCACAAAACCTGCTTGCTCGAACAGTGCGTCAGGCGCCGATGTGGGGACGCCAGCCCCAACACGCCCCACTCCCGCCCTGCCGCACCACGATCGCGCACCGTTTTGGCGCAACTGCTCTTTGCTTGTGCACCTGCTTGGCCATGAACCCACCCATTGACCGCCGCTACCTGCTGATCAACCCCAATACCAATGCCGCCACCACCGAGCGCTTGCGGCAGACCCTGCAGCCGCAGCTGCCGCCGGGCGTGCAGTTGGACATGGTGACCGCTGGCTTTGGTTCGCACTACATCGCCTGCGAGGCCAGCCATGCGGTGGCGGCCCACGCCTGCTTGCAAGCCTGGGCACAACACCCGGGCGTGCAGGCCGGCGCGCTGGACGGCGTGTTGATTGGCTGCTTTGGCGACCCGGGCTTGTTTGCGCTGCGCGAGAGCAGCGCGTGCACGGTCACAGGGCTGGCCGAGGCCTCCTTCATCCTGGCTGCGCAGCACGGCCGCTTTGCCATCGTGACCGGCGGCGAGCGCTGGGCCCCCATGCTGCAGCGCTTGAGTCAGGCGCTGGGCTTTGGCCATTTGCTGGGCCATATCGAAACCGTGGCCCCCACGGGGGCCATGCTGCAGGCCGACCCGGCCATGGCCCTGCAATGCCTGGGCGATGCCTGCCGCCAGGCCGCGGCCAGCGGCGTGGATGCCGTGATCCTGGGCGGTGCCGGACTGGCCGGCTACGCCAAGGACTTGCGCGCGCACTGCCCCTTGCCGCTGATCGACAGCGCCGAAGCGGGGCTGCAGGTGTTGCTGCGCCAACTGGCCCCCAAGCCGGCCCATGCCCAAAACGGCTTTTTTGCACCATGGCGCGACATGGACCCCGCCATCATGCAGATGCCCACCCGCCCCTGAGCGCCGCGTCGGCCCCCTGCCAACATGCAACAGGCCAGCCGCTACAATGCAGGGGCAGCGGAGGTGTGGCAGAGTGGTCGATTGCACCGGTCTTGAAAACCGGCAACGGGCAACCGTTCGTGAGTTCGAATCTCACCGCCTCCGCCAGTTTTTTCAATGTTTCAGTTCCAATTTGCAGGCGCCCTCGGGCGCCTGTTTTGTTTGTCGCGCAACATCCCGCGAAGCGGCTCGAGTGCCTGGCCACGTTGTCATGCGTGCCTTGGCATGGCTAAGATGGCCATTTCAACGAGGTCTCCACCATGCGCGTTTCTGCCACCGAAGCCAAAAATCGATTCGGCAGCCTTTCTGCCCAGGCCAAGCGCGAGCCTGTGTTCGTGGAAAAGGCGGGGAAACTTGACACGGTGATCCTCTCGGCCGAGCATGACCACGCCCTGCAGGAGATCCACGACAAGGCTGGCCATGCCGATCGAAAGAAGCGGTTTGAGGCCGAGTTTGGGGACTGGATCAATGCCCAGAACGCTCGCTATGAAGAGAGCGGCATTCCTGGTGCTGACCTGCGTCCTTGGTGAGCAGACAATGGCCCAATTCGACGTTTTCACCAACCCAAGTCACAGCGCCAAAGACCGCATCCCTGACGTGGTGGTGATCCAGAGCGACCTGCTCGATGCACTGCCCACGCGCTTGACCTTGCCGCTTGCCGAACCCGATGCGACCGTCAAGGTGCCGACCATGTTGTGTCCGGTCATCATGGTCAAAGGCAAGCGTTTTCATGCGCTTGCGCACTATGCCGCCCCCTTGCCTGCCAAGCTCCTGCGGCGCCGGGTCGACAACGTGGCCGCGCAGTCCAGTGACCTCGTATCGGCCATGGACGCGGTGTTGTCGGGTATCTAGGCCCTGAGCGAGTTCGAAAATTCCATTGGGACAAGGATTTACGCGATTCATCCCTAACCACTGCTGCCGTCATGCAGCGAAAAAGCCAGGCGCTTTTGCAAGTCCAGGTTTCTTGCGGGTTGTGAGCGGCGGGGATTCGAAAATGTAAGTTCCGCTATCGCCAGCGCAGACGACTCCCATCGGCCAGTTGCTGCCGCTCGCCACGGTCAGGTTGATGTCGTCGCCTTGTCAGCCCTCACGACGCGACAGGGCCAGTTTCACAGAGAGGCCCAGCATGACCAGGCCGCTTGAGCGATACAGCCACAGCAGAGCCCGTGGGCGTTGCCCGAACCAAGAAGACAACCATCCTGCGAACAAGGCCACCGGCCCCTTGACGCAGAGCGTGAGGAGTGCGAACAGCGCGCCCAGCACGAAGACCGTGAGTGTGGGGTGCGCGGCGCTCGGTGTCACAAACTGCGGCAGGAAGGCGAAAAAGAAGATGGCAATCTTGGGGTTGCTGATGTTCGACGCGGCACCCGTGAGGAACAGTTGCAGATGCGATTGCCGGGCAAGCGCGGCGGACGTGGGGGCTGCGCTGCGCGTCCTTAGAAGTTGTATGCCCAGATAGACGAGGTAGGCTGCACCAACAAACTTCAAGGCCACGAAAAGCCACTCCGACGTTCGGATCAGTGCCCCCAAGCCCAATGTCGCCAACAGGGTGTGACCAAGTAAGCCGACGCTTACCCCAGCAGCCGTGGTCACACCGGCACGCGTGCCCTGACCAAGCGCCTTGGACATCACCAGGATCATGTCCTGCCCCGGCGTGGCGATGACGACGATGGAGGCGAAAAGAAAGAGCAACCAATGGGCTTCGATCATGATCCGTAGGACAGTCTTGGTGGCGCGGTGTTGGTCCTGTGCATCAGAACACGCTGGGTCGGGCAGGAGGCCCCTATTTTGATCTTTTTGCGGTCGATCGCCAACGACGTCCCCCTTGAACTAGACCCGAACGGCCTATGGACGGATCATGGAATCTGCAAAAGCGCCTTCATCTTGGCCCTGACATGCAGCATGACGTCAGCGCTGACCGTGGCCTTCTTCTTGGCACGTCGGATTTTCCAATCAAGAGACTTCACTTGATCCGACAGGACCGCGCACTCGATGCCGTCGACCTCGGTGACCACCTCGAATGGATGCCCTTTGACCTTGGTGGACATCGGGCAACAGACCATCAAGCCGGTTTTGCCGTTGTAGATCGCCGGGCTGATGACCAGGGCAGGCCGGTGCCCCGCCTGTTCATGCCCGGCCTGCGGATCAAATTGCAACCACACGACATCGCCGGTATCCGGCACATAGGCACGCGGCGCCATCAGAGCGCCTCATTCCCGACGGGTCGCCCGAAGTTGACCTCATCATGGGCATTGCCGGGATGGATGCCGTTCACCAGATCGTCAAGGTCGTATTCAATCTTCTTGGAGGGTTGAATGATGATCCGGCCGCTCGAGACCACAAGATCGACTTTTTGCTCAAGTTGGTACCCCGCCTTTTTAAGAACAGCAGTGGGTAGGCGCAGGGCTGGGCTGTTGTCCCATTTGCGGATGATGGTTTCCATGGGTTCAGACCCCTCGTTGGTATCTTCATTGTAGATACGCTAGCGCCAACGCGTACCTGCCGCAGGACTGCCCCGCGCAGGGATGGATCGAGCCCTGAGGCGTTCGAATCCCCGGCTCCA